>Ga0207706_10000748_pt1 | contig 33862 bp, 28 predicted proteins | sample KBSC53metaG_FD_184318 | JGI IMG/M metagenome (GOLD analysis project Ga0207706, IMG submission 184318) | Corn rhizosphere microbial communities from Kellogg Biological Station, Michigan, USA - KBS C5-3 metaG (SPAdes) (version 2) | ecosystem: Host-associated > Plants > Roots > Rhizosphere > Soil ... | reverse complement strand
CCTGAGCGCGCCGGCGCCCGGCCGCGGGTCGAGCGGCGTGCACGAGTCCGGGTTCGGGCACTTCAACCCGGAGACGCTGAACCTCTCGCCTAACGCGATACCGACGCTCCAGGTAGTGGACGATACGTTTACGAAGCACCGTGACGTCATGGCGGCCATCATCTCGAAGGCGAAGGATCGGGCCGGGATCGGCTAGGTCGGGAATCGGGAATCGGGAATCGGGAATAGCGGGAACCGGGAAGAGGGAACCGGGAACAGTGACTGCTCACGGAGCCTCGGTTCCCCGTTCCCCGTTCCCTGTTCCCGTTACGTGCCTAACGCTCGGCTTTTCGTCGAGAGGCCCAGCTCGGATCCAGGCGACCCAACAGCTCGAGTTGACGGTGGAGGATCTGACGCCGTGTCCTCCATGTAACTGCGCTGACGGCCAACTGGGTTGCAGCCATCGAAAACGTCGCATCGCGAAACACACGGTAGAGCAGGTCATCCACCAGCGTCGTCGAGAACCGCTCGTACTCGCGTCCTCGGTCGACGACGACGTAGTGAAACGCCGAGCCATCCACCTCGATATGCGGTCGGCCGGTGTCCTCCGAATATCCGAAGGTCGGCAGCACGTGCTCCGGCGCATCGATTGAGCGCGCGAGCTCGCCGATCCGGTTTCGTAGCCGGGGGATGGTCTCAGCGTTAGGCTCGATCGCCGGCGCGACGGCCTGGCGCGTTGAGAACGAATGCGGCGGCGGTGCTGCTTGTTTCTTTGACTGTTCCGGTCGATCGCGAGAGCGAAACTGCTCGCCCTCCCGGCCGAGGAGCACCCACAGACCGAACCCACCGAGTGCGGTGCCGACCGGGAACAGGAGAATGATGAGGAACGACAGCGTGATGATGATCGCGCGCGCCCAGGCCTTCCCGCGCAGCAGGCCGACGCCGCCGATCACGCCTGGCAGAAAGAAGAGCACTGCCATCGCCAGGAAGAGGGGGCCAACGAAGAGGAGTGCGCTGTCACGCGCCGGGTCTCGCGAGAGCAGAAGCCCGATCAACACGACGGTCCCGACGGCCAGAGCGATTCCGCACATGACCAGATAGATCCACGCGAGCAATCGGATACGACCGGTCATGCGCCGTCTCGGTGAACAGCTGGGTCGTTAGGTATCCGCACCGGCGAACGCACGCGTTCGCCACGCCGCGCAAACTAGAGTAAAATGAACGTCATGGACGACCTTATCACCGCCCAGGATGCAGCAGCGCTGCTCCATATGCACGTCAAGCGAGTACAACAGCTCGCTCGCGACGGGAAGCTGCCCGCCGTTCGGTACGGCCGGAAATGGCTCTTCCGGCGGCGTGAGCTCATCGAGGCGCGGAGCCAAACACGCCGGCCGCTCGATCTCGAGGTATCGTCCGGCATCGAGATCAGCGCCCGGAATCAGCTCCGCGGAACCATCGCTGAAATCCGTGCCGACGGGGTGATGGCGGAAGTGATCATCCGGATCGGCGATCAGGACCTGGTCGCCATCATCACGCGATCGTCCGCCGAGCGGCTCGGGCTCGCGAAGGGGGACGACGTCTTGGCCGTCGTCAAGTCCACTGAAGTCATGGTGGCCAAGGAGTCGTCCCCAGGAGTCAGATGACAGGATCTGACCCGGCGGCTGGGGGCCGGCGACAGGCGGTCAGGCCCCAGAATAGACTCATCCTTAACGTTCTCTAGCGTTTCCTAAAACTCCTGGCAGGCTGTAGATTCGGCGGCTAAGCGACCTCAAAACGCCGAGTCGAGCATGCCCGAGAGTAGTTCCAAACCGTCGTTCTCCCGCGTCGTCGGCCTGGCGGCGCTCGCACTCGCATTCCTCATCCTCCTGGCGTGGTGTCCGGCAGACGCCCAGGGAACCGACGCCGCGATCCGGGGCCGAGTCGTCGCCGAGAACGGTGCGCCGATCGGGGACGTGATCGTTTCGGTGCGCAACGTGTCGACCGGGTTCGCGAGCAGCACGCGATCCACCACCGCCGGGTATTACGTGTTCGCGCAGCTTCCCCTCGGTGGGCCGTACGACGTGACGGCCCGTCGCGTTGGGCTCGAGCCCGTCACGAAATCGGGTTACCTGCTGACGTTAGGCGTGCACGTGCGGGTCGACTTCACGCTCGTCGCGCGAACCACGACGCTCGCGCCGGTGGTCGTGCGCGCGGACACGGCGGGCTTGTATCGCCAGCGGCTCGGCGGCAGCACGCGGATCGCCGCGACGACCATGAGCGACCTGCCGGCGGTGGGACGCAACTTCACCGATCTCGCGTCGCTGGCGCCAACGGTAGGAAGCGAGTTCTCGATCGGCGGGGCGAGGGCCACGTCCACCGACGTGCGCATCGACGGTATGCAGGCCAGGAATATGTTGCGAGGCGGCGAGCTCGGTCGCGGACCGTACACCATCTCGATGGAAGCGATCCGTGAGTTCGAGGTCGTCACGAACGTCTACGATGTTACGCAGGGTCGGATGGGCGGTGGGTCGATCAGCGCCGTGACGAAGGCGGGGACGAACCAACTCGCCGGCAGCATCTTCGCCTACACGCGCAACGAGTCGCTCTCGGCGCCCGAGGACTATCAGGGGCGCGGGCGGGACCTCCGACAGTCCGAGGTGTGGCAGATGGGCGGGAGCCTCGGCGGTCCGATCGTGAAGGATCGCGTGCAGTACTTCCTCGCGTTCGACCGACAGCAGTCGAGCGTGCCGCTCGCAATCGCGGACATCCGGACGCCGCAGGACGAGATCGACCTGGGGATCGCGAAGGATTCGCTCGATCGCTTCCTCGACATTCTCACGCGCAAATACGGCGTGCCGGAGGGCACGCAGATGGTGGGGATCTTCAGCCGGAAGCCGGTTGCGAACACGCTGTTCGGCCGGCTCGATTGGCAGCTCGGGGACCGCCATCACATGACGTTCCGGAACAACCTCAGCACGTCCGACTCGCCTAACGACGGCGTCGGTGACCAGATCATCGCCGTCATCGAGTCGCGCTCGAGCAGCAAGTCGATCGACAACCAGTCGCTCCTGTCGGTTCGGTCGTCGCTGTCGTCGTCGGTCTCGAACGAGCTCAAGCTCGGGTTCTCGCTCGCGGACCGGTCGCTCACGCCGAACACGTCCATCCCGCGCGGGTTCGTTCGTGTGCGGTCGAAGCTGCCGAACGGGACGACCGGCGATGTTCGCTTGCAATTCGGCGGAAATCGGCTCGCGCCCGAGGCGTCGGGCGAGCGCCAGTACCAGCTCATCAACACCGCGTATTGGCAGCACGGCAAGCAGCTCGTCACCATGGGCGTCGACAACTCGCTCACCTACCTCCGCACCTTCATTCCGACCGACGAGGGCGGCCTGTTCGAGTTCGATTCGCTGGGCGCGTTCGACAACCTCGTCTCGTCGCGGTACACGCGGCAGGTTCCGCTCGGCACCCCACCGTATGCGCATCAAAACGTGCTCGACCTGGGTGCGTTCGCGCAGACCGAGTGGCGGCCAAGCCCCAAGCTCGTGGCGACACTCGGACTGCGGTACGACGTCACGAGCTTTCTCACCGCGGCTGGCCGGAACGAGCTCGTGGAGCAGAAGCTGGGTATTCGGACCGACAACACGCCGACCGACTGGAACGGCGTACAGCCACGCGCCCAGATCATCTGGGACGTCCGCGCGGACGGCCGTGACGTGGTGCGGCTGGGCGCAGGCGCGTTCACCGCGCAGCCCCACTACTATCTCCAGGCGAACAACATCTTCTTCGACGGTCTTCAGCTCGCCGATCTCACGCAGACCGGGGCCGCCGTGCCGCAGCCAGACTATGGGTCGTATCGGTCGAGTCTCGAGATGGTCCCTGGCGTGCCTAACGGGACGTCGCCGCCGACCTATATCAACCTCATGGGGGCGGACTTCCGAGCGCCGGTGACGTGGAAGGCGAGCGCGTCATACGCGCGTCGGGTGATGAAGACCCTCACCCTGACCGGGACGTTCCAGGCGGCGGAGACCCGTCACAACTACCAGTACTTCGACCGAAACCTTCGCGATGCGCCCGCGTTCACGCTGGACAACGAGGAGGGGCGCGCGGTGTTCGTGCCCGCGAACACGATTTCGGCTGCGGGTCGCACGACGGCTCGGTTCGCGTACAAGAATCCCGAGTTCACGCACGTGCTCGAGCTGGTGTCGACCGGTCGCGCGCGAGCTCGGACCGCGATCGTCGACGGCTCACTCGCGCTGCCACGCGGAGGCCTGTTGCGTAGCTCGTACACGTATAACCGCACGCGGGACCAGTCGACATTCAGCTGCTGCATCGCGCGCACGGCGTCGCTACTGACGCCGGTGAAGAGCGACCCGCGCGACCTGAGCGGCTCCTGGGGTCCGTCGGACTACGACTTCCGCCACAAAGTGACGGCGTTCGCGGACATGCCAGTGGGGTGGGGCGTGACGTTAGGCGCGCGATACGTCGGCGCGTCGGGCCGGCCGTTCTCGCTGACGGTGAACGGCGACATCAACGGCGACGACTACAGCGGCAACGACCTCGCGTTCGTGTTCGACCCCGACGATCCGTCCACACCCCCGGATATTGCCGCCGCGATGCGGAGGCTTCTGGACAATAAGAACAGCGTGGCGCGGGATTACATCCGCCACAACCTCGGCCGCATTGCCGATCGCAATGCCGGTTCGGCGCCATTCACCAATCGCGTGGATGTGCGGGGGGCCAAGCGCTTCACGGTCGGGCGACAGGCGGTGGATCTGGTCGTGGACGTCTACAACTTTGCGAACCTGCTGAACTCGAAGTGGGGCGGGCAATACCTCCTGCCCCAGGGCATCTCGGCCAGCAACCCCACGACGCAGCAGCTGCAGCTACTCAACGTGGTGGGGTTCGACCAGGCGACGCAGCGCTATCGCTACACGGTGAACGAGAACGTGGGCGTGCTGAGGAAGCAGGGGAATCCGTATCAGATACAGCTTGGTGTGAGATATGGGTTGTAAGGGAACCGGGAACGGGGAACCGGGAACTGTAGCTCCGAGCGGAATCACTGTTCCCGGTTCCCCGTTCCCCTTTTTCCTAGCCGACTTCCTTCGCCAACGCCGCCAATCTCTCAGCCCAATACGCCTTGAGGCGATCGGCCGTCTCGCGGTCCGCGAGCTTCGTGTGTGCGAGCGCAACCGCGCTCTTCGACGCACCCTTCGCCGTGAACCACACCGCGACGATAGTGCCGTCAGGCCAGCCGAGGCGCATGGATTTCGGCGCGGTGGCGGTTCGGACTTTGAGATCGGGTTCGTCGAGCCATCGGCGTCGTAGAGCCGGATCGGACCAGGCCTCGAACAGCGTCGCAACCGGGACGTTGAACGTGCGCGACTTGCTCGCCTCGAAGGTTCCGTTTCGACGTTGGCCGCGCGCCCGGAGACCCTTGAGGCGTTCGTACCCGACGGTGACCATCTGCGTCCACCACGGTCGGACGTTGTACGTGGTGCTCAGGAGCCTGGCGACCTCGGAGTGCGCCATCCTGTCCGCGCCGTGTCCATCGAGAACGCGCACCCAGTCCTCCCACGTACGTCCCGTCTTCTCGAGGATGACCGCGTTGCTCATGCCGGCGAGCTCGGCGTATTGCTTCTGGGTGGGAGCGGCAGGTGCGGCCGGTGAAGCAGGTGCGGCCGGTGCAGCCGGCGGCGTTAGGCGTGACACCGTGTCGCCCGCCGGCCGCGACTTCCGTCGAGGGCTTTTCAGGATATGCGCGCGGGCGGCGCTGTAGGCTTCGCCCGTCTTCTTCATGCGAGCGCGAACGAGGCGCTTCAGGTCTTTCTGGCGAGGCATCGTCGATTCTCCTTTGAACGCACCACGGGTCACTCCCCAGCAGCGCCGTGATGACGCAAAGGATCGATGCATCGCGTCCGGGAGTGTGCCCCCCTTTGCCTCGCTCGAGGACTCCGGCTGGGGCGGAGTCGTGGAGGTTGGGCGTGGACCAACGCCAGGTAGACATTGGGGCAGCGTCAAGGAGTCGTCAAGGTATCCGATGTGGGTGTCATCCCTCGCTCCGCTCGGGATGACTCACCTTCGTCGCCCGTCGCCCGTCCCCCTAAATACCTAACGACACCGAAACGATGAGCGCCCGCGGCGTCCCCGGCTCGAACGCCGACGGGGCGCCGCCAACAAGGTCCGGGTTCAGGAACGCCGATCCGATGTACTGCTTGTCGGTGACGTTCTTCACGCTCACGAACCCGCCAACGCGCACGCCGCGGAAGACGACGATCGGGTCGCGCAACTCGGCCGTGAGGTTCACGATCGTGAAGGACGGGACGCCCACGCGGTTCGCGTCGTCAGCGAAGTATTTGCCCGAATGCTCGACCCCGGCCTTCACCCGCAGCGCACGGTACCCAGGGACCTCCGTCCCTATTTCCATGTTCGCCAGCGCGTTCGGGACTCCCACCACGTCGTTGCCGCTGTAGTCGGCAAACTTGCCGACCTTCGTCGGATCGGTCGGGAAGATGACCGCCGAGTCCACGACGTAGTCGCGGTAGATGTTGTGCGAGAACGTGAACGCGCCGTTCGCGAAGATGCCGGCGGCCGACTGGAGGCTGACGCCGGCCTCGGCGCCCTGGCGACGCGCCTTCGCGGCCGTCAGGTAGTAGCGCCCACCATTGTACGGCACGATCTCGTTATCGACCTCGATGTCGTAGAGCGCGATGTCGTAGCCAACGGTGATCCGGCCGCCGCTCGAGAGCGACGGCATCGACTTGAACCCGACCTCGTAGGTCGTCGACCGGATCGGGTCGAGGAGCGGATTGAGCAGCGCGGGCGGCGCCCCGGGAGTCGGGTCAGTTTCATTCCCCGCCGGCACCTCGATCCCGCCGCCGACGTTCGCGTACAGACTCCTCGATGCTCCCACCAGCCAGTTGATCCCGAGCTTGGGCGACACGCGCGAGAACGCGCGATGATCCGACGCGACCGGTGGCGACGGCAGAAAGCTCCGATACCGGTACGCCACCGCGTCGTACCGGGCGCCGAGCAGTAGCGTTAGGTGCCGATTCACGCTGAGCTCGTCCTGGAGGAACACGCCGAAGTTGTTCGCGCCCTCGCCCTTGTTGTCGGTCAGCGTCGTGCCGCGGTCGCCCGTCGGCGACAGGTTGTAGAACAGGATCGCTCCGTCCTGGTATGCCTCGTCGACGCCGAAGGTCAGCACTGATCGCGTCCCGCCGGCCGGAAAGGTCGTCCGCGCGATGACGTTCCCGCCGACGTGATAACGGGTGAAGTCACGGAACGTGTTGCGCTCCGACCGCTGCAGATACTTGGGGTTGACGTAGAGCATCGAGGACAGCGAGAACGTCGAGCTCACGTCGTGGTCGACGCTCACGCCGAGCCGGCCCACGCGATTATATCGGCGTTCATCCCGCTGCAGATACGTGGGGTTCGCCTGGTTCGGGTCCTCGTCGACCTGCGCCTGCGTGAGCGGCCCCGGCACGTGCATGAGATTGTTGGCCGCCGAGAAGTAGAGGCCGAGCCGCGTGCGCTCGCCGACCCGCCCCGACGCGCCACCGTTCACGAGCGCGCGACGCGCATCGGAGTGGTCGCGCCATCCGTCGAACGAAGTATTCGTGAAGTTGGCCCAGAGCATCCCACTCGCGCCCATGGGTGCGGCCGTCCGCACCGCATAACGCGTGAGCCCGAGCTCCCCGACGATGGTCTGGGCCTCGAGTGCGGGGGTTTCCGAGCCCGGCATCGTAATGACGTTGACCACACCGCCCGCCGCGTTCCCCCACAGGGCGGATGCATTCGAGCGGATGACCTCGAGCCCGCTGGCCGTCGCGAGGTCGAGCTGGTCGAACGCCGTGCGGCCGTCGGGCTCCGTTTCGGGGAACCCATCGACGAGCACACGAACGCCGCGCGACGTCCCGGAGTTCGAGCGATCTCCGGCACCGCGAGCGCCGAAGCCGCGAATCATGAGCCGGATGTCGCTCGTGCCGTAGCGCGACTGCGCGATGACGCCGGGAACGCGGCTGAGGGCGTCATCGAGACCGAACCCATTCACGGATCGCAGCTCGGGCGTCCCGATCTTCGTTACCGCGAGCGGCGTCGTGAGAATCCGGGATGGCGAGCGCGTGGCGGAGACGGTCACGCTCGGGAGCGTTTGTGCCGAGTCGCGCGAGTCGGGCCGCTGAGCGAGCGCCTCGGACCCGAGGAAGGAGGGCACGAGCAGATGCGAAAAGAAAGTCGAGCGCATGCCCTGACGCTACGCGCGGACGCATGCCGGTGGGAGAAAGAAAGTGCAAGGCAAGAGTCAGAGGTGCCCTAAAAGCGCCTCTCGTATAACGTTTGCGGTGGGACAGACAGCCATTCAGTAGACGGAGGGGTGGATGCGGATCGCGATTTTGGGCGCCGGCAACGTCGGCGGTTCGCTGGGCCGCCGATGGGCGGATGCGGGACACGACGTGCGATTCGGCGTTAGGCGGCCCGAAGCCGGCGCGGACGCCGTAAAGGGCGGGCGCGGGGGAGGGAAAGGGGAAGCCCTGCCGTCGCGCTGCGCCGTCGTCGCGCCGGCCGAGGCGGTGCGGGAGGCGAATGTGGTGGTTCTCGCTACCCCGTGGGGTGCCGTCGGGGACGCGCTGCGGGAAGCGGGCGCGGACTCAGGGGCGCTCGACGGCCGCCCGCTGCTCGACGCCACCAACCCGCTCAAGGCGGGCTTCGCCCTGGACGTCGGCTCAAATGGCGAGTCCGGCGCGGAACGTGTCCAGGCGCTGGTGCCTAACGCGCACGTGGTCAAGGTGTTCAATACGACGGGGGCGGAGAACATTCGTGACCCCAGCTACGCCGGGGCAGCGACGGTCATGGTCTACGCCGGCAACGACATCGGCGCGAAGCGGGTCGCGCACGAGCTGGCGTCGACGCTCGGTTTCGATCCGGTGGACGCCGGGGTACTGATGCGCGCGCGCGAACTGGAACACCTGGCCGCGCTCTGGATCGCGCTGGCGAACGGCGCGACGGGAGCCCCGGCGCTCGGCCGCAATTTCGCGTTCCGGCTCGTGCGCAGATGATCTCGAGTCCAAGAGCTTTCACCAAAAAAAACAGGCTCGTTGCCCTGCCTTGTTGAACTGTTCCCGAAGCGATGCAGCGGATCACTCGGATGCTGCGGATCGCTCCTCGGCCGTGACATCTCCACTCGCAACGAGCCGGGGTTTGAGAATGAGAAGACTGCAGGCGAAGTAACTTCAAGGCATGACGACCCAAGACAGGCCGGCGAGCGTTCCCGCCGAGATCCGGGGCGCGCACCACGCCGCGGATGGCACCTTCCGAAACCCCTGGCCCGATAGCGAGCCGCGCGGGTGGCGCGACGTGCTCCGGTGGAGGCGACAGCGTCGCGGACAGGTGCTCGCCACAGATCCGCCACGCGGCTCGTTCCCCACCGCGCGTCCGGAGATCTCGCACCCGCGCGCGCCTGCCACAACCTACAGCGCAACGTGGATCGGCCATTCGACCGTCCTCCTGCAGTTCGGTGGGCTCAACATCCTCACCGACCCGATGTTCAGTCAGCGAGCGTTTCCCGTGCAGTGGGCCGGGCCGCGCCGGATCATGGACCCGGCGCTCGACATCGGCGCGCTGCCGCCGCTCGACATCGTCCTGCTGTCGCATACGCATTACGATCACCTCGACAAGGCAGCCGTTAGGCGTATCGCGCGAGCACACCCTAACGCGACGTGGGTCGTGCCGCTCGGCGTCGGCGCGTATATCCGCGGCTGGGGTGCGCGCGAGATCGGGGAGCTCGATTGGTGGCAGCAGTCGACCATCGGCGCGCTGCGCGTCACCGCCACGCCTGCTCGACACTTCAGCGCGCGTCGGCTCGGGGATCGGAACAAGACGCTCTGGTGCGGCTTCGCGTTCGAGCTGGCGGGAAGGCGCGTGCTCTTCGCGGGCGATACGGCATACCATGACCAATTCCGCCAGGTTGGCGAGCGGTGCGGGCCATTCGACTTCGTCATGATCCCGATCGGCGCGTACGACCCGCGGTGGTTCATGCACGTCGTACACGTCGACCCGGAGGAGGCAGTGCAGATCTATCAGGATCTGGTCGCGCCGCACGCCGAGAGGCCCCTGCCGCTCATGCTTGCGATCCATTGGGGCACGTTCCGTCTGACCGACGAGGGGATGGACGAGCCTCCTCGGCGCACAACCGAACGATGGCGCGCGGTGGGTCTGGCCGATGATCGGCTGTGGATCGCGCGCTTTGGGGAAACGCGCTCCGTCTGAGACGTTTGCACCCGGGCGGACGGAGGCGACCGTCGCTCTGTGAGCATCCCACCGTGGGGCGTTGATCGGCCGCCACTTGTGCCCGAGACCGCGGCGACGCTCATCCGCGCGAGCTTTGCGTCGGTCGATGTCGATGGCATCGCACACCTTGGCTCCGGATGGGACTTCGACGCGTTCGTCACGAGAGACGGCTGGGTGTTTCGGTTCCCACGGCGCGCCGAGTGCGCGGCGACTCTCGATGCTGAACGGCGAATTCACGACCTCGTTGCGCGCGCTCTACCATCCTCCGTGGCGATCCCGCGCTTCGACCTGTTAGGCGAGCCGAGTGCTGCGTTCCCATACCGTTTTGCTGGTTACCGATTCATTTCGGGTGTGCCGGCGGACGCGGTGAGCCCGGCACTCCTGACAACGACGGCCCTAACGATTGGCCTCGCGCTCGGCGCCATCCACGGGATTCCGGACGACGAGGCCCGGGCAAGTGGTCTTCGGGAATGGCCGACTGACGATCCCGACCACCAGCGGTGGCTCGAGCGTACCATCGCGGCTGCGAACGCGCTTCGTGGCCTCGATCCAACGGTAGATCGCTCGCTGGACTGGTTGGCGACACACGGGTCTCGAACACCGCGGCCATTTCCCGGGCCACTGCGCTGCATTCACAACGACCTGTCGCCGGAGCATCTGCTCGTCGATCCGCGAACCGGGACTCTCGCTGGCATCCTCGACTGGAGTGATGCCATTGTGGGGGATCCGGCGCTGGACTTCGCACCGCTTGGCGCCTTCCATGGGTGGGCGTTCGTCGACGAGGTCGTGCGCAGCTATCCACTCCCGATCGACGGATCGTTTCTGGCGCGGCTGCGGTTCCTGGCTCGGCTGCTCTCGGTGATCTGGCTGATCGAGGCATACGAGCGGGCCGGCGAGGTGGCGACCGACGTCGCGAAGCACATTCGGTGGGTCCATAACGTGTTCGGTGAAACAGGCCACCTCGAGGAAACCGACGATGCCGGCACCTGATCTCGGACCCAGCGTGCTCGCCGCGTGGCGGACGAACAACCGCGTCACGACTGAGCTCATCGAACGCTTACCAAAGGCACTCTGGGACATCCCGATCCCCGAGACGCCACGGACGATTCGCACGGTTGCCGCACATCTCCACAACTCCCGCTGCAGCTGGGTGAAAACACTCGGCCGCGAGCATGGGATTCCGTCGCCGGCCAGAGTGGACTTTCGCCGCGCGACCCAGCGGCAAGTGATCGCCGCATTGAAGCGGAGCAGTGCCGGGATGGAGGCGCTGCTCGAGCTTGGCCTTGATTCCGGCGGAAACGTCCCGCCGTCCAAGGGGTACGTCTGGCGGAATCTCGCGCTCGATGTCGGCCACGTGTTGACATACTTCGTCGGTCACGAGGCCCACCATCGGGGTCAGATCGTCATGGTCGCCAGACAAACGGGACATCGCCTGCCCAGCGCGATCACCGACGGTTTGTGGCAGTGGAAACCGCCGAAAGGGACAGATCGCGGCTGACGGTAATCCATGTCAACAAGGGACCTGCGCTCCATCCGACATCATGAGGCTATCGTGGCCTACCCACGATCGCTCCCGGCGCTGCTCGCGCTGCTGGCCAACGTCGCTCCGGGCGCCGTCGCGAGGCCGCAAGCACTCGCCAGCCCCTTCGCGACGGTCTCGCAGAAGGTCGACAGTGCGACGATCACCGTGGAGTACTACCGACCGTCCGTTCGCGGCCGAGTGATCTTCGGGCGCCTGGTTCCCTGGGGAACCACATGGACACCCGGTGCCAACTGGGCGACGACGCTCGAGGTGGATCGTGACGTTAGGCTCGAGGGTCACCCATTGCCGCGCGGTAAGTACTCCGTGTGGATGATTCCAGCCGCGAAGCCCGATCCGTGGACGGTTGTGGTGAATCGCAGCGCACGCCGTTTTCACGTCGTGCGTCCGGAAGCCAAAGACGACGAGCTGCGATTTCGCGTGCCGGTCGACTCATCACCGCACGTCGAGGTACTCACGTTCTCCTTCCCCGCGGTGACTCGTACTGGCGCCACGCTCGCGTTCCAGTGGGCCGAGACGCTGGTGCCACTTCGCCTGGAGATCCAGTCGACCCGGCCAGCGATCGTCGCCGCGCATCCCCTCTCGAGCTACGCAGGGCTCTACGCGCTCCGTGGACCAGAAGAGCCGGCCACGGCACCCGGTGTTCGTTACGAGATCATCGAACGTCGCGGCGCACTCTGGGTACGTACCACGACGGATGCCGTCGAACCGGGGTTGGACCCGGAGTTCGATCTCCTTCCGGCGGGCGACGACGACTTTCACCCGCGACAATACAAGAATGGTATGCTGATCGGCGACGAGCTCGATGAGGTCATCACGTTCCAGTTCCAAGGCACGCGTGTGACCGGATTCGAGGTCCACGGTGTAGCCGAAGACAAGCTCCTGGCGCGCGCCACGCGGGCCAGTTCCCCCCGCTAATCGAGGTCCGAAGCCATGCCCCGTCGTGCTCTCGTCGTTATGCTCGCCGTGCTCCCTGCCGCGCTCACCGCGCAGACACCGGCGTCGACGCGCGTGTCGCCGGACGGCGTGATGCTCAGCTTCGTCCGCTTCGCCGACATCTTCGGCGGCCGCCTCGTCGATGCCTTCGACTCCATCCCCGCGGCCAAGTACGACTACAAGCCGACGCCTGTCCAGCAGACCATCGGCTACATCGCCCAACACCTCGAGAACGCCAACTACTCGTTATGCGAGCGCATGGGCGACCTCAAGCCCAAACTGAGCGCCACGGACTCCCTGGCGGACACAATCAAGGCACGATGGCCAAAGGACACGCTCGTTGCGCGGCTCAGGGCGTCGCTCCGGTTCTGCGACGACGCGATGGAGCGGATCCCGCAACTGAGCTCGCCCGCACTTGCGAGCACGCTGCTCGCGTTCGAGACGGATCTCGCGGAGCATTACAGTCAGCTCTCGGTCTACATGCGGCTCCTGGGATTGGTGCCGCCTTCGGCGCTGCCGCCGAAGAAGCGAACCGCGATCGACCTGCCGGCGACCGCGCTGCCGCCGTATGTGGGGCTCTACGAGCTCGCTCAAGGCGTGACGATCGACGTCACGACACGCGACGAGGCGCTCTACGCCAAATCGAGCAACGGCGGCGACGCCGTTCGCCTCTGGCCGGAAAGCACGACTGACTTCTTTATAAAGGAAGCGGACCTGCAGGTGACCTTCACGCGGGATGCGACCGGCAAGGCCACCGGACTCGTGCTGCACCAGTTCGGCCGAGATAGACCAGCGAAGAAGATCCGATAGCGTTCTCTCTCTCCTCTTCGATCGACCACATGAAGCGTCGCACGTTTCTCCGCAGCTCGGCCGCGCTCGCCGCGGTCCCACTCCTGCGCACGACGCCAGGCGCGGCCTCGGCGGTTGGGGCGACGCAGGCACCACTCCGGGTGAACGGCGCCCGCCTCAACGGCTGGCTCGCGAAGTTCGATTCCGTCGGCCGCACGCCTACCGGAATCAATCGCGTGGCGTACTCTGACGCCGATCTCGCCGGACGAGCCTTCACGCTCGACCTGTTCCGCGAGGCAGGGCTCAATCCACGCCTCGATACGGCAGGGAACATCCTCGGACGACTCGACGGTACCGACCGCACACTCAAGCCGATCCTCATCGGCTCGCACGTCGATTCCGTCACCGACGGCGGCAACTTCGATGGGCCCCTCGGTTCGTTCGGCGCGATCGAAGTCGCTCGATCGTTGCGCGAGCAGAACGTTCGTCTTCGCCATCCGCTCGAGGTCGTCGTATGGACGAACGAAGAAGGCGGTACGGTCGGAAGCCGGAGCGCCATCGGACGCATCACGTCCGCGGATCTCGAGAAGGTCGCGCGGTCCGGGAAGACGATTCGCGAGGGGATCGGCATCGTCGGCGGGAACGTCGAGCGACTGAGCGAAGCCGTCCGCCAGAAGGGCGACCTGGCCTGCTACATGGAGCTCCATATAGAACAGGGCGGGCTCCTCGAGAAGGCAGGACTTCAGATCGGCGTGGTGGAGGGAATCGTCGGGCTCCGGTGGTTCGAGGTTACCATCACGGGTTTTGCGAACCACGCCGGCACCACACCGATGGACCAGCGGCAGGACGCGATGCTCGCCGCCGCGAAGTTCGCGGTTGCGGTAAACGAAGCGGTGAGAAGCGTGCCAGGTCGCACCGTGGCGACGATTGGTCGGATGGTCGTATCGCCTAACACGACGAACGTTATTCCCGGTCAGGTCGTGCTCACGGTAGACCTGCGCGATCTCGACTCGGCGAAGATCGCGCACTTCACCGACCGCTTCGGGCAGCTGGGGCAGGAGATCGGCACAGCGACGAAGACGACGTTCGACATCAAGCAGAACGTCGACACCGCGCCGGCGATCTCCGACCCGCAGGTGATGGCGTGGATCGACGGAGCCGCGGCGGCGTTGGGCTTCACTCGTCAACGGATGCCGAGCGGCGCCGGGCACGACGCGCAGGAGATGTCTCGCATCGCGCCAATGGCCATGATCTTCGTGCCGAGTGTCGGGGGGATCAGCCATTCCCCGAAGGAGTTCACGAAGCCGCAGGACGTGGTGAATGGCGCCGACGTCCTGCTCAACGCTGTGATCGCGGCAGACAAAGGCTGACGGGCTAGTCTTCTCCCGCGCGCGGACACTTGCGACGAGCGGTGTCGCCTGATAACTCAGCGATCTACCGTTTTCTCGGAGTCATAAATGTCGCGCGCCTTGCTCGTCAGCCGCGTACTCAGCATCAGCCTTCTATTCGGCGTCCCGGCGTCGGCCATCGCCCAACCGGCGGCCGACTCCACCCGTCGCACGGCACCCAACAGCGACCTTCCCCTCATCCCCACGCGGCCGCTCAAGTTCACGACGGACGAAGGCACGTGGCTTTCACTCGACGTCTCGCCGGATGGGAAGTCGATCGTCTTCGACCTCCTTGGCGACATCTACACGCTGCCAATTACCGGCGGCTCGGCCACGCGCATAACGAGTGGCTCCGGGTTCGACGGGCAGCCGCGCTTCTCGCCCGATGGCAAGACGATCGTCTTCGTGAGCGACCGTTCCGGCAGCGAGAACCTCTGGCTCGTCGATCCGGACGGACAGCACGTCCGGCCGCTCACGCGCGGGCCTAACAACGCATTCGTCTCACCCTCCTTCACGCCCGACGGCCAGTACGTCGTGGTCACAAAAGGCGCCGACCTGTGGCTCTACCACAAGAACGGCGGCGCGGGCCTCAAACTGACGAACCAGACGCCGCCAGCTGCCCCGCAGGGACCGGGCGGCGGCCAGGCACCTAACAACTTCATGGGCGCGTCGGCCACGCCGGACGGACGCTACATCTACGCCAGCGCGCGTACCGGCCCGGCGGGCTACAATCAGATGATGGGGACGACGCAGGTCGTCATGTACGACCGCGCGACCGGTCGACTGGAGCGCCGGACGTTGAACCTCGGCACCGGATTTCGCCCGCAGGTGAGCCCCGATGGCAAGACGGTCGCCTACGGTTCGCGTCGCATGGCGGTGACGGGGCTCAAACTGCGCGACCTCGCGTCAGGCGACGAGAAGTGGCTCGCGAACGACATTCAGCGCGATGACATCGAGTCACGCGGCTCACGCGACCTCCTGCCGGGCTACGCGTGGATGCCCGACTCGAAGTCGCTGGTGCTCGCGCATCACGGCCACATCTGGCGGGTGGACGCAACGACGGGCCAGCAGACGCAGATCCCGTTCACGGCCGAAGTCGACCAGATGATTGGTGATCTATCGCGCTTCGAGTACCAGGTGAACGATACGACGCTCACGGTTCGCCAGATCCGCGGCGCGCGTCCGTCGCCTAACGGGAAGCGGCTCGTCTTCACGGCGCTGGACCGTCTGTGGGTCATGGACCTCCCGTCGGGCACGCCGAAGCGTCTCACGACCAGCGACGAAGGCGAGCACTCGCCGGTGTGGTCGCCGGATGGCAAGTACATCGCGTACGTGAGCTGGACGGAGGAGGGCGGCGACATCTGGCGCATCCCTGCCGCGGGCGGCAAGGCGGAAAAGCTGACGCGAGCGCAGGCCTTCTACGAGGACCTCGCGTATTCGCCGAACGGATCCCGGCTCGTGGCGGTGCGCGCGCCGCGCGAGCAGCGCGCCGAAATGAACGACGAGATCAACCCGAAGCTCATCATCACCGATCTGGTGTGGATCCCCGCCGCCGGCGGCAACGCGACACTGATTGCTCCGCTCACGAACGCCGCGAGCCCGCACTTCAGCAACGACTCGACACGCGTTTGGGTCTACGACGACGCCGACGGCCTCGTGTCGATGCGCTGGGACGGCACCGACCGGAAGGCGCACCTGATCGTCACCGGCTTTCAGCAACCAGGCGGTGGACCTAACGCGAGACCTCGGCGCGCGGCGCAGCTGCAGGTGTCGCCGGACGGAAGCCGCGTCCTCGCCCTCGTGGACAACAAGATCTACGTGCTGCCGCTACCGATGACCGGCGGTGAGACGCCGACGGTGTCGGTCGAGCAGGCGGCGAACAGCGCCGTGCCGTTCCGCCGGCTCTCTCGCATCGGTGGGGACTTCCTGGGGTGGAACGCGGACTCGAAGGGTGTCTACTACTCGTTAGGTCGCGCGTTCTTCCAGTACGATCTGGCGCGTGCGGATTCGCTGGCGACGGACTCCGCAGCCAAGGCGCCGCCGCGGCCGGCGCGCGCGGACACCGGCAGCGCCAACGTGGCGCGCGGCAAGCCGATCTACGAGCCGACGCGCACGGACATCACCATCACGGCCGCGAAGGATCGTCCGACCGGGACCGTCGTACTGAAGGGCGCCCGCATCATCACGATGAAGGGCGACGAGGTCATCCCGCGCGGTGACGTCGTGGTCACGAACAACCGCATTGTGGCGGTTGGTGCGGAAGGCAGCGTCACGGTGCCGGCTGGCGCGCGAACGATCGATGTCTCCGGCAAGACGATCATGCCGGGCCTGGTTGACGTGCACGCGCACATGTGGCCGCAGTGGGGTATCCACTCGCCGCAGCCGTACATGTACACGGTGAACCTCGCTTACGGTGTGACGACGACGCGCGATCCGCAGACGTCCACGTCGGACGTGATCTCCTACGGCGACGCCGTGGACGTCGGCCAGATCCTGGGCCCGCGCATCTACACCACGGGCCCCGGCATCTTCAGTTGGGACAACGTCTCGAGCGCCGACGACGCGAAGGAAGTCATGAAGCGCTACTCGGAGTTCTACCTCACCGAGACGATCAAGCAGTACATGGCCGGTGACCGCCGCCAGCGGCAGTGGATCATCATGGCGACGAAGGACCAGAAGATCACGCCGACGCTCGAGGGTGGCCTCGACTTCAAGAAGAACCTGACGGAGGCGATGGACGGCTACGCGGGCATCGAGCACACGATGCCGATCGCGCCGATGTACAAGGATGTCGTCCAGCTCATGGCTCATGCGGGAACGACGTGGACGCCGACGCTGCTCGTGCAGTACGGTGGCCCATGGGCCGAGAACTGGTGGTACGAGCACTATGACATCCTGTCGGATCCGAAGCTCACACACTTCACGCCGTTCACGGAGCTCGAGCGTCGCGGTCTGCGTCGGCCGCAGTGGTTCCGCGACAGCGAATACTCGTTCAAGCTGTTCGCCGAGCAGGCGAAGAAGGTCGTGGAGGCGGGTGGGCGCGTCGGATTGGGCGGCCACGGCCAGCTGCAGGGACTCGGTGTACACTGGGAACTGTGGAACATCGCGAGCGGCGGGATGAAGCCGATGGACGCGTTGCGTGTCGGCACGATCTACGGTGCTGAGTCGATCGGGTTGGGCAAGCAGATCGGGTCGCTCGAGGCAGGGAAGCTGGCGGACCTCGTCGTGCTCGACGCGAATCCGCTCGATGACATCAAGAACACGAACACGATTCGGTACGTGATGAAGAACGGCAGGGTCTATGAGGGCAACACGCTCAACGAGATCTGGCCGCGGCAGCGTCCGATGCCGAAGCAGTGGTGGATGACGCATGACGCGTTGACCCCCGAGGCTGGGGCGGCGGGGACGGGTACCGGCAAGAACTAAGGCGGTACACCGACTGCACGGCGCGAGCTGCGGATTCGCGGCTCGCGCCGTTCTACTTCTCAACACGGCGGCGGAACGCCGGGAGGTGCCTCATGAAGCGCGTGCTCTTCGTAGCGGGCGTGGCAGTGCTGAGCGTCGGATTCGCCAGCCGTCAGGCGCAGCACCCGTACCGTGTCGCGTTCGACCTCACGAGTCGCGACAGCCTCGATCAGAAGGCCGTGGTGCGGTGGATCAGGGAAGTGACGACCGCGAGTCCCAATGCGCAGATCGAGGTCGTGATGTACGGCAAGGGCTTTGAGCTCGTGATGCCGACGAAATCGACGGTCATCAAGGACGTCGAGACGGCGCTGAAGAATCCGAACGTCTCGTTCAAGGTGTGCGAGATCGCGATGAAGAACAATCAGCTCGACAAGAGCATGTTCGTGGCGGGAACCCAGACGGTACCCGACGGCATCCGCGAGCTGACCGAAAAGCAGCAGGACAACTGGGGATACATCAAAGCTTCGGTCTCACACTGAACGGCGCCATTCGCGAATCGGCAAAGTTTTGGAATTCAGCGCCGTGTCGTTTCATTCATTGGCTGACCGTTTGTATTTCGACTCGTGACGCCTGCGTGGGCGTGCGCCAGATGCGATGCGTCTGCGCCTTGTAGTCGCTCGCCTTCGCGGTGAAGATGTTCGGCACCCACGTCTGCGGGTTCCGGTCGATGATCGGGAACCACGTGCTCTGCACCTGCACCATGATCCGGTGCCCCTTCTGGAACCGGTAGCTCTGCGTGTGCAGGTCGATCGTGAACGGGGTAACGGCGTTAGGCACGAGCGGCACCGGCTTCTCGAACGAGTTGTGGAAGCGCCCGCGGAACACGTCATTCGACACCATCAGCTCCCAGCCGCCGAGCTTCGGGTCGGGATCGTACTTCTCCGGATAAACGTCGATCAGCTTCACCACCCAGTCGGCGTCACTGCCGGTCGTGCTCGCGAACAGCTTCGCCGTGACCTCACCGGCAAGAACGACATCCTCGGTCAGCGGCTCCGTCTCCCAGCTCAGCACATCCGGTCGACCCTGCACGAACCGCTGATCCTCGAGCAGCCACGTGTACCAGCCGGAGCCCTTCGGGAAATACGTCGGCTCGATCGGTCGCTTGCGATACGGCACCGGATGCGCCGGGTCGCTCACGTAGCTGTCGAACGATGAGTCGCCCGTCGCCTTCGGCGGCGTGAACGCGAGGCCACCGTTAGGCTGGAAGTAGAGCGACTTCGTCGTCGCGTTTTTTGGCGGCCACGAATCGAACGTCCGCCACGTGTTGCTGCCCGCCTCGAACACGATGGCCTCGGGCTGCGTCAGCGAGCCCTTGTCCTTGAGATAGTACGCGAAGAACGGCGCCTGGATCTTCGCACGATAGTACTCGCCCGTGGGTGATCCGAAGTCGATCGCGCCGAGCTTCTGTCCGGGACCACCGCTCCAGCCGCCGTGTCGCCACGGACCAACGACGAGGAAGTTGCGATTCGCCTGGTCGTGCTTCTCGAGCGCGCGGTAGATGGTGACGGGACCATAGAAGTCCTCCTGGTCCCACCAGCCTGCGACGTTCAGCGTCGGCACCGTCACCCTCGTCAGGTAGGGGCGCATCGCCTGCCGCTGCCAGAAGTCGTCGTAGTTGGGATGCGCGGCGAAGTCGGTCCACGTCGGCAGCTTTTTGTCCTTGAGGACCTTCGCCTGGATGTTCGACAGCGGGCCCACGTTGAGATACCACTCGAACGTATCGTAGCGGTCGAAGTCGAAGTCGGAGTTCTCTCGTGTTGCCTCGGTGAGCCACGCGTACTCGAAGCCGTAGCTCAGGCGGAAGGCGCCGTTGTGATGGAAGTCGTCGCCGAGAAACATGTCGGCCGGCGACGCTTGCGGGCTCACGGCGCGCAGCGCCTTGTGGCCGCCGAGCATCCCCATCGCCGCGGTCCACCCATCGTAACTGACGCCGAGCATCCCCACTCGGCCATTGTTGTTTGGGATGTGCGCGAGCATCCAGTCAATCGAGTCGTTGGTGTCCGTCGTCTCGTCGATCGCCTGCCCTGGTGCGTCGACTGGTTTCGGCGGGCGCTGCATGACGAATTTGCCTTCGCTCTTGTAGCGGCCGCGGATATCCTGGAAGACGAAGATGTAACCGTCCTCCGCGAGGTCTTTGTAGCTGACCGTGATTTCCTCCGCCGACCCGCCGACGCCGTACGGCGTGCGCTCGAACAGAAACGGCAGTGGCTCCGTCGCGCCACGCGGATAGAAGATCTCGACGTGGAGCTTCACGCCGTCGCGCATGGCAATATCGGCGGAGCTATGCTCGTACGTAGATGGATCGTATTTGCCGGCGGACGGCTGCGCGTGGAGCGTCGCGGCGAAGCACACACCGGCGAGCGTCCAGTGGCGGAGCGCGAGAAGCGTTGTGCGCATGACGAGAGCGGGTGGTGTCATCTGGACATGTACTCGAAGGGTCCGACTGCCATGTATTGCCCAGCGTGGTCGTACGTGATGCCGCGCGAGACACGGAAGCGACTCGTCGCACCGAGGTCGGCACGCTTCACGATGATCCCCTCCGGGAGCACCACGCCCGGGTGCACCTCCGCTCCCGAGACCGGATTGCGGATCGGCCCACCCTCGATCTCCACCGCGTCGCCGCAGCGAAGGCGCGTCCGCAAACCGTCGAATGTCGCCTCGTAGGCGACGGAATACGGTCCGTGCACCTTGGGCCACGTCCAGCCCAGGACGCCCCACGGTCCGCCAACCGTGCCGCCGATCAGCGTCTCGATCGCCGAACGCTGATGGGCGTCCGCGCGCTCATCGATGAGGACCACCGCCTCGCCGTTGCCCTCGTGAATCGCGCCCGGCCAGTTGACATACACCGAGAAGTTCAGGCCATCGAGAGCCACGTCGCCGTACGTGCCGGCGTCGACGTGCCACGTCCACCCGCCCTCGCACTTGCCCTTGCTCGGCCGTGCGTTGAAGTTGCACGGACATCCCCAGTCGCAGTTGCAGGCGACGAGAACCTGTCCGGTGAGATGCCATCGTTCGGCCATCGGATAATCTCGGGCGTACGAGCCAGACTCCCTTGATGGAGGCTCGACCCGGAGCCTCGGCGTAGCCCAAGACTCTACGAGGGCAAAGCGCTATCCGCAACGACGCCGCGATGATCGAACGAGACGCTTCGAGCGTTCACCCACAGGTGGTTCCTCGCCGCGACCAGATCCTCATCGCGACCTGCATCCTGCTCATTTGTGGGTTCTCGTGGGCGTACCTGGTGTACCTCCGTGGGCAGGAATCCTCCGCGCTCGCGTCGTCCACCGCGATGGGGATGTCGATGGACTCGACGGGCGGTGTCGCCGGCGTCCTGCTCACGTTCGCCATGTGGTCCGTGATGATGGTCGGCATGATGGGCCCGAGTGCGGCGCCGATGCTGCTCCTGTTCGCGACCTCGCAGGCGCGCCGTGAGGCGCGCAGGGTGCCCAGGCTCACGCTGTTGTTCGGTGTCGGTTATCTGACCGTCTGGCTCGGATTCAGCGTGGGTGCGACGCTGGTGCACTGGGCGTTGAATCAGGCGATGCTCTTGTCACCGACCATGGCCGTCGCGAGCCGGCGCGTTGCCGGTGCGCTGTTCATCGGTGCGGGCGTATACCAGCTGACTCCTCTCAAGCACGGATGCCTCCAGCACTGCCAGTCGCCGGTGGGCTTTCTCATGAGTCACTGGCGGGAGGGCCCGCGCGGCGCCTTCCGGATGGGACTTCGACACGGCGTGTATTGCCTGGGCTGTTGCTGGGCGCTGATGGCGGTGCTCTTCGCCGTGGGTGTGATGAACCTCGCCGGCGTCGTGATCCTGACGGTCTTCATTCTGGCCGAGCGCGTTGGCCGTGGCGGAGCGATCATCTCGCGTGTGGGCGGCGTCGCGATGATCGGCGTCGGGGTGGTCCTCGTGGCTGCAGGTCGGTAGGCACTAATGGCGGTGCCTAACGGCGCAAGGCATTGACGGCGCGTTGCCGTGCGCCGCTATTGCCGTGCGCCCCATCTGGCAGCGCCGGTGGTGCTCGCGTCGTTTCGTCCAGGGGATTCGGATTCCACGTGCCGCCAGCATACCACTGGCGGTCGACCGTGACGACGCCGAACATCAGAAGCACCGAATCGATAGACCCTACACTCCGATCACCATGCGAATCGCGTCGACCATCGTTGGCGTCATGTGCCTGCTCGTTGGGTGCATCTGGTTCCTGCAGGGCATCAACGTCCTCCCCGGGAGCTTCATGACTGGCCAAACCAAGTGGGCTGTGTACGGCGCGGTGGTGTTCATCGTGGGCATTGGTCTGCTGGCCGTCGGGAGGCGGCGCAGGGTATGAGCCGGATGCGCCGATGTCTCGCTGCGGCGATCGTCATCTCGGGTGCCGCGTGTGGCCACGAGGCGTCGCCTCGGACCGGCGAATACCTCTTCGTTTGGGCCGGCGATTCCGCCGGCGCGTCGAGCGACTTCCTCGGGGTAATCGACGCATCGCCGTCGTCGCCCACGTACGGGTCAGTCCTCGCCTCACTGCCGACCGGAGTGGCCGGGACGCACCCGCACCACACGGAGGCGGTGCTGGCCGCGAACCATCACCTGCTCGCCAACGGGTTCCACGCCGGACGCACGTGGCTCTTCGACCTGTCCGCCCCGCGAACGCCGAAAATCCTCACGTCGTTCGGCGACCTGGGCGGCTTCAGCCACCCGCACACGTACGTCAGGCTGCCTAACGGGAACGTGCTCGCCACGTTCCAGTACAAGCAGTCGAAGGCCGACTCGGTCGCGCCCGCGCACATGAACGCGACCTCGCACGCGCACGACGCGGCGGCCTCGAACGGCGAGCACACCACTGGTGGCCTCGTGGAGATGGACGAACGCGGAACGATCATCCGGACGGCCGCAGCACGCGATTCGGCCATTCCCGACCGGTACATCTATCCGTACTCGGTGCTGCCGATCCAGCCAATCGATCGCGCGCTGTCGACGACCACCGACATGGACGAGGCGAACAAGAAGGCAACGTCACAGTGGGTGCAGCTGTGGCGGCTGTCCGACCTCACGCTCGTCAAGAGCATCGCACTCCCACCCGGCCCGCGCGGCGACGAACAGCAGTTCACCGGCGAACCGCTGCTGCTGAGCGATGGCAAGAGTGCGTACATCCACACGTTCAACTGCGGTCTCTATCTCGTTCGCGGCCTGGATGGGAACGACCCACGCGCGGCGTTCGTGAAGGGGTTCGAGGGTAAGAATTGCGGTGTCCCGCTGCTTGCCGGCCACTACTGGTTGCAGACTGTGCCCGACTCGCACGCACTCGTCTCGCTCGACATCGCCGATCCCGAGCATCCCCGCGAGGTCGCGACACTCAAGCTCGGCGACGATGAACAGCCGCATTGGATCGCGATCGACGGCGCGGGACGCCGGATCGCATTGAATTCCGCTGGCGGGGGCACAGGCAATCGTCTCTTCATCATTGATTTCGATCCTGCGAGCGGTGCGCTGACGCTGGACGAGCGATTTCGCGACGCCGGCGCCGCGCGCCCTGGCGTCAGCCTCAGCCAGAAGACGTGGCCTCACGGATTCACCGGCAAGGCCATTCCGCACGGTACGGTCTTTTCGCGATGACGGCGAGCCTAACGAATTCGAGCGCGCTTGCCTAACGCAGCACGATCTCCGGCGGTCCCTCCACAACGACAACGTCGTACCGATCGATCATCGGCATGAGCACGCTCTCGAGGAACTCCGGGCGCTTGCCCGGCTTCAGGCGGTAGGTACGCATCTCGATGACCATGGCGCGTTCCTAACGAGTGGATTCCTTCACGCGGGTGTCCAGCGCCACCCAGTTGAGCTCCCACGTCTTGCCGCCATCGTCCGAATACGCTTGCTCGAACCGGATCGTGTCCGCCGAAACGGGCAGGATCAGAAACCGAACCAGGATCGCTCGGCCATTCAGTGTCTCCTGATCGTAGAACTCCCCGCGCCCGTTTCTGAACTCGCCGAGCGTTGGCACGGCCATCGTCCCCGCGGCGCTATTGGCGAAGTTCAGGCTCCACTGGCGCGACTGCGGGTTGTAGAGCCGCAGGCTCAGCGCTTCGATGTGCCCGGCCGGCCCGTCGACCTCCAGCTCGACGAGATTGGCACGGCCATTCCACACCCTTCGCACCGCGGTGGTCCCGTCGTACTCGGCCCACGTGGTCGAGCCGGTCAGGGGCTTGAGCAGCCGGCGGAGGTGCGTCTTCCACGGACCGATCTCGAAGTCGAAGTCGGCTTGCCCGTCACGGTTCGCCGACGTTTGTTGAACGAACGGGGGCGAGCTCGCGTTCGACTGCGCGTCGACTCGTGCCGGCCACGCAACGGCCGCTGCGGCAGCGCAGGCGCAGAACGCGAAGATGGTCCGAAAACGACTAGCAGTGTTTGGCATTCGTTTTAGCTACGGAGTGGACCGATGCCTGACAAGAAGGAACCTCGGGGTAACTCCACGACTTTGCGTCGGGCGAATCCGGTCACGGGATGTCCACTGACTGCGGCGCTCGCTGCGATCGGCGGAAAGTGGAAGATGATCATCATCTACTGGCTGGCTGAGGAGCCTACGCATTTCGCGGGGCTGCATCGGAAGATGGAGTCGATCTCGCGGAAGGTACTGACGCAGCAGCTTCGCGAGCTCAGCGACGACGGGATCGTCGATCGCTGCCCGGCGAGCCGACTATCGGAGCGGGTGGTCTACTCGCTCACGCCGTACGGGCGGTCTCTGCTCCCGCTCGTTGAAACCGTTAGGCTCTGGGGCCGAGGGCACCTGGAAAGGATCAACGGGGTCAGAGTCGGTTGAATTCGAGATCTCCGGGAAAGGCCGACTCTGACCCCGTTGATCCTCCGCCGGCATGCGATCTGCCGGATCGTACGCAGGCTGTCCTGTTCAGCCATGTACGCTCTCGAGCCTGCCGGTGATCAGCATGCGCGAAAACGAGAACCAAATCAAACGTGGCGAGAAGCACGCGGTGCCCGCGACCTCCGAGGGAACGCCACCGTACACGGACCCACTTCCGGCCCCCGATGTCGCCGCCCCCGACGACACACCGCGGCCCACGTTACCGCCACGTCACATGATTGACGATCCCGAACGGCCCGGCGACAATTCCACCGATTTGCGAAAACGTTAGGCGACCGATTGGCCAGCGTCGTTCGGGATTTCGCGCCTGGCGCCCTTTGGGATTTCGCGCCGTTTGGGATTTCGCGTGGTCTGTGAGTTCGCGCCGTCTGGAGGTCGGCGCCGTTCCGGCCCTGCGCCCTTCCGGCCCTGCGCCGTTCGGGAGTTGAAGTCGGACCCTGACGATGAAGCCGGTTGGGTAGTAGGCTAGATGTGTCCCGGTCTCTCGTCCTATGACACAACCCAACCGCACACGGGCCCTCGCACTCGTGGGGCCACTCGAAGGCGAGCGGCGCATCACGCAGACAAAGGGCTTCCCGATCGACCCGTCGAAGATCCCCCCGGCGCCTGACGTGATCCTCCTGATCGCCGACGCCACGCCGGGAGCCATGCTGTTCCGCTATACGGTGCATGGGGAGTTCGGTGGCGACACCTGGCACCAGTCGGTCGACGAAGCGCGCGAGCACGCCATCTACGACTACAGCGACGCGCTGGGCGACTGGGTGGAAATCCCGGATACGGTCGAAAACCCCCATGCGTACGCCGTGCAATACGCTGTCGAGAGATTGAACAGCCGAGGTGACTGGTAGGCACATCGGGCAATCTTGCGCGGCGTCTTCACCGGCCCAAGTCATTACATGTCCACTCGCAGCTGAGGGCCATCCGATGACCAAGTCCAACCGCACGCGCTGCCTTGCGCTCGTGGGACCGCTTGCCGGTGAACGCCGGATCACGCAGACAACCGGGTTTCCGATCGACTCGTCGCAGGTGCTCCCCGCACCGGACGTCGTGCTGATGATTGCCGGCCCCGAGCCGGGCGCGATGCTCTTCCGCTACACCGCGACGGGAGAGTTCGGCGGCGACACGTGGCATCCCACGTTGGAGAGCGCGGGCGAACAGGCCACCTACGAATACGAGGACGCGCTCGGCGATTGGGTCCACGTGCCCGAGGACGTCGAGGACGCGCACGGGTACGCGATCCTGTACGCGGCGGCGCAGTTGAACAGCCGGGAAGGCTCGTAGGCCGCCTAACAAGTCATCCGGTATTTCTGAGCCCCTGCGCGATCCCGCTCAGCGTCGTCGACAACACCGAATCTACCGTATGAACCGCGGCGTCCGATGGCGACTCGCCGGCCCCGCGGTCATCCCCTCGACTCGTCGCTCGTCTCCGTAACATCGAAACCTGGATGAGCGACAACGGATCCACGTAGGGGTTTCGCAGCATGATCGCTGCCTGGATGACCGGCGTGTCCCGCATCAACGCATCGCTCTGTCTGATCCGCAATACGGCGTCGACCGTCGCGTCGTATTCCGCCTCCAGACGCTCGAACAGCCGCACGTCTCCGCCAAGCGATTCGACGTAGAGTCGAGCGATCTCCAGATCCGACTTCGCGCACACCATCTCGATCTTGCTCAGCAGGTCGTCGAAGAACGGCCAGCGCCTCGCCATGCGCCGAAGCAGGTCGAGGCCGCCGGCGGTCGTCACGTAGTGGCCTAACGCGGTGCCGACGCCGAGCCAGCCCGGAAGCGTCAGGCGGATCTGGGTCCATCCGAACACCCACGGGATCGCCCGGATTCCCTCGATGCCGGCCTTTCCGCCGGGCCGGTAGGCTGGGCGAGAGCCGAACCTCGCGTCCGCGAGCGCATCGATCGGCGTGACGGAACGGAACAGCCGGAACAGTGCATCGTCCTCGTGCGTGAGCTCGCGATAGAGCGCGAGCCCGCGCTCCGCGAGATCGCTCATCGTCTCGCGGAACTCGGCTCTCTCGGCCGGCGTTGGGTCGTCGGGCCCGGGGGGACTGAACTGCTGCATGAGCACTCCGGCGAGCGTCACCTCCAGTGTGCGCTCGGCCACCGGCAGAAGACCAAACTGCTGCGACACGATCTCGCCCTGCTCGGTGATCTTGATGCGTCCGTTCACGGTCCCGGGCGGAAGCGCGGCGAGCGCCCGAGATACGGGTGACCCACCACCGCGTCCCACACTCCCGCCGCGGCCATGAAAGAGCCGGAGTGCGATCCCCGCATCGGCGAAGAGATTCGCGAGACGTTCCTGTGCCTCGTACAGCGCCCACGACGACGCGAGAATCCCTGCGTCCTTCCCCGAATCCGAGTAGCCGATCATCACTTCCTGTCGGTCGCCGCGCGCCCGCAGTTGCCGTCGGTACCGGTCGTCGCGCAGCAGCGCGCCCATGATCTCGGTTGCGTGTTCGAGGTCGGCTCTGGTCTCGAACAGCGGCACTACGTCGAGGCGCGACCTCGGGGGATCATCGTCGAGCGCGACGAGCCCGGTCTCGGTGCCGAGCTGCAACACACGGAGCAGGTCGGCGGGCTCGGTGGTCATCGAGACGATGTACGTGCTGGCAGCCCGCTCACCCACCTCGTCCTGAATCGCGCGGATCGCGCGAAAGGTCTCGATGACGCGACGGTTCTTGCCCGCCACTGCCTCGCGGTGCGAGTCGGCGTGGTCGCGTACGTCCATCACGTAGCCGTAGAACCCGTGCGCACGAACGGTAGCCAGCAGTGGATCGATCGTCGCGTGGCTCGCGCGCGCCGCGCCGGCAGCCGTCAGGCTCTCGCGCACGAGCAGCAGGTCCTGCTCCAGCGCCGCGGCACTGGCGTACGCGGCCGGCTCGCTGATTTGACTCCCGGCGTCGCGTGACGCGGTGAGCCGGCGCGTCGCGTCCACGCGCGCGCGCATGAGGGTGAGCTTGAGACGAACCGGTTCTTTCGCGTTGCGTCGTCGATTCGCCTGGTACACGTCAGGCAGGAGCTCCGAGTCGTGCTCGATGGACGCGAGCAGGTCGGGGCTGGGTTGAGCCAGCGCTGACGAAATGGACAGGCGTTCTATCAGGAGCCCGAGCGCGTCAGCATACCGTCCGAGTATCGCGTAGCTGGCGCGGCGTGCCGTCGCGATGGTCACGTTAGGCGTGACGAACGGGTTGCCATCCCGGTCGCCGCCGACCCAGTTGCCCAGCGTGAGCGGGATCGACTGTCTCAGACGTTCGGACGTGGCCTGGAACTCCTCCTCGAACGCGTGCACGACCGTCTCACGCGCCTGTTCGCTCGCGTCGAGCAGACGCGTCTCGAGGTACCAGATGACCGTGCTCACCTCGTCCATCACCGTGGGACGATCCTGGCGTACCTCATCGGTCAACCACAGCACCTCCACCTCGGCGTCGAGCCGTTCTTCGATGGCGCGCCGATCGGCGGGCGGGGCTCCCTCGCGCTCGAGGAGCATGGCGGCGACACGCGCCTGGAGCCCGAGCAGCGTCCGCCGTGTCGACTCCGTGGGATGCGCGGTGAGCACCGGCCTAACGTCGAGCGCGAGCAGCGCGCGCTCCACCGCCGTCGCGTCGTGTCCTTCCGACCGGAGCTTGCGCATCGCCCACCGCGCGCTTCCGGGTTGCGGCGCGTCAGTCTCAATGGAGCGATACTCGCGCGCGCGGCGCACGCGGTGGACCTGCTCCGCGGTGTTGATCAGCAGGAAGAAGAGGGTGAACGCTCGCGCGACGATCGCCACACGCTCGATCGGCAACGCCGACACCTGCTCGAGCAGCGCGTCGAGCGTGGGTGCGTCGGGCATGGCGTACCGCCGTGCGCGGCACGCTTGTCGGAGCGACTCGACGCTCTCGAACGCGTCCTTGCCCTCGAGTCGGGAGATGACCTTGCCGAGCGATGCCGCGAGCCACCGCACGTCCTCGTGCAGCGGGACATCTTCGCGGCGAACGGTCGGTCCAATGGTCACGCCGGATGATACGCCGAAGGGTTCATGCGGAAAAACTGTTACAACCGAGCCGCGAGCACGAGAAGGAATCCCGAGGGGGAGTCCGTCCATCCCTTTGCTAAGGGCCGCAACTTTGATGAGGTGATCTCCGACGATGGAAACCCAGTCTCTCTCACGCACGGACCGGCACAGTCAATCCAGCGGTGCTCACGCAGGCGTCGCTCCCGCCGTATCGGGGCCCCGCGAGAGCCGCATCACCGTCCAGGAATTGGTCGTAAACGAGCGCGGCGGATATCGGTTCCTGCCTGGCGTCCCGTTTCTGAGCTTCGGCGTCGTGGCGGCCGATGGATTCGAGATCGTTCGGACCACGTTCCGCCAGCCGCGTCCTTTTGCATCTGGAATGGCGGACATCGAACGAGCGCTCAAAGCGTCCGGCCTGCCGGTGCATGCGCTCTGCGGATTGGAGTTACGCTCGGCACGGCCACTCTCGCGGCAGGAGTTTGGCGAGTTCAATCAGGCGTACATTCGGCACCTCAAAGCCGCGGGACTCGTGATCGGTGATGACATCCCGGTGACCCGCACCAACGTCGCGTTCAGTGCCTCGGAAAGGCTCACCGACGGAATGTCGGGCGCGCCCGACGTCACGATCCACGCGTGGTCGCACTCGAGGCCAGCCACCCGTGGCGTGCGCGCCACCGCTCCGACGTTCGTCCTGGCTGGCATACCGGAAATTCGTAACCTCCGAGCTGCCGGGTTGGGGCGCGAGCGACCGGACATCGTCGCAATGGGTGATACGACATCGGATGGGTTTCCGACGCTTGCGGCGCTTCGCCAAAAGACCGAATTCATCCTGACAGCGCTCGACCAGACGATGCGAACGCTGGGCGTGGAGTGGGCTGACGTCACCGGGGTGCAGCTCTACACGGTGCACAACGCGCACCCGCTTCTTGCCGATCTCATTCTGCCGCGACTCGGCGTGGCGGCCCGGCTGGGTGTCGAATGGCACCATGCCGGGCCGCCCGGCGTTCATGTGGAAATCGGCGTCCGGGGAATGCGCCAGGAGATCACGGCTTGAGATCCGCTATTTGCGGAACACGTACGGCACTACATCGCCTTCGGCGACCATGTTCATCTGGATCGTGACCTGGCCCGACCGCACGGTACCATTGCCGCCGCTTTCTCCGTCGCCGCGCGTGAGCTCGATCCTGTTTCCGTTGATCTCGTAGGTGCCATACCCGTCGAATGAGTCATCGAAAGCGTCGCCGTCGCGGACGAGGTGGTAGTCCATCATCAGGTGATAGTTGCCAGCATCGTCCAGATCGATCGCGCCGCGCTTGATCGTCAGGGCCCATGAGTCGTAATAGTCGTCGTCCCCCGGTTCCCCGACGGGGCCATCATAGACCTTTACGGGCAGTTGCTTCGCCTGAATCGTCTCGAGCAGGTACTCTCCAGCGACGTTCTCGTTCGTCGGAGCCGTGCTCGAATCCTTGCTGCCGCAGCCGGCAGCGCCCGTCGCGAGCGTAGCGATCGACAGCACTGCGAAGGCCTTCTGTAGTCGCGCGCGCCAAGTCGGCCGGGGCGCGTCAAGTGATGCGTGTGTCATTGTCGTGCTTCTCAGGTTGTAGAGTGTGGTTGATCGGTGGATCACCATGCGCGTGACACACTAGCGGGGGTCCGTCACCCGCATCTCACCGCATCAACCTGTTGGGAGGCAATCGCTTCCGACCTCTTGTCCGGCTCCGGTTCGCAACCAGCCGAACCACTGGATCTACCGGCCGTCAAACCCCGAGTCGATCATTGGGCGCCGTTCGTCGTGGCGCACCACCTCCCGAGGATGCTCCCATGCTTCGACCCATCGTGTTGTTCCTGGGCCTCGCCGGCACGCTCTCAGCCCAGGTGCCCCCTGCAACGCCCCCGGGCGCTGCGCCTAACGCTCCTGCCCAGGCTGCGGCGCAACAGCGACCCGGCCCGAAACCATTCGCCGAGGTGACGAAGGGGGCGGAGGTCCGCACCGGCTATTTCGACACGTATGAGAAGGACGACAAGCTGTGGATCGCGGTTCCGCGCGAGCGCCTCGGCAAGGACTTCCTCATGGAGATGAAGCTCGCGCAGGGCATCGGCGCGAACGGGCTCTACGGCGGGACGATGCTGAACCTGTTCGAGGCGAACATCATGACCCTCGAGCGACGCGGCGATCAGATCTTCCTGCTGCAGAAGCCGTCCCGTTTCACGGGAGGGCGCGACGCGGCCGTGAATCGCGCGGTCGACCTCACGTTCGCTCCGTCCGTCATCGACGCGGCGCGCATCGAGTCCTTCCGGCAAGACTCGGCCATGCTCATCGACGTGACCAACTGGTTCGTGTCGGACCTGTCGGGGATAGGCCAGGGGGTTCGCTTTGCGGTCGCCCCAAGTGGCCCGGGCCAGCCACCGCCGGTGCCGTTCGACCGGCCGCGCAGCTACGTCGAATCGGTGAAGAGCTTCCCGCGGAACACGAACATTCGCGCGCGGCTCACGTTCCGGCCGACCAACCCCGCGAACATCGCGTCGGTCGCGGACGGCCGGTTCATCTCGCTCGCGATTCACTACACGCTCGCGGCGCTGCCCGACGTACCCATGACGCCACGCATCGGCGACGATCGCGTGGGCAACTTCCTCACCGCGCACAAGGATTTCTCGCAAGACGACTCGACGTTCTTCGTGCGATTCGTGAACCGCTGGCGCCTCGAGCGCGGCGAGCAGGTGGGAGACAAGTACCGGCCGAAGCAGCCCATCACGTACTACGTCGACAACACGGTGCCGGAGAAATACCGCGCCGCGATGAAAGCGGGCGTGGAGGCATGGAACGCCGCGTTCGAGGCGGCCGGCTGGGTAGGCGCGATTCGCGCGCTCGATCTCCCCGCCGATGCCGACCCGGAAGACATCCGCTACGCGACGCTCCGGTGGAATACCTCCGACCAGCCGGGCTACGGCGCCATCGGCCCGTCCACGGTGGACCCGCGCACCGGCGAGGTGCTCGACGCTGACATCCTGTTCGAAGCCAGCATGTTCGCGAACTACAAGAGCAACTGGCGCAACCTCGCGTCGCCCGTGACCGCGAGCGACGCGTTCGAGCAGACGTTAGGCGTCGGCGCGTTTGAAGCGCGGAGTGACCGGTACGAGCTGGCGGGGTTCGTGGACGCGTTCCAGGCACAGGGCGCGACCCTGCGAGCCGCGCTGATCGCACGCGGTGAGCTTGCCCCGGGCGCACCAGTGCCCGATGCGTTTGTCGCACAGTCGGCCAAGTGGGTCGTCATGCACGAGGTGGGACACACCCTCGGCCTGCAACACAACTTCCGCTCATCGGCGAGCACGCCGAATGCGCAGCTTCAGGACCGGGCGTTCGCCGACCAGTCCGGCTTGTACAGCTCGGTGATGGAGTATCCGGCGGTGAACGTCGCTGCCCGGGGCAAGGCTAACGGGTACTTCTACACGCCCGGCGTTGGCTCGTACGACCGGTGGGCGATCTCGTACGCGTACACGAACGACGATGCGGACGCGCGACGGATCGCGCGTCAGGCGGCGGAGCGCGGGCATCTGTATGGAACGAATGCGGAGGCGGGCGGTCCCGGCGCGCTCGACCCGAGCATCAACACGTTCGACCTGGGCGACGATCCACTCGCGTGGGGCAAGGCGCGCAGCGAGCTGATTCGGAACATCATCAGGGACCTACCCAAGCACGTGCTCACCGACAACACGAGCCCCTACGAGGTGACTGACGCGTACGGCTCACTGATGGGCGAGTACGCGCGAGCGGTGGCGCCGGCGGTGAAGTACATCGGCGGGGCGTACATCAACCGCGACCATTCGGGCGATCCGAACGCGCGACCGCCGTTCGCGGCAATCCCGAAGGCAAAGCAGCGCGAGGCGCTCGATCTGCTCGTGGACCGCGTCTTCGCGAAGGATGCGCTCGCCGTGCCGGCGCCGGTGCTGCAGCAGATGGGATCCAACCGCTGGTTCCACTTCGGCAGCACGACGACGTTCAACGGCCGCATCGATTTTCCGTATCACGAGCAGACGTTAGGCTTCCAGTCGGCGGTGCTGGCACAGCTCGTCCAGCCGTTCCGGCTCGCGATGATTCGCGATGGCGAGACGCGGTACGGCGCGGCGAACATGGTGACGATCCCGGAGCTGTTCACGACGCTCACGCGTGCGGTTTGGAGCGAGGTGTGGACGGCGGGCTCGGTGTCGAACGCCGATGCCGTGCGCCGCGACTTGCAGCGCGCCTATCTCGATCAGATGACCGCGCTGGTGGTGAAGCCCGCTCCGCGGACGCCGGCGGATGCGCGCGCGGTGGCGCGACGAACGCTCAAGGATCTCGACCGGCGACTCGCGGCGGCGGCGGGGTCGGGGACGCTCAACGCGTATATGTCAGCTCACGTCGAGGAGAGTCGGGCACGGATCAAGAAAGCGCTGGATGCCGGATTGGAGGCCGAGCGATAAGCCCCGGCCGTGATTCCTTCGCCTGTCGGCTCCGGATGACATCATACTGGAATGACCATTCGACGAATCGGCTGCGTCGGCGACCTGCACGGCGCGTTAGGGTCCCTTCTCAAGGTGTTGGAGCATCTTCCCACCGCCGACGTCGAAGGCATTCTGTTTACCGGAGACTTTGCGC
>Ga0207706_10000746_pt1 | contig 33880 bp, 30 predicted proteins | sample KBSC53metaG_FD_184318 | JGI IMG/M metagenome (GOLD analysis project Ga0207706, IMG submission 184318) | Corn rhizosphere microbial communities from Kellogg Biological Station, Michigan, USA - KBS C5-3 metaG (SPAdes) (version 2) | ecosystem: Host-associated > Plants > Roots > Rhizosphere > Soil ... | reverse complement strand
GAACCGGGACCACTGCGGGAACGACTCTGACGACGGCCGCGAACGGCGCAGCGCTTGCGTCGGCCGCCGGGTATGTCGCGAACGGCAACGGCAATCCGCTTTCGGTCGCAATCGCCAACTCGGGAACGATCAACGTCAGCGCGACTGCGGTCGCTCCCGTGACCGCGATGGCGAACGCGGTCGGAATATCGGTCGACAACGCACCTACGGCGGCGGCCGGAAACCCGGTCGGCGGAACGATCGTCAACAGCGGCACGCTGAACGTGGTCGCGAGCGCGGCGGGCGGGGTGACCGCGACGACGGTGACCAACACCACCGCGGACGGTGCGACGACCACGGTCGTCACCACGCATCCGGCCTCGAGCGCGAACGCGACCGGGATCGCGGTTGCCGGCGGCGCCAACAATCTGACGATCTCGAACTCGGGCTCGATCAATGTCGACGCGATCACGGCGAACGGCGGCGCGGCTAGCGCCACCGGGATCCGGGTCGCCGCCAACGGTACGGTCGTTCCGGCGGCGGGCGACGTCCTCACCATCAACAATTCGGGCGACATCATCGCCCGCTTCTCGATGGACGGGGGGACGACGTTCCACCGCGGGACCGCGATCGACGTCAGCGAAGCGCCGAACAGGACGGTCATCAACCTGCTCGGCGGCAACGTCACCGGCGACATCAACGTCCAGGACGGCGACTCGATCAACGTGCTGACGGACGAGACGGTGTTCAACGGCGTGATCAACGCAGGCTGCTTCGACGCGGATGCGATTGCTGCGGGCGGCAATAGTCCCGACCTCAGCGCGTGCGGCGTCGGGACGCTGGCGATCGGCGACGGCGCCGAGGGCGGTGGCAATCTCCACCTGCCGATCGACGCGGTCGACGGTCCGTCCTACGCCTTCGTCGACACCTTCACGGTGAACGCCGACGGCACGCTGACGCTCGACCTTCCGGCTGTCGCCAGCGGAACCGCCGATCCCGGCACCTATCCGCAGATCTTCGCCGACGTGGCGAACCTCGATGGAACCCTGGTGGCGAATGTTCCGGCCCCGGAGAACGGGCTGTTCGACACGGTGCTCTATGACAATGTCATCGACGCCAACACGCGGAACGGCGAGTTCGCGACCTGCACGATCAACGGCGTGCCGACCGGCTCGCTGCTGATCAGCGCCGGCTGCGTCTATGACGCCGATGCGAATGTCGACATCGGGATCAACCGTGCGGCGTTCAACTCGGTCGAGGGTTTGAACGGCAACGGAAGCGCCGTCGGCGCGGGCCTCGAGTGCATCTACGACGTCAACCTGACCGGCGGCGTCGCGGATATGTTCGCGGACCTGTTCCTGATCAGCGACGCGGCGAACTACAATGTCGCGCTCAACCAGCTGTCGGGCTCGGCGTACGCGAACTACCTGAACTCGTTCCCGTCGCTCGGCGTCCACTACAACGACATCGTCGACCATGCGACCAACTGCGAGGTTCCAGCGCTTGCCGGAAGCGTGCTCGAATGCCGCGCCTCCTCGCCGATCCACATCTGGGGTCAGCTCGACTACCAGACGCGCAAGGTCGACGGCGATCTCGAGGCCGGCGACAACCGCTCGAAGCGGTTCAGCGGGCTGGTCGGAGTCGACGCCAAGGTCGGGGATGCAGCGATCCTCGGCGTGGATGGCGGCTATGTCACCAACCATCTCGACGACAGCCAGTTCGGCGACACGGTCAAGGGCAAGGGCTGGCAGGCAGGCGCCTATGCGGTTTACGACCCGGGCCCCTTCTACCTGAAGGGCATGACGACCTACAGCTCGCTCAACGGCGATTCGAGCCGCCACATCAACTTCTCGGGCCTCGGGACCGGGGTCAGCTTCGCGGGCAATCCGCAAGGCAGCCCGGACGTGAAGATGTGGACGGTCGGCCTCCACGGCGGCGCACGGCTGCCGATGGGCGGCTCGTCGGTGGTCACGCCGTACGTCAACCTCGACTACGTCAACGCGAAGATGGACGGATTCACCGAGACCGGCGGCAATGGCGCCGACCTCACCGTCTTCAACGCCAAGTCCGATCACACCTTCGTCACCGGCGGTGTGAAGTGGGCGACGCAGATGGGCGGCGTGGTTCCGGAAGTGAACCTCGGCTACCGCTATCGCTTCGGCGATCGGCATTCGGGCTTCACCGCGCAATTCTTCGACGGAAGCCCGACGACGGACTGCACGTTCGACATCGTGTCGGCGACGCAGAAGCGGGGAACGTTCCTGGCGGGCCTCAGCGTCGGCGGGAAGTTGGGTCCGGTTGACCTGCGCATCGGCTACGAGGGCGAGTTCAACGGCGACGTGACGAGCCACAGCGGCAACTTCAAGCTCGTGCTGCCGCTGGGCGGCCATGCAGCTCCGCCGCCGCCTCCGCCTCCGCCTCCGCCCGCCCCGGCGCCGGCTCCGGTCGCGGCTCCGCCGCCTCCTCCGCCCCCGCCGCCTCCGCCTCCTCCGCCGCCCCCGGCGCCGGTCGAGCGCGGCGAACGCGGGATGTAATCCAGGTCGCCGGCAAGGAGGTGGGCGCCCCCGCCAGTCTCCTTGCCGGTACTACGAGCCGGTCTGCCCCCTGTGGATCGGTCAAGTCGTGGGCGATCGGCCGATTGCCTGCCTCGAAGGTCCGCTCTCGCGAAGGGAGCGGGCCTTCGTACATTTGGCGGCGCGAGGGGAGCGGCGCCGGATGAACGGTTAACCCGATCTAAGGCAATTTCCGGCAGGAGGCTGGTCGATTGGAGACCGCCATGCACGCTTATGCCCGCACGTTGCCGCTGATCGCTTTGCTCGCCGCCGCGGCGCTTCCCGCGCCGGCCGCCGCCGCTTCGGACGATGCGAGCAGCACGCTTCTCCTAACCGCCCAGGTGACGAGCTTCTGCCAAGTCGTTCAGGGCTCGGGGGAGGTGGAGCTGAGCAACGGCGCAGCGAGCTTCGGCGTGATGGAAGTGTGCAACAGTGCCGGCGGCTACCGGGTGCTGGCTTCGTTCGCCAACCTCGATAGGGGAACCGTGGTCACCGCCGACGGATCGGCGGAGCTCGCCGACGACGGCACCGTGACGTTCGTCCGCCCAAGCGCGCGCAAGATCGTCCAGAGCTGGGCGCTTCGCGATGCGGTCAAGCACGACCCGGCGGCGCCGGTGTTCGTGCAGGTCAACGTCAGCCCGCTCTAGCCGCCGACCTTCGCGCTGATCTGCACGGTCAGCACGTCCTCGTAATCGCCGGCGGGTTTTCCCGAGATCGAGGGCACGTCGACGTTGAGCGTGTGCCGGCGGCGGCTGTCCTCGCCGAGCGGCCGGTCAAAGTCCCGGCGCGGGGCAGCGGTCGGCAGAGGGACCGAATCGAGCAGCGGCGAATAGTCGATCGCTTCGCTGCCCGCCTGGCCCCCGCGAAGCAGTTGGAAGCCATGGTCCGAGAGGATCTCGAGTTCGTAATCGACGTTCGCATAAGCGTCGAACTGGACCGGATTGTCCGCCGTATCATTCGCGCTGAGCTCGCCGAGATCGACCTCGGTCCCGATCGCCGGCGCGAGCCCGACTGCGGGGCCGACGACGATGATCAGCTCGAACGCGGACACCACGTTTTCGCCAGGAGGGTTGTTTCCGTTATCCAGCCGCTCCTCGGCGATGAGCGGAGCGCGATATTCCCCGGGAGACACGACCTGGCCGCGGGCAACGAGGAAATAGAAGCTCGAAGTCCCCACCTTGACGTTGAAGGTGTCGTCGCGGCCGGCGCCATTGTTGGCATCGCGGTCGGTCAGCGTCGCCTGAACCGTCAGGCCACCGGGGCCGGTCGCGGTAATGATGTGCCCGTCGCTGACGCTCGGGTCGTCCGATGTCACTTCGAAGAAGATGTTGCGATTCTCGGGGCAGCCGCTCGAGCGGATGTCGACGTTGAAGTCCTGCATCGTGGGGGCGGCGTTGAATGGGTCGTAATTGACCACCACCGGCGAGCGGTCGAGCTGCGGCGCGAGCGCCTCGCAGTCGTTGCCCGCGTGGGCGGCGGCCGGCGCCAGCATCGCCCAGGCGAACAGAATGGTCCGGAGCGGCCTCATTGTCCTTCTCCCGTGTTGGAGGGCCGCAACTGCTTCACGTTGACCAGCGACCCGTCTGCCTTCGTAATGTCGAAACGATAATGGAATCCCCCCGCGTCGATCTGCCACGCGCCCGGTGCGAGGCCCGATGCGCCAAGGCGGCCCTCACGGTTGGTGAAGATCTCGATCGTCGGCGACTTCGGATCGCCGGTGCGTCGAGCGCTGCCCATCGCGAGCACGAGCGGCTCTCCGTGATCGTCGAGCAATGTGCCGAGGATTGATACGTTGAACTCCGAGCCGACCAGCACCGGCGTTCCCGAATGGAACCAGGGATAGAGATCGATCGTGCCGGCGCCGAAGTCGTAGCCGAGCGGCGCGTCCGGCACCGTGTAATAAAGGTTGGTGTGGGCGTAGGAGCCAAGGTTCACCAGCGCCGGTCCCAATGCTCCCGTGCGCGCCAGCGCGTCGCTCGCCACCTGGCTGCCGATCAGCACTTGCGCGCCGTCGAGGCTCGGGTGGGCCGAAACGATAGCGAAGCTGTTGTTCATGTAGCGGCCGATCGCGAACTTGCCGCCGGCAAATCCGATCGTCCCGCGGGCGCGAAGCGAGGTCGTCTCTTCACGATCCGCTGAATCGGTTCCGAAAGCTTCGCGATGCGCGATCTCGAGGTCGCCGCGGTTGGTCCGGTACACGCCCGTGGCGTTGAAGCCGAAGCGGCCGTCGTCGTTGTGGGTCGCTTCCACGCCCCAGGCGAAGGTGTCGAGAAGGTGCGTCGGCGTGTGGTAGTAAGCGAGGTCGGCTTCTTGCCTGCGGCTGTCATAGCGCGCGGTGAGGAGCGACTTGGCGTCGAACCGCCAGAAGAGCGAGAATCCGACGAGCAGCCCGTCGCGGCTGTCATAACCGACGGACCCTGTGAAATTCATTCCGTTCCGAAGCCGCCAGTTCGCGTCCGCGCGCAGCGCCTTATAGTCGTCAGTACTGCCGCGCCCCTTGCGGTAATCGATCCCGACGCCCGCCCCGAACCAGTCGCTGATCGGCTGGAAATAGCGGCCTGTGAACGTCAGCGAATAGGGATTGAGCGCCTGCTGATCGATACCGCCGTAATTCTTGGTGTGATATTCGACGAGAGCGTCGATCCGGCGCGCGCCGCTGACTAGGTCCATCGGAATGGAATAGCGATACTGGACCCGGACCGCCGCGCCCGACCCCAGGCCTTTCAAATGGCTTCCGCTTCCCTCGAACGTGAAGAGCCCGAAGGTTGAGCCCCATGTCGCTTCGCCGCCGACCTGCATCGCGGTCCGGCTCGCCTGGGCATTCGCTCCAAGCGTAAGCTGGTTGGTGATTCCACGGCGGTAGAAGCCGCTGAACACCGGATCGTGCCGGTAATAGAAGCGGCCGTTCTCATCCACGTCGCTGCGAAGCCCGCCCTTCGCGTCATATTCGTCGATTCCCGGAGAAAGCAGCGATACGTCCTCGAAAAAGTCGAACGAGACGACGCGTCGGCCGCCAGCCTGGTCCTCGATCACGAGATCGATGCGGTTGGCCCCGCCGGTGAGCGGGAGATCGCGAACATTGTAGGTGCCCGGCCCGAGACGAAGGGTTTGCGACGGAACCCCATTGACGACGACCGAGACCGTGGCGGGCTCGCGCAGAAGCAGAGTTTGCCCCGCCGACGCGGTATAGACCCGGTCCGAGTGGAACGTTTCGAGCAGCTTCGAAATTCCGAGGCCGCTGATGTCGACCTGGCTCTGCAGCGCGGTCGTATTGGCGACGAGGTCGCCGGCACCGATGCGGATCGAGCTCTGGGGAATATCGTAGAAGGCGCGCGAGGCGAAGCGCGTGAAGCTCGCCTGCTGATTGCCGCCGTAGGTGAACTGATTCTCGAAGGCGATCGTGTGGAACAGCCGGCCGTCGAAATCGAAATTGACGCGCGGCTCGCGGAGCCCCCGGTCGAAGCCGCGCTCCACCCAGTCGAGGCTGCCTTGATAGGACAGAAATGCGCTCACATTTGCGGACGCATCGGGCACGACGACGCTTGCCGCAGTGTCGAATCCAAGTCCGATTGATCTCTCCGGAAAGGCCGTCGCATCGAACTTGGCGACCAGCTCGAGGGCGTTACGGTCGAAGGTGACGGCAAGGCCGTGCTGCGCCAGCACGCCGATCGCCAGGAAACCTTCCTGGTCGGGCAAGGCATCGATCGCGTTGACGAATTCGGGCGTGACTCCGCGCCTGATCGCATTTTCGAGGTCGGTCTTCGAAATGAGGACGGTGTCGTCGGGCCGGATCCGGATACCCACCTGGCCAATCGGAACGCGTTCGCGAAGCGGGACGACCAGATCGACGTCGTGACCCGTGTCATTGAGCTTCGTGCCGTTTGGGTTGGCCGTGGCGACATCGCCCGCCGTGGGCGCAGGGTTGGTCTGGGGCTGTCCGGCGATTGCCGCGCTCGGGATGGTCACGACCCCGATGGCCGAGACCAACAGGACGCGCGCCCATGAAATCGAAGATTCGTTCGCCACGCCGAACTCCCGTCAGGCGGCTGGCTTGACGTCGGCCTGGATCGCTCCGGTTGCGGGCGCGTCGGGGAGGGCGAGGAACATCACTCGCCTGGACTGGGCCGGGACCAGGCCAAGTCCGAACGCCTTGCCCATCGAATTCGCATCGAGGGCCTTCTTCCATCCGCCGTCCGACAGCGACATGCTGGCGGCGCCGATGAAGCCGTGGGCGGCACCGTCGTTCTGGAAAGTGATCTCGACGCCCTGCTCGCCCTTGTCGTTGGTCGCGCGCTGAACGTTGGCGACCTTGATCTCCGCCGCCGACTTGGGCGGACGGACGGTAACCACGCTGTTGATCGAATAGAGGACCTGCACCTCGGCTTTGCTCGCGCCGGGTTGGGTCGAGACCGGCAGCTCGCTGGTCGAGAACATGAACAGCCGGCTGTGCTCGGGATTGGGCTCGCCGATGTAGCGGACGCGGAACACCTGGCGGCCGCCGGCCGGGATCCTCGCGATGGTCGGGAAAACCAGGAAGTCGTCGCCATTCGACGGGGTGAGAAGGGGGTCGCCCTTCTCGGGCACGGTCAAGGTTTGCACCTTGACCTCGACCGTCATCGCGATGTTGCGGTCGTTGACGACCTCGAGCGAGGAGCTCGCTCCGTTGCCGGTGGAGGTCAGCTCCACGACGACCGGGCGGACCAGCAAGGCGTAAGCGGGGGCCCCGACGAGCGCCAAGCCGCACACGGACAGCAGCGCGGCTGCTGCACGCAATTTCCACCCAGCCATTGAAGCCCCTCCCATTACGCCACTCAAAATTCGGTTATTCGCCCAAGGTTGAACAAACGGAAAAAGGGGAGGGTTAAGAACACCCTCCCCTCAAGCCTTAGGTCAGATCGTCGGGCTCAGGCGCGCCTGAAGGACGTCCGCATAAGTGCCCTCCAGAAGCAGCTTGTCGTGCGCATTGACGAGAAGCTGGACGTGCGCAGCGCCGGCGCGCGCTTCGGTCACCGACGTAATCGTGGTGAACGAGCTGCTGAGGCCGCTGCTGTTCGCATTGGCATGGTTGCCGTCGAACGCGAACTTCACCTGGTACGGCACGTTCTCGATGAACGCGGGATCGCTCGTCGACGTGTCGGACAGAAGTCCGCCGTTCTGCGAGGACAGCTGCATGTCGAACGGCTGGTTGCAGACCGCATAGCCGATGTCATACTCGCCGTCGGCCGCTTTGACGGTGTCATCGTTCACGTCCTGAATGTCGAGGGCGAAATTGCCGTCGGCTTCGGACTCGCTGGTCACTGTCACGGTGCTGTTGTTGCCATTGACGCCGACGTTGTTCGTTGCGCCGAACTTGCAGAACGAAGCAACGTTCGCGTTGACGGTGTAGATGCCCCATGCATCCTGACCGTAAGTGAGACCCTGCCAGTCCGCGGCGAGCGCCGGGGTGCTGAGGGTCGAAGCGGCAAGCGCCGCAAACACCAATTTCTTCATCACGCCTTCTCCCTTACTTCACTCAGCGATCGAAGCGATCGCCGCTTTCCCGCGATCGCGGGCCGAACAGGGCATTGCCCCCCATTCACTCGGCACCCGTCAGTTGCCGTCGCCGGACAGCTGCGGGGAAATCGTCAAAGTCACGGTGTCGTTGTAGGTGCCGGCGAGCAGCAGATCGCCGCTTGCTGCCGTATGGATGCGGATTCGGCCATCGCCCTGAATCGCCGGATCCTCGAGCTGGCGGACGCAGCCGGTTCCGCCGCTCGCCATCTCCTCGCTGCGGCACTCGAGCGCGGCGCTGGCGCCGGGCAGGTCGAGCGTCGCCTGGTAGCCGACGATCGATGCGAAATCGGAATCACTGCTTTGGCTGTCGGTCTTCAGCCCGCCTTTAGCGGACGCCATCGTCACGCGGACAGGCGCGGTGCACGAAACCGTGAACGCAAGGTCGGTGTCGGTCGACTGGACCGTGTCGGTGTTCGGGTCCTGAAGGCCGATCACCTCGACATCCTGCGCCGGCTGGCTGAGCGCGCAGCTGGGAGTGATGGTCCCGACGACCCGATAGCTGAGCGAAGAGACAAGATTGTCGGGGATGCCTGCGGCGGCGGCATTTCCTGCAAGTCCGACTTGCAGGAACGCGAACGCCACAATCGCCGGAACGCGGCGAACACCACCAGACTTCATTCGGTTGCCCCCCGGGCGAGTCACTGAACTTTCGTAAGCGACTCGTTTGGTAACTAACTTTTAACAACGTCGCGCAAATTTGCGTTAAACTCAAGCCGGTTAGAATCTTTGGATAAGGGCATGTGCCGAAAAGACACAGAATCGACGAATGCCGAGGGGAAGGGACGCCTGCGGCCGGCCCGCCGGCGTGGCCTTTGTTAACCTTGGGAGTAGCGTTGAAGCGCGCTCAGGCCGTGTAGGTCGCCCGTCCGCCAGTCACGGTCCGAACGACCTTGATGTCCTTGATTTTGCCCGGATCGACCGTGTGCGGATCATCCGACAGGACGACGAAGTCCGCGAGCTTGCCGGGTGCGATGGAGCCCTTGAGATGCTCCTCGTGCGAATTGTAGGCGCCGTTCCAGGTATAGACGCGGAGCGCGTCGGCGACGGTGATCCGCTGGTTCGCGCCCCACGTCTCGCCGTTGAAGCCGGTGCGCGTGACCATCCCCTGGATGCCCATCAGCGGCGCGTAAGGCCCGGGCGGGAAGTCGCAGCCGCCGGCGGCGCGGATTCCGGCGTCGAGATAGGAGCGATAGGGCATGATGTGGCGCATCAGCGCCTCGCCGTAATATTTGAACTTGTCGGGGTTGTAGTAGGCGTAGCTGGTGAAGAGCGCGGGCACTCCGTCGAGCGCCTTCATCCGCGCGATCAGTTCATCGTCGGCAAGCGTCGCGTGGGTGAACTTGGGCCGCACGTCGCGCCTCGGGAACAGCTTCTGCGCGCGCTCGAGCGAGCTCAAATACATGCCGATCGCGATGTCGCCGTTGGTGTGGCAGTTCGGCTGGATGCCGGCGCGCCAGACGCGTTCGACCCAGGCGTCGAGGTCCGGCTGCTTCGTCGTCACATTGCCGTGATAATCCGGTCGTCCGGGATAGCCGGCGCGGATCGACATGGTGCGCTCGGAGAATGATCCGTCGACCATATGCTCGGACGTCGCGCCGAGGCGGATCCACTCGTCGCCGAACCCCGTGCGCCAGCCGTTCGCGATCATCGCGTCGAGCATCGGCTGGTCGGCCTCGTAGCTGACGCGGTGCAGGAGATTGCCCTCGTCGCGGACCTGCAGGAGCGCGGAGAAGTCGCCGCCCTCGTGGTGGACGCTCGTCAGCCCGAAGCGGGCGAACTCCTTCGACATGTGCGCCATGCCGGCCTTGGCGCGAGCGAACTTCTCGGCGTCGCTATACTGCGGCCGCTTGCCCACCTTCGCGAAGACGTCCTGCGCATTATCCGTTACGCGGCCGTTGAGCTCGCCTGACGCGTCACGGTCGAACGTGCCGCCGAAGGGATTGGGCGTGTCGCGCGTGACGTGCGCGAGTTCGAACGCCTTGGAGTTGAAGAAAGAGGTGTGGCCGCCGCGGTGGTAGACGGCCACCGGGTGGTCGGTCGACACGCGATCGAGGTCGGCGCGGGTGATGAGGCGGCCGTCCTTCACCTTGGTGTCGTCGTAGAAGAAGCCCTGGACCCACTCGCCTGGCGGAGTCTTCGCGGCACGCTCGCGGAGCTTGGCGACGATCGAATCGATAGTGACGAACTCGACCTCGGCCGGGTTGCCGACGAGCACTTCGTAGAGGAGCGTTTCGCCTTCGGGATGGAGATGGCAGTCGATGAAGCCGGGGACGATCGTCAGCCCGCGCGCATCAAAGACTTCGGTGCCCTTGCCGATAAGTGGAGCGACGGCGTCATTGGACCCGACCGCGATGAAGCGGCCGTCGCGGACCGCGAAGGCGTCGGCGCGGGGCGCGCTCGCTTCGACTGTGTAAACCTTCGCATTGCGGACCACGAGGTCGGCGCTGCGCGGGTCGCCGGCCGCGATCGACCGAACCGGCCAGCCGGCGAGCGTTGCAGCCGCGCCTCCGAGGAGGCTTCGCCGGCTGCAATCCAGGTTCACCGTAGCTCCAGCGACGATTCGGCGATGGCGTTGCCGAGCTTCTCGACGGCTTCGTCGATCTCAGCCTCGGAGATGATCAGCGGCGGCGACAAGGCGATGGTGTCACCCGTGACGCGGACCAGCAGCCCTTGCGCGAAGGCGCGCGTGTAGACGTCGCTACCCCGCGCGCCCGGGCGGCCCTCGACCGGCTTGAGCTCGATTCCGCCCACGAGGCCGATGTTGCGGACGTCGGCGACGTTGGGCGCCTGGCGAAGCATGTGGACCGAATCCTGCCAATGGCCTTCGAGCTCGCGGGCGCGCTGGAACAGCTGTTCGCGTTCGTAGATCGCCAGTGTCGCGATGAGCGCCGCCGACGCCGCCGGGTGCCCGGAATAGGTGTAGCCGTGCATCAGCTCGATCGTGCCGACCGGGCCCTGCATCAGCGCGTCATAGACGTGGCTTCGGACCGCGACGCCGCCCATCGGGATGGTGCCGTTGGTCATGCCCTTGGCCATGGCGATCATGTCGGGCTGCACTCCGAAGCGCTGTGCCGCGAAGGGGGCTCCGAGCCGCCCGAAGCCGGTGATCACCTCGTCGAAGATTAGGAGGATGCCGTGCTCGTCGCAGATGGTGCGGAGCCGCTCGAGATAGCCCTGGGGCGGCGGAAGGACCCCGGTCGAGCCCGCCATCGGCTCGACGATGACCGCGGCGATCTTCTCCGCGCCATGCTCGCCGATGATGCGAAGCAGGTCATCCGCAAACTCGGCGCCATGCTCGGGCTGGCCGCGCGAGAAGGCGTTTCGCTCGGGATCGTGCGTGTGCCGGAGGTGGTCGACCTCCTGGAGGAGGGGCCCGAACGCCGCCTTGTTGTGCTGGATCCCGCCGACCGAGATTCCGCCGAAATTGACTCCGTGATAGCCGCGCTCACGGCCGATCAGCCAGACGCGCTCCGGTTCGCCGCGGGCGACATGATAGGCTCGCGCGATCTTGAGGGCCGTCTCGGCGGCTTCGCTCCCGGAGTTGACGAAGAACGTATTGGTGAAGTCGGGCGGAAGGATCGACTGGAGCGCGTCGGCGGCGCGGAAGGCGAACGGGTGGCCGATCTTGAACGGCGGCGCGTAGTCGAGCTCGCTGATCGCCGCGCTGACGGCCTCGACGATCTCCTTGCGCCCATGCCCGGCGTTGACGCACCACAGGCCGGATGCCCCGTCGAGAACCGGCCGCCCCTCGGGCGTGAAGTAGTGCATGCCCTCGGCGCGGGCGAGCAGCATCGGCGCGGACTTGAACTGGCGGTTGGCCGTGAACGGCATCCACCATGCGGAGAGTTCGGATTCAGTGAGGGCCATGTGCGCTTGCTGGCACGACGCCGGGCGCGCGTCCAGCGGCTAGGAGAGAAGCGCTACCCCGGCCAGCGCCGCAGCCACTCCGCCCATGAGCAAAGCCACCCGCCGGCGCAGGCCGCGCCGCCATGCATCGTAGGCGGGTACGTCGAGATAATAGCGGTCGGGGCCGGTCTCGACGATCACATCGCGCCGGATCAGCCGGGCCAGCATCCGGCGCTGGAGGTGCCGTTCGGGAATGAAATGCACCGCCGTCTCGGGGCTCACGGCATTGTTGCTCATCAGGTACGAGACGACCTTGCGCATTGCGACGGCGACTGCTGCGGTTGCCATGGGCTACTCTCCTCTAGCCGCGGCTTTCGAGCGCGGCGGCGGCTTCGTCGACGAGCTCCTGGATGATCGCCGCGACCGGCTCCTCGCGGTTGACCATTCCGACCGACTGGCCGGCCATCACCGAGCCGCTTTCGATGTCGCCGTCGATCACTGCCCGGCGGAGCGCGCCCGCCCAATAATGCTCGATCTGGAGCTGGGCCTCGGCCATTTCGACCTCGCCGCTGTCGAGCGCGTTGGCGACCTCGCGCTGCTTGGCGGCGAAGCGTTCGGTCTCCTTGTTCTTGAGGGCGCGGACCGGGATGACGGGTAGGCGCGGATCGATCTGGACCGAAAGCACAGCATCGCGCGCCGAGGCCCGGATGAACATCTTCTTGAAATTCTCGTGGGCGATGCTCTCGGTCGCGCAGACGAAGCGCGTCCCGAGCTGGACCCCGACCGCGCCCATTTCGAGGTAAGCCGCGATCGCCTCGCCGCGCCCGATCCCGCCGGCGATGAACACCGGAATGTCCTTGGCAACGTTGGGCAGGATCTCCTGCGCGAGCACGGATGTGGAGACGGGCCCGATGTGGCCGCCGGCTTCCATCCCCTCGATCACGAGCGCGTCGACGTTGGAGCGCATCAGCTTCTTGGCGAGCGCGAGGGCAGGGGCGAAGGCCATCAGCTTCGCGCCTCGGCCCTTGATCTTCTCCATCGCCCAGCCGGGCGGGAGTCCGCCGGCGAGCACGACGTGGCCGACATCGTGCTTCGCGCAGACGTCGATCAGCTCGGAAAGCTGCGGGTGCATTGTGATGAGGTTGACCCCGAACGGACGGCTGGTGCGCGCCTTGGTCTCGGCGATCTCGGTGTCGAGCAGCTCGGGGCTCATCGCGCCGCAGGCGATCACTCCAAACCCGCCGGCGTTCGAGATGGCGGAGACGAGATTGCGCTCGGAGACCCAGCTCATCGCTCCGCCCATGATCGCGACGTCGCAGCCGAGGAATTCGGTGCCGCGGTGCATCAGCTCGGAGAGGCGCGCATGGCCCTCGGTCGGGTGGACCGCGCGCGGCTCGGCGATCAGGCCTTCGCCGCTCATGCCGCCTGCTCCGAGTCCAGGCCGAAGGCGGTGTGGAGGACGCGAACGGCAAGCTCGAGCTCGGCTTCGGCGATCAGCGCGCTGACCTTGATCTCGCTGGTCGAGACCGCGAGCAGGTTGATCTGCCGCTCGGCGAGCACCTCGAACATTTTCGCTGCGAGCTGCGGGTTCGAGCGGATTCCGACGCCGACGATGCTGACCTTGGCGACCGCGGCGTCGGTGAGGAGCTGGCCCCAGCCGATCTCTTGTCTGCGCTGCTCGATCACCGCCATCGCCTGGGCGAGGCTGGCGCGGGGGACGGTGAAGGTGAGGTCGGACGCGCCGCGATCCGGAGTGGCCGCGTGGACGATCATGTCGAAGGCGATGCCCGCTTCGGCGAGCGGGGTGATCACCTGGGCGACCGTGCCGGGCTTGTCGGGCACCCCGGTCAGCGTCACCCGCGCCTCGTTCCGGTCGGCGGCGATGCCTGCGATGAGGTTGCGCTCCATTTGCTCTCCTGAAAGCTCGGCGACGATGTCGGTCCCCGGCTCGTCCTCGAACGCCGACAGAACGCGCAACGGCAAATTTTCGCGCATGGCAAGCCCGACCGAGCGCACCTGGAGCACCTTCGCGCCGACGCCGGCAAGCTCCAGCATCTCGTCGAAGGTCACCTCGGGCAGCTTGCGGGCGCGCGGGACGATGCGCGGGTCGGTCGTGTAGACCCCGTCGACGTCGGTGTAGATGTCGCAGCGGTCGGCCTTCACTCCGGCGGCGATCGCGACTGCGGAGGTGTCGGAGCCTCCGCGGCCGAGCGTCGCGAGGCGGCCGTCGGTGGAAACGCCCTGGAAGCCGGGAATGACCGCGACGGTTCCGGCGGAGAGCGCTTCGTCGAGCGTGGCGGATTCGATCGCATCGACGCGCGCATTGCCATGGATGCCCGAGGCGCGGACCAGCTGCCAGCCCATGAAGCTGCGCGCCTTCACGCCCATGTTCTGCAGAGTCATTGCGAGGAGGCCGGCGGTCACCTGCTCGCCGCTGGCGACGACCACGTCATATTCGGTCGGATCGTGGAGCGCGGCGGCCTCGCGGCAGAGCTGGACGAGGCGGTCGGTCTCGCCCGCCATGGCGGAGACCACGACGAGCACCTGGTTGCCCGCCTCCGCCTCGCGCCGGACTCGGCCGGCGACGCTGAGGATGCGCTCGATGCCCGCCATCGAGGTCCCGCCAAACTTCATCACGATACGCGCCATCGCGCGCGGGCTTAGCGCCTGTCGCCGCCCGCGCAACCGGAGAGCCAGTCGGGGACCTGATCGGCGGCGATCAGGCGCTCGACGTCGATGCGCGGACGCACGACTGCCCAGCGGTCCCGGTCAACCAGCACCTCGGGCGTGAGCGGGCGCGAGTTGTAGGTGCTCGACATGGCGGCGGCATAGGCTCCGGCGGTGCGGAAGACGACGAGGTCGCCCGCCTCGACCCGGTCGATCTCGCGCGCTGTGGCGAAGGTGTCGCCGGTTTCGCAGACGGGGCCGACGACGTTCGCGGTCCACCGCTCGCCGGACGCGCGGACGGCATCGATCTTGTGCCAGGCGTCGTAAAGCGCCGGACGCATAAGATCGTTCATGGCGGCGTCGAGGACCACGAACGGATGCGCGGCGCCGGGCTTGATCCGGATCACTCGCGAGAGGAGCACTCCGGCATTGGCGACGATCAGACGCCCCGGCTCGAACACCAGCCGCACGTCCCAGCCGCTCGTCACGCGCCGGACCATCGCGCCGTAATCGGCGGGGCTGGGCGGCGGCGGGTGGCCGGGATCGTAAGGCACGCCGAGACCGCCGCCGAGATCGGCGACGCGGATGTCGTGCCCGGCGCTCCGGAGTTCGCCGATCAGCTGCCCGATACGCGTGAAGGCGCGTTCGAGCGGGTCGAGGCTGGTCAGCTGGCTTCCGATGTGGACCGCGATCCCCTGGACCGAGAGGCTGGGCAGTTGCGCCGCCCTCGCATAGGCGGCGAGCGCTTCGCGAAACGCGACCCCGAACTTGTTCTCCGCCGAGCCGGTGCTGATCTTCGCGTGGCTGCCGGCGGCCACATCGGGATTGACCCGGAAGCCGACCGGCGCGGTCACGCTCATCGACGCGGCGACGGCGGACAGCATCTCCGCCTCGGCAACCGATTCCAGGTTGAACTGGAAGAGGCCGGTCGTGAGCGCGAGGCGCATCTCCTCCTCGGTCTTGCCAACGCCGGAAAAGACGATCCTTTCCGGCGCAACGCCCGCGGCCACCGCGCGCCGGTACTCGCCGCCCGAGACCACGTCGGCGCCGAGGCCCGCATGGGCGAGGGTCGCGACGACGGCGGCATTGGGGTTCGCCTTGACGGCGTAGCAGACGAGCGTGTCGGAAAGCGGCTCGAGCGCCGAGCGGAGCGCCTCCGCCTGCCGCAGCATCGTCGCCGTCGAATAGACGTAGACGGGCGTGCCGACCGCGGCCGCGATCTCCGCCAGCGCGACCTGCTCGCAATGGAGCTCGCCGTCGATCAAGTCGAAATCGTCCATCCGCCTTCAACGCATCAGGTGCTTCCCCTTTGCAAGCCCAGGGCGCATTGGAGGCGCCATGGCGGAGACGACCATCGTCAGGGAAGAGGCGGAGCGGTTCGGAAGGCTCGCGTCCGATTGGTGGGATCCGGGCGGCCGCTCGGCGATGCTGCACAAGCTCAATCCGGTGCGGCTCAAATATGTCCGCGACCAGATCGACCAGCATTGGCAGTGCGACGAGTGCAGCCGGACTCCGCTCGAAGGGAAGACCGCGCTGGATGTTGGCTGCGGGGCCGGGCTTCTCACCGAACCACTGGCGCGGCTGGGGGCCAAGGTGACCGGGATCGACGCCTCGCCGGAGGTGATCGCAGTGGCGCGCGAGCATGCGGGGAGCATGGGGCTGGAGATCGATTACCGCTCGGGCGACGTGCAGGAGTTCGACGGCAGCTACGATCTGATCACCGCGATGGAGGTGATCGAGCATGTCGCCGACCCGGCGGCCTTCGTGAATGCGCTTGCGAAGCGGGTGGCGCCGAATGGCCTGCTGATCCTCTCCACTCCCAATGCGACCGGCTGGTCGAAGCTGCTGATGATCACGGTCGGCGAGGGGCTCGGCCAGATTCCGCGCGGGACCCATGAGTTCGAGAAGTTCATCGCGCCCGGCCGGATGAAGGCGCTGCTCGGCGATGCCGGCCTCAAGTGCCTCGACGTCGAGGGCATCGCCTGGTCGCCGACGCGCGGGCTTCACCTCAGCGACGACCTGCGGCTGAACTATCTCGTCACGGCCACGCGCGCTTAACGCATTTCGGTTCGGCGCACTCCCTCAACGCCCCGCATTTAACATCGTTAACAGGCCTATCGCCCGCGCGGGGCTCACGTACCGTCCTATTTTGGGATTCGTTTCAAGGCCGGGGGGTCTCAGCCATGCGTTCGCCGTTCAGCTTCTCGTCTCGCGGGGTCGCGATCGACCTCGGGACCGCCAACACGGTCGTCTATCTGAGCGGAGTGGGGATCGTCGCCAACGAGCCGTCGGTCGTCGCCCTCGAATTCGTCGGCGGAATCCGGAAGGTCCGGGCGGTGGGCGACGATGCCAAGCTGATGATGGGCAAGACGCCCGCGAACCTCAGCACCATCCGGCCGCTGCGCGCGGGGGTGATCGCCGACCTCGAGGTCGCGGAGGAGATGATCAAGCATTTCATCCGCAAGGCGCACGGCGGCCCGAGCCGCTTCTCGCGCGGGCCGGAAGTGGTGATCTCGATCCCCTCGGGCGCGACCTCGGTCGAGCGGCGGGCAATCCGCGACGCGGTCACCAACGCCGGCGCTGACCGGGTTTCGTTGATCGAGGAGCCGATGGCGGCGGCAATCGGCGCGGGCCTTCCCGTGGCCGATCCGGTCGGGTCGATGGTGGTCGATATCGGCGGCGGAACGACGGAGGTCGGGGTCATCTCGCTTCAGGGGCTCGCGATGTGCCGCACGGTCCGAGTCGGCGGCGACAAGATGGACGACGCGATCGCATCCTACGTCAGGCGCAACTTCAACCTGCTGATCGGCGAGGGCACGGCCGAGCGCGTCAAGTTCGAGATCGGATCGGCTGTCCGCCCCGGCGACGGAACGGGCCTCACGACCCGGGTTCGCGGGCGCGACGTCGGCCGCGGGATGCCGGCCGAGATCATCCTGACTCAGGCGCAGGTCGCCGAGGCGCTGAGCGAGCCGGTGAACCAGATCGTCGAGGTCGTCCGCAGCGCGCTCGAGAACACCCAGCCCGAGATCGCCGCCGACGTCATCGATCAGGGGATCACCATGACCGGTGGCGGATCGCTGCTTCGCGGGATCGATACCGTGCTTCAGGATTCGACCGGGCTGCCGGTGCGGATCGCGGATGATCCGATGAGCTGCGTCGCGCTGGGCGCGGGGCGGACGTTGGAAGAAAAGGTGCTGCGCGGAGCGCTGCTGGCGGCCTAATCCGCCGTTACGAGCGCAGCGAAGCAATTGAGAAAAAATTGTCTCACGCAAAGGCGCTAAGGCGCAAAGGATTCTAGCTTCTTCTTCGCGCCTTTGCGCCTTTGCGTGAAACGAATGGATTGCCGCGGCTCCTTCGGAGCCTCGCAATGACGGGGTCAGAAGTCGACTTTATCGTAGTGCCCCGGCGGAACGATCACCTCCATCCGCTCGCCGAGCAGAGGCCGGAAGCACGGGCGGGACTTCATCACCGCGTACCAATCCTTGGTCTGCTTGTGTCCGCGCCAGTCGAGCGCTCCCAGATAGTCGATCACGCTCAAATGCGCCGCGGCGGTGAAGTCGGCGAGGCTGAGCCCCGGGCCCGCCAGCCAGCGGCGGTGGTCGAGCAGATAATCGAGATAGTCGAGATGCTCGGACGCCGTGCGCATCGCCTCGCGCAGCACCCGCGTGTCGGGGCTCTCCTTGCTGACCAGGCGCTTGCGCATCCGCTCGTTCATCAGCGGCTCGACCGCTTCCCGGTAGAGCTTGATGTCGAACCATTCGGTCATGCGCCTGATCTCGGCGCGGAGAGCAGCATTGCCGTGGACCATCGGCATCCGGTCGACCGTCTCGTCGAAATATTCGACGATCGGCTGCGATCCGATGAGGGTGACGCCCTGGTCGGGTTCGACCATCACCGGGGTCTCGCCGGCCGGGTTCAGGTCGACGAACTCGTCGCGCTTTTCCCACGGGTTCTCGCGCACCAGCTCATGGCCGACGCCCTTCTCGGCCAGCACGAGGCGGACCTTGCGGGAAAAGGGGCAGAGGGGGAACTGGAAGAGCTGCCACATGGCGGGGCAGCTTTAGCGGGGTGAGCGCTCTCGGCAATCCTCCCCGGAACGGGGGAGGTGGCAGCCGAAGGCTGACGGGGGGGGGCCACGGTTGTACCCCCGCTTCCAGCGTGGGCCCCCTCCACCATTCACTCTTCGGTGAATGGTCCGCCTCCGCGTTCCGGGGAGGAATTTTAACGCCGCGGATAATTCGGGTCGGGCATGTTCGCGATCGCGCGCTCGAGCGACCTGCGGGCCTCGGCCAGGCTTCGCGTGATCTCGGGCAGGGCTTCGTTCATTGCGCGGATGCTTTGCTCGATCGCGGGCTTCGCCTGGGCGATCCGCTCGTCGAGGTGACGGTCGATTTCGGGATCGTCGCGGCGGGCGAGGTCGCGCACGGTGCGCTGCTTCTCCACCGGCGTGGCCTTTCGGCCTTCCAGCGCCGCCTGCATTCCGCCCACCTTCAGGTCGAGCAGAGCGTCGGAAAGCGACTGGACCGTGTCGGCGAGCCGGTCCGCGGTTGCGGGGTCGGCAAGCTGAGGCGGCCGAGCCGCTTCGGGCGCTGTCTGCTGCGCGAGCGCGGGCGTCGCGCAAAGGCACAAGGGAAGAAGGAGGCTTACGCGCATCGGCTAAGTTCCTGATTTCGCGGCGCTACCCTAAAGCAAAAATCAGCGGGCGAACAGCCAGGCGAGCGCCGCCGCGCCGACCACGATGCGGTACCATGCGAAGGGCGCGAAGCCGTGGCGCGAGATGTAGTGGACGAAGCCGCGGACCACGACGATCGCGACGACGAAGCTGACGATGAAGCCGACCGCGACCGCGCCGAAGCCCACGCCATGCGCCCCGGCGAGAATTTCGTCATGGTGCTTGGCGAGCTCGAGCGTCGTCGCTCCGACCATGGTCGGGATGGCGAGGAAGAAGCTGAACTCGGCCGCGGTGCGGCGCTCGACGCCGAGAGAGAGCGCGCCCATGATCGTCGCTCCCGAGCGGCTGACGCCCGGGATCATCGACAGGCATTGGACCAGCCCCACCCCGATGGCGGTCTTGAACGGCATCTCCGCGACTCCGACTACCGGCGTGTTCTTCACCATGCGCTCGATGACGATGATCGCGATCCCGCCGAGAATGAGCGCGACCGCGACAAGCTTTGGGGCGCCGAGCAGCGCTTCGATCTTGTTGATCAGCAGGAAGCCGAGGATCGCGGACGGCAGGAAGGCGATGAGGATGTTGGCGACGAAGCGCCAGGACATGGCGTTGCGCTGGATCAGGCCCTCGAGCACCGCCCAGAAGGTGCGCCAGTAGAGGACGACGATGGCGAGGATCGCTCCGAGCTGGATGATGACGTTGAACGCCGCCCATCGCTCGGCGTCGAACCCGAGCAGCTCGGTCGCGAGGATCAGATGGCCGGTGGAGGAGACGGGGAGGAATTCGGTGACGCCCTCGACGATGCCGAGGATCAGCGCGATCAGAAGGACGGGCATCCGCTTACGAGGTCGCGGTCAAACTGGTTCGCCGGCTGGCGAACTTGCCTCCGCGGCGGAAGCGGCCGAGCCAGTCGTAGCCGACCGCGGCGAGCGGGGTCGGCTCGATCCCGAACGCTTCGAGGCCGTGGGCGTCCTCGGCCGGCACATTGTCGCGCTGGAGCATCAGCCACTGGTCCTGGGTCAGCGGCGCCCCGGGGAGCCAGCCGAGCTTTGCGATCAGGCCGGCGATGAAGTCGGGCGTCTGCACGATCTCTGGGTCCTGTCCGGTGATCGCGAAAATGGCGCGGTGCAGTTCGACCATGCTCATGACCTGCGGCCCGCCAATCTCGAAGGTCTTGCCGCCGAATCGCTCAGGGTCGAGCGCGGCGAGCGCAATCGCCCTGGCCAGGTCGCGGACATAGACGGGCTGGAATTTGCGCTTCGCGGCAATCACCGGGAGGAAGGGGAGGCGCGCCATCGTCGCGAAACGGTTTGTGAGATTGTCCTCGGGCCCGAACACGAGCGAGGGCCGGACGATGGTGGCGCTGGGCAACGCGGCCCGGACGGCCCTTTCGCCATCTCCCTTGGTGCGGCCGTAAGCGGATTGGGAGTGCGGATCGGCGCCGATCGCCGAAACGTGCACGAGCGTGCTCACGCCCGCTTCCCGCGCCGCCTCGGCGACGTTGCGAGCGCCCTCGAGATTGACCGCGTGCATGTTCCGGCCGAACACGCCGACGAGGTTGATGACCGCGGTCGCGCTCCTGACGGCATTGGCGACCCGCTCGGGCCTCGTGACGTCCGCCTGCTCGAAGCCGAACTGGCCGACCTGCGCCAGCGGCTGAAGGAAATAATCATTGCGCCGGTCGCGGCTAGCGATGCGAACCCTGAGGCCGCTGCGGAACAGATGCTCGCAGACGTACCGCCCGATGAATCCGTCGCCCCCGAACACGGTGACAAGCTTCTCGTTTCGCTCGATCATGGCGGTGGCGCGATAGCCCTGCCGTTCCTACATTGACAAGGCGGGCCGGCGTTTCCTAAGCGCCGCCGCCTGCCAAAAGCTTTCAACGTGCCCAGGTGGCGGAATTGGTAGACGCACCAGCTTCAGGTGCTGGCGCTCGCAAGGGCGTGGAGGTTCGAGTCCTCTCCTGGGCACCATGCTCGCCCGCAGGGCATCCGGCGGATGTCCGAGGACGAGCATCCGAGCGAAGCGAGGTCGCCCGCGCGCAAGGCCCTCAATCTGTGCTAAACCGCCCCCGAGGGGGAATCGGATCGATGCCCGAGTCCGGACCAGGTCCGCTGCGCCTGTTTGACAGCTTCGGAAGCATTCCCCGAATGGTCCGCTTTTTCCTGCTTGAGAAAGCGCTCGACATCCCGCGCTACGAAGTCGACCTTCTTCTCGGGGAGAACCGCGACCCCGAATTCCTCAAGCTCAACCCATCGGGTCAGACGCCCGCTCTCGAGCTCAGCGACGGGACCATCATCTCCGAAGGGACGGTCATCTGCGAATATCTCGAGGAGCATTTCCCGGACCGGCCGTTGATTGGCGCCAATGCCAAGGAGCGGGCAATCACCCGCATGTGGTGGCGCAAGGTCGAGCTGAACATCTGCCAGCCAATGATCCTCGGTTTCTACTACGGCGAGGCCCTGGAGACATACCGAACGCGCATGCGCTGCATCCCCGAGGCTGCGGAGGGGATGAAGGAGCGCGCTCGAGACGGAATGCGCTGGATCAACGGCCTGTTGAGGGGTGAGTGGGTGTCGGGGCCATCGTTCACGATTGCCGACATCCATCTTTTCGCCTTCCTGGACGACATGCCCTCGAAGGGGCAGCCGATCCCCGAGGAGTGCGCGGCGCTCAAGGCCTGGGTCGAGCGCGTGGGCGCCCGGCCGGCTGCCGAAATGAGCCTGTGGCGGTGGCGGCCTAGCGAGGTTCCGGCGATGGAGCGGCCGAAGGTGCGGAGCTGACGGGCATCGTCCCGAGCATTCCGAGCCGGGCGCGCATCCTGTCCAGCATCGCCTGGAACAATGGCCGATCCCGCACCGCGGCCCAGCTCGGGTCGAGCTCCAGCAGCCGCAGGTGCGGCGCGAAGCGAGCTGCCTCGACATATGGCTCGAGCACCGTCAGCGCCTCGTCCTCATCGTTGAAATGAGCGGCAATCGTCGATGCGAGGCTGTAGCGCACGGCAAGATTCCCGGGATCGACGGCGATCGCCTTGCGGATCCATTTGCGGGCACGCTCCGTCTCATCAAGCGCGGCGAAGGCGTGGGCGGCGGACGCGAAAGCGCTTCCGTTCGTGGGATCGCAGATGATGACCTTTTCGGCCCTCAACGCCGCCATCTCTCCGGCATGCCGCGCGCGGGCAGCTTCGCCGAGAGCGCGGTAGCAGGTGATGAGGGCCGATGCGCTGCCGTGGTCGCTTCTTACGAGCGCGACGGCTTTCTCGAAGAGCGGGATGGCCGGCCCTGCCTTCCCCTGGCGAAACAGCAGCCCGGCGGCTTCGCGATTCGCTTCCCATGAGTCGGGGTCCAGCCGGAGCGCCGCCTCGACCGCCGCATCGGCATCGTCGAGACGGCCGAATTCCTCCAGTTGCCGGGCGCGGACGCAATGCGGCTCGGCCAGCTTGGGATCGAGCGCGATCGCCCGCTCCGCGGCGCCAAGCGCATCGACGGGCCGCCCCTGCCAGAAACGCAACTCCGCGCCCGCCAACGCGAGCAGCGCCCAGGCACCCGCATAAGCGGGGTCGAGCGCAGTCGCCTCGGTGCACAGGCGGACGATTTCCTCGCTTTTGCGATAGTCGCCGGCGGCCCCGTCCGGCCACAGCCGGCGCGCCCTCAGATAGAGGTCGTAGGCCGCGGCATTGGTCGTTCGGCCTTCGGCGATCGCCGTCTTCTCGTTCGGCAAAAGGGTCAGCTGGAGCGCATCGACGATAGCGTGGGAGATTTCGTCCTGGATCGCGAATACGTCGCTGAGCTCGCGGTCGAAGCGCTCCGCCCACAGGCTCCGCCCGCTTGATGCTTCAATCAGCTGGGCGGTGATCCGCAGCCGCGAGCCCGACCTTCGCACCGCGCCTTCGACGGCGTGAGTCACTCCAAGCTCGGCCGCGAGCTGCTTGAGATCTGCCTGCTGGCCGTGCAGCGCCGCGGTGGTGTTGCGGCCTATCACCGACAGCGCCGAGATCTTGGACAAATCCGTGATCACGTCCTCGGTGATGCCGTCGCTGAAGTAATCCTGTTCGGGGTCGCCGCTCTTGTTGGCGAAGGGGATGACGCAGATCGAGGGCTGGGCGGTAGCGGTTTCGCGGGGCTCCGGACCGCTTGCCGCCGTTCCCGCGACCGAGGCTTCGATCGCGGTGGCGAGCGCGTCGAACCGCGCCTTGCCGGCGCGCCATCCGGCCATATCGATCGCATGATATTGGCGGAAACCGAGTGGCGGCTTGCTTGTGTCGAGCATCACGGGAACGAGCCGCGAGCCTTCGAGGCCCTCCGCTGCTTCGTCCTGCACCCAGGCCGATTCAATCGACGCCTTCGACCACAGAACGACAACCGCCTCGGCGCTCTTCAGAGCGGCGCCGATGTCCCATGAAAAGCGGGAGCCGGCGCGGAGATGATGATCCCACCAGACCTCGTGGCCGGATTGGCCGAGCGCCTCGGCGAAGGCTCTCGCAGCCTCGAGGTCCTCGCGCGCATAGCTGAGAAAGACCCGCGCCACGGCGTCTCCACCAAACGCGAGGAGTGTGGTGGCAACCGCGTCTCTTCGCAAGCGGGGGCCGCGTGGCGGCAACAATCGCGGGGCGCGGCGGTTCTTTGCCCGATGGTCGAGCATTCGTCCCGGACTGCGGTGATTGCCGCACTGGCCGGCAATTTGCTGATTGCGGTCACCAAAGGGATCGCGGCGGCCATCTCCGGAAGCTCGGCGATGTTGAGCGAATCCGTTCATTCGGTCGTCGACAGCGGGAATGAGGTGCTGCTGCTCTACGGGCAGCACCGAGCGTCCAAGCCGCCCGACACGACGCACCCGCTAGGCTACGGCCGCGAAATCTATTTCTGGTCGTTCGTGGTCGCCTTGCTGATCTTCGCGCTTGGCGCGGGCGTGTCGATGTACGAGGGTGTGAAGCACATCCAGCACCCGGAGCCGATGAGGAATCCGCTCGTCAATTTCGCGGTGTACGGCGCATCGGCGGTATTCGAGGCGATCAGCTGGTGGTTCGGGTGGAAAGCCTTCCAGCGGATCCGCGGCGGCCGCGGGATCATGGCGGCGGTTCACGCCACCAAGGACCCGACCAGCTTCATGGTGCTGTTCGAGGACAGCGCGGCGCTGGTCGGGATCGCCATCGCCGCGGCGGCGACCTTCCTCAGCGTGGAACTCGCAACGCCGTGGATCGACGGCGCAGGGTCGATCCTGATCGGGCTGGTGCTCGCCGCGGTCGCCGTGCTGCTCGCGCGCGAGAGCAAGGCGCTGCTGATCGGCGAAGGCGCGTCGCGCGAGCTCAGCGCCTCGATGCGCGAGATCGTTCTCAAGGAGCCCAACGTGCTCGGCGTCGAGAGCATCCTCACCACCCAATTGTCGCCCGACCAGGTGATCGCGACCCTGGCGGTCGAATTCGACGACGACCTCACCGTTCCCGATCTCGAGCAGCTGATCGGCCGGCTCGAACGGGACCTGCGCAAGCGCCACCCGGACTTATTCCGCGTATTCGTGCGGCCGACGCCATGCACCGCCCCGGGCGACGGCAATAGCGGCCATGCCGCCCGTGAGGACCGGATGCTCGCGGACGAGCCCGCTGGCGGCTAAAGACGCGCGATGCCATTCTACGCGCTCGGCGATCTCTCACCGCGGCTCGGCGACGGAGCCTGGGCCGCACCCTCGGCGGACCTGATCGGCGACGTCCGGCTCGGCGCGCGGGCGAGCATCTGGTTCAACGCGGTGCTGCGCGGCGACAACACGCCGCTGATCCTGGGCGAGGAGACCAATTTCCAGGACGGCGCGACCGGCCATAGCGACGGCGATTTCCCGCTCACCATCGGCGCCCGCGTGACGGTCGGGCACCAGGCGATCCTCCACGGTTGCACGATCGCCGACGACTGCCTGATCGGAATGGGCGCGCGCATCCTGAACGGCGCTGTGATCGAGTGCGAATGCATCGTCGGCGCGGGTGCGCTGATCACGGAGGGCAAGCGCTTCGAGCGCGGCAGCCTGGTCGTCGGCGCGCCGGCAAGCGTGGTGCGGGAGGTTACGCTCGAGGAGCGCCGGCTACTGCGAGCATCGGCGGCGCATTATGCCGAGAAGGCCGCACGATACGCAGAAGAGCTGAGGCTTCTCCGACCGGCTAAGCCGACGGCTTACGGGCCGGCATCGTCAACGTGAAGCGGGTCGCTTCGGCACTCGAGGCAACCTCCAGCCGACCGCCGTGCGCCTTCGCGATTTCCGAGGCGATGAAGAGCCCGAGCCCGAGGCCGTTCCGGCTCGGGCGCGCCGCTCCGCGGAAGAACGGCTGGAAGAGCTGGCCGAGAATCTCCTCGGGGATTGGTTCTCCGCCGTTGACCACCGAAAGCATGAACGAGTCCGAGTCCGTACTGGCGTCGAGGAGTATCGGCTGCTCCGCATTGCCGTGAGTGACTGCGTTGGCGAGCAGGTTCGCCGCGAGCTGCGCGATCCGCCCGCGGTCGCAATAGACCGGCTCCTCGATGTCGATCCGCAAATCGATCGCGTTGCCGAGCGAAACGCTGCGGGCCTCGGACACGACCTGCTCCAGCACCGGAGCGAGGGGCGCGTCGGCATTCCGCTCGACGAGGAACCCGCCGCCGAAACTGCCGCGAGCGAGGTCGAGCAGATCATCGACGAGCGTCGATGCACGTCCGATGCATCCCTTCATCTCGTCGAGGATCGCGCGCCCGCGCTCGCTGAGTTGCTCGGTGCGGTCCAGCAGGTGGATTCCGGCGCTGGTGGCCGCAAGTGGATTGCGCAGGTCGTGGCCGAGCACCGCGGCGAACTGGTCGCGAAGCGCGATCGCGTCGCGCTGGGCTTCGGATTCGGCTTCCGCCCTCGCCCGGGCTTCGACGAGGCTGCGCTCGTAGGTGCGGCGGTCCACCGCCTTGAACAGGGTCAGCCGGGTGAAGAGATGGCGTCCCTCGGAATCGCGCTTTTCCGCCGCGTTGCCAATTGTCGGCACCTTCTCGCCGCCGGATGTCACAAGGTCGAGCGCGATCTCGTGGACGTGGCCCTGCATTCGCAGCAACGGCGCGAGATGGGTTTCGAAAGCGATCCGCGCCCCGAAGCTGAAGATGTCGTGCAGAGGGGTCCCGACGAGCTGCGCCGGCTCCAGGCCCAGCCACTCGGCGACGGTCCTGTTGGCCTTGACGATGCGTCCGTCCGGCGAAATCGACACGTACCCGCAAGGCGCGGTTTCGTAGAGATCCTCGAAATCCTCGACTGGCGGTGAATCAGACAAAGTCGCGGATCGCCGCCGTCACTTCATCAGGAGCGCTGAGGTTGGGGCAATGGCCGTTCGCCTGGAGCAGGCGGTATTCGCTTCGGGGCACAGCGGCGTGGACAAACTGGCCAACCTCCATCGGCGCGATGATGTCGTTGGTGCATTGAAGGACGAGCGTGCGCGCGGCGACCGAGCCAAGGTCGCTCCGGTTATCGGACAGGAAGGTCACACGCGCGAAATCGCGAGCGATTTCCGGATCGGTGCTGCAGAAGCTGTTTTCGAGCCGCTCGCTGAGCTCCGGCCGATCCGTATTGCCCATGATCGCGGGCGCCATCGCGGCTGACCAGCCGAGGTGATTGTCGGCCAGGAACTCGAGCAGCTCCTCGACCTGCTCGCGGGAAAAGCCGCCCCGATAGCCGGCGTCGTCGATGTATCGCGGAGATGGCCCGACCATGACCAGGTCAGAGAACATTCCGGGCGCCTTGAGCGTCGCCAGGGCGCCAATCATCGCGCTCACCGAATGGCCGACGAAGACGGCGTCGTTGAGACTCAGTGCGCGGCCGATTGTGACAACGTCGTCCGCATAGGCCTGAAGATCGCAATAGCGTTCGGCGGAATAGGCGCTGAGATCGGATCGCCCGTGGCCGAGATAATCGAACAAGATCACCCGAAAGTCGCGCTCGAAATTGCGAGCGACAGGTTGCCACATCGTCTGGTCGCAGCCGAATCCATGCGCGAACATCATTGTCCGGCCGCCGGCGCCCGAAACAGTCACATTGTGGCGTGCGAGAACAGCACTGGCCTCAGCTTGCATGGTTCGCCCCTAACATACTGACTTTCTAAGGGAAACGGCAGTAACGGAGTTGCGGATGCAATTCAGGCTGTTGGGACTGCGGAGCGGCGGCGGCGGCGGCCAGTCAATATACCCGCTTCTTCGGCGGGATGGTCTGGATGTCGTTCGTCAGCGTGAACTCGTGGACCGGGCGGTAGTCGATCTTCACGCTGCCGTCCTTGCCGCCCCAGCCGCCCATCCAGGCGATGGTGTGCTTCATCCAGTTCTTGTCGTCGCGGTCGGGATAATCTTCCTGCATGTGCGCTCCGCGGCTTTCCTTGCGGTTGTCGGCGCAATGCATGGTGACGACGGCCTGCGACAGCAGGTTGTCGAGCTCCATCGTCTCGACGAGGTCGCTGTTCCAGATAAGGCTTCGGTCGGTGACGTGGACGTCGGTCATGCGGCCGTAGACCTTGTCGATCTTGGCCACACCCTCGGCGAGCGTGCGGTCGGTCCGGAACACGGCGCAGTCGGCCTGCATCACGCGCTGCATGTCGAGCCGGATCTCGGCGGTTGGGCTTCCTCCCTCGGCGTGGCGGAACTTGTCGAGGCGGGCGAGGGCGAGCTCGCCGGCATCCTTGGGGAGGGCTTCGGGAAGCGCGCCCTTCTTCACCACCTCGGCGAGCCGCAGGCCGGCCGCGCGGCCGAAGACGACCAGGTCGATGAGGCTGTTCGAGCCGAGGCGGTTGGCGCCGTGGACGCTGACGCACGCCGCTTCGCCGACCGCGAACAGGCCGGGCACGACCGAGTCCGGATCGCCGTCCTTCAGGGTGACGACTTCGCCGTGATAGTTCGTCGGGATTCCGCCCATCGTGTAGTGGACGGTGGGCGCGACCGGGATCGGCTCGCGCGTGAGGTCCACACCCGCGAAGGTCTTGGCTGTTTCAGTAATGCCGGGCAGCCGCTCGTGCAGGATGTTCGGGTCGATATGGTCGAGGTGAAGGAAGATATGGTCCTTGTGCTCGCCCACCCCGCGGCCCTCGCGGATCTCCATCGCTTCGGAGCGTGACACGACGTCGCGGCTGGCGAGATCCTTCGCGGAAGGGGCGTAGCGCTCCATGAAGCGCTCACCCTCGCTGTTGGTGAGGTACCCGCCCTCGCCGCGCGCGCCCTCGGTGATGAGGACTCCGGCGCCGTAGATGCCGGTCGGGTGGAACTGGACGAACTCCATGTCCTGGAGCGGGAGGCCGGCGCGGAGCACCATCGCATTGCCGTCGCCGGTGCAGGTGTGGGCGCTGGTCGCGGTGTAATAGACGCGGCCGTATCCTCCGGTCGCGAGGACCACGGCCTGCGCCCGGAAGCGGTGGATCGATCCGTCGTCGAGGTTGAGCGCGACGACTCCGCGGCAGGCTCCGTCCTGCATGATGAGGTCGATCGCGAAATATTCGATGAAGAAATCGGCGTCGTGTTTCAGGCTCTGCGAATAGAGCGTGTGGAGCATCGCATGGCCGGTCCGGTCGGCGGCGGCGCAGGTGCGCTGCGCGGCCGGGCCTTCGCCCATGTTCTGGGTCATTCCGCCGAATGCGCGCTGGTAGATCTTGCCCTCTGCGGTGCGGCTGAACGGCAGGCCCATATGCTCGAGCTCTACGACCGCGGCCGGCGCCTCCCGGCACATATATTCGATCGCGTCCTGGTCGCCGAGCCAGTCGGAGCCCTTGACCGTGTCGTACATGTGCCAGGTCCAGTGGTCCGGGCCCATGTTGCCGAGGCTCGCGGCGATCCCGCCCTGCGCGGCGACGGTGTGGCTGCGCGTCGGGAAGACCTTCGTCACGCAGGCGGTCTTCAGGCCGTGCTCGGCGGCGCCCATCGTCGCGCGAAGGCCGGAGCCGCCGGCGCCGACGACGACGACGTCATAGGTGTGATCGACGATCTGGTAAGCGCTCAAGCCGCGCCTCCGAAGGCGAGTGCGGCGAGTGCGTACAGCGCGATTGCTCCGCCCGCGATCGCCGCGAACAGCAGGAGCGTGTTGATTACGAAGTTGGTGCCGGGCTCATGGACGTAATCGTCGATGAACACCTTCATCCCGTCGAGCGCGTGCTTGAAGCCGACCACGACCAGCAGCGCCATCGGGATGGCCCCGGTCGGCGCGTGAAGCCATTCGACGAGCGTGCGCTGATCGAGCTTGGGGAGGAACAGGAGCGATGCGATGAACCAGCTGCCGAGCAGCAGCAATGCGAGGCTGGTGACTCGCTCGGTCAGCCAATGCTCGCCGCCCTCGCGGGCGGATCCGAGGCCGCGGGCGATCCCGAGCGGTGTGGAGCTGTCGCCGATGCTCATTTCAGATATCCCAGGATCCAGAGCCACAGCGCGGCCGTGAGCACGACCGAGCCGACGATGGTCAGCACCGCCGACGTCTTGTTGACCCCGAGCTCGAACGCCGCGCCGGTGTCGGTCACGAGATGGCGGATGCCCGAGAGCAGATGCTGGAAAAAGCTCCAGGTCAGACCGACGAGGACGATCAGGCCGATCGGGCCGTGCGCCGCCTTCTCGAAGGTGGCGTAGGAATCCCCGCCCTTCGCAAGCGCCATCAGCCACCAGCTGAGCACAGCCAGCCCGGCGACGGAGAGCGCGATTCCGCTCGCGCGGTGAAGGATCGAGACGGCCATTGCCGGGCCCCAGCGCCAGATTGTCAGGTGAGGGGAAAGCGGGCGAGATCGGGTGCTTGCCATGGTCCCGCCGCTTAAGGCGCAGCCTGTCGCCGCGCAAGTTTCGTGGGGCGCCCCCTAACCCGGTCTTAACCATTCGTGCGGCAAGAGCGGCTCACGAAATAGGTCAAACGCGAACACGGAGAGCGGACGAATGAATGGCGAGACCGGACAGCTGCAGCAGTTGACCGCCCAGCAGGTGAGCGAGCGGCTCGGCGCCTACAATCGGACGGGATCGCTCGACCGCGACCTGGAGCTGTTCAGGGAGCGCGTGCTGAGCTTCGTCGTTGCCGAAATCAGGGCTCAGTTCGGACCTGACCGCGCCGAACGCTACGGGGACATCTATTCCGGCAAGGTCGATGCGGCATGGATCCAGTCGATCGCCGAATATGGCCGGCAGATCTTCCACAACCACACGTCGGTGCCGGAATATATCGCCGATCGAATCGAGATCGCGAACCGCGTCTTTGCCGCTTTGACGGAGCATCATCAGGGCGACGGCGGCGAGCTGGCGAAGTGCATGTCGGCCTATTACCGCCTGGACGTCATCGAGACGGACATCATCCTTGCCCAGGTCTCGCTTCTCGAAGCCATCGACGCCGCCGACCAGCGTGGCCGCGAGAGCGGCGAGTTCGAGCGCCGCGTCGCCGAGCTTGTTCGCGCCAGCACAGAGCAATCGAAGGCGCTGACCGAGCGCACCCGCTCGACCGCCGCTTCGGCGCGCGGCATGCTTGGGAAGACCAGCGAAGTCGCCGCCGCAGCCGAGCAGTCGGCCGTCGCGATGCGCGAAGCCGCCCAGACCGCCGCCGGCCTGATCCGGGCGATCGAGGACGCAAGGGCCGAGGTCGAGGTCGCGGCGGGGGTCGCAACGCGGGCCGGTGACCAGGCAAGCCAGGCCGTGAAGGTCAGCCAGGCGCTATCGGCCCATGTCGAAGCCATCGAGTCGATCCTCAGCCTGATCCGCGACATCGCCGGGCAGACCAACCTGCTCGCGCTCAACGCCACGATCGAGGCGGCGCGCGCGGGCGATGCGGGCCGCGGCTTCGCGGTCGTCGCGCAGGAGGTGAAGAGCCTCGCTTCGCAGACCGCGCGCGCGACCGACGACATCACGGCCAAGATCACCGCGATCCAGCAGGCGACCCGCCAGACGGTCGACGCCAACGGATCGATCCAGGGCACGGTCGAGGAAGTGCAGAGCTCGGCCGACCGAATCCGCGAGGCGATGGAGCTCCAGGCGCAGACGGTGACGATGATCACCGCAGCCGTCGACGAGACCGCGCTCGCCGCCGATTCGATGAGCTCGACCATCGCCGCGATCCGCTCGGACACGGAGAATGTCGCCAAGGACATCGACCAGGTCGAGCAGGGCTTCGGCCACTTCTCCGAGCAGATCTCGGGCTTCAAGACGACCGCCAAGGATTTCGTGAACGGGATCGCGGCTTAAGCTTTTGAATCGTCATTCCCGCGAAAGCGGGAACCTAGATCTTCTCCTTTTCGCTGGGTCCCCGCTTCCGCGGGGATGACGAGATATGGGGCACTGCGCTAATCCGCCCCCATGAACATCCTCGTCACCGGCGCCAGCCGCGGCATCGGCGCCGCCGCTTACGCGCTCCTGAAGAAGACCGGCCACGCCGTCGTCGGCCATTCCACCAAGGGCAGCGACGTCCTCATCGCGGGCGACCTCACGGACCCAGCCGCGCCGCGCGACATCTGGGACACCGCGCTCGACGAGCTCGACGGGACCATCGACGTGCTCGTGAACAATGCCGGCATCTACGAGGGCGTGGCCGACAATGCGCCCGATGAGGAATGGCATGCCGCCTGGCAACGGACGCTGACGATCAACCTCCAGGCCGCCGCGGACCTCAGCCGCCTTGCCGTGTCGCACTTCCTCGACCGCGGCGGGGGCGGGCGGATCGTCAATGTCGCGAGCCGCGCGGCCTTTCGCGGCGATTCGCCTCAACACTGGCACTATGCCGCGTCCAAGGCGGCGATCGTCGGAATGACCAGGACGATCGCGCGCGGCTATGCGGCGGACGGAATTCTCTGCTTCGCGGTTGCGCCGGGCTTCACCGTGTCGGAGATGACCGCGGAATATCTCCAGGGCCGGGGCGGGGCGCAGATCGTCGCCGACATCCCGCTCGGCCGGGTCGCGAGCACCGACGAGATCGCGGAGATCATCCGCTGGCTGTCGAGCGACGCACCGGCTTCGGCGACGGGAAGCATCATCGACGCCAACGGCGCCAGCTATGTTCGTTAGCCTGGCGCTCGCGCTTGCCGGGGCGCAGGTCATCCCGATCGTCATTCCGCTCGGGAAGCCGAAGCAGATCGAGAAGCCCATCGCGCCGATCGAGACCTACGGCCCCTTCTTCTCGACCAAGTGCAAGGCCTGGGACGATTACGACAAAGCGGCGCCGCCGGTGCGCATCCACGGCAACACCTATCTCGTCGGAACCTGCGGAATCTCCTCGATCCTGATCGTCGGGAGCGAGGGCGACATAGTGATCGATTCGGGGACCGAGGCGGGCGCGGACCTTGTCGCGGCGAACATCCGCAAGCTCGGGTTCAACCCGACCGACGTGCGCATTCTCCTCAACAGCCACGAGCATTTCGACCATGTCGGCGGGATGGCGCGGCTCGAGCAGCTGACCGGCGGGCGGCTCTACGCGTCGGCCGATGCCGCCGAAGTCTTCAAGTCGGGCAGGCCCGGCGCAACCGATCCGCAGTCGGCGACCTTGCCCGGCTTCCCGCCCGCTCGCGTCGACCGCATCCTTCGTGACGGCGAGCAGGTGCGGCTCGGCAATCTGATGGTGAAGGCGATCGCGACGCCGGGCCACACCAACGGCGCGATGAGCTGGCAATGGGTTAGCTGCGACGGCGGCGTGTGCCGCACGATCGTCTATGCCGACAGCCTGACCGCGGTCAGCAGCCCGGGCTACCGCTTCAGCGATCATCCCAAGGACGTGCAAACGTTCCGCGCGAGCATCGCCAGGGTCGCCGCCCTCGATTGCGACATCCTGCTCACCCCGCATCCGTCGGCGAGCAAGATGATCGAGCGCCTGTCGCTCGGAAAGCCGCTGCTCGATACCAACGCGTGCAAGGCTTACGCGGCGCAGCTGACCAAGCAGCTCGACGATCGGCTGGCGAAGGAGCGGGCGGAAAAGTGAGCTTCCGCGTCACCGTCGCCTGCAACCGCGCGCAGGGCGAGGCGATTGCCGATGCGGACGATCCGCTCCCCGGGGCAGTGCTGGTCGCGGACGAACCGGATGCGTCCAGGCCCGACGACTGGCTGATCCATGGCTATTTCGAGCACGCGCCCACGGCCGAGGAACTGTCGGTTCTCCGCGGCCTCGGCTCGGGCGAACCGCGCGTCGAGGAGCTTGGCGAAGCCGACTGGGTGACGATGAGCCAGTCCGGCCTCCAGCCGATTCGCGCCGGCCGGTTCTACGTCCACACGCCGACCAACCGAGGGACAGTCCCCTCGGGAACTGTCCCTTTCGAAATCGACGCGAGCCTCGCTTTCGGCACCGGCCAGCACGCGACGACGAGCGGCTGTCTCGAAGCCCTCGACCAGCTGGAGCGCGCGGGCGCGGTATACCGCAACGTGGCGGACATCGGCACCGGCACCGGGCTTCTCGCCTTCGCGGCGCTGGCGCTGTGGCCGGAAGCGAAGTGCATCGCGACCGATATCGACTCGGTCGCGATCGAGGTCGCGTCGGACAATGCCGCGATCAATCGCGTGAAGCTGGGGCACGGCGCGGGCGAGCTGTTGCTGGCCCCGGCCGACGGGATGGATTCGCCGCTGATCGCCGCCCGCGCGCCGTTCGACCTGATCATCGCCAACATCCTCGCCGGCCCGCTGATCGAGCTCGCGCCTGCATTCAC
>Ga0207706_10000744_pt1 | contig 33884 bp, 28 predicted proteins | sample KBSC53metaG_FD_184318 | JGI IMG/M metagenome (GOLD analysis project Ga0207706, IMG submission 184318) | Corn rhizosphere microbial communities from Kellogg Biological Station, Michigan, USA - KBS C5-3 metaG (SPAdes) (version 2) | ecosystem: Host-associated > Plants > Roots > Rhizosphere > Soil ... | reverse complement strand
TCCCGCCTCATCGTGGAGCGGAGAGGCGAAGAATTTGAAGGAGTTGGGACATGATGCAATCGATCTTCTGAGCGCCGGCTTCATAGATGGAATGCTCTTTGGCCGATCCCAGAATGACGGTTGGCGGCAGGCGACCTCGGCAAAGCTGTCGGGTGCACAATTTCCTTGAAAGTCAATATCTTGTTCTCGTCAGCATGCTTCTTCGCGGAGGTCCGCGCCTACTTGGATTCGGTTTCGCGCGGGACATTTTGCGCCATTCCGGGGGCTTTGCGAACCATAACCGAGCAGGGACGCTTGTGCCGAGCCCCGAACCAGCCTTAAGCTTCGCATGCCAGTCAATTCAGGGGTGCTATGAACTACCGTTGGGAGAGTTGCCAATATACCGGCAGATGCTACCGTATATCTGTGTCCCTATAATGCACTGAGGCCATTACGCCGTCACCGAACGACTGCTAACGCCTCGTCCAATAGGCAGGCGCCATGATTGCCTTCATATATGGCGCGCGCCGCGCATTCGAGGGGGCTCAAGCTGACTTCTCCGCAAATGTCCGCCCGGCATTAAACGGCACGGCAGCGACCCGCGCACTCGAGTGATGAAGAAGCAGATGTCTTTAGAATAGCCTCACGCCCAGTTGAAGCCCAGCGCCCAGATCCGGTGCGCCCTGCGATAGTCCGGCGCTGCCGTATAATCCGAGTGATAGCCGGTTCGTCAGACCCGCGTTGATTCCGGTCGAGATTTGCTCCTGATCGGGCGCGAGCCGGCTGAGGCTCTGAGCATAATCGTAGGAAATATGTCCCCGCAAACCAGCAGCAATCTGCCCGGCGACGCCGGCCCGAGCCGAGATAGCATTACGCAGGTCAAAACCCTGCGGGTCGCCGGCAATGGTATAGGAGAGATCAGCAAAGGGTGTGATGCGGCCGAAGCTTTTCGCCAACTCGGCTCCCATCATATAATCTGGCTTGCCCGTTCCCAATTTCTTGCGCTGCGACGCCGTCGGCACTTTCACCTGCCCCATCACCGTCAGTCCGACGCCGGAAAGCGGCACGAGATAGGATGCGCCCAGTCGCAAATCCCCCAGCCCCTCGCGGCGCACGCGGGTCGCCGGCTGGCTTGGATCAACGATGATAGGAAGCCCAAACAGTCCCCCGCCGCCGCCCACGACATTCCCCGGGGCGTCAATGATTAGATAAGGCAGCGTCACGGTGAATTGGAACCGGCCTGTTGCGATGCGCAAACTCGTGGGAATGGACGTGGTTTCAACCTTTTGCGCTGTACCAAAGGTCCCGTCCTGATATTCGATTCCCGTCGAAAGCTCGGCGCCCGCGCCCATGGGTGTCCGCCGGGTTACGGTGGATTGCTCTCCGATTTGGTCCGCCGCATCTGCGGTCGAGACGATCGCCAGAGTTGCGATTGCGGTCGATATGACATGACGCACGACTTGTTCCCCACGCTTGATGCTTCCGGCGGGAAACGGTCGGCGCGGGCAGTTTAATCCATAGCGCCTCTTCTAAAGATCGAAGATTTCCGTTCGAAGCGAACGAAAGCTCAGGCGAGGTGGCTCGCAACCCATTTCATCTTGAAGAGCAGATGTCCCGCCGCGCCATTGTCGCCGGCCAGGTTGCGATTATAGCGAAGCGCCATTCTCGGCGGCTTCCAGTGCAGTGCATCCATGACGCTGGCGATGTCCTCGCCGGCCGCGAACAGGTTGTTGGAGATCCCGACCCGGTGAACGGACAAAGAGACCGCGCCCGGTGCCCCATAGCCATTTTGATTGACGGACTGACTTTGCTGCAACTGCATCATTTTCTGACGCCTTTCAGCATGCGCGCCGCGGCGTTGGCGGAGGGCGCAAGCTTGCGACCATAGCGGAGCGCGGTCGCAGTGGAGGTCCAGCGCAGCGCTTGCGCAATCGGTCCCGCATCCTCACCGCTGGCGAACAGGTCCTGGGTCAGGCCGACCCGCAGTGAATGGGTGCTGAGCGCGTCGATCGCCTCGGCCAGAGCGGTGCCCATGAGATCCACCAATCCCTGATCAGCCGCAGCCAGCGCGGTGCGCTTGATGATCAGCCGCACGGCGGCCGGTGTCAGCGCCTGCTCCCCGATCTTGTAGATTGCGCTCGCCGATCGCGCCGGCTGCGCCGCCATGCGGTCGCGGTCGACCTGGGCATGATAGGCCAGATCGCTGATGGCCAGCGCCCGCCGCGCCGCGCGCGCGTTGGTGCGGACGACCGCAACGCGGCGGAACAATACGCCCTTGCGGATCACGGCAGCCTCGACCCACAAGGCGACACGCCGCATGGTATCAGGCGACAGCCACACCCAGGCCCCCTGCCCTTCCTGGTCGGTTTTCGAGCGCGCCAGCTCAAGCAGGGCAGACCCGTCCTCCTGGGGCTCGATCCGGTCGAGTTCCACGGCCGCCAGCTCCGAGACGCGCAGACCCGCATCATAGCCCAGCGACAGCAGCGCCGCATCGCGCAGCCCCACGACATCGCCACCGCAGGCTTCGAGCAGGACCGACAGCGTGAATCCCTTGACCGCCTCGCGGCCGATGCCCTCGCCGAAGCGCAACGGGCCGGCCTGGCGCTGCCGCACCCCGACCCGTCGCCGATGCCCGCGCAGCGCGTCGCGCACCACCGCCCCGCCCACGGGGCTGGCAACCCCGAGCAGCTGGTGCGCCACCGCCAGCGAGGACAGGCGCCGCGACACGGTCGCGGGTTTGAGCCGCCGCGCCTCGCAATAGTCGACATAGGCCACGAGCCGCGCTTCGCTGGCGGGTAGACCGATCCCGCCCTGTTTCGCCGAGAAGCGCGCATAGCAGTCGCAATCGACCGCGAGCGCCTTGATGCTGGCGGGGGCTCGCGCCTCGAGGCCCTTGCGGAAGGCTAGCGCGTCGAGAGCGGCACCCTCCCCTGTCAATAACTGGAGCAAGGCAACGAGCTGGGCCTCGCGATCCTGCGCGGAACCGGCGGGGCGCCGCGGCAGTTTGGCCTCGCCCGGCGCGAATACCGTCACGATCTCCCCGGAAACCGCAGCTTTGGTCGTCTGCCGCCGGGCAGCATACCCGTTGCGAACCGGACGGTCGCCAATGGACCAGCCCTTGCACGAATCGGGACCGCTTACGGCTGGCGGGGGTGGGTAGCGGACTGGCAGGTTTCCGCGAATGTCATCGAAAAAGCTGCCTGTCATCCTCATCAATGGGCATTGGTGATCGCTTGCGTATCCGTCGTGACAGCCATGGCAACATCACACTGGAGAAATTGGAGACCAGCTTCGCGAGGAATATATCAGCCGCGACTCCCGTATTTCATGCCAACTTCGAAGATTTCTGAATTACCTCCAGACTTCTCCGTTGATTCGGATAACTGAAATCGCGCTATCCCTGTTTTGTCATCACCATTCCACGCGTAATTTTTTATCGTCGGACAACGGATAATGGCGCTCCATCTATCCTCGCCCTTATAGATATAATCTCTGTAGTAGATTTCGAGTTCAGATTGGACGTTCATTGCACTTGGCCGACTTGGTGAACAGCCGCTAAATGCGATGACGACGGGCAGAATATGCAATGGGCGGATGGCCAAAAAGGAGCTCCTGATTTCTGCCTGAACTACGGATTATAGTGTCGAGTAACAGGCCCGCCGGCAAGCCAATCTGCCGACCGCTTCTGGTCGTCAGAAATGCCTTGGAAGCAATTGGAGGCAATACCATTCCCACATTGCCTATCGAGACTGACGGCTTCATAAGGGACTATGACAATTCCTTTACAGAATTCAGCCGCCCTTTTCCGTATTCAAGAAAATTGGCTTGCCGCGAAAGAGCGGAAATTACTGAACTGGCTGTGCGCTCAAATGCCGCCGTACGTCACGCCTGATCGCCTGACGGCCTTGGGCATGTTCGGCGCATGCATGATTTTTCTAGGCTACGTGGGGAGCAATCTACATTCATCCTGGCTGTTGCTCGCCATCGCCGGTTATGTCGTCCAATGGTTTGGGGATTCGATGGATGGGAGCATCGCTCGCTTTCGCCGCATCGAACGTCCGTCCTATGGCTATTTCATCGATCATAGCTGCGATGGGCTTGCGACACTGTTCATCCTTACCGGCATTGGCCTTAGTCCGTTCGTCACCATGGACGTCGCGATGGTGGCGCTTGCTGGATATCTGCTGCTCTCGATCCACGCCTACCTTTCCGCGCGCGTGTTGGGAGAGTTCAAGCTGTCTTATCTCGCAGCGGGTCCGACCGAATTGCGATTGATCCTCATCGCGCTGACGTTGATGATGATGGCTCTGGGTTCTGGTCCAGGATATTTCGGACGTCTGTCAGGCTTCGACCTGTTTGTTGGGACAGTCGGATTTATCCTCATTCTCCTTTTCGTCATTCAGACTTTGGCCACCGGCCGGCGACTGGCGCGATCCGAGCGTGGGGCAGAATGAAAAGCGGTGCCTTGGGGGCGATGGCGAGGATAGCTGTTTGGTAACGCAGGCGACACGTGCCCGACTCGACGAATGGCGTTGTTTGGCACTGTCTCAGGCTGCCGAGGCCGTCGCCGCCCGCCCGGCCAAGGCCAGCTTCTCGGTCGGTTTCCTGACCGGACAAGAAGTGGAGTGCCTCCCTCATGTCACGCAAATCCTGCGCGACCAGCTCAAGGAGATCGATTTCCGCGTCTCGAGCGACTTTTCGCCCGCCGTTGCCAAGGCGCTGCAGCGTGGCGAGATCGACCTTGGCTTCTCCCGCGTCGAGCCCCAGCCCGATGTGACCTGTGCAGTCATCGCATCCGAGCCGATCGTGGCCACGCGCAGTTCGCCCGCACCGGGCTCGGGCGTGGGCAGTTCGCTAAGCTGCAGCGTCTCGGGGCCGCCCGCCCGGAGGGAAAGCAGCGCCTTCATCACAGCACCTCGAACAGGCCGGCCGCGCCCATGCCTCCGCCGATGCACATCGTCACGACGACATGGCGCGCGCCGCGCTTCTTGCCCTCGATCAGCGCATGGCCAACCATGCGCGCGCCCGACATGCCATAAGGATGGCCGATCGATATCGCGCCGCCGTTGACGTTGAGCCGTTCGTCAGGGATGCCGAGGCGGTCCTGGCAATAGAGCACCTGCACCGCGAAGGCTTCGTTGAGCTCCCACAGGCCGATATCGTCTACCGCAAGCCCGAAGCGTTCGAGCAGGCGAGGTACGGCGAAGACAGGGCCGATGCCCATTTCGTCGGGCTCGGTACCCGCCACTGCCATGCCGACATAGCGGCCCAGAGGCGCAAGACCTCGCTTTGCAGCCAGGGCGCCATCCATCACGACGCAAGCCGAAGCACCGTCGGAGAGTTGCGACGCGTTGCCGGCGGTGATCACGCCACCTGCGACCACAGGCTTCAGCGCCGCCAGCCCGTCGGCCGAACTATCGGGCCGGTTGCTCTCGTCTTTGGTCAGCGTCACCTCTTTCGCGGAGGTTTCGCCGGTCGCCTTGTCGGTGACGGACATTGTCGCGGTGACGGGGATGATTTCCTCGTCGAAGGCGCCGGTGGCCTGCGCCTGGGCAGTAAGTTGCTGGGAACGCAGGGCATAGACGTCTTGCCGTTCCCGCGAGATGCCGTAGCGCCCGGCGACCACTTCGGCGGTCTGCAGCATCGGCATGTAGATGTCCGGCACCATCTTGAGCAATTCGAAATCCGGGCTGACGCGCAGTTCGGGTGTCTGAACCATCGAGACGGACTCGACACCGCCGGCGACGACCACATCCATACGGTCGACGATCACCTGTTTGGCAGCGGTGGCGATCGCCATGAGACCGGACGAGCATTGCCGGTCCATCGTCATGCCCGCCACCGTGACCGGGAGACCGGCGCGTAGCGCGGCGGTACGGCCGATCGTTTGCTGCACGCCCTGTGGAAGTGCCGCGCCAAGGATCACATCGTCGATTTCGGCTGGATCGACACCCGATCGCTCGACCGCCCCGCGAATAGCGTGCGCGGCCAGCGTGGGGGAAGGGGTGGCGTTGAATGCGCCTCTATAGGCCCGGCCGATCGGGGTGCGGGCGGTGGAAACGATAACGGCGTCGCGCATAGGAAACTCCTGTCAGAAGAGGGCGTCAGATCATGAAAAGGATGTGCCAAAGCGCGACCAGAGCAGGCTTGTCCGCCCCTTCGATCTCGACGGTCATCTTCAGTGTCTGCTGAAAAGATCCGGGCGTCTTTTCCACGACTGAAACAAGTGTCGAGGCGGCTCTGATACGGCTGCCCGAACGTACGGGATGGATGAAGCGCACCTGGTCCAGCCCATAGTTCACCTCGATGCTGGCGGCGGGCACGGCCGGGCGCGATATCGAGTTCTGGAGGTGGGGCAACAGCGACAAGGTGAGGAAGCCGTGCGCAATGGTGCCGCCGAAGGGCGTGGTGGCCGCGCGGACGGGATCGACATGGATGAACTGATGATCGCAGGTGGCGTCGGCGAAGCGGTCGATCATCGCCTGATCCACCACGATCCAATCCGAATGACGCACGATGCCGATCTCGGCCCGCAAAGCCTCTGGCAGCGTAGTCACGCGAACGCGTCCTCCGGCATGGCGCGGGCAAGATCGCCATGTCTTTCGACAACTGACAACCAGGCGAGGGCCTGCGGCAGTTCAGTGTCAAAGAAGAAGCGGCAGGCGTAACTGAGCCCCGCCCGAAGCGTGTCGTTGGCGAGCGATACGCCCTTGAGCGCCATATCGAGCCAGAGCCAGCCGAGGATGCCATGCCCGAAGGCACGCAGGAACAGGGTCGCGTCATCCAGCGCTTCGGGCATGACGCGCAGCCGCAGGCCATCGACAACCTCCTCAACCTTGTCCCAATAGGCCAGCAAGGCAGAGCCCAGCGAAGACCATTCCGCTGCCTTGTGCGCCTGATCGGCGGTTGCGGCGATCCGATGCCGCAGGAGGGCGAGCGATCGGCCATCGGACGTCAATATCTTGCGGCGGAGCAGGTCGATGGCCTGAATGCCGGTCGTGCCTTCGTGGATCGGATTGAGCCGGTTGTCGCGCCAAAGCTGTTCCACCTCGAAATCGCGCGTATAACCATAGCCGCCATGAACCTGGATCGCGAGATCATTGGCGATCAGGCCGAATTCGGACGGCCAGCTTTTGGCCACCGGCGTGAGCAGAGATAGCAGGCTTTCCGCCTCTTCCCCGCCGGTATCGATCAGCCGCGCGCAATAAAGGCACAGGGCGAACGCTCCCTCGGCATAAATTTTTTGTTGCAGCAGCATGCGCCGTACATCGGGATGGTCGATGATGGGGATGGCAGCGCCGCCCTGCATTCCGGCCACGCGACCTTGCACGCGTTCCCGCGCATAGCGCAGGGCGTGGCGATAGCCGCGATAGGCCAATGCTGCAGCCCCCATGCCAACCGATATCCGGGCCTCGTTCATCATCATGAACATCTGGGCCAGCCCTTCTCCCTCCGCGCCGACACGCCAGCCTATGGCACCATCGGCTTCGCCGAAATTGAGCAGGCAATTCGAAGTGCCGCGATTGCCCATCTTGTGGTTGAGACCGGCGACGCTGACGTCGTTGACCGTATCGTCCGGGAGTATCCGAGGCACAATGAAAAGCGAAATGCCCTTCGATCCCTCCGGCAGACTGCCGTCGGGACGCGCCACCTTGGCCAGCACGAGATGCACGATATTCTCGCTCACATCCTGGTCGCCGCCTGAAATCCACATTTTATTGCCGGTCAGCCGATAGCGGAAGCCGAGTTCATCCTCTCCCTCGCAGACGGCGCGGGTCCTGATGTCGCCCAGGCTGGAACCGGCCTGCGGTTCGGACAGACACATGGTTCCGAACCAGCGGCCCTTGATCTGAGGATGCGCGAACCGCTCGACCTGACGCGATGTGCCGAACGTCGAAATCAGGCGGGCATTGGCTGCTGTCAGCATCGCGTAGCCGATCGTCGAGATATTGGCGGCTGCGAAGATGCTGTGCAGGGCGAGCGAGGCGGTATAGGGCAAACCCAGGCCGCCCAATTTTTCGGGGAAGCTCACGCCCGACAGGCCGAGCTCGGCATAGGCGCGCAGGGCGACATGGATCGCAGGGCACAGGCGTACCCTGCCATCTTCCAGCCGGGGTTCCTCGATATCGGCCTGCCGGTAATGCGGCATGAAGACATCAACGGCGAGTTGCCGGGCGGCATCCATGATCGCGGACAGCACGTCCCGATCCGTCAGGGCACCCGCATCCAGCCAGTCGAACAATTGGAATCCGAGCATCTCTCGCGAAGGCAGAAAGTCGTCCGGACTCTTCATGCGGCGCTGCCCAGTGCGATGAATCGTTCCAGATGATGATCTTCATCGCCCAATTGGTGATCGATCATGACAAGCCGCTTCGCATAATGGGACAGCGGCAGTTCCCAGGTCATCCCGATGCCGCCGTGCATCTGGATCGCTTCTTCGGCGGCCAGCGCGCCAACCCGGCCGATCGTGTATTTGGCGGCAGAAACGGCGCGTTCCCGTGTTGTACGTGGCCCTTCGAGCGCGGCTGCGGCATTAATGGCAGCGGATCGCGCCTGTTCTATTTCCAGGGCGACGGTTGCCATGCGATGCTGGAGCGCCTGAAATTTGCCGATCGGCATGCCGAATTGCCTGCGCGTCCGAAGATAGTCGAGGGTCGCGGCCTTGAGCATGTCCATGGCCCCCACCGCTTCCCAGCTGAGGGCAACGATGCCGGCGGCAATGGCATCTTCGATCAGGGCATGGCCATTTTCCGAAACCCGCTTGGCCGGCGTGTCCGTTAGCATCAGATCCCCACCACGGCCTCCATCGATCAGCGGATAGCCATGGACCCTGAGACCCGGCGCGCCCTTATCGACGAGAAACAGGCCCACGCCCGCTTCGTTGCCCGCTGCGCCGGAAAAGCGCGCACCAACAAGGATGTGGTCGGCCTCCTCGACCTGCGGGACGACCGCCTTGCCGCCGTTGAGCAGCCATCCATCGCCTGCCTGATGCGCCTGCGTTGCGATCCGGGTCAGGTCATCACCGCTATGTGCCTCGCCCTGGGCAAAGGCGAGAAGCTTTGTTCCCGCAATCACTTCGGCCAGCAGGTCCGCCTGTGTGCCAGATCGGGCAAGCGCGCGGCCGGCCATCAGCGTGCCGAGAAAAGGTTCTACGACCAGACTCCTGCCAAGCTGTTCGAAAATCACGGCGATGTCGAAGCCCTTGCCGCCGAAACCACCTGTTTCCTGGGAAAAGAGCGCGCCGATGATGCCGAGTTCGGCCATCGCCCCCCAATGTTCGGCGGACCATCCGCGCTCCGACGCGCTGATCGCGTGGCGCTGGTCAACGGGATATTTCTGCTGCAGGTAGCGGCCGAGCATGTCGGCCAGCATCTGCCGGTCCTCATCATGATGAAAATCCATGTCAAAGCTCCAATATGGCTTTGGTAATGATCTCGCGCTGGACTTCGTTCGAGCCGCCAAAGATCGACAGTTTTCGATTGTTGAAATAATCGGCCGCGACAGGCGCTGCGTAGGAAGGGCCGACGGGAGCGCCGTTAAAGTCCTCGTCCAGCGCTTCCGATACGAAGGGATGCGCATAGCTTCCCAGCGCGCGCCGGGTGAGGCTTGTGATCTCCTGCCGGATTTCGGTTCCGCGAATCTTGAGCATCGAACTTTCCGCAACCGGCGCCACCCCGTGCCCGGCTGCGGCCAGAACGCGCAAATTGGTGGTCTTCATATTCTCAAGATCGATTTCGAGCTTCGCCATCCGGGCAGCGAAGAAGGGGTTTTCGGCAAGGGGCCGGCCATTTTTGATCTGCGCCGCGACGATGTGCCGCAAATGATCGAAGGCCGCCATCGAAGCGCCAACGCCCGCTATGTTGGTGCGCTCGTAGGTCAGGAGGTATTTGGCGTAGGTCCAGCCCTTATTCTCCTCGCCCACCAGATTTTTGATCGGCACCCGAACATCGGTGAAGAAGACTTCGTTCACCTCCTGCTCGCCGTCGAGCAGGGTGATGGGACGTACTTCCACGCCCGGTGTCGCCATGTCGATCAGCAGGAATGAAATGCCCTCCTGCTTCTTGCCCTCGCTCGACGTGCGGACGAGGCAGAAGATCTTGTCGGCATGTTGGCCAAGGGTGGTCCAGGTTTTCTGACCGTTGACGATATAATGGTCGCCCCCGGCATCCCTGCCGCGCACCGCGCTGGTCTTCAGGCTGGCGAGATCCGATCCCGCGCCCGGTTCCGAATAGCCCTGGCACCACCAGTCCGTGCCGTCCAGAATGCGGGGCAGCCAATAGGCCTTTTGTTCTTCTGACCCGAATTTGATGAGGACGGGGCCCAGCATCGACAGGCCGAAGGGAATGATACGCGGCGCGTGTGCGAGCGCGCATTCCAGGTCGAAAATATAGGACTGGGCAAAGGTCCAGCCCGTGCCGCCATGTTCGACAGGCCAATGGTTCGCCAGCCAGCCGCGGCGGTTCAGTATCGCATGCCACTGCTCCATGTCCTGCTTGGTCAGCCGTTTGCCGGTTCTTACCTTTTCGGAGAGAACCGTTGGCAGATTGTCGCGCAGGAATTCGCGAACGGTGGCGCGGAAGGATTCCTCCTCCGCGGTGAAGTCCAGGTTCATTGGGCAGGTCCTTGTGGGAATTGCGTGCGGAGCAGTTTCTTGTCTATCTTGCCCACGCTGGTCTTCGGCAGGGTGTCGAGGGTCGCGAAATGCCCGATCTTCGCGTAGCGGGTGACTTCGCCGCGCTGTATCGCGGCTAGAATGGGAGCATTGATCGCGTGCAGCGTTGGCGTGAATCCGGGCTGCGGCACGACCACGGCCATCGGACGTTCGCCCCATTGCAGGTCGGGCAGGGCTATGACGGCAGCCTCGGCGATGCCTTCGACGGTGCAGATCAGTTCCTCCAGCATGATGGAATCGATCCATTCCCCGCCGGTCTTGATGACGTCCTTCAGCCTGTCGCGGATCATTATATTGCCCCGTTCGTCCAGGGTCGCGATGTCCTGCGTATGCATCCAGCCACCGTACCAGAGCGTCGCTGACGCCCGCTCATCGCCTGCATAGCAGGGCGTCAGCCATGGCGCGCGCAGCACCAGCTCTCCGCGCGTGGTGCCGTCGGCGGGCAGGACGTTCATGTCCTCGTCCACGATCCGGGCGGAGACGAGAGGGACGGCAATACCGCTGGTGCAAAACGCCTCGACAATGGCGGCTTCCTGGCCGTCGTCGTCCCGCCGCCGCCGTGCGATCGCAATGATGGGCGCGGTTTCCGACATGCCGTAGCCCGCCACCAGGTTCATGCCGCGCCGCCGACCTTCGGCGCACAGCGCCTGCGTTAGGGCCGCGCCGCCGATCGTCATGGTCCAACCTTCGAGATCGGCCCCCGTCCGGTCTGCCGCATCCAATATCATCTTCAGGATCGTCGGGACGCAATGGGAGTATGTGACGCCATGTTCGGCCCGGAGCCGACAGATCATTTCCGGTTCGTAGGGGCCGGGATAGACCTGTTTCAGTCCCAGCATCGTCGCCACATAGGGCATGCCCCATGCATGGACATGGAACATGGGGGTCAAGGGCATATAGACCGATTCCGCGCCGAAACTGGGGCTGAGCGCGCTGACGCCGAAGGGAGCCCTGGCGACCAAGGCGTGGAGCACGAGCTGGCGGTGGGTGAAGCAGACGCCCTTTGGGTTGCCGGTCGTGCCGGTCGTGTAGAATGTCGTCGCCAGTGCATTTTCATCGAAATCGCGGAATGGGAAATCCGCGCTCGCGGCAGCGGACAGCGCCTCATATTCCCCGGTTGCCCAGGTCGGCAGCGGGCCTTCCGCCCCATCCATGATCGCGACCACCGCCTTCACCGCCGGAAGTTGGGGCAGGACGGTCTCCACCAGCGGGAAGAAGTCGCGGTGCACGATCAGGATTTCGGCGCCGCTATGATTGAGAGTGTAGCATAGCTGTTCCGACGGGAGGCGGACATTGGCGGTCATCAGCACAGCACCCATCATCGGAACGGCGAAATAGGCCTCCAGATAGCGATGGCTGTCCCAGTCGAGCATCGCGACGGTCGAGCCTTCCTCGGCGCCCAGCCCGGAGAGCAACGACGCCAGCCGCCCGATGCGCTCATGAAAGCCGCGATAGGTGTAGCGATGCTTGTCGCGATAGATGATTTCCTGATCGGCCGCCGACAGCATGGCGCTGTCGAGCAGATGGCCGATCGTGAGCGGGAAATGATAGGCTTCCGGCGCGGCGGCGGGAAAACGAAGGGGCATGATCCTCTCCTGTTATAGTTTACGGCTGAAGGTCCCTCCTTTGGGGCCTTACAACGTGCCACCGGTCGCAGCGCGGGCCTTCAGCAGCGGCGAAATGGCGAAATTCGGACCGAGTCGGTCGCCATAGCGTTCCAGGCCCGCGACGATCGCGGCAAGTCCGGTCTGCCCAGCCCAGAACATCGGGCCTCCCTTGTGACGCGGCCAGCCATAGCCGTAGATCCAGACCACATCGATGTCAGAGGCCCGCTGGGCGATTCCTTCCTCCAGAATCTTCGCGCCTTCGTTGATCATCGAATAGAGGGTACGAACCTCGATCTCCTCATCGGAAATGGTGCGGGGCGTGACGCCTGCCTTTGCGCGGAAGGCATCGACGATCCGGGTAACGACGGACGACGGCTTCGGCTTGCGGCCTTCGCCATAGTCATAATAGCCCGCGCCGGTCTTCTGGCCCCAACGGCCCTCTGCGCAAAGCGCATCCTGGATCGTTTCGATGCGATCGGGATCGCGATGCCAGCCAATGTCCACTCCGGCAAGATCAGCCATCTGGAACGGCCCCATGGGCATGCCGAAGGCGGTATGCACGCGGTCGATCTGTTCGGGCGTCGCGCCTTCCAGCAGCAGCTGCGTCGCATTGTCCTGGCGCGGAATGAGCATGCGGTTACCAATGAAGCCGTAACAGACGCGTGAGACCACCGGCACCTTGCCGATCCGCCGGGCAAGGTCCATGCCGGTCGCCAATGCATCGGGCGCCGTTCGGGCGCCGCGCACCACTTCGACCAGCTTCATGACATTTGCGGGTGAGAAGAAGTGCAGGCCCAGCACGTCCTGGGGCCGCCTCGTCGCGGAGGCGATATCATCAATGCTGAGATAGGAGGTGTTTGACGCGAGCATTGCGCCCGGCTTCGCGACGGCATCCAGCCGCGCGAAGATTTCCTTCTTCACGTCCATATTCTCATAGACCGCTTCGATCACCAGATCGCAGTCGCCCAGAGCCGCGAAATCGAGGCTGGGGGTCAGCAGGCCCATGGCACTTTCAACCTGTTCGCCGGTCAGCCGTCCCTTGGCGGCGGTTGCTTCATAATTGCGGCGTATGATGCCCACGCCGCGATCCAGCGCGTCCTGCGTCATTTCGACAATCGTCACGGGGATGCCAGAGGACAGGAAGTTCATGGATATGCCGCCGCCCATCGTCCCCGCGCCGATCACGCCGACCTTGCGGATGGGGCGCAGGGCGACGTCGGTGGGCAGCCCATCGATCCGAGCTGCCGCGCGCTCGGCAAAGAAGACATGTCGCAGCGCCTTCGACTGATTGCCTTCCATCAGCGCCGCGAACAGCGCGCTTTCCTTGGCCAGGCCTTCGCGGAAAGACATGTTCGCTGCTGCCTTCACCGCACTTACACAGGCCTGGGGGGCAGCCAGCCCCTGAATCCTGGGGGCCTGGTCGGCCACAAAATGTTCGAACAACGATGCGTCGGCCCTGACCGGCAGTTCGCTCGTCCGCCGCACGCTGCCCAGCGAACGGGCATAGGCGATGGCGTCCTGCATCAGCGTTGCCTCATCGGCCAGACGGTCGACAAGGCCGATGTCGACGCCCTGTGAGGCATGGATCGGATCACCCGAGACGATCATCTGGAGCGCGGCCTCGACACCCGTGAGGCGAGGCAGGCGCTGGGTGCCGCCCGCACCGGGCAGCAGGCCCAGCTTGACCTCCGGAAGCCCCAGTTTCGCTGACGGCGTCGCGATACGGTAATGGCAGCCGAGCGCCACTTCCAGACCTCCGCCCAGCGCCATGCCGTGGATCGCCGCGATGACCGGCTTGCCGCTTGCCTCTATGGCGTCGATCACGACGGGCAGGGATGGATCGGCGATCGGCTGGTCGAATTCGGTGACGTCGGCGCCGCCCGAGAACATGCGGCCCGCACCCCGGATCACGATTGCCCTGACGGCATTGTCGGCCTGCGCATTGCTGATGGCGTTCGCCAGCCCTCGCCGCACAGCCGTGCCGAGGGCGTTTACCGGCGCGTTGGCCATCGCGATTTCCAGAATATCGCCGTGGAGCTGAATCTCGATCATGATGCCTCTGTGTTTCAAAATGTGGTTTCGCCCAGTTGCCTGCGGCGAGGGAAGGGATGGGATGAGGACAGCCCGCCATCGACGACCAGAGCCTGGCCGTTGACGTAGCTGGCGTCGTCGGAAGCGAGGAATGCGATGGCCTGCGCGATTTCTTCCGCCTGACCGCCTCTGCGCAGCGGATTGAGTTGGCCAATCTGATGCTCGCGGCCACGGGTGCGGGCATTGTCGTAAAGCGGCTGGGTCATGCCGGTTTCGATCAGGCCGGGGCAGACCGCATTCACGCGGATATTCGATCCGGTGAGCTGTTGCGCTGCAGTCTGCACCAGATTGATGACACCTGCCTTGGATGCGGAATAGGCAGGACCACCCGCTCCTGCGCGCAGGCCCGCCACGGAGGCTGTGCAAATGATGGCGCCCGTCCCGCCAGCGGCCAGCATCGCGCGCGCACCATGCTTGATCGCCAGGAACGGACCGATCAGGTTGACCCTCAGCAACGCGGCCCAATCTTCAGCGCTCTGGTCCAGCAGGCCCGCCATGCCGCCGCTGACACCTGCATTGGCCACGATAATGCCGAGTCCTCCCTGACGACCCGCCGCCGCCGCGACCAACGCCGCCACATCGGCGTCGCTGCCCGCGTCGCCGCGCATGGCAGTGATGGACGGATGGCTTGCCGCGACATCCTCGACCGCATCGGTGATGTCAAAGGCCAGCACATGCGCGCCCTCCCGCGCGAAGGCTATTGCCGCGGCCCGGCCGATCCCCGATCCGGCGCCGGTCACCACGACATTGCGGGAGGAGAAGCGCCCGGTCACAGGACGCCCCGGGCCGTAGCGCCGCCGTCCACCACGATCGTTTGTCCAGTCATGTACGTCGCCGCCTTTGCCGCCAGGAACAGGGCGGCGCCGGCAATCTCCTCCGGCTCACCGATGCGGCCGAGCGGCGTCGCCTTTTGCAGGGCGGCCTCAGCCTTGGGATCCTCCCACAGCGCGCGGGCGAAATCGGTGCGCATCACACCGGGCGCGATGGCGTTGATCCGGACATTATGGGGTCCGAGTTCCACCGCCAGATTGCGCACGAGCTGGAAATCAGCCGCCTTGGAGATGTTATAGGCGCCGATCACGTCAGATCCGACCAGCCCGCCAATAGAGGAGATCAGGATGATCGCACCGTCCCGGCGCGCGATCATTTCAGGTGCGATCATGGAAATCAGCCAGTGGTTGGCGAGGACATTGTTGTCGAAGATCTTGCGGAACTGCTCATCGCTGATCCCGGCCATCGGGCCGTAGTAGGGATTGGTGGCGGCATTGCAAACCAGCAGGTCGATGCCGCCCAGCCGTTTTCGCGTTTCGGCGACCATCGCCTCCAGTGCCGCCTTGTCGGAGATGCTGGCGGCAATGGCGATCGCGCGTTCTTCACCATGGCAAGCGTTGATCGCGGCGGCGACTTCCTCACAGGCGGCCTGCCTGCGGCTGGAGATCACCACGCGGGCACCCGCCGCCGCATAGGCTTCGGCAATCGCTCGGCCGATCCCGCGCGTGGATCCGGTGATAATCGCGACCTTCCCGGTCAGGTTGAACAGTTCCATGGATTTCCTCTCCAGAGCTCCGGCGGCTTTCTTCCCGCGTGATTAACGACCGGCTCCGGCCCTTTGCGCCTGATCCCACGCGGCGTGGGCCAGTGTGCCTATTTGTTCCACCGCCGTCGCGGCCTGGGTGCTGGAGGCATTGCCGTCGGCCAACCTCTTCTTGACGCCTTGAAGGATGCCGATGAGGCGGAACAGATTATAGGCGAAGTACCAGTGCAGATCAGGCAAGCTCTTACGCCCTGTCAGCGTACAGTAGCGCTGAACGGCCTCATCCAGCGTGGGTATGCCCTCGCGGTCCAGATCGATGCCCGCCAATCCAGCACGACCGTCCCTGGGCAATGCCCAGTTCATGGCGAGATAGGCAAAGTCGGCTATCGGATCGCCGATGGTCGCCAGTTCCCAGTCGATTACGGCCCTGACCTGGCGATAATCCGGCGCGAAGATCAAATTGTCGATTCGATAGTCGCCATGGATGATGGACGTCGCGGTCTGCAGGGGCACAGTGCGGGGCAGCCAGTCGATCAGCCTTTCGACCTCAGCGATTTCCTCGGTCTGGGCGGCGCGATATTGTGTGGTCCAGCGACCCACCTGCCGGGTGAAATAATTGCCGGGGCGGCCAAAATCCTCAAGGCCCAGCGCGGCATAATCGATTTTGTGCAACGCAGCCAGGGTATCGATCATCGTTTCATAGACGCGCCGCCGTTCCCGCCTCGGCACTTCGGGCAGGGCGCCGTCAAAATGATTGGCCCCTTTCACCATCTCCATCAGGTAGAAGGGCGCGCCGATAACCGCGCTGTCCTGGCACAGGGCGATGGGGCGCGGGACAGGGAAGCCCGTGGGTTGGAGCGCGCTGAGCAGGCGATATTCGCGCTCAATCGCATGGGCGGAGGGCAAAAGCGGGCCAAAGGGTTTGCGCCGCAACACGATATCGCCGTCGGCCGTGCCAACCCGGTAGGTGGGATTGGACTGGCCGCCTGCGAATTTTTCGATGCGCAGGACGGGTGCATGGCGGGCTGCGGCTTGCACCAGCCATCGGGACAGGCTGGCTGCATCGATATCGGTCATGCCCTGACTTCCGGATAGCGAGCAAATTCCGACCGGGCGATGGCGCGGGCGTGAACTTCATCCGGACCGTCGGCAAGACGCAGCGTGCGGATGTGTGCCCAGTCCGCCGCCAGGGAAAAATCGTCCGAAACCCCGGCGCCACCATGCGCCTGGACAGCATCATCGATAATCCGCAAGGCCATTTGCGGCGCCTGTAACTTGATCATCGCGATTTCGTCGCGCGCTGCCTTGTTCCCGGCGCGGTCCATCATGTCGGCAGCTTTCAGGCAGAGCAGGCGCGTCATTTCTATTTCGGTGCGGGCACGGGCGATCCGTTCCTCCCAGACCGAATGGTCACCGATGCGCTTGCCGAATGCCGTCCGACTGAGCAGCCGACGGGTCATGGCTTCCAACGCCTCCTCGGCGGCGCCAATAGTCCTCATGCAGTGATGAATGCGTCCCGGCCCCAGGCGGCCCTGCGCGATCTCGAACCCACGCCCCTCCCCCAGGATCAGGTTTTCAGCAGGAACGCGAACATTGTCGAGCGCGATCTGGGCATGGCCATGGGGTGCGTGGTCATAGCCGTAAACCGACAGGGTTCGCTCTATTTTCACGCCGGGCGTGTCGAGATCGACCAGGATCATGGCCTGCTGGCGATGTCTGTCGCCATCCGGATTGGTCTTGCCCATGACGATGGCGACCTTGCATCGCGGGTCGCCCGCACCGGACGACCACCACTTGCGGCCGTTAATGACATAGTGATCGCCCGCCCGCTGGATGGAGGTGCGGATATTGGTCGCGTCAGACGAGGCAACCTCCGGTTCGGTCATCAGGAAGGCAGAGCGAATCTCTCCATCCATCAACGGCTTCAGCCAACGGTCCTTCTGTGCACGCGTTCCATAGCGGTGCAGCACTTCCATGTTGCCCGTGTCGGGCGCGGAGCAGTTGAACAGTTCCGACGCCCAGGCGATGCGTCCCATTTCCTCGGCGCACAGCGCATATTCGAGGTTCGTGAGGCGTTCGCCGGAAAACAGGAAGCTGTCGTCAACCAACGCCTCATGGGCCGGCGGCATGAAAAGGTTCCAGAGCCCGGCCGCCTTGGCTTTCGCTTTCAGCCGCTCGATCACCGGCAATGCCGACCAGCGATCTCCGCTCGCCAGTTCGCGCGCATAGTCACCGGCCGACGGCCTGACCTCGTCCTGCATGAAATCGCGTACCCGTCGCTGAAAGTCCAGCTCGCGATCCGTCTGCGTGAAATCCATGAATCCGCTCCCAATTATTCTGTTGTTTCGACCTTCAGGCGGCGCCCAGGACGGCCTTCACTTCCAGGAAATCGGCCAAGCCATATTTGCCGCCTTCCCGGCCATTGCCTGACTGTTTGTAGCCACCAAAGGGCGTGGTCATGCCACTGGCCCACATGTTGATGGTGACGATCCCCGCCCGAATCCGTGGCGCTACGGCCGCAGCCTTGGCAGGATCTCCCGAAATGACCGCCGACAGCCCGTAAACCGTATCGTTGGCCAGGCAGACAGCTTCATCCAGGTCACGATAGCTGGTGATGGTGGCAACGGGACCGAATGTCTCCTCACGGAAAATCCGCATGCCGGGATGAACTCCGGCAAGAAGCGTGGGGCGCACGAAATAGCCCCTGTCCAGCCCCTCTGGCCGGCCCGGGCCGCCGACGACGAGTGTCGCGCCTTCATCAATGGCGGAATCGATCAGGTGCTGGATCTTCTCGAACTGCGCCTTGTTGACGACCGGACCGATGTGAAGACCCGGCTGGTCCGGAGAACCCACGTCCACAGCCTGCATGATGGCGGCAATGATGGCCGTAGCGGCTTCCAACTCCGCTTCATGAACCAATATCCGGGTGGGCGCGATGCAGCTTTGGCCTGAATTGGCGAGCACTCCCTGCACGGTCAGCGGCAGTATGGACGCCAGATCCGCGCCGGGAAGCACCAGATTGGCTGCCTTCCCACCCAGTTCCTGATGGACGCGCTTGACGGTCGGAGCCGCGGCTTGGGCGACGAGAATGCCCGCCTGCGTCGATCCTGTGAAACTGATCATGTCGACGCCGGCATGGCGGGACATGGCGGAGCCGACCCCCGGCCCATCGCCATGGACCAGATTGAACACTCCGGCTGGTACGCCCGCCTTTTCGAGAATCTCGGCCAGGATCACGGCGCATCCAGGGGTTTCTTCGGACGGCTTGAGGATGATCGTGTTGCCAGCGGCAAGCGCCGGCGCGATCTTTGCGCAAATCTGGTTGAGCGGCCAGTTCCATGGCGTAATCAAGCCCACGACACCGATCGGTTCGTGCAGAATGCGGGCGCCGTCCACCTGTTCCTCAAACGGGAAATCGCGAAGCGCCGCCAGTGTTCCCATGATCTGGCCCAGGCCAGCGGCGACCTGCGCGGCCTGCGCAAAGGATATCGGCGCGCCCATTTCCTCGCTGACCGCCTTGGCCAGATCGCCTGCCCGCGCTTGATATTCCCCGACAATCCGTTCCAGAAGCTGGATGCGATCGGCGACCGGCCTTGCACCATAGCGTTCAAAGGCATCTCGCGCTGCGGTCACCGCGGTATCGACATCCTGCGCATTGCCCAGGGTCAGCCATGCGACCGCTTCCTCCGTGGCCGGATTGATGACCGTCCTGGTTTCGCGGCCCGCGCTTTCGATCCACGAACCGCCGATGAAATGCCTGTCATACACACGCATGGGTATCTCCTTGAAATCTGTTCTGTTGATGGAAGTGGAGGGAAGACCGTTCCGGCCCCGCCAAGGACTGCATTCAGTCCCTCATCTTCCGTTTTCCGGCACGATCGGGTCATCCGGCATTGTTACGCCTTCCGGCGAAGCCTGCCATGTAACGAGCAGTATCAGGACCCCGCCGGACAGGAATGTTCCGACACTGAACCACAAGGCGCCAATAGCCCCGAAATGATCGACAATGATGCTGGCCATGAAAGGCACCAGCGCTGACCCGGCCAGTTGGCTGACCGGCAGATAGAGTACTGCACGCCGCCGGCGATCCACCGAGATCAGCATGCCGGTGTAGAATGGTTGGCCGAACAGCCACAAAAATCCATAACCCGCGACAAAGACCCACGGCACCCACGCCACCGCTCCCGCCAATGCGAGTACCGCCACCAGCACCGGTTGGATCATGGCAGCAGCCAGGATGACGGCACGATCCGCCAGATATTCTCCCCACCGCGCGGCGGCGAAGGCGCCGATGACCTGGCTGCCAAGGCACAATGCGACAAGCGATCCCCGCTGGCCTGAACTATAGCCGAAATGCCCAAGAACGACGCCGAGATAACTCCATGTGGCGATGATGCCGCCAATATAGAGACCCGCCGTTGCCAACAGGACTATGCCGTTCCCGGGTATGCCGCCCCCCGCCGGATCGGGCGGAGGAGGACGAAGGCGGCGGGGCGCCCATGGAACCATCATCAGGCTCGCCACGCCCGACAGGGACAGGATCAGCAAGGCTCCGTCGGTTGCCGAACCCCGCCAGAGGACGGAAGGCATGAACTGGGCGACGACAAGTTGCAGGATTGTCTGCGCCGCAAGGAAGAAGGCCGACAGACGCTCCGGGTTTACGCTTGTCGCTATCGCGGATCCGGCCAACGCCAGCAGAGTGCCTTCCCCTACTCCTGCCATGCCGCGCCCCATGGCCAGCCACGGCAACCCAGATCGGCCGACGAGCAGCAAGTTGGCCAGCACCAACAATATGCTGCCTCCGGCGAGGACAGCCTGCGTTTGCATGAACCGCAACAACCGGAGCCCGCCGAGCGACCCCAGCGCGATCATCGTCAGTTCGCACATCGCCAAAGGACCGACCCCTCCTTCGGACAGGCGACCTTCGACCGTCAGGGCGCCCAACAGAATTGGCTCGACTCCAAGGACAAGCAAGCCGATGGAACCGGCTGCCAGACAGACCGGAATATGGCCGTGTCCCAGTCGGTTCGCATCGTGCATCAGAAATTGATCCTTGCGTATACGCCTGCGACCCGTGGCGGAGCATAGCTCAATTCATCGACGCCCAAACTGTCGATGGGTGAAATATAGAGCAGATAGGTCTTGTTGAAGAGGTTCTTGGCGAACACACCCATCTCAATCTTGCTGTTGGATGAACGCCAGCCGATCTGACCGTTGACGACCGTTGCGGGACCGTCGGACAGTCGGTTCCGCTGCGTGTTGTCGAAAAAGACCCGGCTGCGCCAGTTGGCGTCGATGCTCGACACGATCGCGCTGCCGTCTGCCAGGGGCATGTTATAGCTGATGGAGCCCCCGATCGACCATTTGGGCGAGTTTTGCAGGACATTACCGGAGAAATCCTGTCCGTCCGACACATATTTCAGAATCTTGCTGTCAAGATAGGCGACCGAGAAGGAGAAGCTCAGATTGCGGGATATTTCGCCTGCCAGTTCCGCTTCGCCGCCATAGGAGCGGGAACTGGCGGCATTATCGAGTATTTGCATGGTCAGGCCGTTGCGCAAGACCTGCGAGAAAACCTGCTGGTTCTGGTAATCATAATAGAAAGCGGACAAGTTTGCGCGGATCTTACGACCGAACAAATTTGTCTTCAGACCGACCTCATAAGCGTTCAGGATTTCGTTGTCATAAGGTTCGATCTGCGCAATACTGCTGGCCAATCCCCCAAAGAAACCGCCGGACTTGTAACCGCGATTGTAAGTGGCGTAGATGCGCGCATCAGTCCCCAGTCGGTAATTGATGCCGGCGCGGCCAGACCAGTCGCTGAAGGTCTTCCGACCGTTGAAATGCAACAGGACAGCCAGGCCATTATCAACCTGGCTGGAATAATTCAGGGATTTCCGGTCTGCCGACCAGCGTAGACCGCCCGTTAACGTCAGACGATCTGAAACATCGTAATCGGCCTGGCCGAACACCGCATAGCTGTCGACCTTCTGGATGTTAGGCCACCCAAAGACCCCCACCGAATTTTCGATGCTGAGACCTGTCGGATTGTTGTCCGTAATGAACATCGGGCGCAAATCCCGCAGGGTGTCGAACGAACTGTCGTCATTTAGATGATCGTGCATGTAATAAGCGCCCGCCACCCACCTGAGGCGCGTCTGCCCGTGGGATTGCAGGCGCAATTCTTGGCTGAACTGACGCTGCTTGGTATGGAAATGCCCTTCGATCATCTGCAGCGGGCTGGCGTCGGTATTTTCCCGGTCGTCGCGCCAGGCATTCTGATAGGCAGTAATCGCAATCAGATCGACTGCGCCCATTTCGATGGTGGCGGATAGGTTTGCGGTGGTGACATCCACCTTGTCCTTGCCGTCCACATTATCTTCCAGCGATCGGGGACGCGGATCGGTATCGCTATAGCCCAACAGGTCCGTACAGCTGGATGAATTGTAATATGCGGGCGCGCATAGCCCGTCGGAGCCGGCAAATTGCGGTGCAGTGGGGAACAGGGAACGATGCTTGACCTGAATCGCGTCGCCGCGGTTTCGGAAAAAGCTCGCCTGGGCAAGAATTTCCACATTGCTGGCCGGCGTGAACAGCAACTGGCCGCGCACCGCCCAGCGGTCCGCGGCTCCGGCCTCACGGCGCGTCAGACGATTGTCAGCAAAGCCATCGCTGCTGACCCTTTGGCCGGAAACGCGGAAAGCCAGCTTGTCCGCAATTATCGGACCGCCGACACCCGCATTCAATGTGACGCTGCTATACTCGCCATAGTCGACCGACGCGTCGCCGGTATATTTCCAGGTCGGACGTTTCGTGATGACATTGATCGCCCCGCCAGTGGTATTCCGCCCATATAAAGTGCCTTGCGGACCGCGCAGCACTTCAATCCGATCAATGTCATAGAAGCCGGCGAGCTGCGCGAGGGGAGAACCGACATAGACGCCGTCGACATAAATCCCGACGCCGCTTGCCGAACCTGGATTGAAGTCGGAAAGGCCCACGCCTCGGATGAAGATTTTGGGATTGGCGGCCGCATCCAATGTGGTGAGTCGAAGGCCCGGCACGATATTGTTGAGATCAAGCGCGCTGGTTATATGGCGGTTCTGGACGTCTTTGTCCGCGAGCGCTGAAATGGCGATAGGAACGTCCTGCAACCGTTCGCTGCGTTTGTTGGCGGTCACGACGATATCGGCAGGTTCTCCGGCACCAGGGCCGCGATCGCTGGCAGGGCCTGTCTGCGCTGCGGCCGGAACGGCGAGAAGCAGAAGGGACAGGGCTGAACTGGCCAAGAGGTAATTTCGTATCATGCTTTCCCCCTTTGATGTCTTGATTTGTCGTTGGCGCCTCGATCAACCGAGATCCACTTCCTGATGCCGTGACAAGGTTCCAAAAAGATAGTGAAGATTACCATATAGACAAGACTATTTTTTATATCGTTTTTCGCCAGATGCTGTTAAGCGCGCTTTCTGCCCTGATCTCCGGCGATTACCTGTGCCAGTAACGTGCCGAAAAAGCGCGACCAGGCCGGGGGGAGCCCCCGTCGAGAACGAGGGTGACGACGTCGCAAAGGGGTAACGCAGGTTAGATTAGAAAGGTGATTCGGGGACGTTTATGACCAGAGAGAAGCCGAAAGCGCCAAGAGCGTCGAAAGGAAAATCTCCGGCCGGGAAGAGCGCGGCCGACCAGATATCCCTGAATACGAAAATGGAACCTTCGCAGGATCGCGCGAAGGCGACATTCGAACTGATCCTTGAAGTAACCGGCGAACTGCTGGGAGAAGTCGGGATCGAACGGCTATCGACCAACATGGTGGCGCAAAGGGCCGGGCTGACGCCGCCCGCACTCTATCGCTATTTCCCCAACAAATACGCCATATTGCGGGAAATGGGGCGACGGCTGCTCGCGGCCGAGGATGAAGTCGTGTTCGAATGGCTGGCGGCGGGCAATGCCGAGCGCCCGACCACCCTGGAAGAGGATGTGCAACGCAATGTCGAGTTGCTGCGCCGTGTCAGGAAAATCGCGCAGGATCAACCGGGCGGCGCGTGGATTCTCCGGGTGATGCGCGCCGTTCCGATCCTGCGCGAAGTGCGGGCCGAATCGATCGATGCCGTTGCCGACGCCCTGTATCAACGGCTGCGGCCCGTCCGTCCCGACCTGGACGAAGAGAGACTACGGGCTGCGACCGTTTTGAGCACCAGTCTGACGACCGCCGCGAATGAGTTGATGATCGATAATCCGGCACTGGAAGGGCATGTCGCAACAGAGGTCGCACGAATGATGGCCCTTTATTATCGCGACCTTATCGGCGAGAATTAAGGCAGATCATTACTACCGGAACGCCATGATTTTCGGCGCAACCGGGCCACTATATTCGGCCCGGCCAGCCATGCCTGTCGACTACTCCCTTTGATCCCGAAACCTTCCACGACGTCAGTCTGTGGCGCCGCACAGCCATGCGCCTTGTCGTCTGACGCTGCAACAACTGGCCCCAGCCGCTGGGAAAGCGACACTGGACAGCACAAAAGATAGTCATCATTATTTTTTTCTTGACAACAGATGGGATGTCGCGCTGTTTACCGGCAACGATGAACAGGAGACTTGGCTCATGAAGCGACAGGCAGATCAGGCGCTGAAAGCGCGCGCGTTGAAAGTGATTCCCAACGGAATGTACGGGCATGAGTCGACCCGGCTTCTGCCGGAAAGCTTCCCGCAATTTTTTGAGCGTGCCGAGGGGGCCTATATCTGGGACGAGGATGGAAACCGTTATCTGGATTTCATGTGTGCCTATGGCCCAAGCCTGTTCGGCTACGGCCTCAAGTGCATCAATGATGTGGCGATCGATCAGATGTCCCGGGGCGATACGCTGACCGGACCGTCGCCCCTAATGGTGGAACTGGCCGAAACGATGGTGTCGATGGTCAGCCATGCTGACTGGGCCATGTTCTGCAAGAACGGCACTGACGCAACCACCATGGCCATGATGTCGGCGCGCGCGCAGACGGGTAAAAGGATCGTGCTGGTCGCGCAGGGTGCCTATCATGGAGCCGCGCCCTGGTGTACGCCGGTCCCCGCTGGGACACTGCCTGAGGATCGCGCGTTCCACCGCAGCTATATCTACAATGATGTCGAAAGCCTGAACGCGGCGGTGGAGGCTGCTGGCGATGATCTGGCTGCGATCTTTGCCTCACCGTTCAAGCATGACGTGTTCGCGGATCAGGAATTGCCGGACCGGGCTTATGCGCACCGCGCCAGGGAACTTTGCGATGCGACGGGGGCCATGCTGATCATCGATGAAGTGCGTGCGGGATTCCGGCTGGCCCGCGATTGCAGCTGGGCACTGGTGGACGTCAAGCCGGACCTCAGTTGCTGGGGGAAATCGCTCGCAAACGGTCTTCCAATCTCCGCGCTTCTTGGGTCCGACCGCTGCCGTGAGGGTGCGGGTTCCATCTACGTTACCGGATCGTTCTGGTTCTCGGCGGTGCCCATGGCGGCTGCGCTGGAGACGCTGAAGCTCATCCGGGAAAGCGACTATCTCGAACAGGGAATAAAGCTGGGCACGCAGTTGCGCGAAGGGCTGGATGCCGTTGCAGCTCGTCACGGTTTCACCTTGCGGCAGACCGGTCCGGTCCAGATGCCGCTTATCATGTTCACCAATGATCCGGATTGCCGCATCGGCTATGCCTGGACGGAAGAAATGCTGAAGCGGGGTGTCTACATGCACCCCTGGCATAATATGTTCCTGTGCGCTGCCATGACGGAGGCGGATATCGCCATGACCGTTGCCGTCGCCGACGAAGCATTTGCCGTCATCGCGTCACGCCTGTCCTCGCTTCAGCCACATCCCCTATTGATGGCGATGGCCGAGACCGAAGGCGCAGAGGCGGCGTGAAGGGAGAGAGGACATGACGAACCGCTGTGACCTGATGGCGGTCGGCCTGACGACCCTGGACGTGACGGTCTATCCCGTTGACGCCTTGCCCGAACCGGACGGCGGACAGTTGGTGGAGCGTATCTGCCTTGCACCAGCAGGGACGGCCGCCGGGACAGCCTATGTCGCGGCAAAACTGGGATTGTCCGCCGCCATCGTGTCTGCTGTGGGATCTGATCCGCAGGGCCGCATTGTCCGCTCCATGCTGGAAGAAGGCGGCGTCGACACGGCCATGCTGGAAACCAGTGATGCAATGCCGACATCGACGACCGTCCTGCCGGTCCGGTCCGATGGCGCGCGACCCATTTTCCACATGATAGGCGCCAGCGTCATGGCCGACATCCCGGCCGGCGCATGGGCAGCGGCCAATCAGGCAAAGGGCGTTCATTGGGGGGCAGTGGGCTTCCCTGGCGTAAAGGACAGCGGAGCAGATTTTCTACGAGCGGCACGGACGGCAGGGGCGTTCATCACATGTGATCTGATCGTACCGTCCGAAGAGTCGATGCAGGATCTTGCCCGATTACTACCCTTTGTCGATCTGTTCATGCCGAGCCTTTCGGAGATCAGCTATCTTGCCGGCACCGAAGATCCGAACGAGGCAGCAGCCTTTTTCATGAATCTCGGTGCCGGAGGGTGCGTGTTCAAGATGGGGGCGCAAGGCGCCTTGCTGATTACCAGGGAACAGAAGATCGCGGTGCCCGGGTTCAATATCGTTCCTGTCGATACGACCAGTTGCGGAGATTCCTTTTGCGCCGGCTTTCACGCCGCCCGCGGCCGGGACTTGCCGCTTGAGGATTGCCTCCGTTTTGCCAGTGCAACCGCGGCGCAAGTGGCGCAGGCGGTCGGGACCACTGGCGCGTTGCAAGGCTTCGATACGACATGGGATTTCGCCCGGACAGCACCATTGCGGCAGGGGATTGCAGCGTGAGCAAAGAACTGGAACTGCGCAAGACTATCGTCGCGGTGATGCGGAAAATGGACGCGCGAGGCCTCAATCGCGGCACTTCGGGTAATGTGTCGGCGCGCTGGCGGGATGGCATGCTGGTCACACCCTCCGGTGTCGTCCCGGATGAACTGACGCCTGACACCATCACATTTGTCAGGGAAGACGGATGGACTGCACCCGAAGGACCGCGTCCGTCGAGCGAATGGCGCATGCATATGGGCGTCTATGAAAGGCGGCCTGACGCCCAAGCCGTTGTCCATTGTCACGCCCGCCACTCGACCATCCTGGCTTGCGCCGGACGAGAGATACCGCCGTTACACTATATGGTGGCGGTGGGTGGAAAGGCATCCGTGCCGGTTGCTCCCTATGCCACTTTCGGCAGCGACGATCTGGCGAAAAATGTGGTGACCGCTCTGGATGGGCGGCGGGCCTGCCTGATGGCCAATCATGGGCTGATCGCCGTCGGTCCGAACCTGTCTTACGCCTTCGCGATAGCGGAAGAGATTGAGGAACAGGCAGCCATATATTGGGGCACACTGGCCATTGGCGGCCCTGTCCTCCTGGAACAGGATGAAATGGACAGAATATTGGACGCCTTTTCCCGATACGGCCAACGTTGAACGTCCGTGGTCGGAGCATGTTCGCTGCAATACTGTCTTCAGGAGTGACCCATGACTGATCTGCGGCAGTTTTTCGCCGGTAAGGTGGTCCTGATCGTCGGCGCGTCGTCGGGCATGGGTCGAATCTTTGCGAGGCGGATCGCAGCAGAGAAAGCCCTGGTGGCCGCCACCGCGCGCCGCGCTGGAAAACTCGAAACGCTAGTGCAGGAAATCACTGCAGGCGGCGGCACATGCGCCGTCTTCCCGGCCGATGCGCAGGATGAAGAGGCCGCCGCCCAGGTTGTGCGTGACGTCGTGTCCCGTTTTGGCCGGATCGACGTGGTCGTGCTCAATGCTGGGGGCGCCCCCGCGATTGACATGCGGCGGATGAATGCCGCCGAGGTCAAAGCCTACATGCGGTCCAACTATGATGTAGTCGTCAACTACCTCTTTCCCGTTCTGGATCAGATGCGCACGCAAATGGGCGGTCTGGTCGTACACACCAATTCGCTGGCCGGACTGATCGGCGTTCCGTTGCAAGGGCCATATTCAGCAGCGAAAGGCGGCGCAAAGCTTCTGATCGATACTTGCCGCATCGAATTCGCCCAATATGGCATCCGCTTTCTAACCGTCTATCCGGGATTTGTCGCGACCGAAGCGACCGTCGGCGATGGCATGCCCTCCCCCATGGAAATCTCCGAAGAGAAGGCTGTCGATCACATTCTACATGCGATCAGGAAGGGACATATCCATTATCCGTTCCCCTGGCGCACTGCCGCGCTTACCCGGTTGGCCCTGATGCTGCCGGTCCGGGTCCGGGACCGGATTCTGGCGCGCGAGCTTCCGGCACTAGCCGACGGGAAATAGCGTCCAGCATCCGGACCGCACGGTCACGTCAGGCTGCGCATCCCTGAATTCAGTCACCCAGGCATTGCAATTCTTGTCACGGGCGCAGCGATGTTGCGCCCGTGGCGGCTCATGGGACGCGGTTCGGCCCCTGCCGGCCGAGTTCATATGATCCCAAGGGAATTACAAATTCCTTGCAGGCTTGAAAAGCCGATCAATGATCGATATATAAACTCGATCATTGATCGGAAAGGTTCGCTTTCATGGCATCAAATCCCCTACCTTCACCGCCCAGCTTTCCTTTTGTCGGGCATCTTTTCGAACTGGATGGCCAGACGCCATTGCAAAGCCTGACGCAACTTTGCGCCAAGCATGGTCCGATTTTCCGACTATCCGTGCTGGGCCAATCTACTATCGTCGTCAGCGCCCAGAAATATGTGAATGAACTGTGCGACGAGAGCCGCTTCGGCAAGCATGTGCACAGTGCCCTTGTCAGCCTTCGTCCCGCAGTAGGCGACGGCCTGTTCACGGCTTATGGCGATGAACCCAATTGGGCACTCGCGCATCGCATCCTGATGCCAGCCTTCGGTCCGCTGGGGATCAGGGATATGGTGGGCAAGATGCTCGACATCGCGCACCAGATGTTCGATCGTTGGGAGCGTTTTGGACAGGATGCGGAAATCGACGTTGCTGACGCGATGACGCGGCTGACGCTCGATACGCTGGCCTTGTGCGCGTTCGATGTCCGGTTCAACAGCTTCTATCGGGAAGACATGCATCCATTCATCGACGCGATGGTCGATACGCTGCTGGAGGCTTCCGCGCGGGATCGCCGCCCGGAATTCGTTACCCGCGCCATGCTCGGCAAACGCCGCCAGTTCGAACGCGATATTGCTGTGATGCACGACATGGCGGATGCGCTGATGGCCACGCGGCGGAAAGAAGGTCGGGTCGGGCAGCGCGGCGATCTGCTGGATTCGATGTTGACCGGTATCGATCCGGTGACCGGTGGACGCTTGGCTGATGAAAATATCCGCCACCAGCTTGTGACCTTTCTGATCGCAGGGCATGAAACGACCAGCGGCCTTCTGTCGTTCGCAACCCATTTGCTGCTGGAAAATCCGGATATTCTGGAAAAAGCGCAGCAACTGGTGGATTCCGTTCTGGGTGATCGTGATCCAAATCTCGATGATCTGGCGGATTTGAAGTTCATCGAGCAGATATTGATGGAATCGCTGCGCCTGTGGCCCACGGCACCCGCATTCGCCGTCACACCGCATGCGCCCACCATGCTCGCCGGTCTCTATCCGCTCAAGCCGGGAGATGAACTGCTGATATTGCTGCCCGCGCTGCACCGCGATCCGGCAATATGGGGAGAGGATGCGGCGCTGTTCCGGCCGGAACGCTTTGCGGATGGTATGGCAGAACGCCTGCCGCCCAATAGCTGGAAGCCTTTCGGCAATGGGCAGCGCGCCTGCATCGGCCGCGGCTTCGCGATGCAGGAAGCCCTGCTGGTCCTGTCGATGATGTTGCAGCGGTTCGACATAAGCCGTGCCGATCCGAATTACCGGCTCAAGGTGGCAGAAACGCTAACCATGAAGCCGGAAGGATTGCGCATCCGCGCGCGCCGGCGCCAGCCCTCAGGCATCGTGCCCGTGCTGCGAACGCCCTCCGAAACCAGCACCGCTGCCCAGGCGCGGCAATATCCCGGTATGGACGGGACGGATACACCGCTGCTGATATTATATGGCGGCAATTCCGGATCGAGCCTGGCCTTCGCCCGTCAGATCGTGACCGATGGCGCAGCGCGCGGCTACCGGCCCCGTCTGGCCGCGATGGATGAAGCGGTCGCCGACCTGCCCAAGGATGGCGCTGTCGTGATCGTGACGGCATCTTATGAAGGATTGCCGCCCGACAATGCCAGGCAGTTCGTTGCATGGCTCGATCAGCTGGAGCCGGGCATGCTGACGGGTGGGCGCTTCGCGGTATTGGGCTGTGGCAACAGGCAATGGGCGCGTACCTATCAGGCGATCCCCTCACGGGTCGATGACGCGTTGGAAAGGGCAGGCGCAAGCCGTCTTGTCGAACGCGGAGTCGCGGATGCCGCGGGCAATTTCGTGGAAGCGGCGGAAGCGTGGATGGCAGGATTATGGCCTGCCCTTGCCGAAGCCTTTGGTGGCGGGGAATGCCTGCGGTCTGTGGAGCCGACAATCGAAATGCTGCCCCCGTTGCGGGGGCGTTCGCTGGGCGGTTTCCGGCCCGGCAAGTGCCTGCGCAATGTTCCGCTGACACGGGGGGGAATGCTGGAGGCCGCCAGCGACAAGCGACATTTCGAGATCGCCCTGCCGCCAGGGCTGAGCTACCAGCCGGGCGATCATTTGTCGGTGTTGGCAAGCAACCCCGTGGAGACAGTGAACAGGGCGTTGCACCGGCTCGGACTGGACCCGGACATGCGCGTGGTCGTTCGTGACGATGCGGGGCTGACCCTGCCTTTGCCCGCCAGCGAAGCGGTCAGTGTGCGGGAACTGCTATCGGATTTTGTGGAACTGGAACAGCCCGCGACGATGCCGCAGCTTCGTCTCTTTGCGCAGTCAACCCAATGTCCCCCCGAACGCGCGCGGGCACAGGCCATGCTGGACCCGGCCGTTTTCGAACGGGAAGTCACCGAATGCCGGCTGGGAACATTGTCGCTTCTGGAAAGCCTGCCGTCCTGCAGCGTTGATCTGGCAGCCCTGCTTGCAGTCCTGCCGCCCATGGCGCCCCGCCGCTATTCCATCGCCTCGTCCCCGCTCGCTGACGCCGGACGATGCGCGCTGACGGTATCGATCGTCGATGCCCCGGCTCGATCGGGCAAAGGCCGTCATCTCGGCGTTGCATCCAATTTCCTGGCGCGTCTGGAGGATGGTGCGCAGTTGGCAGTCGCTCTGCACCCGGGGCCGCGCCATTTCCGGTTACCTGATGACCCGGCCACACCGATCATCATGATCGCAGCGGGAAGTGGCATCGCGCCGTTCCGCGGCTTTGTGGAGGAACGGGCGCTGCGGCGTGGTGCCGGGGAAACCACCGGGCCGGCGCTGCTCTTCTTCGGCTGTCGCCACCCAGACAAGGACTGGCTCTACCGTGATGAGTTCGCCGCATGGCAAGCCGATTCTGTGGTTGACGTGCGCCCTGCATTCTCCCGCGCACCCCAGGACGGCCACCGTTATGTGCAAGGCCGTCTGGTTTCGGACGCAGCGGATATTGCCACGCTGATTGGCAGAGGCGCCCATATCTATGTTTGTGGAGACGCCATGACGCTGGTGCCTGAGGTTGAGAGGCTGATCGTTGAAATTGCTGGCCGGGCGCTCGATAGGGATCCGGAGCAAGCCTATCGCCTTCTGGTTGACGAGGGACGTTATGCCGTGGATGCCTTTGCCTGAATTTCCCGGAAGGAAGAACGGCGACAAGACGAAGGGAAGGATCAGGACAAGGCATGATGGAACAGGATAATCTGGCCGACCGTGTCGCACCACGGTCGGCATTGAAACAGGAACGTAGCCGGCAAAGGCAACAGGCCCTGCTGGACGCAGCAGAGGAGATGATCGCAGAGGCCGGGCTTGACGGGCTGTCGATGCGAGAGGTGGGCAGGCGCGCTGGTCTGCCCATTGCATCAGTCTATCATTATTTCCCGTCGGCGCCGGCAATGGTTCGGGAACTGGCCACCCGGCAGTTGGCGCGTCTGGGCGCCCTGGTCGAGCATCGCCTTTCCACAGGAGAGGAGCTGGTAAAATCAAACATCGGCATCCAATCGCTCGCGGGGCATATCGTTTCCGATCTGGCGGCCTATCTGGCCGAGGCAAAGGCCGCGCCCGCGATTTGGAATGCGCTTCGTTCCAACCCGGAACTGCGCCTGCTCGACCGCGCCGACACGATCGAAAATGCCCGCAATCTCGCTCCCTTTCTGACTGCTCTTGATCCGGGCGTGTCTGGACAGGTGGCGGAAGCTCTGGCGATCGTGATTCTTGAAACGGTTGCAATCAATCTGATGTTCGCGATGGAATGTTCCGAACCGCAGCAGGGCGCTCAACTCGCCGCGTTGCGGCTTTTCCTTTCAGCGGCGATCCGGGGGCTGGCGCAGGGAGAGGCGTAAACCAGTCCGGCGCTCGTCAACAGCAGGGTGCGATCAGCATGATGGGGCCTGGCCCTCTATCCTTCAAATGCACCGGGTGTCTGCTCCAGCGAAACTGTGTCCGTTATCATCGACCGAGGCGCAACATCCCCAAAATCGAGCGAACGGCGTGAAGGTGAAGCTGAAGGGCGGCGGGCAAGGAGGCGCGTCAGGGTAACACGACCTTTGGCGGCGATACTCATATGCGCCCCGACAAGCGCTTCGCGCGGGCCGCAGCGATATTGTTCGTCGATGCGGCGGTGTGATTGCCGTACGCGAATAATCTGCCAGCTTCGACGCCCCCTGCAGAATTGCCTTGTTCGGCGCGAGGGCCGCGACAAGCCGCTCCAGCCGGGCATCGCCAGGCTCCAACTCCTTTATCCGGCACGCCTGATCGACCTTCAGCCCGCCATGTCCTGGCGCCACGGATGCAGCGCCGGGTCCGGAGTGTGGATTGGAAGGCGTAGGAGAAGCGCTCCGACTGGTGCCTTGACAATTAAGAATAGTAGTGATAGCTACTATATTCTGTTCAACGGTCTGGTGTTCCCATGATTAAGCCTCGCGATATTCGATTCCCGCTTGATTCCGCCCTGAGCTCCGACTGGAATGGGTCGGACTGGTTCCGCACCGCCTTCTTCAATGCGATGTCGATCCTGTTTCCCTATGGCGAGAAGTCGTTCATCGACAGCGTTCGCGCCAACGAGAAGGCAGCGACAAGCCCAGCCCTGAAGGCTGCGGTGCGGGGTTTCATGGCGCAGGAATATGTCCACCGCCGAGAGCATCAGCACTTCAACGAAGAATTGTGCGTCGCGCGGGGTTATAGCCTTGACTGGCTGGAAGCTGCGATCCGGAGCGATTCCGAGGAATTGCAAGATCTCGACCCACTGTTCTGGCTGGCGACGACTGTCGCATATGAGCATCTGACCGCAACGATCGCGGGCGGCATTCTTGGCCGGACAAACTGGCTTGACGGCGCCGATGCCGGGATAGCCAAAATGTGGCGTTGGCATGCGATCGAAGAGATCGAGCACAAGAGTGTGGCCTTCGATGTCTATCTGGCTGCGGGCGGCACCCACGCAATGCTGCGAAAGGCCATGGTTTTGATGAGCTTCGAGTTCCTGGTACGTTTCCAGACGCGCAGCCTGTGGCACATGTATCGGCGCGATCGCCCTCCCCTGGGTCGGACATTGGTGCAGGCTGCAAGGTTCCTGTTTGGCAAGGGCGGGCTGATCCGTGGCAATTGGCGCCACTACTGGGCCTTTTTCCGCAGCGACTTCCATCCCGATCACATCGACGACGTTGCCATCCTGAACCGTGCGATTGCGGCTGACGGTCTGGCGCATACATGATTGCCAGGGGCTGACCTTGCGCGCGCCTCTCCGGAGAGGACAGGATGTATCGATCGACCGATCATGCACTGTTGTGCCGTTGGAGAGCTTCGGGTTCGATTTGCGCAACGACAATCCACCCCGCCGCGTCAATGTATCGGCGAGCAGAGCATGTGAGGTGGTCCCGCCATTTTGGACAGGTTTTCG
>Ga0207706_10000742_pt1 | contig 33946 bp, 24 predicted proteins | sample KBSC53metaG_FD_184318 | JGI IMG/M metagenome (GOLD analysis project Ga0207706, IMG submission 184318) | Corn rhizosphere microbial communities from Kellogg Biological Station, Michigan, USA - KBS C5-3 metaG (SPAdes) (version 2) | ecosystem: Host-associated > Plants > Roots > Rhizosphere > Soil ... | reverse complement strand
CAACTACGACATCCGCAAGCAGGTCGTCGAATTCGACGACGTGATGAACGACCAGCGCAAGGTCATCTACGAGCAGCGCGCCGACATCATGGACGCCGACAATGTCAGCGACGTTATCGCCGACATGCGCACCGAGACCGTCCAGTCGATCGTCGCGGTCAACTGCCCGGAAGGCACCTATCCCGAGCAGTGGAACGTCGAGACCCTCAAGGAATCGGTCGACGACGTGTTCGGGCTCCAGCCGCCGATCGACGACTGGCTGCAGGAAGAAGCGGTCGAACCGCAGCTCATCGCCGAGCGGCTCGAGAAGCTCGCCGAGGAGACGATGGCCGCAAAGACGGCCGAGCTCGATCCGGAGAGTCTCAAGTCGGTCGAGAAGCAGATCCTGCTCCAGACTCTCGATCATCACTGGAAGGAGCATCTCGGCACGCTCGACGCGCTCCGCCAGGTCATCCACCTGCGCAGCTACGCGCAGAAGAAGCCGATCGACGAATATAAACAGGAGGCCTTCCTGCTGTTCGAGCGGCTGCTGATCGCAATCCGCGAGGAAGTGACCAAGGTGCTGATGCGCGCCCAGTTCCGGCTGGAGGAAGCGCCGCCGCCGCCGCTGCCCGATTTCATCACCCAGCACCTCGACCCGTTCTCGGCCGACGACGACACCGCCGACATCGACGCCGGTGCGCGCGGGCTGCTCGCCGGCCTTCCGCCGATGATGAACATCCCGCAGCCGTCGCTCCCGCAGCGTGAGGACGGCGGCGTCGTTGAGGCGCCGATCAGCCGCAACGCGCCGTGCCCGTGCGGATCGGGCAAGAAGTACAAGCATTGCCACGGGCTGCTCGGTTGACGGCGGAGCCGGCGCGGCACGCGCCGGTCGATCGGACCAAGGTCCGGCGCGCCTACCGCCCGGACGAGGAGACCGTCGTCGCCGAGCGCCTTGCACAGGCGCAGCTCGATTCGGCGACACTCGGTGATGCGGCGGCGCTTGCGCGCACGCTGGTAAAGGGCGTCAGGGCGCACAAGCCGTCGGGCATCGACGCCTTCCTTCACGCCTACGACCTCGGGTCGGACGAAGGCATTGCGATGATGTGTCTCGCCGAGGCGCTGCTGCGCATTCCGGACGCGCACACCGCCGACGAGCTGATCGCCGACAAGCTTTCAGGCCCGGATTGGTCCGAGAAGCTCGGCGCGTCGGATTCGTCGTTCGTCAACGCGGCGACTTTCTCGCTGCTGTTGACGGGCAAGGTGCTCGAAGGCGCCCAGGACCGCTCCGACAATTGGAAGGCCGCGCTCGGCCGCGCCGTCGGGCGCCTCGGGGAGCCGGTGGTGCGCACCGCGGTGCGCGAGGCGATGAAGATTCTCGGCCGCAACTTCGTGTTCGGCCGCACGATCGACGAGGCAATGAAGCGCGCTTCGCCCGAACGCCGGCAGGGGCTCAGCCACAGCTTCGACATGCTTGGCGAGGCGGCCAAGACGTTCGACGACGCCGAGCGCTACGCCGACGCGTATCGCGGCGCGCTCGACCGCATCGCGAAAGAGGCCGGCGACGGCTTTCGCAAGGCGCCCGGCATATCGGTCAAGCTGACTGCGCTGCATCCGCGCTACGAGTTCACGCACCAGGCCGAAGCGGTCGCCGACGTCCTGCCGGTGGTCCGCGAACTGGCGCTGAAGGCCTCGAGGGCGGACGTGCATTTCACCATCGATGCCGAAGAAGCGGACCGGCTCGAGCTGCAGATGGACGTGTTCGAAGCGCTGCTCGCCGACGATGAACTGTTCGCCGACGGTTGGGCTGGGTTCGGGATCGCCATCCAGGCCTATCAGAAGCGCGCGCGGCCGCTGTGCGAATGGGTGGTCGAGGCAGCACGCGCGCATCGCCGCAAGCTGATGGTCCGCCTGGTCAAGGGCGCCTATTGGGACACGGAGATCAAGGTGGCGCAGGTCGCTGGCCTCACCGACTATCCGGTGTTCACGCGCAAGGTTGCGACCGACGTGTCGTACCTCGCCTGCGCCAAGGTCCTGCTCGACGCGGGCGACGCCATCTACCCGGCGTTCGCGACGCACAATGCCAACACGATCGGCCAGGTGAAGGCGCTGGCCCACGGGCGGCCGTTCGAATTCCAGCGGCTGCACGGTATGGGCGAGGCGCTTTACGAAGAGCTGGCGAGGCTCGAGGACGGGATTGGCGAGGCGCGGACGCCGGTGCGCATCTACGCGCCGGTCGGAAGCCACAAGGAGCTGCTCGCCTATCTCGTCCGGCGTTTGCTCGAGAACGGCGCCAACAGCTCGTTCGTCAACCGCATCGCCGACGAGCAGGTGTCGCTCGACGAGCTAGTCAGGGACCCTGTCGCCGAGCTCCGGGCCCTCGAGCCGAAGCGCAATCCGAAGATCGTTCGGCCGACCGACCTTTTTGGGAAGCAGCGGCGCAACAGTGCCGGCGTCGATCTTAGCGACCCGCTCGTGCGCGAGCCGCTGCTCGAGCGCTTGAAAGCGCTGGAAGCTCGCAGCTGGACCGCGAAGCCGAGCATCGGAAAAGGCGAGGCGCGGGCGATCGTGGCGCCGTACGATCATAGAATTACTGTCGGAACGACGTTCGAGGCGACGGCCGAAGACGTCGACCGTATGGTCCGCGCCGGCCACGCCGCGCAGGTCGAATGGGATTCGCTCGGCGGCGAACGGCGCGCCCAGCTGCTCGAGCGCGCCGCCGATCTCTACGAGGAGCATGCGGAGGAATTCTTCTCGCTTTGCACCCGCGAAGCCGGAAAGACGCTGATCGACGGCGTCCTGGAGGTCCGCGAGGCCGTCGATTTCCTGCGCTTCTACGCGTCCGAGGCCCGGCGCCAGTTCACCAGGCCGCTGCCGCTTCCGGGGCCGACCGGAGAGCAGAACGAGCTGCGGCTGCACGGCCGCGGAGTGATCGGCGCCATCTCCCCATGGAATTTCCCGCTGGCCATCTTCACCGGCCTCGTGTCGGCACCGCTCGCCGCGGGCAATGCGGTCATCGCCAAGCCGGCCGGGCAGACGCCGTTGATCGCCGCCTTCGCGATCGAGCTGATGCACCGGGCGGGCATCCCCAAGGATATCGTCCAGCTGGCACCCGGCTCGGGCAGGGTCGTCGGTGGGACGCTGACCGCGCATCCGCTGCTCGCTGGCGTCGTATTCACCGGGTCGACCGAAACCGCGCGCACGATCAACCGCACCCTTGCGGAGCGCGACGGGCCGATCATCCCGTTCGTCGCCGAGACCGGTGGGCAAAATGCGATGATCGTCGATTCGTCCGCGCTGCCCGAGCAGGTCACGCGCGACGTCATTTCCTCGGCGTTCCAGAGCGCGGGGCAGCGCTGCTCGGCACTGCGCGTACTGTTCGTCCAGGAAGATGTCGCCGACGCGATGATCAGGATGATCGCCGGCGCAATGGAAGGCCTGACGGTCGGCGATCCCAGCGACCTCAAGACCGACGTCGGCCCGGTGATCGACGAGGCCGCGAAGAAGGCGCTCGAGGATCACCTCAAGTGGCTGGACAAGAATGCGAAGAAGATCTGCCGGCTGAAGGTGCCGAAGGAGGCTTCGAACGGCACGTTCGTTGCTCCCGCCCTCTATGAAATTGAGTCGTTAAGCCAATTGAATCAGGAGAATTTCGGCGCGATCCTCCACGTCATCCGGTTCCCTGGGGATGCACTCGACAAGGTCGTCGAGGCGATCAACACTACGGGCTACGGACTGACGCTTGGGCTGCAGAGCCGGATCGACATGGTGCGCGACTATGTCGAGGAGCATGCTCGCGTCGGCAATTTCTACGTCAACCGCAACCAGATCGGCGCGGTGGTCGAAAGCCAGCCGTTCGGCGGTGAGGGCCTCAGCGGCACCGGCCCGAAGGCCGGCGGCCCGCATTACGTCGCGCGCTTCGCGACCGAGCGGGTGACGTGCATCGACACGACGGCCGCCGGCGGCAACGCGAGCCTGATGGCGGCGCTCGAGGGCTGAGCGGGCCGAGTCAGTCATGTCCCTTTCAGGGATTCGCTGTTAATTGGCCTTGATTCTGTTACAAAAACCGCGGTTTAGACGGGCAGGGCCGGAAGTTGACATCGGTTTCGCTCGCTGGGGAGTTCATGGGGCAGATGAATTTGGCGCGATTGCGTCCGCATGAGCGCGCGTCGGGAGGACGTTCGTGAAGATCGCCGGGATCGAGCTCCCGCGCCTCCTGACCGAGGCGCTGGCCGACTGTCGGCAGCATTTCATCGGGGCAGCGGTGTTCAGCCTGCTGATCAACATCCTCTATCTCGCGCCGACCATCTACATGCTGCAGGTCTATGACCGGGTTGTTCCGACCGGCGGCAAGACCACATTGCTGTTCATCACCGCGGCGCTGGCGCTTGCTTTGCTGACCCTGTCGATGCTCGACATGATCCGCAACCGCCTGCTGATCCGCGCCAGCCAGCGCATCGACGCGTTGATCGCGCCGCGCCTGCTACGGCAGATGATGGCTGCGGATTCGGGCAATGCCGGGCAGGCGATGCGCGACTTCGACAGCGTCCGCACGGCGATGGCGACGCCGGCGATCGCGGCGATGTTCGACGTGCCCTGGACCCCGGTGTTCCTGATCGTTGCCTTCATGCTCCATTTCTGGATCGGGATCATGGCCGTCGTCTCGGCCGTCCTGCTGGTGTCGCTTGCCTGGGCGAACCAGCGCGCGACCCAGAAGAAGATGGAGATGGCGACCTCGGCCATGGCCGCGGCACACAATTCGCAGCAGGCGGCGGCGGTCCACGGCACCACGGTCAAGGCGCTGGGAATGACCGGCGCGATGGTCGGCCGCCAGCTCGGCCATCGCCGAATGGCGCTGGCGAACATGCTGAGCGCGCAATTCTCGGGCGGGCGGCTGACCGCCTCGAGCCGGTTCTTCCGCCTGTTCGTGCAGTCGGCGGCGCTGGGCCTCGGCGCGCTGCTTGCGCTCGCCGGCGATATTTCCGCCGGCGCGATCATCGCCTCGTCGGTGCTGCTGAGCCGCGCCTTGCAGCCGATCGAGAGCATCATCGGCGCCTGGTCGTCGCTGGCCTCGGCCCGCGCCGCAATTCGCCGCCTGTCGGCCACCATGGACACGATTGACGACGAGCGGATCTACACTGCGCTGCCGGTCCCCGAAGGCGTGCTCGACGTCGAGGACATCGGCCTTCGCGGGCGCGACGGACGGCCGATCCTGCTCAGCGTGAGCTTCCGCGCCGAGCCGGGGAAGATCCTCGGCATCATCGGGCCGAGCGGATCGGGCAAGACCACGCTCGGCAAGATCATGATCGGCGCGGTCCAGCCGACCGTCGGGACGATCCGCATCGACGGCGCGCGGCTGACCGACTGGGACCAGGACGAGCTCGGCCGCCACGTCGGATACATGCCGCAGGAGCCGTCGCTGTTCGAAGGCACGATCAAGGAGAATATCTCTCGATTCGAGCAGCCGCACGACGCCGATCACGCGCGGCGGATCGACGAAGCGGTGGTCAAGGCGGCGATGGAGGCGGGCGTCCACGAGCTGGTGCTGCAACTGCCCAAGGGATACGACACGCCGCTCGGCCTGATGGGGGCGGGACTTTCGGCAGGGCAGGCGCAGCGCGTCGCCTTCGCCCGAGCGCTCTACGGCGAGCCGCGGATCCTGCTGCTCGACGAGCCCAACGCCTTCATGGACCAGGCCGGGGAAGCAGCGCTGATCATGGCGACGGCCAAGGCGCGCGCGCGCGGAGCGACGGTGGTCGTCATCGCGCACCGCCGCGGGGTGCTCGCCGCCGCCGACCGGCTGCTGGTGCTCGACGAAGGACGGCCGCGGCTGCTCGGCCCTGCGGCGGAGGTCGCGGCGCGGCTGGCCGCACCCAAGCCCGAGGATGATGCTGCATGAACGAGGTCGTTTCGCTTCCACTGCCGGTGCACAGCGAGGCCGGCAATCCGACGCGGGAAATCCGCCTTGGAGTGGCGATCGCGGTGGCATTTTTCGTGCTGTTCCTGGGCTGGGCGGCGTTCGTTCCGCTGGATGCGGGGGTCAACGCTTCGGGGATCATCGCCGTTTCCGGCAACCGCCAGACCGTCCAGCACAAGGACGGCGGGATGGTGACCGCGATCCACGTTCGTGAAGGGCAGCACGTCAAGGCGGGCGACGTGCTCATCGAGCTTGCGGCGCCGGAGCTGAAAGCCGCCGAACGGGCACTGACGAGCGATTATCTGACCCTGCTCGCACAGCGGGCACGGCTGATGGCCGAACGGGTCGGTCAGCGCAATTTCGCGGCTCCGCCGGAATTTGCGTCGCTGAGCCCTGACGACCGCCAAATCGCCAATCAGGTGCTGGAAATGCAGCGCTCGGAATTGAGCGCCCGCTACGGCGCCACGGTGGCGCAGCAGTCGGTGCTCGGGCAACGCGCGTCGCAGCTGCGCGAGCAGCAGGGCGGTTATACCCAGCAGCGCGCGTCGCTGATCGAGCAACAGCGGCTGATCGGCGAGGAGCTCGAAGGCATCAAGAAGATCGCCGAAAAGGGGTTCGCCTCGATCAACCGGGTGCGCGCGCTCGAACGCGCCCAGGCCGACCTCAAGGGCCAGCAGGCGCAGATGGAGGCAGAATATGCCCGCGCGAGCCAGGGCATCGGCGAAACCAAGATGCAGTCGCTGAGCGTGTCGCGCGACCGGCTCGAGCAGATCGAAGCCGATCTCAAGGACACCCAGTCCAAGCTGTCGGAGACGCTGCCGAAGCTCGTCGCGACGCGGGAGCAGCTGCAGCATTCGATGGTTCGCGCGCCTGCCACCGGCCAGGTGGTCGGTCTAACGGTGTTCACCGTTGGCGGGGTAGTCGCGCCGGGCCAGAAACTGATGGACATCGTCCCGGACGGGAAAGAGCTGGTGATCCAGGCGCAGCTCAAGCCGTCCGATGCCGACGACGTCTATTCCGGCCAGATTGCGCAGGTCCGGTTCGTCAGCGTGCACAACAAGTCGCTGCCAATCTTCGAAGGGAAGGTCCGGACGGTGTCCGCCGACAGCTTCACCGACGAGAAGACCGGGCGATCCTACTTCCGCGCCGAGATCGTCGTGCCCGAGACCGAGCTGAACCGCGTCCGCGCCGTCCTCGGCAATGGCGAGCTTCGTCCGGGCCTGCCGGTCGATACGGTTCTGACCGTGCGCAAGCGCACCGCGCTGCAATATATCATGGAGCCGCTGACCAGCCGCTTGTGGCGCTCGGGCCACGAGGACTAGCGCGACCGGCCCTTGTCCCAGCGTGGGACGGCATCAAATGCGCGCTGGAGCACGACGGCATAATAGTGGTTGATCATGGCGCGGGGTGGTCCCTCGTTGGACACGAACGCACCTCGCCGAGGCGGTCGAGCTCTCCGGGCTCGGCCGCTTCGTTGTTCTACGTAAGCGGAAATATGGCTCCCCGGGCCTGATTCGAACAGGCGACCATTCGATTAACAGTCGAACGCTCTACCGCTGAGCTACCGGGGAGCAGCCCGCGGCCATGGGTCGCGGGCAGGCGGGCTAGATAGCGAAGCCTATCTTAAAGGCAAGTATCGAAGCGCGCGCCGCGGCAACACCTCAGGTGACGAACTGCTCCATCGCGATGCGCTCGTCGAGCGCGTGCTCGGGATCGAACAGCAAGGTCAGCGAGCGGTCGCGGTCGAGGCTGACCTCGACCCTCGCCACGTCGCGGACCTCGATCTGGTCGGCGACCGCCGACACCGGCCGGCTTTCCGCCTCGAGGATGCGGAAGCACACCGCCGTATCGTCGGGCAGGATTGCGCCCGACCAGCGTCTCGGCCGGAACGGGCTGATCGGAGTCAGCGCGAGCATCTTCGCGGCGAGCGGCAGGATCGGGCCATGGGCGGAGAGGTTGTAGGCGGTCGATCCGGCTGGGGTCGCGACGAGCACGCCGTCGCACGCGAGCTCGGCCAAGGCGACCCGGCCATTGACCGAAATCTCGATCTTCGCCGTCTGCCGGGTTTCGCGCAGGAGCGAGACTTCGTTGATCGCGGCATGGGTGAAGCGGTCGCCGGCGACGGTCGTCGAGCGCATCTCCAAAGGTGCGACGCGGATCGCCTTGGCCGCTTCGATCCGCTCGGGAAGGTCGTCGAGGCGCCACTCGTTCATCAGGAAACCGACGGTCCCGCGGTTCATGCCGAACACCGGCAGATGCGGGCATTCGCCGGCGAGCATCCGGTGTAGCGTGTGCAGCATGAACCCGTCGCCACCGAGCGCGACCAACATGTTCGCCTGATCGACCGGGGCGAATGCGAAGCGCTTGCGCAGGAGGGCCTCGGCCGCAGTCGCGGCGGGACGATGCGACGCCACCAGCCCGATACCGAGGCTGGTCAGGTCCTGTGGCCCGTTGGTGTCGGTCTGGGGCGGGTTCGCGTTCAAAGAGGGTCCTTGGGCCTTCCGAGACGCGCGAAACATAGGAAGATTGCAGCGCCCCGTCACTGTCTCGTTTCGGGGCGCGTCTCAGGCGGCGGCTTCCCGCAGGCGGGGCGGGGCGTTACGCCGCATCATGTTCAAGTGGGATAGCGTATTTCAGTGGAGCCGCCGGGCGTCGGACACGCGGCCGCCGCCAATCGTTTCAGCGCGGGATCAGTTGCTCGAAAGTCTGATCGCGCACGAGCAGATCGAGGTTCTGTACCAGCCGCAGATCGAGCCGGGCACGGGGCGGATCGTTGGGGCCGAGGCACTCGCTCGCTGCGCCGTGACGCCGTCGGCCGAGGCCCTGTTCGCGCGCGCCGCAGCCGCCGGCCTCGACGAGCGCCTGTCGCGGCTCGTGCAACGCAAGGCGCTGCGCAATGCCGCAGCGTGGGAAGGGCCGCTGAAGGGCCTCAATTTGTCCGTCAACCTGTTGCCCGAGGACCTCGCGCGCGAGGGTTACGATCAGTGGCTGCTCGGGGAGATCGATACTGCAGGGCTCGATCCTGGTCGCCTCACGGTCGAAATCACCGAGAGCGCGTTGCTCGTCAACCAGCCGGCGGTCGCCGTTCGCCTCGCCAATTTGCGGGACTCGGGAATTGCCATCGCGATCGACGATTTCGGGACCGGCTATGCCAGCCTCGCTTACCTTACAACGCTGCCAATCGACATGATCAAGATCGACCGTGGCCTGATCACCGAGATCGTCGGGCGCGAACGCGACCGGATTGTCGTCAAGGCCATGATCCGGCTTGCCCGCGAGCTCGACCTCCAGGTTGCCGTCGAGGGCGTCGAGAGCACGCCGCAGCTGGCGCTTCTCGCCGAGTGGGGCTGCGACCTTTACCAGGGCTTCCTCGGCGCCGGAGCGCTCAGCCAGGAAGAGCTGTGGCGGTTCGTCGCCGCGGCGCAGGTGCAGGCGGCCTAAGCCGCGACGAGTTCTTTCGCGCCGGCTGCGACGACCCGGGCGAGGCCACGCGACAGCTGCAGCGCGCCGGTCAGGCGGGCCTCCGCGCTCGGCCAATCGCGCGATACGACCAGCTTGCTGTCGGGCCTTAGCTTCGCAGCGCCCTTGAGGCGGTCGATGTAGCCGAGCAATCCGGCGAGATCGGGGAACCCGCCGTCGGCGAAGGTCACGACCGCGCCCTTGGGGCCGAGGTCGAGCTTGGCGATCCGCGCGGCCTTGCAGTTGAGCTTGACCTCGACGATCCGGAGCAGGTTGGCGGTTTCCTCCGGAAGCGCGCCAAACCGGTCGATCAGCTCCGCGGCGAACTCGTCGATCGCCGGCCGGTCCTCGAGGTCGCCGAGGCGGCGATAGAGGCCCATGCGAAGGTCGAGGTCGGGGACATAGGCCTCGGGGATGAGGATCGGCGCGTCGATGCTGATCTGCGGCGTGAACTCCTCGGCGCGGGCGATTCCGCCCGCCTTGAGCTCGAGAATCGCGTCCTCGAGCATCGACTGGTAAAGCTCGAACCCGACTTCCTTGATGTGGCCCGACTGCTCGTCGCCGAGCAAATTGCCGGCGCCACGAATATCGAGGTCGTGGCTGGCGAGCTGGAAGCCTGCGCCGAGGCTGTCAAGGTCAGCGAGCACCTGCAGGCGCTTCATCGCCGCTTCGGTAATCGAGCGGTCGGCGGGCATGGTGAGATAGGCGTAAGCCCGCGTCTTGGCGCGGCCGACGCGTCCGCGCAGCTGGTAGAGCTGGGCAAGTCCGAAGCGGTCGGAGCGATACACGATCAACGTGTTGGCCGTCGGGATGTCGAGCCCACTTTCGACGATCGTGGTCGACAGCAGAACATCATATTTGCGGTCGTAGAAGGCGCTCATCCGCTCCTCGACCTGGCTCGGGCTCATCTGGCCGTGGGCGGTCACGGCTTTGACTTCGGGGACCTGCTCGCGCAGCCATTCCTCGATGTTGGGCAGATCGGCGATGCGCGGCACGACGAAGAAGCTCTGCCCGCCGCGATAATGCTCGCGCAGCAGCGCTTCGCGCAGCACGACCGCGTCCCACGGCGCGACGTAGGTGCGCACGGCAAGCCGGTCGACCGGCGGGGTCTGGATGACGCTGAGGTCGCGGAGGCCGCTCATTGCCATCTGCAGCGTCCGCGGGATTGGGGTCGCGGTCAGCGTCAGCACATGGACGTCGGCCTTGAGCGCCTTGAGCCGCTCCTTGTGGGCGACCCCGAAATGCTGCTCCTCGTCAACGATCACCAGGCCAAGCCGCTTGAACGAAATGGTCTTGGCTAGGAGTGCATGGGTGCCGATGACGATGTCGATCGTGCCGTCGGCGAGGCCCTCCTTGGTCTTCTTCGCTTCGGCCGCGGGCACCAGCCGCGACAGGCGCCCGATGTTGATCGGAAAGCCCTGCAGCCGCTCGACGAAATTCTTGTAATGCTGGCGGGCAAGCAGAGTGGTCGGGCAGACCAGGGCGACCTGTCGCCCAGACATCGCCATGACAAACGCAGCCCGGAGTGCCACCTCGGTCTTGCCGAAGCCGACGTCGCCGCAGACCAGCCGGTCCATCGGCTTGCCGGCTTCGAGATCGGCAAGGACATCGGCGATTGCGCGGTCCTGGTCGTCGGTCTCTTCGTAGGGGAAGCGATCGACGAATTGTGGATAGCTCGAGTCGGGTTCGGCGACGACGCCGGCGCGGGTCGCGCGCATCGCCGCGGTCTTGATGAGCTCGCCTGCGATCGCGCGGATCCGCTCCTTCATCCGGGCCTTGCGCCGCTGCCAGGCTTCGCCACCGAGGCTGTCGAGCGTCGCGCCGCCTTCGCTCTCGCTGCCGTAGCGGCTCAGCAGCTCGATATTCTCGACGGGGACGTAGAGCTTGTCGCCGCGCGCATATTCGAGCGCGACGCAGTCGTGCGGGACCTTGCTGACCGGGATCTGAGTCAGGCCCTCGTAGCGGCCGATGCCATGGTCGGCGTGGACGACGAGGTCGCCAGGCGACAGCGCCGCAAGCTCGGCGAGAAAGGCGTCGGCGGCCTTGCGGCGCTTGCGGCGGCGGACGAGGCGGTCGCCGAGCATGTCCTGCTCGGTCAGGACCGCTACGTCGGGCGTCGTGAAGCCGTGGTCGAGGGGCAGGACGAGGAGCGCCGGCTGGGTCTTCGAGCCGAGTGCCTCCTGCCAATTGTCGACACTCTTTTGCGCCTTGAGGCCGTTCTCCTCGAGCAGTCCGGAAAGGCGCTCGCGCGCACCTCTTGTGTAGCTCGCGAGCACGACCTTGCGGCCCCTGCGGCGAAGATCAGCGACGTGTTGCGCGACCGCTTCGTAGATGTTCGCTTGCTGTGCCCGCTCGGGCGAGAAGTCGCGCGCGACCTGGACTCCGAAATCGATCGTGCGGGCGGATTCCGGCTCGGGGAACGGGGAGGCGAGGTGGATCGGGCGTTCAGCGACGAACCCGTCCCATTCGGCCTTGACGACATACAGTGCCTGCGGCTCGAGCGGGCGGTAATTGCCGGGCTCGGCCTCCATCGCGCGGACGCGGTTCTGAAAATAGTCCTCGATCGATTCGCGGCGCGCCTCGAGCGCTTGATCGGCGCTCGAATCGCGGAGGATAAGGTCGTTCTCGCCAAGGTGATCGAACAGCGTCTCGAGCCGCTCTTCGAGCAGCGGGAGCCAATGCTCCATCCCGGCCATGCGCCGGCCCTCGGACAGCGCCTGGTAGAGCGGGTCCTGGGTCGCGGTAGCGCCGAAAGCCTCGCGATAGCCCGAGCGGAACCGCTTGATCGTGTCGGCGTCGAGTAGCGCTTCGGAGGCGGGCATCAGGGTGAACGCCTGGGCCTTGTCGGTCGAGCGCTGGTCGGCCGGGTCGAACCGGCGCAGTGTGTCGATCTCGTCGCCGAAGAAGTCGAGCCTGAGCGCGAGCTCCTCGCCCGCAGGATAGACGTCGACCAGCGACCCGCGGACCGCATATTCGCCATGCTCCGCGACCGTGTCGGCGCGCTGGTAGCCGAGCGCGTTCAGCTGTCCGACCAACACCTCGCGGTCGATCCGCTCGCCCTCGGCGATCCGGCGGGTGAGCTGGCGAACCCGGAACGGCGTCAGCACCCGCTGCGTCGCTGCGCTCGCGGTGGTCAGGACAAGCTGCGGCTTGTCGCTTGCGTTCTGGAGCGCGCTGAGCGTGGCGAGGCGCTCAGCCATCACCCGGAGCGCCGGCGAGGCACGGTCGTAGGGCAGGCAATCCCACGCGGGGAAGGTCAGAACCTCGATCTCGGGGGCGAACAGCGGCGCAGTTTCGGCGAGCGCGCGCATCGCCGCTTCGTCGGCCGCGATGACGACCGCGCGGCGGCCCGCGGCGCTCCCGTGCGCGGCGCGGGCGAGGTCTGTTGCGAGCCACGGCAGGAAACCCGCAGGAACGCTCGCCAGCGTCAGCGGATGGTCGGCACGAACGACGCGCTGCAGCGGCTCGGTCATCGCGCCACCGGGATGTAATCGAGCTGCTTCAGCGCCTCCATCATGGGACCCTCGAAGCGTTCGGGTACCTCGGCGGTTCCGTGCGCCCAGGCCATGATGTCGACGTCCTGCTCCTCGAGCATTTCGGCGAACAGCGCGCGCTCGTCGGCGCTCCATGACGCATGGCGCGCGTCGAAGAAGCCGCCGATCAGCAGATCGGCTTCCTTGGTGCCGCGATGGTGCGCGCGCCAGTGAAGGCGCTTCAGTTCCGGGTCGGAAGGCATGCCTGCCATTTAGTAAGACTTGCCGCGCATTGCGAGCGCCGCATCTGGCGCTAACAACAGGGCATGCGGCCGGACATCCTCAACCCGCTGTTCACCGAAGTGGAAGCGCTGAAAGGCGTCGGGCCGCAACTCGCCAAGGCGTTGAAGCGGCTGGATATTCTTCGCGTCGTCGATGCTCTCTACCATCTGCCGACCGGAGCGATCGAGCGCATCCGCGCACCGCATGCCAGCGCCGACCTGCTCGGCCGCAACGTGATCCTCGACGTGAAGCCGTTCCAGGGGCGCGAGAATCGCTCCGGCCGGGGGCCAACCCGGATCTACGCGGCCGACGGTGACGGCAACACCATCAGCCTCGTCTATTTCAACAATCCGGGTTGGGCGAAACGCAGCCTGCCGATCGGCGAGATGCGGACCGTCTCGGGCAAACTCGAAGCCTATGGCGACGAATGGCAGATCATTCACCCCGAGGTCTCGGAGCCGGGCAAGGGGGCGGCGCCGGCGCTCCGCGAACCGGTCTACCCGCTGACCGAGGGCATGACGAACCGGCGGCTGGGCGAGCTCGCCCGCGAGGCGCTCGAACGCGCGCCCGAGCTTCCCGAATGGGTCGAGCCGGGTCTGCTCCAGCGCGAGCGTTGGGGCGCGTGGCGAACCTCGCTGGCGATTGCCCACCGCGAGCCCGGCGCCGACGAGGCGAAGCGGCGACTGGCCTATGACGAGATTTTCGCAAACCAGCTCGCGCTGCTTCTTCTCCGACAATCGCAGCGGCGTCATCGGGCGATCCCGCTCGCCGGGACGGGCGAGCTGATGCGGCAGCTGAGCCTCCCGTACCAGCTGACCGATGCCCAACGCCGCGTGATCCGCGAAATTCGCGGCGACCTCATCCAGTCGATGCCGATGCTCCGCCTGCTCCAGGGCGACGTTGGCTCGGGCAAGACGCTGGTCGCGGTCGCTGCGATGCTGACCGCGGTCGAGAGCAAGGCCCAGGCGGCGCTCCTCGCGCCGACCGAAATCCTCGCCCGTCAGCATCATGCGACCCTGCTCGGAATGCTCGACAGCCTCGGCGTGCGGGTCGCGATCCTGACCGGCCGCGAGAAAGGCCGGGCCCGCGACAGCGTGCTCATGGGTCTCGCCGACGGGTCGATCGACATCCTCGTCGGCACGCACGCGATCTTCCAGGACAAGGTCGCATACAAGAACCTCGGCCTCGCCGTGATCGATGAGCAGCATCGCTTCGGCGTGTCGCAGCGGCTGCTCCTGGCGTCCAAGGCCGAAACCCCGCCGCATCTGCTGGTGATGACCGCAACTCCAATTCCGCGGACGCTGACGCTGACCCAATATGGCGAGATGGACGTCAGCCGCATCGACGAGATGCCGCCGGGTAGAACTCCGATCGAGACGCGCGTGATAAGCGAAGAAAAGCTGCCCGACGTGATCGACGGGCTCGGCCGTCACCTCGCCAATGGCGGCCAAGCCTATTGGGTCTGTCCGCTCGTAGAAGAGAGCGAGAAGAGCGACGCCGCGGCGGCCGAGGAACGGGCGCGGGTGCTGAAGCTGCGCTTCGGCGAGGACAAGGTCGGCCTGGTCCACGGCCGCATGAAGGCCGCGGACAAGGACTCGGTGATGGCCCGCTTCGCTGGCGGCGAGCTTGGCGTCCTGGTTGCGACCACGGTGATCGAGGTCGGCGTCGACGTGCCCAACGCGACCCTGATGATCGTCGAGGGCGCCGACCGGTTCGGCCTCGCCCAGCTCCACCAGCTGCGCGGGCGCGTTGGGCGCGGGACCGGCAAGAGCACCTGCCTGCTCATCCGGGGCCAGAATTTGACCGAAGTCGGACGGGCCAGGCTGTCGCTGATGCGCGAGACCAACGATGGCTTCCGCATCGCCGAAGAAGATCTGCGGTTGCGCGGCCCTGGCGAAATCCTCGGCACGCGCCAGTCGGGCGAAGAGGCGTTCCGGGTCGCGACTCCCGAGCTTGTAGCCGAGCTTGCGCCCGTGGCGCAGAGCGATGCGATGCTGCTACTTGACCGCGACGGTGGCCTAAAGGGTGAGCGCGGGAAGGCGGCGCGTGTTTGTCTCTACCTGTTCGAACGCGACCAGGCGGTGGACCTGATCCGCAGCGGCTAACGGACGAGCAACCCGTGACGTTTCTTGCCGAGGCTGAGCTTCACCGGCTCGTCTCGGCTCGCGATCATCATCGCGGGGTCGTTGACGGTCACGTCGTCGAGGCGAACGGCCCCTTCGGCGATCTTGCGCTTGGCTTCGCCGTTCGACGCGCAAAAGCCGAGGCCCGTGAGCGCCGCGAGAATGCTGAGTCCGTCGCCGACCTGCAGCGTCGGCAGGTCCGTGCCCGTACCGCCCTGGTCGAAGGTCGCGCGGGCCGTCGCAGCCGCAGCTTCCGCCGCTTCGCGGCCGTGCAGCATCGCGGTGGCTTCGGTCGCGAGGACCGCCTTGGCATCGTTAATGCCTGCGCCTTCGAGCTTCTCAAGGCGGGCGATCTCGTCGAGCGGCAAATCGGTGAACAGCCGCAGGAAGCGGCCGACGTCGGTGTCCTGCGTGTTCCGCCAGAACTGCCAGTAATCGTACGGCTTCAGCAGCTCGGGATCGAGCCAGACCGCGCCCGCTGCAGTCTTGCCCATCTTCGCGCCGTCAGCGGTCGTGATCAGCGGTGTGGTGACCCCGAACACCTCGGTCCCTTCGATCCGCCGCGCAAGCTCGATGCCGTTGACGATATTGCCCCACTGGTCCGACCCGCCGAGCTGGGCCCGGCACCCGAAGCGCCGCGACAGCTCGAGGAAATCGTAGGCCTGGAGGATCATGTAGTTGAACTCGAGGAAGGTCAGCGGCTGTTCGCGGTCGAGCCGTAGCTTGACGCTGTCGAAGGTCAGCATGCGGTTGATGGTGAAGTGCCGCCCGACCTCGCGCAGGAACGGGATATATTCGAGGCCGGCGAGCCACTCGTCATTATTGACCATCACCGCGTCGGTCGGGCCGTCGCCGAAGGTCAGGAACCGCTCGAACACGCGGCGGATGCCGGCGATGTTGGCGTCGATCTGCTCCTGGGTGAGGAGCTTGCGGCCTTCGTCCTTGCCCGATGGATCCCCGACCTTGGTCGTGCCGCCGCCCATCAGCACGATCGGCCGGTTGCCTGACTGCTGGATTCGGCGGAGCTGCATGATCTGGACCAGGCTGCCGACGTGCAGGCTCGGCGCGGTCGCGTCGAAGCCGATATAGGCGGTGACCGGTTCCTTCACCGCAAGCGCGTCCAGCGCCTCGGCGTCGGTCACCTGGTGAATGTAGCCGCGCTCGTCGAGCAGCCGGAGGAGGGAAGAGCGGTACGACGTCATGCGTCGGCGGTTAGACTCGACGGGCCTCAGTCACAACCGTCACCCCCGCGAAAGCCAGGGTCCCGCTGGCTTGAGCAACAAGCGGGATTCCCGCTTGCGCGCGAATGACGATAATGGAGCGATGCAGCTGAGCCTCATCCCGCATCCAGCGACGCCGCCGTCCGATCCCGAGATGAAGGTCTGGGCGACAGTCGATCATGCCGCTGCGCTGGGTGCGACCGCGACGACCAACATCTGGTTCGGGGTCGGCGCGCCCGCTGCCCGTTTCGTCATCCCGGAGCCGGCGGAGCCGGAGCGCGCGGACGACTTGTGGCAGACCACCTGCTTCGAGGCGTTCCTGCGCGCCGAGGGTGACGATGTCTATCGTGAGTGGAATTTTGCACCGTCGGGACGCTGGGCGGCTTATGATTTCGCGGCGTATCGCGAGGGGCGGACAAATCCCGAGGTTGCCGCCCCTTACATCCGGGTCGAGGACAATCTGACCTGGTGGGGTCTCGGCGCGGCGATCGCCGTCGCAGCGGACGTCGATTGGCAGCTCGGGCTGTCGGTCGTCCTCGAGGAAACGGACGGCACCAGGTCGTTGTGGGCCATCGCGCATCCCGACGGAAAGCCCGATTTCCATTCGCCGGTTTGCTTCGCTGCCCGGCTTGCCTAAGCAAAACGCATGACATCGTTCGGAATCGACCGGCTGCTTGCCGAGCCGGAATTGCGCAGGCCGCTCGAAGGCCAGCGCGTCGCGATCCTCGCGCATCCGGCTTCGGTGACTGAGGACCTGACGCACAGCCTCGACGCGCTGGTCGCGAGCGGGCTCAAGGTTTCGGCGGTGTTCGGCCCGCAGCACGGCGTCCGCGGCGACCTCCAGGACAATATGATGGAGTCGCCCGATTTCACCGACCCGACCTACGGCGTCCCGGTGTTCAGCCTCTATGGCGAGGTCCGCCGCCCGACCGGCCAATCGATGGGCACGTTCGACACGATCCTGGTCGACCTGCAGGATCTCGGGTGCCGGATTTATACCTATGTGACGACGCTGCTCTACGTGCTCGAGACCGCGGCGGAGCATGGCAAGAGCGTGTGGGTGCTCGACCGGCCCAACCCAGCGGGCCGGCCGGTCGAAGGCCTGACCCTGCGCGAAGGGTGGGAGAGCTTCGTTGGCGCCGGGCCGATGCCCATGCGCCACGGCCTGACGCTGGGCGAGCTCGGCCGCTGGTTCGTCGATCATTTCAAGCTCGACGTCGACTATCGCGTCGTGGAAATGGCGGGCTGGCAGCCCGACGAAGCGCCAGGGTTTGGCTGGCCGGCCGACCGGGTGTGGATCAACCCCAGCCCCAATGCCGCAAACCTCAACATGGCGCGGGCCTATGCCGGCACGGTGATGCTCGAGGGTACGACGTTGAGCGAGGGCAGGGGCACGACCCGCCCGCTCGAGCTCTTTGGCGCGCCCGACATCGACCCGGCGAAGGTCCTGGCGGAGATGCAGGCGTTCGCCCCCGACTGGCTGGCCGGCAGCAAGCTGCGCGACGTCACCTTCCAGCCGACCTTCCACAAGCATGTCGGGGAGATGTGCCGCGGGCTGTTCATTCACGCCGAAGGGCCGTTCTACGATCACCAAGGATTCAAGCCGTGGCGGCTTCAGACGCTCGCGTTCAAGGCGATCCGGCGGCTCTTTTCTGATTATCCGCTGTGGCGCGATTTCGCTTACGAGTACGAGTTCGACAAGCTGGCGATCGACGTCATCAATGGCTCGCCCCTGCTGCGCGAATGGGTCGACGACCGGGCGACCTCTGCTGCCGATCTCGACGCGATCACCATCCCGGATGAGCGCGCGTGGGAAGAGGAGCGCTCGCGCTTCCTGCTTTACTGAGCGACAGTCTCGAGGCCGAGCCAGTCGGCCATGAGGGCAAGCTCGACGTTCAGCCTCTCGTCGGCGTCCGCCGGCCGATTGTCCTCCCACGTCACCTGGCGAACGAGCAATCGGGAAGTCTGCCGGTCGGCCTTGAGGTCGACCCGCCCGACCAGCCCGTCGTCCACGAGGAACGGCAGGACGTAATAACCGTGCACCCTTTTGTGGGCGGGCGTGTAGATTTCGATCCGGTAGCGGAAGCCGAACAGGCGCTCGGTGCGGCTGCGTTCCCACACCAGCGGGTCGAACGGGGCGAGCAGCGCCTGGCCAGCGATCCGGCGCGGGATTCGCGCGTGCTTGTGGAGGAACGCAGGCGCTTTCGATCCTTCGACCGTGACCGGCAACAAGGTGCCTTCGTCGACCAACTCGGTGATTGCGTCGCGCGCGGACTGCGGGTTGAGCCGGAAATAGTCGCGCAAGTCGGTCGCGGTCGCGATTCCAAGCGCGCGGGCGGAGCGCTCGACGAGCTGACGCTTGGCGTCCGCCGGCGCGGGCGTCGGCAGCGACAACACCTCCGGCGGAAGCACCCGTTCCGGCAGGTCATAGAGGCGCTCGAAGCTTGGCCTGCGGGTGGCCGTAGTCACCAGCCCCGCCCAGAACAGCCATTCGAGCGCGCGTTTGGCATCGCCCCACTCCCACCACCCGCCGCGGCCCTTGCCGTCCTCGAATTCAGAAGCTGCGAGAGGTCCGTTGGACGCGATCCGCTCGAGCACCGCGTCGGCCGTGGCGCGGCGCTCACCGGCGAATGCCCGCAGGTGTGCCCACCCGACCTCCCCGCGCTCGGCCTCGGCCATTCGCCAGCGCAGCAGCGGGTGAAGATGGAGTGGCAGGAGCGACGCCTCGTGCGCCCAATATTCGAACAGTGCGCGCTTGCGCTTCGGACCCCAGGCGACCGTGTCGATCAGCCCGCGGTCGTAGGCACCAAGCCTCGAAAAGGCGGGTAGATAATGCGCGCGCACGAGTACGTTGACGCTGTCGATCTGGTGCAGCGACAGGCGCTCGACGGTGCGCCGCAGGTGGCCGGCATTGACCGCCGCCGGCCGCGCCTGGCCGAAACCCTGTGCTGCGAGCGCGATCCGCCGGGCGGCTCTGATGCTGATCTTCTCCGGCGCGCTCATGCCCGCCGCGATAGCCGCGCCGCGGTTCATAGTTAACGAAGAAGTAGGACGTTCTCCGTATTCCCGCGGCAACGCATTTTGTTCGGGAGCGGGGCTTTCATGGCCACTATGGGGATCGAGGAAGTCACTGAGAACGCCGTCCGCGCCGTCGCGCGGGACTGCGGGTCCTTGTCGATGGAGTGCAGCGACGTCGCCGGCTACGTCCAGGGCGTCGCGACGCGCATCGGCGACAATCTGAAAATGCTCGACCAGCTCGAAGAGGTCACGATCCGCCTGCTCGCCGACCAGGCGCGCGTGTCGGATTCGACCGACGAAGCCCGGCTGCTGTCGGAGCAGGCCAAGGCCAAGCTCGACGCCGGCCGCGAAGCGATCGAAGGCACGATCGCCGGGTTCAAGGGCCTGACCGAGCTGGTCGTCCAGCTGGGTGAGCGCATGGCCGGCTTCGCTTCGGCCATGAACCAGGTCCAGATGGTCTCCTCGACCATTGAGACGATCGCACGCAAGACCAACATGCTCGCCTTGAACGCCACCATCGAAGCCGCCCGGGCAGGCGATGCCGGTCGCAGTTTCGCGGTCGTCGCCGCCGAAGTGAAGAAACTTGCGCACGACACGCGCGCAGCGACTAGCCAGATCGGCTCGACCATCGGCGAGCTGACCCGCGAGGCCAGCGCCGTAACCACCGAAATCAAGACCGGCGTCGAGCGCAGCCGCGCCGCCCAGTCGGGCTTTGGAATGATCAGCGAAACCGTGCGCGAAGTCAGCGAGATCGTCGGCATGGTGGACCGCCAGACGGAGGGCATCGCCCATTCGACCAGCATGATCCAGACCAGCGTCGACCGGGTGAAGGCGGGGCTCACCGACTTCGCCGGTGACGCTCGCGCCAACGGCAGCGAGCTGCTCAGCGCCCAGAAGCGCCTGTCGCACCTCGAGATGCTGTCGAGCACCATGCTCGACACGCTCGCCAATTCGGGCGCCGAGATCGATGACACGCCGTTCATCCTCAAGGCCCAGGAAGCCTGCCGCCAGATCCAGGCGGTGGTCGAGCGGGCGATCGATGCCGGTGAGATCAGCGTCGATGACGTGTTCGACACCAACTATCAGATCGTCGAGGGATCGAACCCGGTCCAGTACGACACAAGGTTCAACGAATCCGCCGACCGCCACATCCGCCCGATCCTCGACCGGGTGAAGGCATCCGACGGGCGGATCATCGGTTCGGCGATCGGCGACATGAACGGCTATCTGCCGACCCACCTCACCGAGCGCAGTCATCCGCAGGGACCCGACCCGGTGTGGAACGACGCGCACTGCCGCAACAAGCGCATCCTGATCGATGACGCGACCCGCAGCGCGCTCAACAGCGACAAGCCGGCGACGCTCTACACCTACCGCATGGAGCTCGGTGAAAAGCACATCCCGGTGAAGAACGTCTTCGTTCCGCTGTGGGTGAAGGGCCGGCGCTGGGGCAATTACGAGCTCGCCTACCGCGACGACTGATCCGGGGGATTTACCGCTGGGGAGCAAGAATCGCCGTCCGCACACGTTGCGGGCGGCGATTTCTTTTGGTCGGTCGGGAAGGACCGAGGTCGGAAAGGCTTAGTAGTCGCCGCGGGCTTCGGCGCGGGCTTCGAGAAGGTCGAACAAGGCGCGGTGCTGGAGCAGGAGCTGCTCGCTGCCGAAGGCCAGCGCGCGATCGCTCGCCGGGCCATCCGATGAGGCGTCGATGACCTCGAGCACCGACGCTTCGTCGGGCAAAGAGGGGGCGGGGCACTGGATCCCGACGCGCGCAGCGGCGCGGTCGAGCAGTCGGCGAATCGGCCACCAGTCACCGACCAAAGCGGTCGCCGCGCCAAGCGCGCATCCCTTCCGCTCGGAATTGGCGAGGGTCTCGAGCGCATGGCGGGCGGCGACCAGGCTGCCCTCAGTCTCGGCGGCGCCGGGCGTGCTCGGAAGCGGGCCGACGGCCGAGGTCAGGCGGACCAGGTAGAGCCGCTCGCGCTCGAATGCCTCAGCGGCGCGCGACAGCCATGAGCGCGCCGGACCCGACGCGCAGCGCTGAAGCGCAAGCTCGATCAGACCGGGATGGCGGCCGTGGATGCTGCACAGAAGATGCACCGAGTCGGAAAGGTCGCGGCCGGTATGCGGGCCGGACGCTTCTAGGAGGGCATTCAAGTGCGGATGGCGAGCGCACCCGTCGCCTGCGACTCGCGCAAGCTGGGTCTCGGCAACGCTGACCGTCTGGCGGCCGGCTGACCGATTGATCGCCATTCCTATCCCCTCGTCTGAAGTCCAGGCGAAGCCTATTGCGACCGGTCGTAACGCAAGGGCGTAAAGACGAGGTTTATGGCGGGGTAAGCTTTCGGAAGGGCTGTTTGGACGCCAGTGACTCGGGATGCGGAGTTCTTCCCGTTTCATCCACCGTTCCGTCCACAGCTTTTTCCGAGTCGGAAGTTCGCGAACGAAAATAAGACTCGACGGCATCGGAAACGGCTGTATGAGTCAGGGCGTACTTTGAGACTTCGGTTTCAAAGTATGGGGAACCCCGCCGGGTCAAACCGGTGGGGTTTACCCGTTTATGGGCCCAAAAAATGCTGGCCTCTCCCAAAAATTCGGATTTCTTCCCGGCGGCGCGCAGCGTTGCTGGGAGGTCGCTGCGCGCCCGGGGAAGCCGGTCAGGCCGCCATTTGCAGCTGTTGCGCGTCTTCCGTCTCGTCGGACCGAGTGGATTCAACCGATGCGGCAAGCGCCTTCGGCCGCGGGAAGAGCAGGCGCGAAGTGAAGACCACCGAGCCGAGCGCGAAATAGATCGCCACGGCAATCATCGGGCTCCACAGCACCAGGGCCGCGAGCGGCACGCGCACCAGCACCGGGCTGATCCCGAAATCTTCGCCCAGTCCCTCGCACACGCCGAGGATGGTGTGCGACCGCAGGGGCAGGGGAACGTAAGGCTCGGCGGACTGAACTGACGACGCTTGCATTGCGAACTCCATTGGCAAAACCGATGCTGCTTTCAGAGCAAAAGCCGTGCCAAACTGAAAACTCCATAGATGTCAGCGAGTTGGCCCAGCGCTATGGCGTGATGTTGGGAATTCCCACCGACCCTATGAGCTGAAAGTTGGGGATTTGCGCCGCGTGCTGCAAGTGCGATGCTGCGCTGCAGCATCGGCCCGTCGCGGCATTGAAACGGCCGGGCAGCCTTAGCTGAGGTCGCCGATTCCCTCGCAGCTGAGGTCGAACGCGGCGAGGCCCGATTCGAGCACCGAGGCGAGCATCGGCATGTCCATCAGCTCGTCGATCGCGCCGCTGGTGCCGTCGTCGCCGACCAGGTCCTGCGCCTCGTTCATCGCTTCGTCCCAGTCGCCGGCATCGTAGGTGCCCTGGCCGACCCAGCAGAATGCGATGACTTCGGCGAGTTGGTCTTCGCCCAGATCTTCGAGCGCCGCCTTCAACTCTTCCTCGACGCTTTCGTTGATGGTGTCGTCGAGGACCGAAAGCGCGCCTTCGTCTTCATCGTCGACATTGTCGGCGGCCTCGCCGCCATCATAGTCGGTCGCGGTCTGCGCTTCATATTCGCGCGCGCGAAGGATGATCCGGCAGAGCGTGTCGAGCGGGGTCAGCGGGTCCATTTCGCGAGGCGACTCCAAGGCGTGAGGTCCATGCTCTCAACGAGAGCAACCGTAAGCGGTTCCTCGCGTTGACCGCGCCGGGCCTGCCACTTATATCGCGCCCCGCTGGCGCGCCGACAAAGCGCGCCAATTGCCTTTTCGGGGCGGAGTAGCTCAGCTGGTTAGAGCAGCGGAATCATAATCCGCGTGTCGGGGGTTCAAGTCCCTCCTCCGCTACCAACTCAATTGACGCATAACGACCGAGCGCGCAGCAGCGCAGCGCGCTGCTCGTTGCAGCACTTATTGCGGGCTGGTCAGGAAGATGTGGTGGCTGCGGCCGTGGTTTTCGATGAAGGCGATGTAGATCGCAGTGCCGATCACCGCGAGCAGCACGCCGATGACCGGCCAGGGCAACGGATTGGGGCGGTAGTCGCGATCGGTGTCGGCCGGCTGAACGGCGGCCGCGGAGCCGGCGAGCGTGGCTGCCGTCGGTGCGGTGACTGCGCCGTTCGCGCTGAGCGCCATCGCTCCCGCGGGGTTCATCTGGCTGAGCGCGGTCCAGCCGCTGGCCGGAGCCTGAGGAACCGGCGCAGCCGACGCGATGGCCGACGTGCCGAGCAGCGCCGCGGAGACTGCGATGGTCGTGATAGCTCTAGGGAGAAAACGCATCAGACACCTCCGCCGATCGCGATGCTATACCCGAGCAGCCGACGAATGAATAATGCGACCACCGTTCGTCAAGCACAATCTGACGCAATAACAGCGCTTAACAGCTGTAGGTGGCCGGCTCAGCTTGAGTTGGCGAGTGCCTGTTCGAGATCGGCGATCAGATCCCCAGGGTCTTCGAGGCCGACGTGCAGCCGCACGAGGTTTGGCGCGGGCGCTCGCGACACGGTGCGCACGGGATCGACCGGCATCGCCAGGCTTTCGTAGCCGCCCCAGCTGTAGCCGAGGCCGAACAGCTCGAGCCGGTCGATGAAGGCGGCGCGCCGGGCATCGTCCGCATCTTTCAGCTCGAACGAGAAGAGTCCCGACGACCCCTTGAAGTCGCGCTTCCAGAACTCGTGACCGGGGCAGTCGGGCAGGGCGGGATGGAGCACGCGCCCGACCTCGGGACGCTGCTTGAGCCAGTTCGCGATCCGCAGCGCGCTCTGCTCGTGCTGGGCAAGGCGAACCCCCATGGTCCGAAGCCCGCGCGAGCCGAGCCACGCATCGTCGGGCGAGACCGCATGGCCAAGGTCCCAGCCAAGCGTCTCGATCGTTCGGAAATGCTTTGCCGTCGCAGTCACGGAGCCGAGCATCACGTCGGCATGGCCGCCGACATATTTGGTCGCTGCCAAGATCGAGATGTCGACCCCAGCGGCGATCGCCGGGAAGAGCAGGGGCGTCGCCCACGTATTGTCGATCAGGGTCACGACGTCTCGCTCCCGCGCCGCGGCGCAGATCGCGGGGACGTCCTGGACTTCCATGGTCAACGATCCGGGGCTCTCGAGCAGGATGGCGCGGCTCCGGTTGCCGATCTCCGGGATGGTCAGCGGATCATAATAACGGGTGGCGACGCCGAAGCGCTTGAGGAAGGTGTCGCAGAACTTGCGAGTCGGCCCATAGACGCTGTCGGGGACCAGCAGCTCGTCGCCCGGGGACAGTACGGCGAGAAGCGCGGTCGTGATCGCCGCCAACCCGGATGAATAGAGCGCCGTCCCCTCGGCGCCGGGCTCGAGCTCGGTCAGCGCCTCGGCCAGCGCCCAGTGCGTCGCCGTGCCTTGAAGGCCATAGCGATAGGTGCCCAGGCCGGCGACGTTGTCGCGCATTTCCGCGACGTCGTCGAACAGGATAGTCGAGGCGCGCTCGACCGGGACATTGACCAGCTTGCCGCGCCAGGCCTTGCGCCGGCCGCCTTCGATCAGTCGGGTTGATGGCTTGTTGCTCATGGGGCGCCGCTTAAGCCCGCAGCGCGCCTCGCACAAAAGCAAACGCCCGGATCGGCTAGCGATCCGGGCGCCTTGCGTGACGATTGCTCGTCAGCCCCCTTGGACGTTTTCGCTGCGAACCTCCCCAGTCGTTCGCCGCAAATCCCGAACCTACGAGCCAAGGGCTGGTCGTTCGGACTGGGTGGGACGCTAGGCCGGTGCGGTTAAGCTGTCACCGCACGAAATGAACCAGGCTTGTTTTTGCGCGACTCCTGTGTCGGCGCGGCCACAGCCGCGCTGCGGTTGCCAGCGGCAAGGCTCGCCCGCTAGAGCGGCGCCCCATGCGCTGGTCCCGAGCATTTCTCCCCGTCCTCAAGGAAAGTCCGTCGGACGCCCAGATCGTGAGCCACAAGCTGATGCTTCGGGCGGGCCTGGTTCGTCAGACCGCCGCCGGCATCTATGCCTGGCTTCCGCTTGGCTATCGCGTGCTGAAGAAAATCGAGCAGATCGTCCGCGAGGAGCAGGACCGGGCCGGGGCGCAGGAGCTGCTGATGCCGACGCTCCAATCGGCCGACCTGTGGCGCGAGAGCGGGCGCTACGACGCCTACGGGCCGGAGATGCTGCGCATCCGCGACCGGCACGACCGCGAGATGCTCTACGGCCCGACCAACGAGGAGATGATTACCGGCATCTTCCGCGACGACGTGAAGAGCTACCGCGACCTTCCGCGGACGCTCTATCACATCCAGTGGAAGTTCCGCGACGAGGTCCGGCCGCGGTTCGGAGTGATGCGCGGGCGCGAGTTCCTGATGAAGGACGCCTACAGCTTCGATCTCGACGAGGCGGGGGCGCGGCAGAGCTATTACACGCAGATGCTGGCCTACCTGCGTACCTTCCAGCGCCTCGGCATCCAGGCGGTGCCGATGAAGGCTGCATCAGGCCCGATCGGCGGCGACCTCAGCCACGAGTTCATTGTGCTCGCCCCGACCGGCGAGAGCGAGGTCTTCTACGATGCGGCCTACGAGCAGTTCGACTGGACCCAGGCGGATCTCAAATATGGCGACGAGGCCGGACTGCAGGGCCTGTTCGACCGCGTGAACTCGACCTACGCGGCGACCGACGAGACGCACGACGAGGCCAAGTGGGAGGCTCTGCCCGAAGCCAGCCGCCGCACCGGGCGGGGCATCGAGGTCGGGCATATCTTCTATTTCGGCGACAAATATTCCGCGACGATGGGGCTCAAGGTCTCCGGCCCCGACGGCACGCCGGTGACGCCGATGATGGGCAGCTACGGCGTCGGCGTCTCGCGCCTCGTCGGTGCGATCATCGAGGCGAGCCATGACGAGGCGGGAATCATCTGGCCCGAGTCGGTCGCGCCGTGGCTCATTGGCCTCGTCAACATGCGGCATGACGATGCGGCCTGCGTCGCGGTTGCGGATGAGCTCTACGCCAAGCTCCAGCAGTTCGGCGAAATCGCCTTGTACGACGACCGCGAAGAGCGCGGCGGCGTCAAGCTCGGGTCGATGGATGCGATCGGCTTGCCGTGGCAGTTCATCGTCGGGCCCAAATCGGTCGCCGAAGGTATGATCGAGACCAAGAACCGCCGCAGCGGCCAGCGCGAACTAATCACGGTCGACCGCGCGGTCGAAGTGATCTCGAGCATCCTGCCGCAGGTCGGCGGCAGCGGTCGCGCAATGGACCCGGCCCTATGATCCTCAGCCGCTACGAGCGGATGGTCGCTCGGCGCTACCTTCTGCCGGAGAAAGGCGAAGGCTTCATCTTCGCCGCCGCGGGCTTCAGCATCGGCGCGGTGGCGCTCGGGGTCGCTGCGCTTATCGTCGTGATGAGTGTGATGAACGGCTTCCGCGCCGAGCTGTTCGACAAGGTCGTCGGCCTCAACGGCCACGCCGTGATCCAGGGCTTCGACGGGCGGCTCAACGACTGGCAGCGCATCGCCGACGCAGCCAAGCACACCAAGGGCGTAACCTCGGCGCTGCCGCTGATCGAGCAGCCGCTGATGGCGTCGGGCAACGGCCGCGTCGAAGGCGTGATCGTTCGCGGCATGCGCCTGCCGGACATCCTCGCCAACAAGACGCTGACCGGTAATGTCGTCGCCGGCGACTTCAAGTCTATCACTCCGGGGAGCGGGCGGATCGCGATCGGCTCGCGCCTCGCCGACCAGCTCGGCGCGGGACCGGGCAGCGAGATCAGCCTGATCAGCCCCGAAGGCCGCTCGACCGTGGTCGGCACCGTGCCGCGCATCGTCACCTACACCGTGGGCGCGGTGTTCGAAGTCGGAATCTACGATTACGACAAGGCGTTCGTGGTCATGCCGATCGAAGATGCGCAGCAATTGCTGATGCTCGGCGATTCCGTCGGAATCATCGAGATTCAGACGAGCAACCCCGATCGGGTCGAGCAGATCCTGCGACCGCTCCAGCCGCTGGTCGCCAACCGCGGCGTCGTCGTCGACTGGCGCCAGATGAACTCGGCGTTGTTTTCGGCGCTCGACCTCGAACGGGTGGTCATGTTCATCGTCGTCAGCATCATCGTGCTCGTCGCCGCCTTCAACATCGCCTCGTCGCTGATCATGCTGGTGCGTTCGAAGACTCGCGACATCGCCATCCTCCGGACCATGGGTGCGACGCGGAGCGCCGTGCTGCGCATCTTCATGACTGTCGGAATCACCATCGGCGTGGTCGGAATCCTGATCGGTCTGGCGCTCGGATCGATCATCCTGCTGTTCCGCCAGGGGGCGGTCGATCTGGTCCATTACTTGACCGGTATGAACCCGTGGGACCCGTCGGTGCGAATCCTCACCGACCTTCCGGCCAAGACCGATCCAGTGGAAGTTGCGGCGATCCTGATTGTGACCTTGCTGCTGATCTTCCCCGCTACCCTATTCCCGGCGCGCCGCGCGGCGAACACCGACCCGGTGCAGGTGCTGCGCTATGAGTGAGGCGGTCCTCGCGACGCGCGACCTGCGTCGCAGCTTCACCCAGGCCGACGTCACCATCGAGGTCCTGCGCGGCGTCGATCTCGAAGTGAAGGCGGGCGAGATCGTCGCGCTGCTCGGCCCGTCAGGCTCGGGCAAGTCGACCCTGCTCCAGGCGGTCGGGCTGCTCGAGGGCGGCTTTTCCGGGTCGATCCGCCTCAATGGGCAGGAAGCGGCACAGCTCAATGACGAGGGACGGACGAACCTCCGCCGCGACCTGCTCGGCTTCGTCTATCAGTTCCATCACCTGCTACCGGAGTTCAACGCGCTCGAGAATGTCGTCCTCCCGCAGCTCGTTCGCGGCACGGACATGACCGAGGCGCAGCAGCGGGCGAAGGACCTGCTCGGCAAGTTGGGCCTGGCGCAGCGGGTCGAACACCGGCCGTCCAAGCTGTCCGGGGGTGAGCAGCAGCGCGTGGCCGTGGCGCGCGCGCTGGCCAACAAGCCGCCGCTGGTGCTCGCCGATGAGCCGACCGGCAATCTCGACGAGAAAACCGCGGACGCCGTCTTCGCTGAGTTCCTCAGTCTCGTCCGCGACGAAGGCGGCGCGGCGCTGGTCGCGACACACAACGAGCGCCTCGCTGCGAAAATGGACCGGGTGGTGCGGCTTCACGAAGGCCGGCTGCAATGACCGAGCCGGTGCCAGGCGGATCGCGGGTCAACCTGACCCTCCTCGCGCTGCTCGGCGGCATCGTTGTCCTTCTCGCAACCCTCTGGTTCGTCAGCGGCAATCGCAGTCCCGACCAGGACAAGCTCAGCAACCCGCAGGTCGAGCAAAGGGCCGAGACCGATTCGAGCAAGCTCTGCTCGGCCGGCGCGACCTATGACCTCGTGAAGCGCGAGCTGTTCCGCCGTGCCGCCGAAATGCGCGGCAACAACGAGCCGGCCTATCAGCAGATTGCCACGGCGGCCGTGGTCCGGGTCGAGAACCCGGTGATGGAAGGCGAGGAGAGCGGTTCGGGCGCGATCAATTGCTCGGGCACCTTTTACCTCGACCTGCCGCCCGGGGTGGTCGCTGCCGGCAACCGCGCAAATCTGAGCGCCGAGCTCGATTATACGGTCACCGGAGGCAGCGTGGCTTTGCGCAACGCCGACGCCATGATCGCCTCGCTGGCTTCGTTGACTCGAGTCGCCCAGCTATCTGCGGCAGCGCCCACGGTCAATCCAGCGGCACCGCAGGAGAATGTCGCCGCATCCGTCTCGGCCAACGTTCAGCCAGGACCTGCAACGACCGCGCCGGGGCGCCCGAGCTTCGATTGCGCGCGAGCCGGCACGCGCGGCGAAATCGCGGTCTGCTCCGACAGCGGCCTTGCGGCACTCGACCTCAACATGGCCACGCAATATCGCCGCTCGCTCGTGTCCGCGTCGCCGCTGCAGAAGCAGCAGCTGCAGGCGACTCGCGACCGCTTCCTCGCCTATCGCGACCGCTGCCCCAACCGCCAGTGCATGGCGGACGCTTATGTTGGGCGGATGCGCGAGATCCGCGACATCATGGAAGGGCGCTGGCAGCCGCGCTGACTTGCCGGCGGCGATCTTGCGCGGCAGTCTCCGTACTTCGGGCAAGGAGATTGCCGATGCGGTACCTGCCACTCGTGCTGCTGCTCTTCACCGGAGCCGCTTCGGCTCAAGCGTCAACTCCGCCGCCCGGGTGCGACACGCCCGAGTCGCACCAGTTCGATTTCTGGGTCGGCAAGTGGGAGGTCCATCCGAATGGCGCCGACAAGATCATCGCCCATTCGCTGATCGAGAAGCGCTACAGCGGCTGCGCGATCCGAGAGAACTGGATGCCGCTCGGCCGCGAGATCGCCGGCGGCGGGGGCAGCCTCAGCCTCTACGACCAGCGGCAGAAGAAGTGGCGCCAGGCATGGGTCGATTCGAGCGGGACGCGGGTCGACCTCGACGGCGGGGTTGCCGACGGCGTGATGGCGATCGTCGGCAATTGGGAGAATTTCAGCGGACCGGGCAAGGATGCGCTGGTGCGGATGCGCTACCAGAAGCAGCCCGACGGCCAGGTTCGCCAATGGGGTGATTCCTCCACCGACGGCGGCAAAACATGGTCGCCGAGCTTCGATTTCCTCTATCGAAGGATCGACGATTTCCCCAAGTTTTAGCTGTGGAAAAGGACCGCGCCGAAGCTTTCATCGGCAGCTGAAATCCCCATAGTGATCGGGTGAGTCCGCCGTTCGTCCCGCTGCGCGTTTTTTCGTCGTTCACCATGCTCGAAGGAGCGATGGAGCCGAAGACGATCGCCGAGCGCGCTGCGAAGTTAGGCTTCCCCGCGGTTGGGCTGACCGATCGCAACGGGCTCTACGGCGCGATGCCGTTCAGCGACGCGTGCACGGCCAAGGGCGTGCAGCCGATCATCGGAACTGTGTTGGCGGTCGCCCGGCCGCCGGAGATCGGCGGGGAGGGCGGCATCGACTGGCTGGTCCTGCTGGCCAAGGACGAGCAGGGCTATGCCAATCTGTGCAAGCTGGTTTCATCGGCGCATCTCGACCGGCCGACGGAGTTGCAGCCGCATGTCCAATTCGCCGCGCTCGAGGGTCTCAGCGAAGGTTTGATCGCCTTGACTGCGGGCGGCGAGGGCGCGCTTGCGCGGCTGCTCGCGCAAGGACAGCAGACCAAGGCCGAGGCCTACTGCGACCGGCTTCAAGAGCTGTTCCCCGAGCGGCTCTATGTCGAGATTGCGCGCCGCGACGACGCCGTCGAAGAAGCGGCGGAGGACGCGCTGATCGATCTCGCTTATGCCCGCGATCTGCCGCTCGTCGCGACCAACCCGGCGGCCTATTCGGACCCCTCATTTCACGCTGCCCACGATGCGATGCTGTGCATCGCCAATTCGGAATATGTCGAAAGCGCGACCCGCGTTACGTCGTCGGCGGAAGCGTGGCTCAAGGACGGCGCTGCGATGGAGCAGTTGTTCGCCGACTTGCCCGAAGCGATCGCCAATACGTCGGTCATCGCCCAGCGCTGCGCGGTTTCGGCGCCGAAGCGCAGGCCGATCCTGCCGCGGCTCGGCGACGACGAGGACGAGCAATTGCGCCGCGATGCGCGGAGCGGCCTCGACCAGCGGTTGCAGGGGCGTTCGGCCGATGAGCTTCAGCCGTACGTGGAGCGGCTCGATTATGAGCTAGACGTAATCACCAGCATGGGGTTCGCCGGCTACTTCCTGATCGTTGCCGACTTCATCAAATGGGCCAAGGCCAACGACATCCCGGTGGGGCCGGGCCGCGGTTCGGGCGCGGGCTCGGTGGTCGCCTGGGCACTGACCATCACCGACCTCGACCCGCTCGCGCTCGGCCTGCTGTTCGAGCGCTTCCTCAATCCCGAGCGCGTGTCGATGCCGGACTTCGACATCGACTTCTGCGAAACCCATCGCGACAAGGTGATCACCTATGTCCAGGGCAAGTACGGACGCGACAAGGTCGCGCAGATCATCACCTTCGGGCGGCTCAAGGCCCGCGCCGTGCTCAAGGACACGGGCCGGGTGCTGCAGATGCCCTATGGCCAGGTCGACCGGCTCGCCAAGCTGATCCCTAACCATCCGACCGACCCTTGGACTCTCGAGCGGTCGCTCAACGGGGTTTCGGAGCTCGCGGCTGAGTACAAGGACCCTGACGTCAGGCGGCTGTTCGACCTGGCGATGAAGCTCGAGGGTCTGCCGCGCCACGCGTCGACCCACGCGGCGGGCGTGGTCATCGGCGACCGGCCACTCGACGAGCTGGTCCCGCTCTACCGCGACACCCGCTCGGACATGCCGGTGACGCAGTTCGACATGAAATATGTCGAGGCGGCGGGGCTGGTGAAGTTCGACTTCCTCGGGCTGAAGACACTGTCGGTGCTGAAGGAAGGCCAGCGCCTTCTCGCGGAACAGGGCGTTCACGTCGATTTCGCGACTCTGCCGTGGGACGACACGTCGGTTTACGAGCTAATCCAGCGGGGCGACGCAGTCGGCGTGTTCCAGCTGGAATCGGAGGGCATGCGACGGACTCTGGCGGCGGTCCGGCCGACCAGCTTCGGCGACATCATCGCGCTCGTCGCGCTCTACCGTCCTGGCCCGATGGACAACATTCCATTGTTCGGCGACCGCAAGAACGGGCGCGTCGCGATCGAATATCCGCACCCGCTGCTCGAAGGCATTCTCGCCGAGACCTACGGCATCTTCGTCTATCAGGAGCAGGTGATGCAGGCGGCGCAGCTGCTCGCCGGCTACTCGCTCGGCGAAGCGGACCTGCTGCGCCGCGCGATGGGCAAGAAGATCAAGTCTGAGATGGACGCCCAGCGCGCCCGCTTCGTCGATGGCTGCGCGACCCACAACCAGATTCCCGCCGCCAAGGCGAACGAGCTGTTCGACTTGATCGACAAGTTCGCCGGCTACGGCTTCAACAAGAGCCACGCCGCCGCCTACGCGCTGGTTGCCTACCAGACCGCCTGGCTCAAAGCGCACCACCGTGCCGAATTCTACGCGGCGTCGATGAGCTTCGACATGGCGCTGACCGACAAGCTCGGGATCTTCGTCGAGGACATGCGCCGCGGGGCGGTCGAGTGCCTGCCGCCCGACATCAATGCCAGCAACGCTTATTTCACCGTTGAAAATGGCGCCGTCCGTTATGCGCTCGGAGCGCTGAAGGGCGTCGGCGAGAAGGCGATGGAGGCGCTGGTCGAGGAGCGCGAGCGCGGCGGCCCGTTCACCAGCCTCGAGGATTTCGCAGCGCGGATCGACCCGCGGATCCTCAACCGCCGCCAGCTCGAAAGCCTGGCCGGCGCCGGAGCGTTCGATTCGATCAAGCCCGACCGCGCCGCCGTGTTCGGGGCCGCGGAGACCATCCTCGCCCATGCGGCGAGCGCGCACGACCAGCGCACGAGCGGTCAGGCCGCGCTGTTCGGAGCGACCGCGGCCGAGCTTCCGCCGATTCGGTTGCCGCGTGACGCAGCGTGGACTCTGGCGCAGCGCATGGCGGCCGAGCGCGATGCCTTCGGCTTCTATTTCTCCGCGCACCCGGTCGATGCCAACCGTCACCTGCTCACCGCTCACAAGGTGAGGACTTTCGCCGAGATCGCCGAAATGCGCATCGGTGAGGGGGACAGGCTGAGCGCGACGATGGCCGGTTTGGTCGAGAACGCGCGCTATCGGACGTCGGCCCGGGGGCGCCGCTACATGATGGCCGACCTCAGTGACAGCTCGGGCCAGTTCACTGCGACCTGCTTCGACGATGAGCCGTGCGAGGCGCTGGAGGCGGCAGCAAAAGCGCAGACCTGCGGGCTGCTGACCGTCGAACTCGACCGCCGCGCCGGGGACGAGACTCCGCGCGTGACGATCAAGCGTTTTCGTCCGCTCGAGGCGCTGGCCAAGAGCACGCGATTGCAGATGGTCGTGCGCGCGCCTGACCGTCCATCGATCGAGCAGGTCGTGCGCGAGCTGACGGCGGTCCGCGGCGGCAACGGGAAGGTCGAGTTCGTCGTGCCGCTGGAGAGCGGCGGGACTGCGACCGTCCTCGCCGGCCGCGATTTCACGCTCGATGCCGAGCTCGGCGCCCGCATCGAAAGCATCACCGGAGAAGGCAGCGTCGAGCTGTCGACCCAGGAGCCGAAGCTCGCCCTGGTTGGCTAGCTCATCCAGAAGCCATCGCGGTTGACGAGGCTGGTGATGTGCGCGTTCTGCTCCTCGTCCAGCGCCTGCTTGAAGCGCGGGAAGACCTGCTCTTCCTCCATGTGGGCGTGCTCGGAGACGAGGTTGCGGAACTCGCGCACGGTCTCGAGCCAGTTGGAGGCGTCGGGGCCCATCTCGTTCAAATTGAAGATGAACGTCTTGATGTAGCCGTGCTCGCCCTCGAGGTGGTCGGCGTCAGCGGCCTCGTTCGCCTCGCGGAGCGCCGGATAGACGACCATTTCCTCCTGGTGCGCATGCTTGTCGAGCGCGTGGGTCAGCTTCATCAGCAGCATCTTGCGCTTGAAGGTCTGGGTCTCGTCTGTCGCCGGC
>Ga0207706_10000741_pt1 | contig 34035 bp, 33 predicted proteins | sample KBSC53metaG_FD_184318 | JGI IMG/M metagenome (GOLD analysis project Ga0207706, IMG submission 184318) | Corn rhizosphere microbial communities from Kellogg Biological Station, Michigan, USA - KBS C5-3 metaG (SPAdes) (version 2) | ecosystem: Host-associated > Plants > Roots > Rhizosphere > Soil ... | reverse complement strand
ACAGGGGACAGTGGACAGGGGACAGGGGACAGGGGACAGGGGACAGGGGACAGGGGACAGGGGACAGGGGACAGCCTGCGAACGGCGTCCGCGGACCTGGCCGGTTCCCGATCGATGGATGGAGAGCGAGATCGACGTGGGAAGGACGAGGGGCGGAGAGTGCGCGGGAACAGTCCCGCTGTAACCTGTCCCCTGTACCCTGTCCCCCGACTTTTCAGGAGGCACGATGCCTTACAACGAGGACGTGGCCGCACTCGGCCTCGACGAGTACAAGTACGGGTTCAAGGACGACGTCGAGTACCTCTTCAAGAGCCGCAAGGGGCTCGACGAAGAGATCGTGCGCATGATCAGCGCGCAGAAGAACGAGCCGCAGTGGATGCTCGACCTGCGGCTGAAGGCGCTCAAGCACGCCCTCAAGCGCCCCTGGCCCACCTGGGGGGGCGACCTGAGCGGGCTCAACTTCGACGAGATCTTCTTCTACATCCGTCCCAGCGAGCGCACCGGCAAGACCTGGGACGAGGTGCCGGACACGATCAAGAACACCTTCGAGCGCCTCGGCATCCCCGACCAGGAGCGCCGCATCCTGGCCGGCGTGGGCGCGCAGTACGAGTCGGAGGTGGTGTACCACTCGCTCAAGAAGGAGTGGGAAGAGCAGGGCGTGATCTTCAAGGGGATGGACGACGGGCTGCGCGAGCACGAAGACATCGTGCGCGAGTACTTCGGCACCGTGGTTCCCTTCCGCGACAACCTGTTCGCGGCGGTGAACACCGCGGTGTGGAGCGGCGGCAGCTTCGTCTACGTGCCCAAGGGGGTGAAGCTCGACATGCCGCTGCAGGCGTACTTCCGCATCAACGCCGAGAGCATGGGGCAGTTCGAGCGCACCATGATCATCGTGGAGGAGGGCGCCCAGGTGCAGTACATCGAGGGGTGCACCGCCCCCTCGTACAGCCAGGACTCGTTCCACTCGGGCGTGATCGAGATCATCGTGAAGGACGGCGCCCGGATGCGCTACACCACCATCCAGAACTGGTCGCACAACGTGTACAACCTGGTCACGCAGCGCGCCATCGTGGGGCGCGACGGGACCATGGAGTGGGTGGACGGCAACCTGGGGTCCAAGCTGACCATGAAGTACCCCAGCTGCTACCTGAACGGCGAGGGCGCGCGCGGCGAGGTGCTCTCCATCGCCTACGCGGGGAACGGCCAGCACCAGGACGCCGGCGGCAAGGTGATCCACAACGCGCCGCACACCAGCAGCCGCATCGTGAGCAAGTCGATCAGCCGCGGCTCGGGTCGTTCGTCGTACCGCGGCCTGCTGCAGGTGAACCCGGGCGCCAAGTACGCCCGCAGCAACGTGGAGTGCGACGCCCTGCTGCTGGACGAGCAGGCGCGCACCGACACCTATCCGTACATCGAGATCCAGGACGAGCACGCGCAGATCGGCCACGAGGCCACGGTCAGCAAGATCGGCGACGAGCAGCTCTTCTACCTGATGAGCCGCGGCCTGAGCGAAGACGCAGCCGCGACCATGGTGGTGCGCGGCTTCATCGAGCCGATCGCCAAGGAGCTGCCGCTGGAGTACGCCGTGGAGCTGAACCGGCTGATCGAGCTGGAGATGGAAGGCTCCGTCGGATAGGGAACAGGGGAGAGGGAACAGGGGACAGCCTGCAACCGCTTGCTGTCCCCTGTAACCTGTTCCCTGTCCCCTCGTGCTCTGAACCTTCGGATTGAACGAGAAACCGTGACCGATACATCGACTGCACCCGCGCCGGCGCCGGTCGGCGTTTTCACCCGCGACCAGGTGGAGATCCTTTCCACCCGCAAGCTCGAGCCCGAGTGGCTGCGCGAGCTGCGCCTGGCCGCGCACGGCGAGTTCGCCGCCGCGCCCATGCCCACCCGCGCCGACGAGGACTGGCGCTACAGCTGGCAGCGCTTCGGCAAGGCGGTGGACTTCGACGCCTACGCCTTCCCCGAGGAGCGCGCCCCCGCCGCCACGGTCGATGCGCTTCCCGCCGGGCTGCGCGCGGTGATCGAGGAGAGCGGCGAGACCAGCGCCCGCATCGCGCAGGTGGACGGGACCGTCGTCTGGCGCGAGGTGCCCGAAACGCTCAGCCAGCGCGGCGTGATCCTCACCTCGCTCGAGGCCGCGGTGCGCGAGCACCCCGAGCTGGTGCAGAAGTACCTGGGCCAGGCGCTCCCCGCCGATGCGGGGAAGTTCGCGGCGGTGAACCAGGCGTACTGGACGGGCGGGCTGTTCATCTACGTCCCGAAGAACGTGAAGGTGGAGGTGCCGGTGCGCGCCTACCGCTGGATCGGCGACGCGGGGACCGCCGTCTTCGGCCGCACCCTGGTGGTCGCCGAGGCGGGCGCCGAGGTGGCGGTGGTGGACGAGCTGGCCTCGGGCGACTTCGGCCGCACCGCGCTGCACGCCGGCGCCGCCGAGATCTATGCCGACGAGGGCGCCACGGTGGTCTACACCAGCGCCCAGCGCTTCGGCCGCGGCGTGGTCCATCTGCAGACCGACCGGCTCTCCGCCGGGCGCGACGCCAAGATCACCATGCTCTACAGCACGCTGGGGGCCGACTTCGCCCGCGTGGACGCGCAGTGCATCATGCGCGAGCCCGGCAGCCACGTGGACGTGCTGGGGATCTACATCGGCCAGGGCGACCAGCACTTCGACCACGAGACGCTGCAGGACCACCGCGCCCCGCACGCCAGCAGCAACCTGCTGTTCAAGGGCGCGCTGGACGACGAGAGCCGCTCCGTCTTCCGCGGGCTGATCCGCGTGCACCCCAGGGCGCAGCGGACGGACGCGTACCAGACCAACCGCAACCTGGTCCTGTCGGCGAAGGCGCGGGCGGACAGCCTGCCGAACCTGGAGATCCAAGCCGACGACGTGCGCTGCTCGCACGCGGCCACGGTGGGCGAACTGGACCAGGAGGAGATCTTCTACCTCCTGTCGCGCGGGATCCCCCGCGGCGAGGCGGTGCGGCTGGTGGTGTTCGGCTTCTTCGCCGAGGTGCTGGACCAGCTCCCGCTGGAGGGCGTGCGCGGCGAGCTGCTGCGCGCCGTGGAGCGCCGGCTGGCGCGCAAGGGCTGAGCCCCGCGGTGGCGTACGTGAAGGCCGCCTCGCTCTCCCAGCTCCCGGAGGGCGGGGCGCTGGGCGTGGAAGTCGGCGGGGTGCGGGTCGCCCTGGCGCGCGTGGGCGATGAGGTCTACGCGATCGCCGACAACTGTTCGCACCGCGACTTTCCGCTCAGCCACGGCGAGGTGGACGCGGAGGCGTGCACGCTGACCTGCGAGTGGCACGGCACCGCCTTCGACCTGCGCACCGGCGAGCCCACCTGCCCCCCGGCCATCCGCCCGATCGCCGTCTACGACGCGAAGGTGGTGGGCGGCGCGGTGTGGGTGGACGTGGGGTGAGCCCGTCCGAAGGACTGCGCGGGGGACGACGGGGCGCGGCCGGGGCGGCGGCGCGCGAAATTGCTTGCCCGGGAGGACATTCGCGGCGTTATTGGTGAGGCGGAACGACGCCGGTTTGGCGCACGCCGCTTCATCATTCATGCGCGGAGGTCCATCATGAGCACCAGCGAGCAGCAGGGCGTCGACGTCGGTCAGCAACTCGGCACGGACGTGACGGTGATGCTGGGCGAGGAGCTCACCATCCCGATCAAGATCGCCACCGCCGCCACCATCCGGACCCAGTCGTACGACGCGGAGTTCCTGGAGCTGAACGGCGCGGCGTACGTGGGGCCCTACCCGGGCGAGAGCGAGGCGCAGTTCGTCACCACGTTCAAGACGCTGCGGCAAGGGCAGACGGTGGTGCAGTACACGCTGCCGCTGAACCCGCTCGTGGTGCTGTTGCAGTACAACGTGACCATCATCGGCTTCTAGCGCGCGGCCGCGAGCCCAAAGACAGGCGCGGGGCCCGCCGTGGAGCGGGCCCCGCGCCTTTGCGTTGGCCCCACGCTCGACACGATCGGCTGCCTCGGGTCCGCCGCCGGGCCATGGCATCGCAGCGACTTCTCGAGAGATTGAGCACCATGACCCTCTCCACGCTCGAAACCGCATCGCCCGCGCTGGACCTGGAGCGCATCCGGGCCGACTTCCCGATCCTGGACCAGGAGGTGAACGGGCACCGGCTCGTCTACCTCGACAACGCGGCAAGCACGCAGAAGCCGTCGGCGGTGATCGAAACGATCGACCGCTACTACCGCGTGGACAACGCCAACGTGCACCGCGGCGTGCACGAGCTCAGCCACCGCGCCACCGAGGCGTACGAGCTGGCGCGCGGCAAGGTGGCCCGCCTTCTCGGCATCACCGACGAGGCGGAGCTGATCTGGACCAAGGGGACGACGGAGGCGATCAATCTCGTCGCCCGTACCTGGGGCGAGATGAACATCCGCGCCGGCGACGAAATCCTCCTCTCCGTCCTGGAGCACCATTCGAACCTCGTCCCCTGGCAGCTGCTGGCGCAGCGGACCGGCGCGAAGCTGCGCTTCCTCGATCTGGACGATCAGGGCAGGCTCGACCTGTCGCGGGTGGACGACCTGCTCACCAAGCGCACGAAGCTGGTCTCCCTCGGCCACATCTCCAACGCGCTGGGGACGATCAACCCCGTCTCCAGGATCGCCGGGATGGCGCACGCGGTGGGCGCGGTGATGCTGATCGACGGCGCGCAGAGCGCCCCGCATCTCCCCGTGGACGTGCCGAGCCTGGGGGCCGATTTCTACGCCTTCAGCGGCCACAAGATGTGTGGGCCCACGGGGATCGGCGGGCTGTGGGGGCGGCGCGCGCTGCTCGAGGCGATGCCGCCCTTCCACGGGGGCGGCGACATGATCGACTACGTGGAACTGGAGTCGTCGACCTACGCGCCGCTCCCGCTCAAGTTCGAGGCGGGCACGCCGCACATCGCCGGCGCCGTGGGCCTGGGCGCGGCGGCGGATTACCTGGCCTCGGTGGGGCGCGAGAACATCCTGGCGCACGAGCGACACCTGATGGCGTACGCGATGGAGCGCATGGCCGAAGTTCCCGACCTGGTCATCCACGGCCCGCGCGACCCGGCGGAACGTTCGGGCGTGGTGAGCTTCACGCTGGCCGACGTGCACCCGCACGACATCGCCACCATTTTGGACGGCGAGGGGATCGCGGTGCGCGCCGGCCACCACTGCTGCCAGCCGCTGATGCGCCGCCTGTGCCTTCCCGCCACCGCCCGCGCCTCGTTCTACCTCTACACGGGCACCGACGACGTGGACCGGCTGGTGGACGGGCTGATGAAGGCGCGCACGATGTTCGGGCTGTGATCGGACGATCTTTCGCACGCGTTTGCGACTGAAGAAGTCGCGGCTACAACGGCACGCAGTCCGCCTTCGCGGACTTCAACCGCGCGAAACCGCGAGGAGGAGACGATGGGCGAGATCGAACGGATCATTCCCGTGCTGGTGTATCACGACATCCCCGCGGCGCACGACTTCCTGGTCCGCGCGTTCGGCTTCGAGCCTGGCGGCGTGGATCGCGCGCCGGACGGGACGCCCGTGCACGCCGAAGTCCGCGCGGGCACGCAGGCGATCTGGCTGCACCGGGTGACGGACGAGCACCGGATGGCCAACCCCGCGGCCGCCCCCAGCAGCAACGGGATGGCGGTGATGGTGAGCGATGTGGACGCGCACTTCCGCCACGCGCGGGAGGCCGGCGCGAGCATCGAGTCCGAGCCGGCGGACATGCCGTACGGCCAGCGCGAGTACGGGGCGCGCGACCCCGAGGGCCATCGCTGGTGGTTCGCCACCCCGCTGGCCGCAACCATCGAGAGCAGCGATCCGTGAGCCTTCCGCTCGATTCGGTCTACCAGGAGCTGATCCTGCGGCACTACCGCAGCCCCGCGCACCGCGGCGACATGGACGCGCCCGACGCGGTGGTCACCATGCGCAACCCTACCTGCGGCGACGACATCGTGCTGCAGCTGAGAGTGAATGGCGGCCGCATCGAGGAGGTGCGTTTCAAGGGGCAGGGGTGCGCCATCAGCCAGGCCTCGGCCAGCATGATGAGCGGCCTGATCGCGGGGAAGACGTTCGCCGAGGCCGAGCCGATCCTGGCCCGCTTCCGCGACATGCTGCACGGCGACGCCGAGGCCGCGAAGGACAAGTCGCTCGGCGACCTGCGCGCGCTGAGCGGCGTCTCGAAGCTTCCCCGCCGCGTGAAGTGCGCCATGCTGCCGTGGGACGCGCTGGAGGAGGCGAAGAAGCAGGTCCCGCCCGCCTGAGGGCGGAGAACGGCAACTGCCCGGGCTCTCACATTTTCGCGGTTGCCGTTCATCAACCGAGTCCCGGCACCTCCCGCGATCGCCTCCATTCGTTTATCTTCTTTGCTCGTCCGTACTTCAGCAGATCCGCAGCATCTTTCCCGCGCAGACGCCGAAACGCTCCCCGCACCCACCACGGAGACGCCCATGAACAGGGGGCTCGCCATCGTATCCACACTGGCGCTGCTGGCGCTGGGCTTCATCACGCTGATCATGATCGGCGCCCTCAACACCGGCATGCCCGGGCTGCTGGTGGGGATGATCATGGCGGCGATCCCGGTGCCCTTCTACGTGGCCGCCGCGCTCTGGGTGGACCGCTACGAGAAGGAGCCCGGGTGGATGCTGGCCGCGGCGTTCCTGTGGGGCGCCACCGGCGCGGTGTTCATCTCCTTCATCCTCAACTCCATCAACGGCGCGCTCTTCGGCGCCGTGGGCGGCCAGGGCGCGGCCGAGATCGGCGGCAGCGTGATCAGCGCGCCGTTCGTGGAAGAGATGTCGAAGGGCCTGGCGCTCTTCCTGTTCTTCTTCTGGAAGAAGGACGAGTTCGACAACGTGATCGACGGGGTGATCTACGCCGCCATGGTGGGGCTGGGCTTCGCCATGACCGAGAACGTGAGCTACTACGGCACCGCGCTGAGCCACGACGGCGTGGGCGGCACCTTCTTCGTGCGCGGCATCCTCGCCCCGTTCTCGCACCCGCTGTTCACCGCGATGACCGGCATCGGCCTGGGAATCTCGCGCGAAACGCTCAGGAAGCCGCTGAAGATGGCGGCGCCGCTGCTGGGGCTGGCGCTGGCCATGGGGCTGCACGCCACCTGGAACCTGTCGGCCAGCTTCGGCGCCGCCTTCATCGGCGCGTACCTGCTGATCATGGTGCCCACCTTCTTCGCGGTGGTGGGGCTGGTGCTGTACGCGCAGGGCCGCGAGCGCAAGATCATCCGCGCCAACCTGGTGCCGTATGTGCAGACCGGCCACCTCCACCCGGCCGACCTCGAAACGCTCTGCACCTTCGGCGGCCGCACCCGGGCGCTGATGAGCGCGGGCGGGGTGGCGGGGTGGCGGCGCGAGGCGCGCTTCCAGCAGGCCGCCAGCGAGCTGGCGTTCCACCGCTGGCGCACCGAGCGCGGGATCAGCAAGGGCGTGGGCGAATACACCGCGCGCGAGGCCGAGTACCTGGCCGTGATGCGCGAGTGCCGCGCCTTCGCGGGCGTCCCCGCGATGGGCGTGTATCGCTGATCCGACCGACCGCGCGGGACACACGTCCATCAACGCGAGGGGGCGAGCACCGGGTGCTCGCCCCCTCGTCGCGTCACCGTCCATGATCGTGATCTAGAGAACTCGTTCCACATCGGTCTTGCTGAAATCGTCGCCGACGTACAACAGCGGCTCGCCGCTGGCGATGGCTAGCGCGTAGGAAAAGCAATCGCCGAAGTTCAGGCCCGCAGGATGAACCCCTTTCCCGTACCGGCGATATGCACGGCGCGCGATGTCGGCCTGCTCGCGTGTGACGGGTACGACTTCGGCATCGAGCCGATGAAGCAGGAGGTCCAGTTCGCGACCTCCATGTTCACCGCGGTGTCGCTCGACCACGATCCCGGCTTCCACCAGTGTCGCAGCGGAGATCAGCCGCCGGTCATCCGCCTCGAGCGCCCTTCTCGATTGCGTCTGTCTCCGGCTCGCTTTTGAGATACGCGATCAGGGATGAAGTTTCGATGACCATGGTCAGGCCGGCAGACCGTTCTCATCATAACCCAGGATCTCGTCCGGCGATCGATCGTCCAGCACGGGCAATTCGCTGAACCGCCTCCGAATCCGGCGCAGATCCTCACGAAGCGAAGGTGCGGAACGACGACCGGTCTCGCGCTGGAGCCGTTCGCGCAACGAGTTGATCACCGCGTCGGTGAGGGATTCTCCCGTTTGCGCGGCAAGGGCTCGGGCGAGGGAGTCCGCCTCGGGATGCTTGATGTTGAGCGCCATATCATCCCCGGGGATGAAAGAAATCTACTGAGGAAGAAATTTATCTAGATTCTACCCGACTGCAACCCGGAGGACTCGCCCTACGTCTCCGTCCACACCGGCGGCGCGCCGGGGGGGCGGCTGCCGAAGATGGCGCCGGTGACGGCGACCACGGCGAGCCTGGCCACCCACTTCGCGTACTCCGGCTCCGTCATCTCCCCCGCGTCCCCCAACCCCCCGGCCAGCGCCAGCGTGGCGATGCCGTGCACCTGCGCCCAGGCCACGGCGCCCATCCGCTCGACACTCCCCTCGCGCAGCAGCCCGGCCTTGATGCCGTTCTCCACCGCCGCGGTGAAGTGCCAGCGCACCGCGGCCATCCGCGCGTCCGGCTCCGCGCCCGCCACGTCGTTCGGCTGCAGCGCGAACATCAGCCGGAAGTGCGGCTTCTCGCGGAAGGCGAAGCGCACGTACTCCGTCGCCAGCATGTGGATGCGCGCCAGCGGCTGCCAGTGCTCCACGGGGACGGCGGCCAGCACGTCGTTCAATCGCGCGAAGCCCTGGTCGGCCACGGCGCGCACCAGCGCGTCCTTGCCGCTGAAGTGCCGGTACGCCGCCGCGTGGCTCACCCCCACCCGCCGCGCCACCTCGCGCAGGGTGAGGCCGCCGATCCCCACCTCGGCCTCGGCGGCCAGGGCGGCGTCCACCAGCGCCTGGCGCAGGTTGCCGTGGTGGTAGGGGGCGGGCGTGGCGGAGGGCTTCCGGCTGGGCACTTGTGCGATTCGCATCCGAATGTTACCATTGGCAACATCCGATGTTACCGTCCGTAACATCGGTGGGCCGGCAGGTGCCGGCACCGGGCGAAAGGTGCCGCGCGGCGGCGCCCCCGGCAAGCATGGGCGGCGCAAGGCCAACGGAGGTGGGCGATGACGGAGACGACGGGCGTGGCGACGGCGGCCGAGCGCGCGCTGAGGCTGGTGGTGGAGGGGATGTCGTTCCCCGCGATCCTCACGGTGCCGGCGGGCGAGGTCGCCGGCGCGGTGCTGCTGGTGCCGGGCTCGCTCTTCAGCGACGCGAACGGCGACTATCCCGCGTGGAAGGTGCGGCCGCACGTCTACGCGCACCTGGCGCGGCAGCTGGCGGCGGCGGGGTGGGCGTCGCTGCGCTACGCCAAGCCCGGCCCGGGCACCGGCACCGAGACGTTGGACGCGGATGCCGCCGTGGCGCACCACCGTTTCGCCACCCGCGTGACCGTCGCCCGCGCGGCGCTGGAGACGATGCGGCGCGAGTTGGCCGACGCCGGGGCCGCCGCGCCGCGCGCGGTCGTGGCCGGGCACAGCGAGGGCGCGGTGGTGGCGTTCCTCCTCGCGCAGGACGCGCCGGCGGTGGACGGCGTGGTGTGTCTGGCCGGCCCGTCCGTGGGGCTGATCGGGATCATGCGCGAGCAGGTGGGCGACCATCTTCCGCCCGGCGCGAGCGTGGACGAGGCACGAGCGAACTTCGACGCGGCGATGGCGCACGTCCACCGCGGCGAGGCGATCCCCCGCGAGCTGATCGGCCTGCCGGGGACGATGATGCTGGGGAACGTGGACCTCGCCGGCTGGGCGTACATCCGCCAGGTGGACGCCGTGGACCCCGCCGCCGAGGCCGCGCACGTCCCCCAGCCGATGCTGATCGTGCAGGGCGGCCGCGACAGCTCCGTCCGCGAGCACCACGCGCACCGCATCGCCGCCGCGCGCGGAGCGGGATCGACCGAGGTCGCGATCTTCCCCGAGCTCCAGCACTTCTTCAAGCCCCTCCCACCCGGCACCCCGCCGATGCAGGCGTTCGGGCTGGAGGGCGAGACCGACCCGCGCGTGGTGGATGCGATCGCCCGCTGGGGCCGCGCGATCGCGCCGCGCTGACGCGCGTCGCCCGCATCCAGCGGGTATCCTGATCCTACCGAACTCGGGAATACAGTTGTTGCATCTACACTGCCAAAGGCGTCACACGGAGCAACGGAGTGCAACGGAGCAGCGGAGAACTGCGATGAAGTTCTCCGCTGCTCCATTCTCCTCCGCTTCTCCGTGCGGCCCATCAACCGGGCCTGGATAGCACCTGAATTTCCGGATCCGGGATCAGCCCACCAGCTCGCGGCCGATGCGCAGGACGGAATCGGCCAGGAGGTCGAAGTCCGCGCGGCGGCTGCGGTGGTTCACATTGGCCACGCGGATGGCGAAGCGGCCGTGCAGCGTGGTTCCGGACGGCACCGCGATCCCGTCTTCCTGCAGCCGCACCAGGATCTCCTCGTTCACCGCGTTCAGCCGATCGTCCGGCACGCCCGCCGGGGCATAGCGGAAGCACACGATGTTCAGCGGCACCGGGGCGAGCAGTTCCAGGTCGGGCTCGGCGTCGATGCGCGCGGCGAGGTACCGCACCTGCGCCACGTTCTGCTCGATCAGCCGGGCGATGCCGTTCACGCCGTGGGCCTTCAGCGCCATCCAGATCTTGAGCGCCTTGAAGCCGCGCGTCAGGTCCACCCCCAGGTCGGCGAAGGGGAGGCCGCCCGCCGTCACCCCGCGGGTGGAGGTGGACAGGTAGCTGGCGGTGATCGAGAACGCCGCGCGGTGCGCCCGCGCGTCGCGCACCAGCACGCAGGCGGCCTCGAACGGCTGGTACATCCACTTGTGCAGGTCGAACCCGATCGAGTCTGCCTCCTCGATCCCGTCCACGATCGGCGCCAGCGCGGGGGAGAGACGGACCAGCGCGCCGAACGCGGCGTCCACGTGAAACCACAGCCCGTGCTTGCGGGCCAGCGCCGCCAGCGCGCGCAGGTCGTCGGTGGCGCCGGTGTTCACCGTACCCGCCGTGCCGATGATGCAGAACGGCCGGTGCCCCGCCGCCAGGTCCGCCTCGATCGCGCGGCGCATCGCCTCCACGTCCACCCGGTATTCGCCGTCCACGGGGACGAGCCGGAGCGCGGTGCGGCCCAGGCCCAGCAGTTCCACCGCCTTCCCCGCCCAGCCGTGCGTCTCGCCGCCGCCGTACACCAGCATCCGCGGGCGTCCGCCCTGCAGTCCCTCGGCGCGCAGGTCCCACCCCGCCGTGGCGTTGCGCGCGACGGCCAGCCCGATCACGTTCGCCATGGTCCCCCCGGTCACCAGCACGCCGCCGGCGTCCGCGGGAAAGCCCATCAGCGCGGCCAGCCAGGCGATCACCTGCTTCTCCACCAGCGCCGGCGCCTGGTCGAAGCCGGCCAGGTGCGGGTTGAGCGCGGCGGCCAGCATGTCGGCCATCATCCCCAGCGGCGTGCCGGTGCCCTGCACCCATCCCCAGAAGCGCGGGTGCAGGTTGCCGTTCGGGTACGGCCGCACCTGCTCGGCGAAGTCGCGGTACGCCGCCTCCTCGCCCGCGCCCTCCACCGGCACGGGCCCGGCGAACGACGCGCGCACCGCCTCCGGCATCGGCCGCCACGCGGGCTGGCCGCGCAGGGAGCGGAGGTGGTCGATGGTGTCGTCGACCATGCGGTGCGCCAGCGCGCGGAACCCGTCCCACTCCGCGGGGTCGAGGGTGAGCTCGGGAGATTCGGAGACGTCCGTCATCGGCGCTGCATCGGGGGGATCGGGGCGGCGGGTGATGGCCCGGCGAGCGGGGAAGAGTAGCGCGGCAGCGACGGAGGTGCGACCCGGATGTTGCGCACTGGCGCACTGAACGATTGAACCCCTCTCCGTGCCGCGCTGGAAAGGGGTTCATCGCTCCGGCCGGCTTCATTCCGGCGGCCGGACCAGCTCGTCCGGCGTGAGCAGGAGCACGGCTGGATCATCCTTCACCGACGCGCGCAGCTCGGGGGTGAAGCCGCTGCGGGCGAACAGGACGTGCACGGGCTCGGTGCCGGCGTAGTACTTCGCGTGGGCGGCGTCGCGCTTGAGGTCGGCCAGCACGTTGAAGCCGGCGGGGTACTTCCACCACTTGCACTCGCCGGCCACGGTACGGTCGTCCAGCAGCTGGCCGGCCACGTCGATGTCGTAGTCCGCCGCCCAGATCTTCCCCACCCGCCGGGCGGCCATCCCCAGCCGCTCCTGCCCGTACAGCGCCAGCCAGCCGCGGCAGATGTCCTCGAACTGGTTACCCATGTATTCGTCGAGCCTGGGGCTGATCACCCCGCTCCACACCGCGTCCGCGTGCCCCGACTGCAGCGCCGACACGTTCGGCAGCACGAACCTGAAGTAGAAGGCGAGGAACGGATCGTTCAGGTAGTAGCGGGTGCTGCGGGCACGCTCGGCGGCGTCGAGCGAGACCATCTTGCGCAGCAGGCGCATCGCCTCGAGCCGGTCGACGTACGGAGTGATGCTGGTGCTGTGCTCGCCCTTCTGCATCACGCGGTTCATGATCTCGCCCCGCTCGGTCAACCCGTCGGCCACCGCGCGCAAGATGCCGGCGTAGCGCGCGGGCGCGTTCAATTCGGCCTGCAGCAGCTGCATCGGCTCGTCGCGCAGCGGCGCGCCGTCCTCCAGCACCACGTGGCACACGTTCGCCGCAAGGTCGAGAGCGGGGTCGCAGAGCGTGAGGTAATACGGCATCCCGCCGAAAACGCCGTACGCCCGCAGCGTATCCTCCGCGCTCCACCCGGGCAGGAAGCCCGCGACGTCACGAAACGGGAGCGGCTCCACGTCCAGTTCGCAGGTCTGCCGTCCGTGCAGCGGGTTGCGCTCGTACAGCAGCCCTTCCATGAACGCCACCGCCGAGCCGCACAGCACGAGCTTGAGCGGCGTCTCGGCGCGGACCACCTCGTCCCACACCTTCTGCACGATCGACGGAAGCGCCTTGTTGTCTTCGCACAGGTACGGGAACTCGTCGATGGCCAGGACGAGCGGCGCCCGGTTGATGGTGACCCAGTCGCGCAGGTAGCGGAAGATGCCTTCCCAGTCCAGGTGGGCCCGCAGGACCTCGTGGTCGCCCAGCGCCTGCGCGATGGCCCGCTGCAGCAGCATCCGCGAATCGCCGTCGGTGATCCGCGTCGCCTGGAAGTAAATGTGCTTCCTCCCCTCGATCGCCTGATGCAGCAGCGCGGACTTCCCCACCCGCCGCCGGCCGTACATCACCGTGAGCGAAGGCTTCGTGTGGTCGAACTGCTTCTCGAGCGTCCTGATCTCCCGCTGCCGTCCGACAAACATGCACACTCCTCCACGCTAAGGTAATCTAGATTACGGTAATCCAGATTACCTTATCTGGGCACTCCGGTCAAGAGTTAAGGTAATTCAAATTACCGTAATCTGGATTACCTTAACTCTCCCTCTGGTCTGAGCGCCGCTCAGGGAGCAACGTTCCGACGAGAACGAGCGCTCGATCCTCCAGCCGCGCCGCCATCGAAGATGCCATTCACCCAATCGCCGCCGACGCTGGGGAACCAGTGGGACGAGGACCGCGCGCTGCGGTCGCTGCTGGAGCGGATCCTTCCGGCCGGCGTGCTGGCGGAGGTGGAGCCGTCGCTGCGCGAGATGGGGCGGCTGTCGGCGGAGCTGTACCCGCGGCAGCTGGCCGACCTGCCGAGCGAACCGACGCTGGTGCAGTGGGACGCGTGGGGGAACCGCGTGGACCGCATCGAGCTCACCCCGCTCTGGCGCGCGGCCGAGCGCGTCGCGGCGGAGCACGGCGTCGTCGCCACCGCGTACGAGCGGGCGCACGGGGCGCTCTCGCGCGTGCACCAGTTCGCGCTGGCGTACCTCTTCACGCCCTCCACCGACATCTACAGCTGCCCGCTGGCGATGACGGACGGCGCCGCCCGCGCGCTGCTGGAGAGCGGCAACCAGGAGCTCGTCCGCCGCGCGGTGCCGCGCCTGACCTCGCGCGATCCGCGGACGTTCTGGACCAGCGGGCAGTGGATGACGGAGACCACCGGCGGCTCGGACGTGGGCAACACCGAGACGGTGGCGCGGCGGGGCGAGGACGGGCAGTGGCGGCTGTACGGGCGCAAGTGGTTCACCTCGGCCGCCACCAGCCAGATGGCGCTCACCCTGGCGCGGCCCGAGGGGAACGGCCCCGGCGGCCGCGGGCTGGCGCTGTTCTACCTGGAGACGCGCGGGGAGGACGGGCGGCTGAACGGCATCCGCATCGACCGGCTGAAGGAGAAGCTGGGGACGCGCAAGCTGCCCACCGCCGAGCTGACGCTGGACGGCGCTATCGCCGTGCCCGTGCGCGGGATGGAGGGCGGCGTGCGCAACATCGCGCCGATGCTGAACGTGACGCGCACCTGGAACGCCGTCAGCGCCTCGGCGCTGATGCGGCGGGCGACGGCGCTGGCCCGCTCGTACGCGTCCGGCCGCCGCGCGTTCGGCTCGCCGCTGGCCCAGCTGCCGCTGCACGTGGACACGCTGGCGGGGCTGCAGGCGGAGTTCGAGGGCGCGCTGCACCTCACCTTCCGCGTGGTCGAGCTGCTGGGCCGCGCCGAAGCCGGCGAGCTGGACGACGCGGGGCGGGCGCTGCTGCGCATCCTCACCCCCATCGCCAAGCTGGTGACGGCGCGGCAGTCGGTCTCCGTGGCCAGCGAGGCGGTGGAGGCGTTCGGCGGCGCGGGATACGTGGAGAACACGGGGATCCCGATGCTGCTGCGCGACGCGCAGGTGCTGAGCATCTGGGAGGGGACCACCAACGTCCTTTCGCTCGACACGCTGCGGGCGCTGCACGACGCCGGCGGGATGGACCCGGTCGCCGCCGAGGTCGCGCGCTGCACGGTGGAGATCCGCGACCCGTCGCTCGCGGCGCCCGCGCGCGCCGCGATCCGCGCGGTGGAGCGCGCGGCCGGGTGGCTGCGCGAGGCCGGGCGCACGGGCGAGGACCGGGTGCAGGCCGGCGCGCGGCGGTTCGCGATGACGCTGGGGCGCGCGCTGGAGACGGCGCTGCTGGCCCACCACGCGCAGTGGGCGCTCGATCGCCGCGATGGAAGGCCGGCCGCCGCCGCGCGCCGCCTGGCCGCCAACGGCATCGACCTGATCGCGCCGGACGTCCTGGCGGACGACGCGCGGCTGCTGCTCGCCGAGCGTGCGGCAGCGCAGGAGGCAGCGGCGGCTCCGTCGGTTGCCGATGCCGAAATGGAAGCGGAGGCCGCGGCGGATTGAGGCGGGGCCGGCGTCGTTCGGCCGGCGGGACCGGCGTGGCATCGCCCGCGAAGCGGCGGAGGGAGCGGAGCGCCTCGTTCCCTCCGCCGCTTTTCGGGAGTGCCGGCTCGATCCAGTGCCACGCGGACTCCGCCGTCGCCAGAGGATCGGCGGTGGGCATCCGCCGGCCGCGGGGGCGGAGCGATCCCCATCCACCTGTAGAAGTTTGCCCGACACACGCGGGCACGCATGGCGAGCACCTTACAGGGCCGGGTGAGTGACGCGCGCGTGCCGCGGGCCGAGGTACGCCCCGCGGCACGGTGCCCAACGCCAGTGGTGGCCGCCGTGCCGGAGTGCGCCCTCCCAACCCATCCCTACGCCCAGGCGGAGTTTCCCGCGCCGGGCTCGGCGGACGAGCTGACCGCGTTCGCCGCGCTGCAGCGGCGCCTCCCCGCGCTCTTCCGCCGCGTCTTCCCCGATCCGCTGGCCACGCAGACGATCGTGGTGCTCCCCGGCCTGACCCTGGACCCGGCCGAGATCGCCAAGCTGAAGGGCGCGCCGCACTACGAGGAGCGCCTGCTGTGCCTGCTGATGCTGCTGCGCCGGCCGCGCACCCACGTGGTCTACGTCACCAGCCGGCCGCTGGACCCCGCCATCGTCGACTACTACCTGCACCTGCTGCCCGGCGTCCCCCTTTCGCACGCGCGGCGCCGGCTGACGCTGCTGGCCTGCCAGGACGCGGGCGACCGTACGCTCACCGAGAAGGTGCTGGCCCGGCCGCGGCTGATCGAGCGCATCCGGGCCGCCATCCCCGACGTGGAGGCGGCGCACCTCACCTGCTTCAACGCCACGCCGCTGGAGCGCACGCTGGCCGTGCGCCTGGGGATCCCGCTGTACGCCTGCGACCCGGCGCTGGGGTGGATCGGCACCAAGAGCGGGAGCCGCACCCTCTTCCGCCGCGCGGGCGTGGCGCTTCCGGACGGGGTGGAGGGGCTGCGCGACGCGCACGACCTGGTCCGGGCGCTGACCGAGCTCAAGCGCCGCCAGCCCGACCTCTCGCGCGCGGTGGTGAAGCTGAACGACGGCTTCTCGGGCGAGGGGAACGCGCTCTTCCGGTTCGACGGTTCGCCAGGTGGCGCGGGGCTGGAGCGCTGGGTGCGCGCCGAGCTGCCGGCGCGGATGCGCTTCGAGGCGGCGGGGGAAAGCTGGGAGCGCTTCCGCGACAAGCTGGAGCGCATGGGCGGGATCGCCGAGTGCTGGCTGGACGGGCCCGAGGTGCGCTCGCCCAGCGTGCAGTGCCGCATCGACCCGCTGGGCGGGATCTCCATCGTCAGCACGCACGACCAGGTGCTGGGCGGGCCCAGCGGGCAGATCTTCGTGGGCTGCACCTTTCCGGCCGACCCGGCCTACTGCGGCGCCATCCAGGCCATGGCCCTGCGCGCGGCCGAGGCGCTGCGCGGCGAGGGCGTGATCGGCCGCTTCGGGATCGATTTCGTCTGCCGGCGCGGCGGCGGCGGGTGGGAGGCGGCGGCGCTGGAGGTGAACCTGCGCAAGGGCGGCACCACCCACCCCTTCCTGACGCTGCAGTACCTGACCGACGGCGAGTACGACCCCCAGCGCGGGAGTTACGAGACGCTCACCGGCCGCCCCAGCTTCTACTACGCCAGCGACAACCTGGAAGACCCGGCGTACCGCGGGCTGAGCCCCGACGACCTGCTGGAGATCGCCGTGGAGAACGGGCTGCACTGGGACGCGGCCGCGCAGCAGGGGGTGGTGTTCCACCTGATGGGCGCGCTCAGCGAGTTCGGCAAGCTGGGCACCGTGTGCATCGGCGAGAGCCCGCGCGCCGCCGCCCGGCTGTACCACGAGACGGTGGCCGTGCTGGACCGCGCCACCCGCGCGCACGCCGCCGACGACGCCGTGGCGCCCGCCGTCCGCGCCAACGGGAAGACCGCCTTCGCGCCGCGGATCCTGGGCATCTTCGGCGCCCACGGCCCCGCCGCGCAGGCGGCCCACGGCTGACCCACGCACCCGCACCCGGCACCCCAGCGCTTCGAGAGGACGCCATGCTGACCTTCGAGCACCTGACCATCGACTTCACGGGCCACGGCGCCAGCCGCACCTTCGGCGAGGTCCCCGAGACCTGCCCGCACTGCCACCACCACGTCTACCCGCGCCGGCTGGACGCCTGCGCCACCGTCCCCGACGGCACGCGCGTGGACTTCGCCTTCCAGTGCGCCCGCCCCGAATGCCGCCGCATCTTCGTGGGCCGGTACGTGCCGGGGCCCGACGGCGAGCTGGACCTGGACGCGGTGAGCCCGGCCACCGCGCGCCGCGAGTCGATCCCGCCCGAGGTGGAAGCGTTCTCGGCCGGGTTCGTGGAGACCTTCGGCCAGGCGAACGACGCCGAGGCGCGCGGCCACACCCGCCTGGCCGCGCTGGGCTACCGCGCCGCGCTGGACCGGCTGGTGCGCGAGTACCTGATGCGCGAGCACCCCGAATCCGCCGCCGAGATCCGCGCGCTCCCGCTGGCCGGGTGCATCGCCGCCTACGTCGACAACCCGCGCGTGAAAGCCGCCGCCGCGCGCACACCCGCGTTGACGTCGGGCGATGACGAGGAGGCGGTGGCCGAGCTGAAGGTGCTGCTGCGCCTGGCCATCAACTGGGTCGACAACGTCCTCCTGGAGCGCACGTACCTGGCGCACGCCTGACATCGAAACCGGCCCTCCCACGTCCGCCGGTGATGCGCCGGACAGCGATCGCGGCGAGGCGGCGCGATCGTGGTGAGGGTGGCGGAGTATGAGCGGAACACTTATCAATAGTGATTATTGTTAGCGATCCGCACGGAGGGACGAGAGGGCGAATGGACGAGAGCGGCGAGCTGGAGACGGTGGGCGGGCCCCGCTGGTGGGCGGACGGGGTGATCCGCGGCTTCGTGCTGGCGGGGATCACGCTGGCCGGCGTGCTGGCGGGGTTCACGCTGCGGGCAGTCGGCCACCCGTGGCTGCACTGGGCCGCGTTCGGCGTCGCCTTCCTTTCCGGCGGCGTTCCGTCGGCGATCGCCGCGTGGAAGGAGCTGACCGGCGAGCGCAAGCTGAACGTGGACCTGCTGATGGTGGTCGCCGCGCTGGGGGCCGCGTCGGTGGGGCAGGCGGGCGACGGGGCCATCCTCCTCTTCCTCTTCTCGCTCTCCAACGCGCTGCAGGCGTGGGCGTTCGGCCGCACCCGCAACGCCATCCGCGCGCTGATGAAGCTGCACCCCGAGGGCGCCACCGTGCTGGACGCCGACGGCCGCGAGCGCTGGGTTCGTCTCGGCGAGCTGCGCCCCGGCGACACGGTCCTCGTCCGCCCCGGCGAGCGCTTTCCCGCGGATGGCAGGGTGGCGGACGGCTTCACCAGCGCCGACGAGAGCGCGCTGACCGGCGAGTCCGTCCCCGTGGACAAGTCGCCCGGCGACGTGGTGTTCGGCGGCACGCTGAACGGCGAGGGCGTGGTGCGCGCCCGCATCGACCGCCCCGCGTCCGAGAGCGCGCTCGCGCGGCTGGTCCGCCTCGTGGAACGGGCGCAGGCGGCGAAGGGGCCCACCGAGGAGTTCGCCGCGCGTTTCGAGGGGCCGTACACCATCGGCGTGCTCGTCTCCGTGCCGATCGTCTTCTTCGCGCTGCACCTGCTGGCCGGCGTGCCTTCCGGCCCGGCGTGGTACCGCGCGATGACCTTCCTGGTGGTCGCGTCTCCCTGCGCGGTGGTGATCAGCACGCCGGCGGCGGTGCTGGCGGCGATGGCGGCGGGGGCGCGCAACGGCACGCTGTTCAAGAGCGGCGCGGCGCTCGAGGCGCTGGCCGCCGCGCGGATCGTGGCGTTCGACAAGACCGGGACGCTCACGGAGGGGAAGATGCGCCTGGTCGAGGTCGCCGCGCTGGAGGGGTCGGAGGACGACGCGCGCGCCCTGGCTGCCGGCCTGGAGCGCCACAGCGAGCACCCCGTGGCCCGCGCCGTGGTCAGCGCCTGGCCCGGGGATGCGCCGCGGGTAGCCGACGTGCAGGCGGTGCGCGGCCACGGCATCCGCGGGGTGGTGGAGGGCGAGACGGTGTGGGCCGGGAGCCGCCGCATGGCCGCCGCGCAGGGTGCGGACGTCTCGCCCGAGGCCGAGCGGCGGCTGGCCGCGATCGAGAACGCGGGCGTGACGCCGGTCGTGCTGGGCCGCGGCACCCGCGTGACCGCCGTCCTGGGCGTGGCCGACACGCCGCGCGCCGAGGCGGCCGCCGCCGTGCACGCGCTGCGCGAGCGCGGCCTGCGCGTGGTGATGCTCACCGGCGACCGCGAGCCCGTGGCCCGCCACATCGCCGCGGAGCTGGGGATCGGCGAGATCCGCGCCGAACTCCTCCCCGAGCACAAGCTCGATGCGATCGCCGGGCTGCGGCGCGAGGGGCGTGTGGCGATGGTGGGCGACGGCGTGAACGACGCTCCCGCGCTCGCCGCCGCCGACGTGGGCGTGGCGATGGGGAGCGGGAGCGACGTGTCGCTCGAGAGCGCCGACCTGGTGCTGATGAAGAGCGACCTGTCGCGGATGGCCGGCGCCGTGGGCCTCGCGCGGAAGACGGCGGCGACCATCCGCTTCAACCTGGCGTTCGCGATGGGCGTGATCGTGATCGTGGGCACGCTCTCGCTCTTCGGCCGCATCCCGCTGCCGCTGGGCGTGGTGGCGCACGAGGGCGGCACCATCTTCGTGGTCACCGTGGGCCTGCGCCTCCTCGCCCACCGCTTCGAATCGCCAGCGAAGAGCCGCCGCGAAACCGTTGTCCCACGCGGACACCTGCTGGCCATTACCGAGTCCGCGACCGGTGATTGATCAGACGCACCGCGACCCGGTTTCGCCGAGCGTCACGGAGTCAGGTAACCGGATCCAGCAGCAGGGTGCCGACCGCGATCGCGGTGACGCCGATGACCACCCAGAACGCAATTTTTGCCGCCCGCTCGTTGCGCGTCTTTGCCGCGGCCAGACTCTCCCTGAGTTCCTTCTGTATCTCCTCGCCCTTCAGTATCCCGGTTTCGGCAGCGGCTCCGGCCGTCAGCAAGTCGCGCGCTTGGCCGCGGGTGCGCATCATTCCAGGCCCGGGCGACGTGGTGACGAAGTGGTGGTATCCCTCGATCCGGGTTACATTCGCGCGCAGAACCAGTACCACCCCCCAGAGTACCGCGAGCGGAGGCAGCACCCACAGCACGTACTGCATCGAGTCCAGTTCCCAGCTTCCGAAAAGGTTCAGCGCCCCCGCCTTCTGAGCCAACTTATACACGAAGTAGACGACCAGGATGGCAATGAACGCGGCGATCGCGAGGAACTGGTAGCGAAGCGAATCGAGGAGCTTGTATGGCGGATGCCGGCCGAGATACGGGTTGAACACCGTACGGTCTTCATCGTAGCAATAGAGCGCCTCCACGTTGGCGAGAAACGCGATCGCCCTGGTGGCCCAGTAGCTTGCGTCCAACACGTTGAGCAGTCCCCAGAACGCCGCGACCAACGCGATCACCACCGCAATCGGCGCCGGCAGTTCGTTCTTTTCCGCAAGACTGATCACGACTACGGCGCCCGCAACCAGGGCCAGTGATTGCCAGCCGATACCCAGGTGGCGGCTGAGGTCCTGCACCGACATGTCGTAATAATGCAGGATAAACTCGTGACGCTGCGCGCGGAACTTGTCCTCGGGCGTCTCCGGATCGTTGCTCATGCTCTTCGCGTCGTATAATGTGTTCAGCATCCCCACCAGGGTTGAACCTTCCACCACGTGGGTCATGACAGGATCAGTTTAGCGGGTCCCCCGCTTCGAAGCCATTGATCGGCCTTCGCCTCCGCGACCCCCTCCCTCGGCCCGTGCGGTTCACTCCAACAAGGCGGACATCCGCGAATGCCTGGTGTCGATCGTTTCGTTTGCCATAGCAGGCGCGTGCTCCGGATTGCGCTGAAGCTGGGATGGAAGGCTGGCGTGCAATACACCAACCTCCGGAACGTTCGGGGCGTCGACGAGATCGGGTTCCTGGACATCGATTGGAAAGCCTACGATTTCAAGCGCCACCTCGAAGCCGCCCGGGCGACCCGGCCAGGGCTGACGGTAGCCCACGATGTGACGGACGAGGCGGATCTGGAGCGCGTGGTGGATCAAGCCTCGGATCTCGCCCGGTTCGCCGAGCGCGTGGTGATCGTCCCCAAAGACAAGAAGCTCGAGGACGGGCTGGAGGAACGTGTGCCGCAGGAGTTCTGGTTCGGCTACAGTGTTCCCACGCGCTACGGAGCGACGCCGCTCTCGCCGCACGTCTTCCGCCGCCCTGTTCACCTGCTTGGCGGGCGACCCGACGTTCAGCGCCGGATCGCGGAGATGCTCCCGGTGGTGAGTCTCGATTGCAACCGGTTCACCATCGACGCATGCTACGGCGACTACTTCGACGGGGACGGATTCAGGCCGCATCCCGTTGGGGGCTACGAACGCTGCATCGCCGATTCGATCCAGAACGTCAACAACCTCTGGCGTGAATACCGGGCTCCCCGCCTGGAGACCTGAAGGAGGGCCCATGCCACTGCTGGATTCCGTCGACAAGATCGTCAGCGTTTACCTTGCCGCGGTTTGCAAGGAGGAGTTCACCTACCGGAACATCCGGTACGGCCCGCGTCCGCTCTCGGTGTCGCCGCTCCTGTTTCGAGGGTTCACCTGCCCTCCACGCTGCGGTGGATGCTGTCCCCGGTTCAGTCTGGACTACCTTCCCGCGGAAGAGCATCCCTACCCGCTCACGCGGCGCTCCGTGAGCGTAAACGGCCGCGAAGTGGAGTTCTGGTCCGACTTGCAGCGGGACCATTCAGATTACCATTGCCGGAACCTCGACCCGGCGACCGGGCGTTGCGGGATCTACGAGCGGCGGCCTTTCTCCTGTGACTTTGAATTGATTCGCTTCATCCACCGCCAGCAGGACGCGATCCTGACGCAGAAGCTCTTCGGCCGCGGCTGGGCGATGCTGCGCGTCGACGGGGAGCGTCGAGCATTGTGCGAAATGACGCCCGCGACCGCCTGGACCACGTCGGAAGTGGTCCGCAAGCTCGGGCGCCTGCGGTTGTGGGCGGACCACCTGGGCGTGGTGACCTGGCTCGACGAGATCATCGCATGGGTGGAAACGGGCCCGCACGATTCGCCCTTGCGGCTTCCGCCTCCGGAATGACACCGGTCGAAGCTCACGCCGGCTCCACCACCAGCTTGCCGCGGAGCATGTTCATCCCGCAGGTCCAGGTGAACTCGCCGGGTTGCGATGGCGTGAACTCCACCGGCGTGGTCTTGAACGCGGGCAGGTCGCGGGCGATGCCGAAATCGCCGAAGATGACCTGCTCGCTGCAGCTGCCGGTCTCGTCGCGGTAGAAGTCCAGCCGCACGGGGCGGCCCTGCTTCACGCGCACCACGTCGGGGGTGTAGCCGCCCTTCACGGTGATCTTCACCTCCTGCACGCCGCCATCCGTCACCTGCGCGGCCACCGCCCGCCGCTCGCCGAAGAAGTACCACAGCACCGCCACGATCGCGGCCACACCGCCCGCCAGCACCAGGATCTCGCTCGTATCCATCATCCCACCTCGGTCCATAAGTTGTGACGGGCGAATGAATTCGCTGCAACGACCACACGAAGTCCGCCTTCGCGGACTACCTGCGCCTGCGCCGCCGATCCTCTGGCGCGCGGCGCCGGTCCCGCGGGTCCGCGGGGACGCAGGCGTCCGTGCCGCGCCACCGAGACCTCGGCCGCACCTGAGCCTGTAGTCCGCGCAGGCGGACTTCGTGTCCTTGTCGCCGCGAATTCATTCGCTCGGGCTCACCTCCGCACCCCCGCACCTCCGCACCCCCGCACCGCGGTCACACCTTCACCCGCCGCAACCGCAGCGAGTTGCTCACAACGCTCACGCTCGACAGCGACATCGCGGCGCTGGCGATCACCGGGCTCAGCAGCACGCCGAACAGCGGGTACAGCGCGCCGGCGGCCACGGGGATGCCGATCACGTTGTAGACGAAGGCCCAGAACAGGTTCTGCTTCACCGTGCGGATCGTAGCGCGGCTGAGCTTGATCGCGCTGACCACGCCGCGCAGGTCGCCGCGGATCAGCGTCACGTCGCTGGCCTCGATCGCCACGTCCGTCCCCGTGCCGATGGCGATCCCCACGTCGGCCTGGGCCAGCGCGGGGGCGTCGTTGATGCCGTCGCCCACCATCGCCACGCGGCGTCCCTCGTCCTGCAGCCGCTTCACCTCGCGCGCCTTGCCGTCCGGCAGCACCTCGGCGAGGACGCGGTCGATGCCGGCCTGCTTCGCGACCGCTTCGGCGGTGCGGCGGTTGTCGCCGGTGATCATCACCACCCGCAGCCCCATCTTCCGCAGCGTGGCCACCGCTTCCGCCGATTCGGGCTTCAGCGTGTCGGCCACCGCCACGATGCCCGCGTACGTTCCACCGACCGCGGCGAAGGTGGGCGTCTTCCCCGCGTCCGCCAGCTTGGCGGCCTGCGTCTCCGCGTCGCCCAGGTCGATGCCGCGCTCGCGGAGCAGCTTGGCGTTGCCGATCAGCACCGCGCGTCCGTCCACCGTGGCCTCGATGCCGTGCCCGGCCAGTGCGCGGAAGCCGGTCGCATCCGCCAGCGCCAGACTTCGACTCTGCGCGCCCCGCACCACCGCCTCGCCCACCGGGTGCTCGCTCCCGCGCTCGGCCGAGGCGACCAGCCGCAGCAGTTCGTCCGTGTCGAACCCGTCCGCGGGGACGACCTCGGTCAGTTCGGGGCGGCCCTGCGTGAGGGTGCCGGTCTTGTCCAGCACGACGGTGTCCACCCGGTGCGCCGTCTCCAGGCTTTCGCCGCCCTTGATCAGCACCCCGCTCTCGGCGCCCTTGCCGGTGCCCACCATGATGGCGGTCGGCGTGGCCAGGCCCAGCGCGCAGGGGCAGGCGATGATCAGCACGCTCACGAAGTTCACCAGCGCCAGCGTGAAGCGCGTCTCGGGCGGGGCCAGGATGAACCAGGCCACGAAGGTGGCGATGGCGATGCTGATCACCACCGGGGTGAAGACGCCGCTGATCACGTCGGCCAGCCGCGCGATCGGGGCCCTGGAACCCTGCGCGTCCTGCACCAGCCGTACGATCTGCTGCAGCGCCGTGTCCTTCCCCACCTTCGTCGCGCGGAAGCGGAAGGAGCCGGTGCGGTTGAGGGTGGCGCCGAACACCTCGTCGCCCGCCGTCTTCTCGGCGGGGATGCTCTCGCCCGTCAGCATCGACTCGTCCACCGCCGACGCGCCCTCCATCACCACGCCGTCCACCGGCACCTTCTCGCCCGGGCGGACGACCACCACGTCACCGGGAATCACCGCCTCGACCGGGATGTCGGTCTCGACGCCGTCGCGGATCACGCGCGCGGTCTTCGCCTGCAGACCCATCAGACGCTTGATGGCGTCGGACGTCCTGCCCTTCGCCCGCGCCTCCAGCATCCGGCCCAGCAGGATCAGCGCGATGATGACGGAGGCGGCCTCGTAGTAGACCGCCGGCCGCGTCATCCCCGCATGCCCCGTCAGGAAGAAGCGCGGGAAGAACGTGGCCGCGAGCGAATAGAGGTACGCCGTGCCGGTGCCGACGGCGATCAGCGTGTTCATGTCGGCCGCGCGGTGGCGGAAGGCCGCCCACGCGCCGCGGTAGAACTGCGCGCCACCGTAGAGCACGACCGGTGTCGCCAGGAACAGCTGCACCCAAACCGCGCCCGGGAACTCGAGCCAGGGGATGCGCCCGTGGCTCATCGCCATCACCAGCACGGGCAGCGACAGGATCGCCGCGATCCAGAACCTGCGCCGCAGCCCCGCGTACTCGGCCGCGTGCGCCGCCTCGATGCTGTCTTCCGCCTGCGTGGCCGATCCCCCCTCGGGCACCTCCACCACCGCGTAGCCGAAGTTCTCGATGGCGCGGCGCAGCGTGGCGGCGTCCGTCGCGGCCTGGAGGTAGTCGACGCGCACCTCGCGCGTGGCCAGGTTGAAATCGGCGGCCGTCACGCCGCGGTAGCGCATCAGGTGGTGCTCCAGCGGCTGGCTGCTTCCGCCCGGCCGCGCGGAGTCGTCCACCACGAACTCGGCGCGGGCGCTGCCGGCGGTGCCGTAGCCGGTGTCCTTCACCACGCCGATCAGGTCGCGCACGCCGGTGGTCTGCGGATCGTACTCCACCGTGGCTTTCGAAGTCGCGAGGTTCACCCCCGCGCGGCGCACCCCCGGCGCCCTGGCCAGCGACAGCTCCACCCGCCGCGCGCAACTGGCACAGGTCATCCCCGTGATCGGCAGGTCCACCCGCTCGGTCGGTCCGTCGGCGGCGGGCGGCTGCGCGCGGCCCATCGAGAGCTGGACGACGGGCCGGGGGGTCGGCGCGGCGCCGGCCGCGGGCGTGGGGCGCTTCATCCCGAGCTGCACCACCGGCTGCGAGGCGATCTTCGTCGCGCCCCCGCTGGCGGCGTGCTGATGCTTCGCGTGCCCGGCGGGCGCGCCGGCGGCCGGCGCGAGGTACGTCTCCGGGGCCGCGTCGAAGCGCTGCTTGCAGCCGGGATGGCAGAACCAGTACGTCTGGCCGTTGTATTCGCTGCTCCCGGCGGCGCTCGCCGGGTCCACCGTCATCCCGCAGACGGGATCGACGGCGGATCTGTTTCTGGGTTCCATGGGCCGCCTCCTCAGCGGGCGTGCTTGTACATCAGGTCCAGCACCTCGTCGTACGCCTCTTCGCGGCTGTGCTCGTCGCCCGTGGCCAGCGCATCGGTGATGCAGTGGCGCAGGTGGTTGCGCATCAGCAGCTTGCCCACGCCGCGCAGCGCCTCGTGCACGCTGGCCACCTGCACCAGCACGTCGCCGCAGTAGCGTTCGCTCTCCACCATCTTCTGCAGACCGCGGATCTGCCCCTCGATGCGTCTGAGCCGTGCGAGCGCCTGCTCCTTCAGCTCGGGCTCCACATGCGAGGCGTGCCGCAGCTCTTCGTTCAGTTCGGCTTCCGTCGGCATCTCCATCTCCAGCCTCTTAGGATACCCCCCTACCCTATCCAGATGAGGAAAGGTAATCACCCGGTCAAGGGGGTGCAAGGAGAGAGCCCCGGGGCGTCACGGGGGATCGCACCGGCGGCTGAAGCCGCAGCAACGACGGAAAGCCTCGCAAACCGCGCGAGGCTGCACGCCGGGTTCGGTGGCTCGTGGCGGCGCGGCGCTGTGCCCTACGCGGCTTGGCAACGGCCGGAGTATCACACGAGCGACCCGCTTCCGGAGCCGGAGGCGGGTCGTGGGGGACGTGCGGATCGCGTGAGCCGTCAGTTCAGCGTGGGATCGGTGGCGGAGTTGCTGACCACGAAGTGGGTTTCGTGCGCCTCCAGGCCCAGGACGTTCACCACGAAGCGGTACACGCCGGGCTGGGGGAAGGTCATCCCCACCAGCGTGAACACCTGGTTGGCGGTGCTGAACTCGCCGGCGGGGACGGTGGGCGGGTTGATGTCGCCGCTGGCCTCGAACAGGACCTCGTTGGCCTCGTTCACCATCAGCACCTGCACGGGAAAGCTGCGCCCCCCGTCGCCGAACTCGGCCTGCACGCGAAAGGCGAACACCATCCGCGGGTGCACCACCGGGAACTCGGCCGCGGCGATGCGGTCGAACACGCCCAGCACGTTCAGCTTGCCTTCCTGCGAGATGTTGGCCTCGTCGGCCAGGAACGCCATCGGGATTCTCATCGTGTGCCTTCCCCCGGCCGTGCCGGGCAGTCGTCGCTTCCCCCGCGCACCCACATCCGGCCCACCGACACGGTGTCGGGCACCGAGTCGGCGTCCATTCGCGCCGGGGTCCAACCCTTCGTCGCCACCGTGTCGAGCCCGAAGCTGATGCCCGGCTGGTTGGGGAACCAGACCGCCACCTGCCGCTCGGCCGCGCCCGCGCACATCCGCCCAAAGCTGGCGCGCAGGTCGCCCACGCGCGAGCCCACTCCCGCGCCGGCCGCCGTCTTCAACCCCGCCTGGTCGATCACGATCCGCTCCACCGTTGGCCCGGCCGTCATCGCCAGCACCTGCCGGCCGCCGGGCATCACCAGGATCCCCGTCTCCGTAGCCCCCTCCGGCCCCTTCCACGTGGTGTCGCGCGCCTCGGGGCAGGCGGTGCGCAGCGCGGTGACCGGCATCCCGACCCGCACCGGGCCGATTCCGTAGCGCGTGACCACCACGTCCTTCACGTTTCCGCACCCGCCGACCGTCACCGCGCTCCCGGGGCGCATGCGCAGCGTGTCCGTCACCGGCGGCGCGAGCGGCGTCCCGTCCGCCCCCAGCAGCGTGGCGCGCACCACGAAGCGCGTGGCCGTGTCCGTCCGCGCGGGGGGCGCGGCGGCCCGCCGCCTCGGGGCCGGGGGCGCCGGCTGGCCCGGCACGGCCACAGGGGGCGCGGCGGGCGGCGCGGGCGCGGGGGGCGTGTGGATCGCCTGCCGGACCTCGATGGTCTGTCCCGTCGCCAGGGCGCCGACCGCGAAGCGCAGCCGCGTGCCGGACGAGTCCACCACCACCGTCTCGGGCCTGGAGGCGGCGGACGAGTCCACCGGCGCGGTGACGGGCGCCTGCACGAAGAGCTCGAGCACCGCGGCCGGGACGGCGGCGGCGCTGTTGTTCTGCAGGGTGACAGTCAGCGTGTCGTCGGCGTTCCAGGGCGGCTGGTCGGGGAGGCGCAGGGTCACGTCCACCCGCGCGGGAGCGCCCGGCGCGGGCGGTGCCTGCCCCGGGTCCGGCGGCGGCTTGCGGTCGCGGCAGCCGCCCAGCGCCAGCGCCGCGCACGCCGCGGCCATCCACCCGAACCCCGCCCTTCGCTGTGTCGTCCGCATCCGTATCCATGGGAAGGCGCGGCGCAACGGGGAGTCCGGGACGAGCCCCGGTTTTGCGTGCGCCGTGACGGGCTCTATTTTGTCGCCCTTCCGGCGCGCGCGACAGGGCGCCGACCGCACCCGCACACGCCCGGGCATGGCCGACCACGAAGCGAACGAGCAGCGCGGCAGGGAGAACCCCACGCTCAACCGCGCCGCGCGGATGGGGATGGCCACCGAAGACGAGCGGCTGCTGCAGAGCCCCGCGGCCCAGCCCTCGCCGGTGGTGGAGTTCACCAGCACCGACCCGTGGCGCGTGTTCCGCATCATGGGCGAGTTCGTGGAAGGGTTCGACGCCCTCGCGAAAGTGGGACCCGCGGTCACCATCTTCGGATCGGCGCGGGTACCGCCCGGCCACCCGCAGTACCAGACGGCGCGCGAAACGGCGCGGCTGCTGGGCGAGGCGGGGTTCACCATCATCACCGGCGGCGGGCCGGGGATCATGGAGGCGGCCAACCGCGGCGCGCGCGACGCCGGCGTGCCGTCCATCGGCTGCAACATCGAGCTCCCGTTCGAGCAGCACATCAACGGCTACGTCGACGTGGCCATCAACTTCCGCTACTTCTTCGTGCGGAAGACGATGTTCGTGAAGTACGCCGAGGCGTTCGTGATCTTCCCCGGCGGCTTCGGCACGCTGGACGAGCTGACCGAGGCGCTCACGCTGATCCAGACCGGCAAGATCCGCGATTTCCCCGTGGTCCTCTACGACAGCGCCTACTGGAAGGGTTTCCTGGACTGGATCAGGGGCACGCTGCTGGGCGAGGGGAAGATCAGCCCCAAGGACCTGGAGCTGATGGAAATCGCCGACACGCCCGAAGAGGTGGTCCGCATCGTACTGGCCTACAGCGCCAGCGCCCTGGAGAACGCGCAGCGCCCGGACCTCCCCGAGCGCGCCGACAGTACGGAGAAGAACGGACCAACGTCCCCGGTCGAGGAAGCGCCCGCCGCGACCGACCCCGACTCTCCCGCCGCGCCGCACAAGGGCGACGCGCAGTAGAGGAGTGTTTCTCGGCACTCACCACCCGGCACTCAGCACTTTTCGGAATATGGCGCAGAGCAAGTACCTGAGCGGGAAGCGGATCGAGCCGACCAGGATCGGCCCGGGGCTGACCGTGACGCAGCTGATCGACGGGACGTTCCAGGCCTACAACGCGGCTCGGCTCCGCGAGGGATGCCATCTTCTGACGAAGAAGATGCTGGAGGACGACGTCACCATCGGGCTGACGATGACGGGCGCGCTGACTCCCGCCGGGCTGGGGATGAGCAGCGTGATCCCGCTGATCGAAGCGGGGTTCGTGGACTGGATCATCTCCACCGGCGCCAACCTGTACCACGACACGCACTTCGGCATCGGGCTGGAGCTGCGCCAGGGATCGCCGCAGATCAGCGACACGGTGCTGCGCGAGGAAGAGGTCGTGCGCATCTACGACATCTTCTTCGACTACTCGGTGCTCCTCGACACCGACGCCTTCTTCCGCACGATCATCGCGTCGGACGAGTTCCAGCGGCCGATGTCGACGGCCGAGTTCCACTACATCTGCGGCAAGTACGTCGCGGCGCGCGAGCAGGAGCTGGGGATCGGGCGCAAGAGCCTGCTGGCCGCGGCGTACGAGCACGCGGTGCCGATCTACACCTCGTCCCCGGGCGATTCGTCGATCGGGATGAACGTGGCCGCCAAGGCGCTGCAGGGAAACAAGCTGATGTTCGACGTGAACGCCGACGTGAACGAGACGGCGGCGATCGTGCTCGACGCCAAGCGCGGCGGCGGCAAGAGCGCCATCTGGATCCTGGGCGGCGGCAGTCCCAAGAACTTCGCCCTGCAGACCGAGCCGCAGATCCAGGAGGTGATGGGGATCGACGAGCGCGGCCACGACTACTTCCTCCAGATCACCGACGCCCGCCCCGACACCGGCGGCCTGAGCGGCGCCACCCCCGCCGAGGCCGTGAGCTGGGGGAAGATCGACCCCGAGCGCCTTCCCGACGCCGTCGTCTGCTATCTCGATTCGACCGTCGCCCTGCCGCTGCTGGCCGCGTACGCGCTGGACAACCATGCCCCGCGTACCCCCAGGCGCCTGTTCGACCGCCGCGACCAGATGATGCAGCGCATCCGCGACGAGTACGAGAAGAGCGAGCGCAACGAGAGCACCCAGGACACCGCCCGCGGCCACGCCGTGCACGAAGGGAGCATGCTGGAGCGCGACCGGTAGAACGGCCGCGGCCGGGCAGCCACGGAGCCGCCCGGCCGCTCTCTCGTGTGAACCGACGGAAGCGTACGACCCCGCGATGATCACCGCCGACAAGGTGCGCGTCTACTTCAAGTACGACGGCGACGTCGATTTCCTCCAGCGCGGCGGCCCCACCCGCGACCGCAACGTCCTGGAGCCGGGGGACTGGCATACGCTCGACCAGCTCCGCATGGCGCTGGCGAACCTCAAGGCCGGCCAGGTGTCCGCCGAGCTCGCCGAGCACACCCGCGCCGACCTCGCCCGCCTGACCGACGGCCCCGAGACCGCCCGTATGCTGATGGATGTGGCTTGAACTTGCACTTCTAGCCTGACGTTCTACAGGGAACGGATTGAACGCGACGCGAGGGATTCCCGAACGGGGGAGCGTACCAGGAGCTTCGCTCAGGCTTTCAGTGGCCGCTGCGGCGCTTCCCCTTTTCTTCGCGCCAGGGCGAACGCAGATATCCTCTCCAGACTTCCACCTGGAGAGGGAAGATGCCGCGAGACATCGAGCCAGAATCCTGCAACCTCCCGGTCGACCTCTGGGAGACGATGCCACCCCGCGAACGGGATCGGATCGCCCTCGAGCTGAACAGCAGGCTGCGGCGAAGGGTTTGGGAGCGGATCGAGGAAGAACACCCCGACTGGCCGAACTGGAAGAAGAAGATCGAGTTCGTGCGCTGGTTCTTCGGTTCCGAACCGCTACCGCGTGGCTTCGAAGAATGGATGCGCGAACGCCGCGATGAAAAACCGCCTGCCTTCTGACCTGCGTCTCTCGATGCGTTCTCCTCGCCTCCCGACATGAGCACCCCCGTGCGCGATTGGCTGCGCGACCCGGAGAAGTGGCTCCAGTTGCTGACCATCGTCGGCGGGCTGGCGGCGTTCGGCATCGGGGTGCGCGAGTACCGCGAAGAGCAGCGCTGGAAGCGGATCGAGTACTTCACGCAGCTGCTGCAGTCGGTAGAGGCGGAGCCGGAGGTGCGCGCCGGGCTGATCATGCTGGAGTACAACCAGCCGCGCGTCTGCGTCCACGAGGAGTCCGCCGACACGGCGCGGTGCTTCGTGGCCACCGACAGCCTCCTGGTCACCGCGCTCGACGCCTCGATCCACGGCCGCAGGCTGGCCCCCGACGAGTACCAGGTGATCTACTCGATCGACCGGCTGCTGACGGCGCTCGACCGGCTGGAGTACCTGCAGGCCCAGGGCTTCGTGAACGAAGAAGTGCGCCACCCCACGATCGCCTACTGGATCGCGCTGATCGGCGACCGGCGCACCGAGTCGAAGCCGATGGCCGTGCGCGCCAGGCTCTGCGACTACGTCCGCTACTTCGAGTACAAGGGCACCCTGCGGCTGATCGCGCAGTACACCCCGCCGCGCGACCGCATCGCGCAATGCACCGTTCCCGCCGGCCCGTGACCGCGATGGACTTTCCCCGGCTCTCCCGCTTCCTGGCCAGCCTCGCCGCGAACAACGAGAAGGCGTGGTTCGAGGCGAACAAGGCCGAGTTCCAGGCGCTGCGCGACGGCTTCCACGCCTTCGTGGGCGACGTGATCGCCGACGTCGCGCGGTTCGACGAGACCGTGCGCTGGGTGGACCCCAAGGACTGCGTGTACCGCATCTACCGCGACGTGCGCTTCAGCCCCGACAAGACGCCGTACAAGACCACCTTCAGCGCGGTGATCAGCGAGCGCGGGCGCCACGAGGGGCACGGGCCCAGCTACTACTTCCAGGTGGACCAGCACGGCACGCTGATGGCCGGCGGCGGCGTGTGGATGCCCGACAACGGACGGCTGGCGCTGATCCGCGAGCATGTCGCCGAGCACCCCGAACGGCTCCGGAAGGTGATGCGGGCGCGCGCCTTCCCATCCACCTTCCCCACCGGCCTGTGGGAGGGCCACAAGCTCAAGCGCCCGCCCGCCGGCCACGCGCCCGGCTCGCCGCTGATCGAGACCATCAAGCTCAAGAGCTTCCTGGTGGAGCGCGAGCGCGACGTGGCCCAGGACGCGGAGGGCGTGCGCGAGTGGATCGGGGAAACTTTCCGCGCCATGCACCCGTTCATCCTCTGGCTGCGCGAGGCGCTCGCGCGCGCCGAAGAGCCCGCCCCCTGACGGACCCTCGTCCCGTCCGCGCGGAAACACGAACGATCCCGATCACATGAACGACTCGGCCGGCCGGGGCTCGCGGGTGAGCAGCCTGGCCTCGATCCGCGTGGGCGTGGCGGCGCTGCGCACCAACCCGATGCGCACGGTGCTCTCCACGCTCGGCGTGATCATCGGCGTGGCGGCACTGGTCGCCGTGCTCTCGCTGGGCGATGGGATGGAGGCGTTCGCGCGCAGCCAGCTGGAGCGCACCACCGGCGTGCAGAACGTCTACGTCAGCCCCGTCACCGCGGACACCGCCGACGGAATCCTCGTCGCCCGCGCGCGGGTGCCGCTGTTCGGCGAGACGGAGGCGCGCGAGGCGGCCCGGCTCCCGGGGGCGGCGGGCGCGGCCGTCACCTTCAGCGGCACCACGCTGATCCGCTCGCCCGGCGGCGGCGACCGGGCGGCGCGGGTGACCGCCGCCACCGCCGGCAGCGCCGCGATGTATGGCGTGGAGTTGCACCGCGGCCACTTCTTCACCCCGGCCGAGGCGGCGGCCGACACGCCCGGCGCCGTGGTCACCAGCCGCGCGGCCGAGGCGCTCTCGCCGGGCGCGCCGGCCGCCATCGTGGGACGCGTGCTGGAGTTGCGCGGCACGCCCGTGCGCGTGGTGGGCATCGTCGCGCCCGACCCGCGCGACAGGGGGTTCGGCATCTACGTCCCCCTCGCCGTGGGCGCCAGGGTGATGTCGCCGGGCGAGGCGGTGCTCCCGCGGCGGCTGGTGATCAAGGCGCGGCGCGTGGAAGACGTGGAGTCCGTCCGCGCGGCGGCGGAAGGGTGGCTGGCCGCCCGTCACGGCGCCGCGTGGGCGAAGGATTTCGTGCTGAGCACCGACCGCGCGCGCGGCGAGCAGACGAAGACGGGGTTCCTGCTCTTCAAGCTGTTCATGGGCGCCATCGCCGGCATCTCGCTGCTGGTGGGCGGGATCGGGATCATGAACGTGCTGCTGGCGTCGGTCACCGAGCGCACCCGCGAGATCGGCATCCGCAAGGCGGTGGGCGCGCGCCGGCGCGATATCGTCCTCCAGTTCCTTTCCGAGTCCGTCGCCATCACCGGCTCGGGGAGCCTTCTCGGGCTGCTGCTGGGCGTGGGCGTGGCGTTCGGCGCCACCGCGGCGATGCGCGCCTACGCCGACGCGCCGATCCACGCCGGCCTCTCGATCAGCACCATGCTCGTCGCGGCGTTCGCGGCGGTGCTGATCGGCCTCTCGTTCGGCACCTACCCCGCCCTCCGCGCCGCGCGGCTCTCGCCGATCGAGGCGATCCGGCACGAGTAGGGCCCTCCTCCCCCAGCCGCCCGACTGAAGGGCTCCCAACTGCCAGCCTGCTTCTCGCCCCCTCCACCCGCGCGGTGAGGGGGCGACCTTTGTCGGGACCCATCAACCACCGGCTGTCCCCTGTCCCCTGTCCCCTGTCCCCTGTCCCCTGTCCCCTGTCCCCT
>Ga0207706_10000740_pt1 | contig 34067 bp, 49 predicted proteins | sample KBSC53metaG_FD_184318 | JGI IMG/M metagenome (GOLD analysis project Ga0207706, IMG submission 184318) | Corn rhizosphere microbial communities from Kellogg Biological Station, Michigan, USA - KBS C5-3 metaG (SPAdes) (version 2) | ecosystem: Host-associated > Plants > Roots > Rhizosphere > Soil ... | reverse complement strand
AACGGGGGCCGGCAAGGCACCTGCGAACCGGATGTTGGTAGCATAGCGATGGATCATCTAGGGTTCCTTCACTAATCGGTCCATGTAGCCAGCTTTTGAAAGGCGATCCGGCATTCAGCAATGAGGAAACTTCCACCCAAGGGCGGTCACCGTTCAAGAAAGCAAGACCGTAGAAATCCTCGTGCCTCAGGGGGACTGGTCATGCTCTACGAAGACGATGCCGTCGTGGCCCTCAACAAACCCGCGAAACTGTTGGCGGTGCCTGCAGATGACTCGGCTACCCCATCCGCCCTGTCTCTTCTTTCTGCAGAACTGAAATCAAAGAGGCAACGGGCCTTTGTCGTACATCGTATCGATCGTTACACGTCCGGAATCCTGCTCTTTGCAAAAACACGGCCAGATCGAGACGCGCTCGTTCGACAGTTTCTCGGCCACACTCCGGTGCGGCAGTATCTTGCAGTAGTTCGCGGACATCTCGGCGTCAAAGAAGGGACGCTCGTTCACTACTTTCGGCAAGAAGGAATGTTTCAAAGGGTCACCACCAGGCGCGACCCCAGATCGGCTCGTGCTGAGCTTCGCTATTCCGTGGAACGCCGTCTTCGCGCCGCTACACTTGTCAGAGTAAGTCTGGTGACGGGATTGCAGAATCAGATCCGAGTGCAGTTTTCAGCGATCGGCCATCCGGTCATCGGCGACAGAAAGTACAATCCAGCGGAAGCGGCGGAGCGGCGAATCACCCGTGTCGCTCTCCACGCAGCGCATCTTCAGTTCATTCATCCACGCTCGGGAGAAAGCGTCTCCGTTGACTGCGAACTTCCCCCGGACTTTCAGGCTCTTCTTCATGCATTAGGGTTGCCAATCCGCAGGAACTGATGAGGGCGCCAGCCATGCAGTTCGCAGCCGCGGAGCCATCCTGTAGTTGTTGTTAAACAGGCGATTTCACCAACTACTGAGAATGGCAGCGCTTCGGAAATGCCGTCGCGCAAAATCTGCATGGGTTCCAGCGACGTTATGGGCCGGTAAATACCTCTCGGATTGAGTAGTTGAGTAGCCGACCAAACTCGTCAAATTGAAAGCGAACCTGGATATCACCCCGCACAAGCTGGGATCTGGATGTGCTCCGTATGAGCGCAAGCTCTACTCTGCGCTCGTTCGAAAACTTGGAATCGTCGGTGTACGAGTGCTGTATCGATTGAGAATCGAGATAACTCTCGACTGCTGTTCGACTGCTACCGACAGGAGTCACTGTTTCAAGCTGCTTCCTTACTCCTTCGACCGTGAGCGGCTGCGGGGTCGCACTGCGCTGTGCGACGAACCGACAAATGAGAATGGTGGCGACTACAGCTGCAATCACGACAAGGATCCGGAGCGTTTTCTTCGTCTGCATCGTCTAACCGAAATTTTCAGTTCTCAGTCCTCGGTTCTTGGTCCTCGGCTGTGCCGAAACGTTGCTAGCTTGAGGGGACTGGTTTCAATTGGCGGGACAGGAATGCTTTTGCCATGGCCCAATCACGCTTTACGGTCGCGGGAGAAATTTTGAGGACTTCGGCGGTTTCCTCGATCGACAAGCCTGCGAAGAAACGTAGTTCCACGATGCGTCCTTGTTGGGAATCGAGTTTGGAGAGGGTGTCGAGGGCCTGGTCGAGGGCGACGAGATTGATATCGCGCTCGGCAGGGGCCAAGAGGTCTTCATCGAGAGTGAGCTTGCAGGCACCTGCTCCACGTTTTGCGGCGTCGCGTCCGCGGGCGTGATCGACGAGGATTCTTCTCATCATCTGCGCGGCTATTCCAAAAAAATGAGCGCGACCCTGCCAGCTGACATCGTGCTGGTCGATCATGCGTAGATAGGCTTCGTGGACGAGCGCAGTGCTCTGCAAGGTGTGGCCGGGACGCTCTCTTTGGAGATAGCGGCGAGCCAGCTTGCGAAGCTCGTCGTAGACCAGGGGCAACAAATCTTCCATAGCCTGCTGATTTCCGCCGGTCCAAAGCACCAGCAGCCGGGTGACATCGGCTCTTGTCTGGTCAGGGATATTGCCGTTCATGGTCGAAGGAAGGCGCTTTGCGCGACCCCAAGGTAGCGAGCGGGCGCGGCGGAGTCAACGGCTAAGTATGGGTGGCGGGGAGAGCCATCCGGTTCATTGGGCAGCGGTTTTGCGGGTGGGTCTTGAGCCGGGGCCGGAGGTTGTTTCGGGTGGTGGGCACATATTTACGTTAAGGATGATCCGGTCTGCGGGTGTCTTGCGCGTTAGTAGATGAAGGCACTTCGCGCCAGATAATGCGGGTGGGATGGCCTTCTGGAGAGACTTGTGAAGACTACCGTCGTGAAATTTTATGGCGTGTTCCTGTTAGTGCTGGTGGCGGGAACGATGATGACGCCAAGCGCGCTGCTCGCTTCGATTAAAACACGTTTCGGAAGAGCAGCGCGCACCGCGGCGGTCGAGAGCGTGCGCGCGAGTGTCGATGGGAGTGGATTGGAAGCGCGGGCGGATGGAGATCTTCCGCTGACTTTTGTGGCTGGCAAGAGTGCGAGAGAGAAGTTCACGACGAAGGATGCAGAGCATTCTCTGTCTCTGACTGCGGCGGGTGGCGTAGTGCTGGTTTTGAATGCGCAGGGTGAAGGCGGGAAGACACGCACGAAGAGTGGAGAAGGTGTTCGGGTGGCGCTGGGTGATTCCAATCCAACGCCGAAAGTGGTCGGGCTCGAGGAGCTTCCGGCGGCACGCGATGGAGTTGTGGGCAAACAAGCGCGGCGCACGGCTCGCTATGCGAAGGCGGAATTTCAGCAGGTTTATCCCGGGATCGATGTTGTTTATCGCGCAAGCCAGGGGCAGCTTGAATATGATTTCGCGATCGCACCGCACGCCAATCCGAACAAGATCAGGCTGGCCTTTCGTGGGATCGATGGACTCGCGCTCGACGATCGCGGCAATCTATCGCTGCGGGCAGACGAGCACAGTATCAGGCAGAGTACGCCAACGGTGTATCAAGTGATCGAGGGGATGCGGCGAGAGATTGCGAGTGGCTACGTTCTGCTTGGCGAAAATGAAGTTGGCTTTGAACTCGGGCCCTATAACAAGGAGTATCCGCTGATGATCGATCCTGTGCTGACGTACACGGACGCGGTCGAAGGAATCAACGCAACGCTACGGATGGAATAAAGACGCCGGCGCCCGAAAAATGCATTTAGGCTATAGAAACTCCACGAATGAATCTACGACTTCGGCGCCTGCGTTATTGGTGATCCGCATGGCTTGCCGCTCGACATTTTTCATGAGGCCATCCAGATAGTCGCGCGAGTCGGAGATGCTGACGACGCCGACTGTCGCCTGATTCCAGAGATTGCTGGCATCGAGTTCAGCGACCGAGACGTTGAAGCTGGCACGCAGCCTATCTTTCAGGCTGCGCACCACTTGCCGTTTGTCTTTCAGGGACTGCGCGGCTTCGATGCGCAGTTCGAGGGTAAGGAACGCGATCATTGGTCGCTAGTAGCTAGTCGCTAGTAGCTGGTTACGCGAAAACTTCGGCGGCTACCTTTTCTGTCACAAAGGCTTCGATTACGTCGCCAACTTTGATGTCGCCGTAGTTTGCGATCGAGATGCCGCACTCCATGCCGTTACGTACTTCGCTTGCATCATCTTTGAAGCGCTTGAGCGAAGCGATCTTGCCTTTGAAAACGACAACGTTGTCACGCAGCAGGCGCACTTCGTGTTCGCGCTTGATCAGGCCGTCGAGCACGTAGCAGCCGGCGATGGTTCCGACTTTCGGAATGCGGAACGTGTCGCGCACTTCCGCGCGGCCCTGGTAGTTCTCTTTGATCGTCGGTTCAAGCAAGCCGGTCATGGCGCGCTTGATCTCGTCCTGGAGCTCGTAAATGATCGAGTGCAGGCGAATATCGACCTTGTCTTGTTCGGCGAGTTCCTGCGCCTTGCGTTCCGGCCGGACGTTAAACCCGATGATGATCGCGTTCGAGGCCGATGCCAGAAGAACGTCGGACTCGGTGATTGCACCGACACCGGAACGGAGAACTTTGAGGCGAACCTTGTCATTCGAAAGCTTGTTGAGCAGGTCGGTGAGAACTTCGACTGATCCGCCGACATCGCCTTTCAGAATGATGTTGAGTTCCTTCATGCCCGCGGTCTTCAACTGCTCCGCCAGACCCTCGAGCGAGACGCGAGAGCTCTTGGCCAACGTCGCTTCGCGCGTTTTCTGCTCGCGGTATTCGGAAATGTTGCGTGCCTTGTCCCGATCAGCGACGACTACAAACTGATCGCCTGCTTGCGGGAGGCCTTCGAGTCCGAGGACTTCGACTGGCGTGGACGGCGGCGCGTCTTGCAATGCGTTGCCGCGATCGTCGAACATGGCGCGGATTTTTCCGTACACATCGCCGACGACAAAGTTATCGCCGTTATGCAGCGTGCCATTCTGAACTAGAACGGTGGCGACGGGGCCGCGTCCGCGATCGAGTTTCGCTTCGAGGACAACGCCACTGGCGGCACGTTCGGGCGTGGCTTTGAGTTCCTGCAGATCTGCGACGAGGCAGATCATTTCCATCAGCAAATTGAGGTTAGTTTTCTTCTTGGCAGAGACGTCGACGAAAACAGTCGTGCCACCCCAGTCTTCTGGCATGAGGCCGCGATCGGCGAGTTGCTTCTTCACGCGATCGGGCATTGCTTCCGGCTTATCGACCTTGTTCACGGCGACGATGATCGGAACTTCGGCGGCGTGAGCGTGATCGATGGCTTCGAGTGTCTGCGGCATGACGCCGTCGTCGGCCGCAACTACGAGGACAACGATGTCGGTGGCCTTCGCTCCACGGGCACGCATGCGGGTAAACGCTTCGTGGCCGGGCGTATCGAGGAAGACGATCTGACGGCCGTAAGCTGGAGACGCCTTGTCTTGAATGGTGACCTTGTAGGCGCCGATGTGCTGCGTGATTCCGCCAGCTTCGCCTTCGGCAACACTGGTGGAACGAATGGAGTCGAGCAAAGTCGTTTTGCCGTGATCGACGTGCCCCATGATGGTGACCACGGGAGGACGCGTGCTGGCTTCGACGGGACCTTCTTCACTGCTTGCCGCGGCGTCTGTGATTTCCTTGGCGGCTTGTTCTTCGAACGTGATGACATCGGTTTCAGCGCCGAAGAAGCGCGCCATCTCGGTGGCGAGTTCGGCATCGAGCGTCTGGTTGATGGTCGCAAACACACCACGGCCGAGCAAGCGGGCGATGAGGTCTTTCGCGCGGATGCCGAGCTTTTCGGCAAGATCCTTCACGCTAATGCCTTCAGTGATGGTGATGCTGCGCGTGATGGGCTGTGGTTCGTTGGAGACCACCATGCGCGGCGGCGGAGTGTAGCCCTTCATTGGGCCTTCTTTGACTCCGCGAGGAACGTAGCGCTGTCCGGGACGACGCGATGGGCCGCCGGGACGCGCGCCTGGGCGCGACGGGCCGGGAGGCGGCATCGATCCGGGGCCGGGTCCGACACCGAGTGGGCGCGAACCGGTCGGCGACTGCCGAGTAGGATGCATGGGGCGACGCTCGCCGGGACGCAGGGGAGGACGCGGGGCGCCGCCGGGCGCTTGCGGGCGCGGACGCTGAAAAATTGGTTGACCGGGGATGGGCCGTCCGGGCGCGGGACGTGCTGGCGCTCCTGGTGCGGCTTGACCGGCAGGTGCGGCCGGCTTGATCGGCGCCTTGTACACGGGACGCGGGCCGGTCTGCGGCATGATCATGCGCGGCGGCGGAGGTCCCGCAGGTGTTGCTGGACGCGGCGGAGGAGCGGCTGCGACTGGCGGTGGAGCAGGGGTTGCCGGAGGCTGCGCTGGTGGCGCGACGGCGGCCGGTGGCGCTGGTGGAGCTGCGGCCTTCGGAGGAGCGGGTGCAGGTGCCGGCGGAGCCGGTGGAGCAGGCGGCGGCGCGATGACTGCCGATGCTTGTCTTGGTTGCGGAACGATGAGGCGCGGAGCGGGTGGCGGTTCCGTCGCGGGCTTGGCCGGAGTTGGCGCCTTGGCTACGGGCGGCGCGGGCGCAGCGGCTGCCGGCTTGGTTTCAACCGGTGTTGGCACGGGCGGCGCGGGCTTGGCGACTGGAGGCTGCGCAGCGGCTTGCTGTTTCTGCGTGATGAGCTTGAGGACGTCGCCGGGCTTGGAAATATGCGAGAGATCGATCTTGGTTTTGATCTCGTCATCGCCGCGAGCAGCGCGCGAGGCGCGAGAGCCGGCAGAGGAAGCTTCGGCGCGCGATTTGAAAACGGCGCGCACCTTCTCAGCCTCGTGGTCCTCGAGAGAACTGGAGTGCGTCTTCTTCTCGGTGACACCAGCTTCCGGAAGAACGTCGAGAATTGCCTTGCTTTTAACTTCCAGCTCCCTAGCCAGATCGTTGATTCGAATCTTACTCATCCGCCGTATTTTTCCTCCGCCCTGTCCCGCTAAGCCCTCATGTCAACCTCACGAGTGGGTTTCGTATGCCGCGTCGTTTCATGGACCGAACGCTGCTATTCACTTTTTTCTTTTTCTTCCGAAGCAACTTCCGCATCTGTTTCTGCGGCGGCTGCTTCGTTTAGAGCTTCTGAATCTGAAGCGGCTTCGATTTCGGCTTCCGCTTCGGCTTCGACCTGGGCTTCCGCAATTTCTTCAGTCGCGGCGAGATCGTCGGCGCCGGTTGCTTCCGCTTCCGTTGCTTCGCCTTCTACTGCTGCTGCGTCGACTGCTTCGGCTTCGACCGTTTCACCCTCAGCCGTTTCGGCCGCAACCTCTTCACCCTCGGTGACGACGGCTTCGCCGCCTTCCAGGGTAGCGAAGTAATTATTGACCGCGATGCTGATTTTTTCCACCGTCTTGGGGCCAATGCCTTCGATGGCCTCAAGCTGCTCGGGGGTCATATCCGCAAGGGCTTCGACCGTGCTGATACCGGCCGCGCTGAGTTTTTCGATGAGGCCTTCGCCGAGTCCGGTAACGTTTTCAAGCGGCGTCGAGCTCTGCGAAACGAGCGCAGACATCTGCTGCTCGACTTCCTGACGTTTTTCTTCCTCGCTCTTGATGTCGATCTTCCAGCCGAGGAGCTTAGCGGCGAGACGCACGTTCTGTCCCTTTTTGCCGATGGCGAGGGAGAGCTGGCTGTCGTCGACCACCACTTCGAGATGTTTGTCCTGACCATCGAGGACGGTGACGCGGCTGACCTTGGCGGGCTGCAAAGCCTTTTCGGCGAAAGTTACGGCGTCCTCGTGGTACTCAATGATGTCGATTTTTTCACCGCGCAGTTCGCGGATGATCGACTGGACACGCATTCCCTTCATGCCGACGCAGGCGCCCACGGCGTCCACGTCTTTGTCTTTCGACATGACGGCAATTTTCGTGCGCTCGCCGGCCTCGCGCGCGATGGCGCGGATGACGACGGTGCCGTCGTAGATTTCGGGGACTTCGGTCTGGAACAGGTGCTGAACGAGATCGGGCACGGCACGAGATACGACAACGCCCGGACCTTTTGCAGCACGCTCAACGCGAGCGATGACAACGCGCACGCGCTCGCCGATGGCGAAGGATTCCAGGCGCGACTGCTCCTTGCGGGGCATGCGCGCTTCGGCTTTGCCGAGATCGAAGATCACGTCTGGACCTTCGATTCGCTTCACGGTTGCGTTGACGATTTCGCCGACGCGTCCGATGTAGTCGTTGTAAACGGTGTCGCGTTCTGCTTCGCGGACTTTTTGAAAAATGACTTGCTTGGCAAGCTGGGCAGCGATGCGGCCAAGAATTCCCTCGGTGACCTTGGGAATTCGCAACTCTCCACCGACCTCGATGGCGGGATCGACTTTTCGCGCGTCATCGACCGTAACCTGGAGATTGGGATCCTCGATTTGTTCCGGGGATTCCACGACCGCCTTGACGGCGAAGGCATGGATCTTGCCGGTTTCCTTGTCGAGCTCGGCGCGGAGATTTTCCTGCGACTTGTAGTATTTGCGGGTGGCGACGACGATGGCGTCTTCCACGGCACTCACTACAATTTGCGGGTCAATACCTTTTTCCCGACTCAGCGCGTCGATGGTGTTGTAGAGCTCACTTGCCATAAATAATTCCGTAGCCGGAAATCAGTCGTCGGCAGCCAGTAAATACTGGTTGACTACAGACTCTTGACTACTGACTACCGACTCCTAACCCTAAATTTCTGGTACCAAATTCGCCTTCTCGACGTTAGCGAATTCGACTTCGATGGTTTGCGGCGCACCAGCGGCGGGCCGGTTTTTCTTTTTTCGAGCGGCACTCAAATCGAGTATCAGCTTTCCGTTCTGAAAGCTTTCCAACTTGCCTTCGAAGAACCGATTGCCATTCAGCGGCTGGCGAGTGGTTAACTTCACACGGCTTCCGATGAAGCGCTCGAACTCCGATGCGCGCGTCAACTTACGATCAAGCCCGGGCGATGAAACCTCGAGAACATACGAGCCGCCCGGCACAGCGTCCTCGACATCGAGGATGGTTCCAAACTCACGCGTGAAGCTGACGCAGTCTTCATGCGTCACCCCAGCGGGGTGATCCGGCGTTGGCACGGCGCCGGGGCGGTCGATAAACACCCTCAGCATCCGGTGCTTGCCTCCGCCGACGAACTCGAGGTCGACGATTTCGAGTCCGCTGGAGGCCGCCACGCGGTCGGCAATTGCCCGAACTCGATCGACCTCAAGTACCATGTTTTCAATTATTTGGATTGAACCCGGAAAACTGATTTCCGCGGAAACTAAAAAGTGGGCTTTCGCCCACTGGTGTGTTTCGCCAATCCTGATACTACACAACAGTTTCCAGTGCTTAATATACGCCGGTTGATGGGAAAAGACAATCGGAGGGGGTGGAGGGGAGGGGGGATATTCTAGAGCATTGCTCTCCGAATATAGACGTCAGCGTCATTATAGAGGTCAGCGTGTGGCCGCCACCCCGTGACACCAAAATCCCCACTCTGTCCGCAAAGGACGCGGACGAGGATGGGGCACCCGGCACAGCCTTCGAAAATCGCGAAGGGGTGCGGCGGCATTAGGTAGAATTGGGACGAAAATGGTGGGCGAGCCGCCGGGTTGTTTCTATGAAGAAATTGTGGATTCTCTTGGCTGGAGCAACGGTGTGCATTGCGGCCTCAAGTCTGGTATTTGTGCTGAGGGACTACTCGATGCAAGACAGGACTTCTACTATTGCGAGCCCGGAATTCACGGACAGCCTTATGATTGACGGCCAGGAGAGGGCCATCATCACCAATCCGCTGCAAGTTTTTTTTGGGCTCAACCCTGGAAAACTACCGAAGCCCGACGTTTTTTCTTTCAGCAACGCGCGGGGATACGTTGCGACCTGGCGGGTCGAGAAGGACAGACTGGTTCTTACAGACATCCGCGTTCTGTGTGATTTCATCGCCTCTTCTTTTGTATTTCGCTCTGTGATGTCGGAGGTTTTTCCTGATGAAAAGGAAGTTTTTGCGAAGTGGTTTACCGGGCGCATCTTTGTTCCTGATGGGCAGGTCGTTGACTGGGTAGATCAAGGATACTCGTCGACCTATGCGAAATACATCGTGCTGAGGGTGGAGCGTGGGATTGTGTCTCGCGTCTCGACGATGAACCATGACGAATTCGTCCGATTTCGGGACGCGCAGTTTGAGGCGTATATCAAGACCGAGGAGTATCGAAGGGGAATCGCGCGAGGTGCGGCTGTGCCTCAAATGGCGGGCGGCTCGGTGTCGGAGAAAGACAAGGAGCAGGCTCGCGAAATGACACGCGATCTCTGGGTTGAAAGATACACATCCGTTATTTTCGACGATGAGCAATAGCTCTGAGATGGCCAGCAGCAATCTTCGGAGTCGTCACCTAATGATCACGCCGTTTTTGTCACAGGAGGCGCGATCGGCGCGCGTGTGATGTAGGAAAGGCTCTCGTTCACGTCCAGAACCTTTGCTCGCACCTCCTTGATTCCCATCGAATCGAGGCGCGGCAGGTGTTCCTTCAGGAAGGCGTTCGCCGAGCTTTCATCCGTGAACAGGTAGATGCCGCCGCAATCCCCAGTACGGCTGTTTTCGGTCCAGATTTTCCAGACCATGCCTGGTGTTTGATTCAAGTGGTGAGCCAAGTCTTTGGCCATCTTGGTGAGATCCTCGCCCCAAGGACCGTGACTGGGAAAATCAATCTGCAACAGAGTCATCGTGCCTCCAGAAAACGCTTGTTTCAAAAACCGTTTGAAGCTGCCGCCTCTTCTGCTGCGGCCAGGGAATCGAAAAGACGGAAAAAGACGTCGATGCGTGTGATTCTCAACGCGTCTAAGACGCGGTCGGTGACACCAACCAGAGCGAGTTTGCGATTGTCCTTGCTGTGGTTGACGTACGCGCCCGCCAAGGCACCGATTCCCGCCGAGTCGATATAGGGGACATCACTGAGGTCGAGGATCAACAATCGCGAAGTATTCGAGCGAACTCTGGACTGAAAATCGAAAAGATTTGAAATGATAAGCGGGCCGTGAAGCCGCAGGACGCTGTTGTCACCGTGGATGTCTTCAATAGGAGGCGGGTGGGGCATCTCGGGACATTCACCTTCTACAGATTTTTGGCGTAAAAACGTTAACACCAACCGCCTCTCTGGAAAAGGGGCGCGGTAATCGTAGGTGATTCTTCTTCGTGCATCGAGGGCCGTGGTCGATCAGTGCGCAGTGGGCGCTTTTTCTGCTGTCTGGTTGGGCTTGCCGGGAGGCGGAAAGGCCACGTTGTTGGGGAACAGGATTTGTGTGAAGTCACGCACGATCGAGTTAGCTACGCCCGGCTCGGGCTTCTCGACCTGAGAGTTGACGAAGGCGATGATGGTCGCGTCTTTTTCGGGGAAGTAATAGGCGCCGGTGTTGTAGCCGGGAATTCCGCCAGTGTATCCGTACCATCCGCCGGAACAGCCGATGCCGAGTCCAAAAGACAAGCCTTCCACACCGATGGGAACGCAGGTGAGGCGAGCCTTTTGGGTGGCCGCGCTATTGGTGGATCCGGTGACGTAGGCTTTGACCCATTTCTTCATGTCGGCCATATCAGAAACCATGACGCCTGCGGCACCGGTCAGTGATGGAGGCAGTGACACGGTGTTGTCTTCCCACTTGCCACTCTTGTCGAGAACATAACCGTGGCTGAAAGGCGTGGGCATGGCGGGGTCGGTGACGGGGTAACTGGTGTTCTTGAGTTCCAGAGGGACGAGCAGGCGGTTCTTGATTTCGTCCGCGACGGTGTGACCGGTGACCTTCTCGATGATCATGCCCAGCAGGAGATAGTTGGTGTTGCTGTAATTCCATTTCGCGCCTGGAGCAAACAGCGGCGGTTGTTTTCCGGCGATGTCGACGAGCTGCTTGGCCGTGAATTTCGAGTTGACGGTGATGTCGATCTTGTCCATTTCGGGGACGTTGTATACGTCGGGAAGTCCGCTCTCCATCTGGCAGAGTTGGGTGACGGTAATTTTGTCCGCGTTCGGGACCGTGACGCCGAGATCGAACTTGCTGATCGTGTCCTCGAGGCTAAGTTTTTTTTCATCGACGAGTTGTAGAAGGACGGTTACGACGAAAGTCTTGGTATTGCTACCGACGCGGAACTTGTCATCGAGCGCTATGGGCTTGGCGGGCGCGATGTCGGAGAGACCGATTCCCTTGAGGAAGGGCGCCTTGCCGGGGATCCAGACGCCAACGACAGCGCCAGGGATCGGATCTTTTCCGCCGTAGGCTTTCAGTTCCTTCGCGACTGCTGCTTCGAGGGCCTTTTGTGTGTCGGGGCTGAGAGGCTCGGGGTCGGCGGCAAGTGCCGTGAGGGGGAAGGTCAATCCGATGAGAAGGGCGCAAAGGCAAAGAACGCTGGCGGGCTGGATTCTGGCGTGGACTGGCATGGGGCAGAATTGTAGCTTACGGCGAGCGAATGTCACGAAGGCCACCTATAGCGCCAAAAGGCGCGGCAGGATGAGGCACGGTCAGGGCGGCGGTAACCGGAAGTGACCCTGTGCATCTCGGGAGTAACCTTGTCGTGGGCCGATATGTCCCTCACACTAGACGACATCGATGCAGGTGTCGCGGACACATATCGGAATTGCGGTCGGGGCGGGCGCGCTGATTGTGGTCATCTTCCTTGGCTACCTGATGTGGCTGAGCAAACAGCCACCGATTCTTTCACGTTCTGAGGAACGGGATCCTCTGAGCGGGATGCCGCTGAACATCAAGCTGAATCCGTTGCGTGACCGGACCATTGAACGAGTCGCGAACAAGTTTGTGCGCGAAATGCGGGACGGACATTGCCGCGACGTGCTAGCGCGATGGGAAAAAGACTACCGCAAGAAATATGCAAGTTTCATCTGCGAATCGGAAGCACTGCATCCGCTGGTTTCATGGGAACTAGCAGATCGGGAAGATGCGCCGCCGCTGGTGATTCTCCATTTCCGCGGCGACCGGCAGACGACAGCGGGCCAGGATCCGACTTATAAGGAATTGTTTTCGGTCACCACCGAGAATAAAGATGGCGAGTGGGTGGTTACGAAGTACGATGCGATGTACTGACGGAGCAGTTCTCGGTTCTCAGTCTGTGGTGAAAACCTCTTCTTTTCCCGTGGCGGCTGCGCTTTTTGTTCTGCGGCTAATCCAGAACCGTATCAGGATCAGTGCTACCAGGGCAGCGGTGCTGTCTAAGAGGACGTCATGCCAGGTTCCGGTGCGGGACGGGATGTAGCTCTGGTGCCATTCGTCCATCGAGGCGACGAATGCCGTGAAGATGAGAGCAAGTGTCGCCCATTTCAAAGACCAGCGCTGAAGCGAACGTTCGTCTTCCTGGGTTTCGACCGGGCGGAGAGTAGCGCGCCATGCCCGGAAATAGAGAAAGCACAGAACCCCGTAGCCAACGACGTGTCCGGTCTTGCGAGCGAGGCCGTGCCAGAATTCGTAGCGAACAGGATCAAGTGGTCCGAACAGCCACGTGAGGAACGGATAAAGATAGCGGCCAGTGTGGCTGGACGAAAACATGTCGCTCGACTCGGTAGCGATGACGAGAGTCCAGAGGATCGCTGCCAGCCAAGACTTCCACGCAGAAGACTGTGATGAGTTGCCCAAGCGATGTCGTTATTCGAGCGCGTAGTTCGGCGCTTCGCGCGTGATCATGACATCGTGAACGTGACTCTCACGTAGTCCGGCGCTGCTGATGCGAACGAACCGTGCCTTCTGTTGGAGCTCAGTGATCGTCTGACAACCGCAATATCCCATGCCGGATTTGAGGCCGCCGACCATCTGATGAACGATCATGGCGACGGAGCCGCGATAAGGTACGCGTCCTTCGATGCCTTCTGGAACGAGCTTTCCCAGGCGGTTGGACTCTTCCCCCAAAACCGGCATGGCGGTAGACGCATCGCCATCGGTGTTCTGAAAATATCTCTCGCTTGAACCTGCGGCCATGGCGCCAAGTGAACCCATGCCGCGGTAGGACTTGAAGGTGCGGCCTTGATAAAGGATGAGCTCTCCCGGACTTTCGTCTGTGCCGGCGAACAAAGAGCCGATCATGACGGCACCAGCGCCCGCGGCGATGGCCTTGCTGATGTCGCCGGAATATTTGATACCACCGTCGGCAATGATCGGAATGCCCGAGTCGCGGGTAGCGCGCGAGGCTTCGGCAATTGCAGTGATCTGTGGAACCCCAGCCCCGGTGACAACGCGTGTGGTGCAGATGGAACCTGGGCCAATGCCGACTTTAATTCCGTCGACACCCGCTTTTGCGAGTTCACAAGCACCGTCGAAGGTGGCGATGTTGCCGGCGATAAGATCGACTTCCGGCAACTTTGCCTTTACAGCCTTGACGGCTTCGAGAACGCGTTCGGAATGGCCGTGGGCACTGTCGATTGCGATCACGTCTACTTTTGCCCTGGCCAATTCCTGAGCTCGCTCGAGAAAATCTCCGGTGGCGCCAATTGCCCCGGCTACGCGAAGCCTGCCATGCGAATCTTTGGCAGCATTGGGGTATTTCAATTTTTTCTGAATGTCTTTAACGGTGATCAGACCCTTCAAGTTGTACTTGTCGTCCACGACCAGCAGTTTTTCAACGCGATGTTTATGAAGGATCTCTTCAGCCTGCTCGAGGGTGGTTCCGACGGGAACGGTGATGAGGTTTTCCTTCGTCATCACCTTGTTGATCGGAATGTCAAAGCGCGTTTCGAATCGCAGGTCGCGATTGGTCAAAATTCCAACCAGCTTGCCGCTCTTTTGAGTGATCGGCACGCCGGAGATTTTGTACTTCCGCATGACTTCGAGCGCATCGGAGACTTTCGCGTCAGGCTGCATGGTGACGGGATCGACAATCATGCCGCTCTCGGAGCGCTTGACCTTGTCGACCTCATTGGCCTGCTGCTCGATCGAGAGATTGCGATGGACGATGCCGATGCCGCCCTGCTGCGCGAGCGCGATGGCCATGTGGGATTCGGTGACCGTATCCATGGCGGCGCTGATGATGGGGATATTGAGTGCGATATTGCGACTGATATGAGTTTGCGTGTTGGCCTGCGCGGGAATGACATCGGAGCGGGCAGGCAGGAGCAACACGTCATCAAAGGTAAGTGCTTCGGGGACCGGGAAATGAATCATAAAGTTTCTCTGGCGGGAAATATCTATTTTAGAGAGGGTTAGGAGTTCAGGCAAATGTGGAGGGGCCTGGTGGAATGGTTTCGGAAACACGGATTAGACGCTGGTTGTGACAAGTTCTTGAAAGACTGAGCGGAACGTAATAAAGTCGCGCCACCAAGACCCACCCTGTTCGACAATTTTGGAGGCAGTCCGATGCAGATGTGGAAGTTATGGAAAGTTTGTTTCGTGGTTATTTTTCTGGCCGAATCCATGACCACCGGATTGCGCGCGCAGTCTCAACCAACGGAACCCCCTGTCCCAACGATTCGTGTGAATACACACCTGGTGCTGGTAGACGTGGTCGTGACGGACAAGAGCGGCAAGAGAGTGCAAGGTCTTAAAGCGGAAGATTTCACCTTGCAAGAAAAAGGCAAGAACCAAAAGATTTCGATTTTCACTTCAGCAGCAGAAAATAAGCAGGCGGCTGCACCGAAGCTTCCTCCGGGAATTTATTCGAATAGGCCTGAATACCGGTCGCCGGGAGGCCCGGTTGTGGTCATCCTGCTAGATGCGGTGAACACGCCGTTCAAAGATCAGGCGTATGCGCGACAGCAGATGCTGGAGTTTGTACGCAATCAGTACAAGCCGGGGCAAAAGACTGCGGTGCTGACGCTGACGGGCGCACTGGGAGTGCTTCAGGATTTCACCGACGATCCGGATGTGTTGTTCGCGGCGTTGAAGAGTTACAAGCCAATGCCAACCGAGCAAGAGGCGAGCCCCACCATTACTCCTAGACCCCCAAGTCTTGCTCAAGGGCGTGTGTCCGCTGGTGGAAACATAAACACCACTGACGTAGCAGCCGACCGTATCTCGCGATTCCAACAGGTTCAAGTTACATATGTTGAGGAGCGGCGGATGCAGATGACGCTGGAAGGCATGCGCGGCTTGGCACGGGTCCTCGGTGGAATACCTGGCCGAAAGAGCGTCATTTGGGTGACGGCGGACTTCCCTTTCAATTTGATCCCTGACAATCGGGCGGTGACTGACGCAGAACTGGCGGAGTCTCTTCCGACAATCTCACAGCTCGGTCTGAGTACGCGTTCCTCGGGCGCAGTCGCCAACACGCAACGTAATGCACATACGCAGGAAATTCGCGAAGCTGCGGCGCAATTATCCAGTGCGCAAGTCGCGATCTATCCGATTGATGCGAGAGGACTGATCAGCGGGATGGAAGGCGGAATGGGGGACGTGCCCGCGCGACGTTTTCAGAGCATGGACGATTCTGCGTTGTCGAGAATCTCCGATGTAACAGCCAGCCAGGAAGCAATGAAGGAGATGGCGCGCGAGACTGGTGGCATCGCTTACGTGAACCAGAACGAGATCAAGCAGGGCGTTGCGCTGGCGATGGATGATTCGCTCGCGTACTACACGATCGGATATTACCCGGACGACAAGAAATGGGATGGGAAATACCGTTCAATAAAAGTCAAAGTGAATCGCGATGGAACGGATGCGCGATATAGAAAAGGTTATTTTGCCGTTGATCCTTCGGAGTTGAAGGACCGTAAGCCTGAGCAGGAAGTAGCAGAAGCGTTACAAGACCAAGCACCGGCGACGCTGGTGACGTTCAGCGCGCAAATCAAGCCTGCGGGAAAGGGCCTGGGTGTCGACTTCCTGGTGGATCCATCTACGATTTCGGCGGAAGACGCGAGCGGCGGGAAGAAGATCAACATGGTGTTGTACGCGGCCATGTTTTCTCCGGATGGGAAAATGCTCGGGAATAAGAGCATGAAGGTGGATCAGACGTTTGACGCGGAAACCTACAAGAAGATTCTGCAGCAAGGGATGTTGTTGCACATCGACCTGGATCAGCCGCCGGTCAAGAACAATGAAGTACGAATGGCGGTGCGGGATAATCGAACAGGAAATGTGGGAACGCTGACGGCGCCGGTTCAGTGATCGCTGGTGGTTGATGGCTAGCTTGTGTGGGTGAAAGTTGAAAGGCCGCCATCACTGGCGGCCTTGTTTATTGCGAGACGGGTGGACGTTACTCCTTCTTGTCCTTGTCTCCGCCTTCAGCGGGCTCAGCGGCGCCGCCTTGGGCTTCGGCTTCTTCCATGGCCTTGCGAGTTTCTTCAGCACGCTTGGCGCGGACTTCGGCGCGTTTCTGTCGCTTCTCGTCGAGCACCTGCTCGCTGCCGAGCAGTTCGACGAAAGCCTTGTCTGCGCCATCGCCTTTCTGCCACGCGGTGCGGACAATGCGCAGGTATCCACCCTTGCGATCACCGAAGCGCGGGCCGACGGTGTCGAACAGTTTCTTTACGGCCTCTCCGGTCATGAGATAGGCGGCAGCCTGGCGGCGCGCAGCTAAATCACCGCGCTTGCCGAGCGTGATCATTTTTTCGACGTGCGGGCGCATGGCCTTCGCCTTGGGAATTGTCGTTTCAATGCGCTCCTCGACGATCAGCGAGGTGACCAGGTTGCGCAGCAACGAGCGGCGATGCGCCGTGTTGCGGCCAAGTTTCCATCCTCCAACTTTATGACGCATGGGAAAACCTCTTTAAAAACAGTTCTCAGTTCTCGGTTGTCAGTTCTCAGTTCTTGGTAATTATGAGGGCGGGTTTCCCCGCCCTCTTGTTCTTACAGATCGTTATCGCCGTATGCCGAGGCTGGCAGGACCTGGTTGGAAGTCGGGCCGGGCACTGCGTTGCCGTGCTCGTCGATCTTCATACCAAGGCTCAAACCCATCGACTGAAGAATTTCCTTAATTTCGTTCAGCGACTTGCGCCCGAAATTCTTGGTCTTCAGCATTTCGGCTTCGGTCTTCTGCACCAATTCGCCAATCGTCTGAATATTTGCGTTCTTCAGACAGTTGTAGCTGCGAACCGAGAGCTCAAGTTCCTCAACTGAACGGTTCAAGTTTTCGTTCTTGATTTCCGGCTTGCGATCATCGGTGGACGACGCGGTCTCGATTTCTTCTTCGAAGTTGATGAAGATATTCATGTGGTCCTTCACGAGCTTCGCGGCCAGCCCGAGCGAGTCGGCGGGCGTAATGGAGCCGTTGGTCCACACTTCGAGAGTGAGCTTGTCGTAATCGGTGATCTGTCCAAGACGCGCGGCTTCGACGGTGTAATTGCACTTGCGAACCGGCGAGTGGACAGAGTCGATCGGAATGAATCCAATACCGAGATCATCGTCGAAGTTTTTGTCGGCAGAGACATAGCCGCGTCCACGCTTCAGACGCATTTCCATATCGAGTTTGCCGCCCTCGCTGACGGTTGCGATGTAGACGTCTTTATCGAGGACTTCGACGTCTCCGTCTGCCTCGATCATTCCGGAGGTGACGACGCCGGGCTGGTCAGAGCGCAGATAGATTGCTTTTGGCGCATCTCCGGCGAGCTTGAAGGGAACTTGCTTCAAGTTCAGGATGATGTCCGTCGCGTCTTCGACTACGCCCGGGATCGACTGGAATTCGTGCAGCACGCCTTCGATTTTTACGGCGGTGACGGCCGCGCCTTCGATCGAGCTCAGCATTACCCGGCGAAGAGCGTTGCCGATGGTGGTGCCGAAGCCCCTTTCAAAGGGTTGGGCCCAGAACATTCCATATTTATCGGTGAGCGACGAGGTATCTGTCGCGAGGCGTTTTGGTTTTTGAAAACCCTTCCAAAGCATGTGTTGCTCCTCTCGGCCGTTTGGCTCAGATCCGGCTCCCTGAACTGGTCCAGAGTTCAGGTCGAGCGCCGGAAAAGGCTGATTTGGCTCGAATGGTAGACCGTAAAAAACTGCTACTGGCTGCTAGCTACTGGTTCTGGCAACGCAGCTAACGACTATTTCGAATACAGTTCGACGATCAGCTGCTCGTTGACTGGCAACTGGATGTCCTCGCGTTTCGGCAGCGCGGTTACGCGGCCTTTGTAATTATCGCGATCGATCTCCAGCCATGTCGGAGCCGGCTGATGACTCGCCACATCCTTCGCATGTTCGAGGATGGGGAGTTTCAAGCTTGGCTCGCGAACGCCGATTTCTTCGCCGACCGTTACTTCGTAGGACGGAATGTTTACTTTTCGTCCGCCAACCTGGATATGCCCGTGGCGCACCAGCTGACGAGCCTGGCGTCGGGAAGTTGCAAGACCGAGGCGGAATACAACGTTGTCGAGGCGACGTTCCAGTTGTTGCAAGAGTACTTCGCCGGTTACGCCTTTGGCGCGCGCGGCTTTTTCAAAGTAGTTGCGGAACTGACCTTCCTGCGTGAAGTAGATTCGCTTCGCTTTCTGCTTCTCGCGGAGCTGCAGGCCGTAGCCTACGATTTTGGCCTTGCGATCTTTCCCGTGCTGGCCGGGGGCAAAGTTCCGTTTTTCGATGGGGCACTTGTCGGTGAAGCACTTCGTGCCTTTGAGGAATAGCTTGATTCCTTCACGGCGACAGAGACGGCAAACTGCATCGGTATAACGCGCCAAGTTTATTCTCCTTAATTAGATGACCGGTTTACAGGTTTGGCTTCACCCTTCTTCCCGGACGGTTTAAAACACAGTTCTCGGTTCTCAGTTGTCAGTTCTCAGTTAAACCCGGAGCATCGCGTCTTCGGTTTGGACTGGGAACCTAGAACTGGGACTGCCCTTACACGCGACGACGCTTGGGCGGACGGCAGCCGTTATGCGGTATTGGCGTGAAGTCTTTAATGGAGCGGACTTCGATTCCTGCCGCTGCCAGCGCGCGGATAGCGGATTCACGGCCCGAACCGGGACCGCTAACGCGTACGTCCACGCTGCGGACGCCATGATCGCGCGCCATGCTGGCGGCGTTCGACGCAGCCTGCTGTGCCGCGAAGGGAGTTCCCTTTCGCGATCCGCGGAATCCGAGCGACCCCGAACTCTTCCACGAGATGACGTTGCCAGACGGATCGGAGATGGTCACGATCGTGTTGTTGAAGGAAGCCTGCACGTGCACGAGTCCGTGAGGAACGTGCTTGCGCTCTTTCTTCTTGAACGTCTTCTTCTTGCCTTTTTTCTCGGGCGCTCCGGCGCCGGAGGCCGCTGCTGCTGGTTTTGCCATGTGTCAGTTCTCAGTTCTCTGTTCTCAGTTCTCAGGCTATTTCAGTTCCGCTGAGAACTGAAACTGAGAACTGAGAACTGGTTACTATGTTTTCGAAGCCGCCTTCTTCTTGTTGGCGACAGTTCCCTTGCGCGGTCCTTTGCGGGTACGCGCATTGGTGTGTGTGCGTTGTCCGCGAACCGGCAGATTACGGCGATGACGGAATCCGCGATAGGAGCCGATTTCAATAAGCCGCTTGATGTTCATCGAAACGTCTTTGCGCAGATCGCCTTCGACTGAACCTTCCCCCTCAATGACCTGGCGGATGCGGTTGACCTCGTCTTCTCCGAGATCCTGAACCTTCTTCATCGGGTCGACCTTCGCTGCGTCCAGAATGCGGGCCGCGCGTGGATGTCCGATGCCATAGATGTAAGTGAGCGCGATATTCGTACGCTTGTTGCGCGGAAGATCGACGCCAGCAATACGTGCCATAGTTCCCTCTTATTCCTTAACCTTGACGCTGCTTATGCTTGGAATTCTCGCAGATCACCCGCACCACTCCGTTGCGGTGGATGACCTTGCACTTATCACAAATTTTCTTTACCGATGCTCGTACTTTCATAATCCAGTTCTCAGTTCTCGGTTCTCAGTTCTCAGCAGAACTGGCCCGTCATTTGTAGCGGTACACAATGCGACCGCGATTCAGGTCGTACGGCGAAAGTTCTACGGCCACTTTGTCTCCTGGGAGGATGCGGATGAAGTTCTTGCGCATCTTTCCGGAGACATGAGCCAGTACCTGGTGTTTATTTTCCAATTCCACCCGAAACATGGCGTTCGGCAGAGGTTCGACGACCACCGCCATCACTTCAATCGCGTCTTCTTTACTCATTCAGTCCTTAAAGTTCATCTCTACTGCTCCTTCGCTTTCGCTCAGGATTTCAGTCCGAAGCCACTAGCCTCTGGCAGCTGGCTAGTCGCTATTGCGTCAAAATCTGTGGGCCGTCTTTGGTTACCGCCACACAGTGTTCGAAATGTGCGCTATGGCTTCCGTCCACCGTAACAGCGGTCCATTTATCACCCAGCACTCGCGCTTCGGGCTTTCCAAAATTCACCATCGGTTCGATGGCGATGACCATGCCTTCGCGAAGCTTGGTGCCGAGCCCGCGCCGTCCGAAGTTCGGGACCTGCGGCTCTTCGTGAAGCCTGGTACCAATCCCGTGGCCGACAAACTCGCGAACCACGCTGAACCCGTTGGCCTCGACGTACTCTTGAACTGCGGCGCCCACGTCGCCGACGCTATTGCCGATGCGAGCCTGCTCGATGCCCTTGTAAAGCGAAGCTTCCGTCACTTCGAGAAGCTTCTTCAAATCGTCGCCGACCTTATCGCCCACTGGTACGGTGATCGCTGCGTCTCCATAGTAGCCATCGAGCACAACCCCGCAATCGATGGAAACGATGTCGCCGGTTTTTAGCACCCGTTTTTCCGAAGGGATGCCGTGAACAATCTCTTCGTTAATCGAGGTGCAGAGCACGCAAGGATAATCGTAATAACCCTTGAATGCCGGCTTCGCGCCCGCGTCCTGAATCTGCTTCTCTGCGGCGCGCTCGAGATCCATGGTTGAGACGCCGGGAGCAACCATCGTCCGCAGCGAATCGAGAACCTGACGTACGACACGGCCACTGCGCCGCATCTTGTCAATCTCTTCAGCCGATTTACAAACGATCGCCATGCGTTCTAAGTATTCGAGCCCGGTTGCGCCGGCACGCAGTGGCTGTCAATCACCCCAAAAATCTGCGCCGTCACTTCCTCAACTGGAAGGTCCGCATTCACCGAAACCAAACGTCCCCGCTGCTCGTAATAATCCGCTACCGGACGCGTTTGTTCCTGGTAGGCATGGATTCGATCGGAAATCACTTCTTCCCGGTCATCATTGCGAGTGATCAGCTTCGTGCCATCGACATCGCAGACTTCATCGAAGCGAGGTGGCTGGAAGTGGACGTTGTAAATCCGTCCACAAGCGGGACAGGATCGCCGCCCGGTGATACGGCTCAACAACTTATTATAGTCGACGTCCAGGCGCACCACAATCGGCAGGCACGGCCCGTACTTCACTCTTTCAAAGAACTCATGCTCCAGGTAAGCATCCAACCAGCCTGCCTGGGCCGCGGTTCGCGGAAAACCATCCAAAATGAAGCCGTGGTGACAGTCCTCGTCTTTCAACCGAAACGCCACCATGTCACAAACGAGGTTGTCTGGGACAAGCTCGCCACGCTCCATCAGGGCCTTGGCCTGAAGCCCCAAGGGGGTTCCCTGTTTCACATGTTCCCGCAAAATGTCTCCAGTGGAGATTTGCGGAATGTTGTAATGCTCAACGATCTGCTTGGCCTGTGTTCCCTTGCCAGCTCCCGGCGGTCCCAGCAGTATGACGGGGCCGATGTTGCGCACGGCTTGTTCCCCCATCGAGTTCGCCCTAGCCTCTCGACTTTGCTTTTCGCCCATCAACCACAACAGGCGATACCGCGACATCCTAGAACGTCTTGAGACCACTGTATGTGATCTCTAACCGGGGAAAACGAATCCCGGTCGGGGGAACACGTCCAACTACCAACTGCGACGGCCGCGGATCCGGCCGCTGCGCGGCGTGAACCCGTCGTAGTGTCGCATGATCAGCTGTGCTTCAATTTGCGTGACCGTGTCCATAGCCACGCCGACCACGATCAACAGCGAAGTGCCGCCAAAATAGAAATTCACGCCCAAGCCATTGGTGACCCAATTCGGTAACTTTTCAAAGAAGCCGCCGAGTGGCTGGAAAAGGTGGTTCAAGTGAATTCCGGTAATCATCCACTCAGGAATGAATGAAACGACGATCAGGTACAGGGCGCCAACCAAGGTGATGCGGGTCAGGACCTGGTTAATGAAGTCTGCCGTGCGTTTTCCTGGACGAATGCCCGGGATGAAACCACCGTACTTCCGCATGTTGTCCGCAACCTCATTCGGATTGAAGACAATGGAAACGTAGAAGTAGGCAAAGAAAATGATTCCGACGGCGTAAAGGAAAGAGTAGAGGGGCTCGCCAAACTGTAATGCTCTCAGTGTTGAGCCAAAAAAGCGATTCTCCCGCAAACCGTAGCCGATGGTTTGGGGCAGAGTAAGGATCGACGACGCGAAGATAACCGGCATGACGCCGCCAGCGTTCACACGAAGGGGGAGATGGGTTGACTGACCGCCCATCACTTTGCGTCCAACAACTTTCTTGGCGTACTGAACCGGTATGCGCCGCTCACTTCGTTCGACGTAGACCACGAAGGCGACGACCAGAATCATCACAGCGAGCAAGATGACGACCGCTGGAAATGTAAATCCACCCCAAGCTTCGGTGCGAACCTTGTCGTAGAGTTCGCCAACGGCGCGCGGCAACCCAACCACGATGCCGGCGAAGATCAAGAGCGACATGCCGTTGCCAACACCGCGCTCGGTAATCTGTTCGCCCAACCACATAATGAATGCGCTGCCCGTGGTCAGGGTCAACATCGTCATCAGGACGAATGAAACCCCGGGGGTAACGACGAAGTCGCCGGATTTCTGCAGACTGATGGCAATTCCGAAAGATTGGATCGCGCTAAGGATGACGGTCAGGTAGCGCGTCCATTGGGTGATTTTCTTGCGCCCCAGCTCACCTTCTTTTTGCAATTTCGCCAGCGGTTCGTAGACCACGGTAAGCAACTGCAAAATGATGGAGGCCGTGATGTACGGCATGATGCCAAGAGCAAAGATGGTCAGCCGGCGAAACTGGCTGCCAGACATCAAATCGATGAAGCCCAGGAACGTTCCACGGTTCTGTTCGAAGAACTGCTGGAGACGGTCAGCGTTAATACCGGGCGTGGGGATGTGCGCCCCGAGCCGGTAGACGCCCAAGAGCCCAAGCGTAAAAAGGATGCGCTTGCGCAGATCTGGAATCCGAAAGATGTTGGCCAGCTTGTCAAACATTTACTGCAAGACCTCGAACTTGCCACCCGCTTTGGTGATTTTCTCCTGCGCCGACTTTGAAAACTTATGCGCATGCACGGTCAACGCGGTCTTGAGCTCTCCATCACCAAGGATTTTGATGGGGAGCTTTTTGCTGTGCACGACTCCAGCTTTCTGAAGAACCTCGGGCGTGATGGTGGACTCGCCGAGGCCGGCAAGTTTCTCGAGATTCACGACCGCGTATTCCTGGCGGAAGATGTTCGTAAAACCGCGTTTCGGGAGGCGACGATGCAAGGGCATCTGGCCGCCTTCAAAACCACGCATCATGCGTGAACCGCTGCGCGAGCGCTGACCCTTGTGTCCGCGGGCAGACGTTTTGCCCATTCCCGACCCCATGCCGCGGCCTACGCGCTTCTTGTTGCTTGACGCTTTTTTCGGTGCTCGGATGCTTGATAAATTCATGGTCCTGCTCTCTCTCGAAAACCTTACTGTACGATCTCAACCAGATGCGGTACCTTCGCGACCATGCCGCGAATGGCTGGCGTGTCAGGGCGTTCGATGATCTGGTTCAGCCGCGTGAAGCCTAAACCCTTGACCACCAGTTTGTGTTTCACCGGCGCTTGAATGGCAGATCGCACCCACTTGAGGTGCAGTTTCCCTTCGCCGGCCTTGTTTGCTTTTTTCGTAGCCATCTTGATTCCTTAATGCAGCTTACAACTCCTGCGCGGTCTTGCCACGAAGGGTTGCTACGGCTTCTTTATTCTTCAATTTCTTTAGCGCATCAAAAGTCGCTTTTACGACGTTGTGCGGATTCGTCGTCCCAATCGACTTGGTGAGCACGTTCTGAATTCCAGCTGAAGTCATGACGGCGCGAACCGCACCACCAGCGATAACCCCGGTTCCTTCGGGCGCCGGCTTCAGCAGAACTTTGCCGGAGCCGAATCGACCGAGCGAAATGTGGGGAATGGTCGTCTGCGTCAGATTGACCCGGAGCAGATTTTTCTTGGCCGACTCAATCCCTTTGCGAATGGCCTGGGGAACTTCTTTCGCTTTGCCCGAGCCATATCCGACAACGGCGGCAGAAGGATCGCCGACGACAACCAGCGCCGCGAACGACAGGTTCTTGCCACCTTTGACGACCTTAGTCACGCGATTGATGGCGACGACCTGGTCTTTCAACTGAAAATTACCTGCATCCAGCTTTTTCGTTACTGTTGGCATTCTTGAACTCTCGATTCCATTTTCCGATTCTTCGTTAGAACTGCAAGCCGCCTTCACGCGCCGCGTCAGCAACAGCTTTTACGCGCCCGTGATAGATGTATCCACCGCGGTCGAACACAACTTTCTCGATGCCCTTGGCTTTTGCGCGATCGGCGATCGTCTTTCCCACGGCCTTTGCGGCAGCGACGTTGCCGCCGGTTCGGCGGTCCGCTTTCTTACCTTCCGCGGTGCTGGCTGCCACCAGCGTTACACCATTCAAATCGTCGATCACCTGCACATAAATGTGGTTCAGCGATCGATAAACATTGAGTCGCGGACGCTCGGCCGTGCCCAGAACCTTTTTGCGAATGCGATCGTGCACGCGCTGGCGGGTCGTATTTTTTCCTGGTCTCGTAAGCATTTTCTTTTTCCTTCATCCCGGGTTTCTATGCCGGGCATCGCATGGCCTGCTCGGCCAGCAACGTTATTTGGCTCCGGTCTTACCGACCTTCTTCTTCAGGCGCTCGCCAGCATAACGAACACCCTTGTTCTTGTACGGGTCGGGCGGACGCAAGGAACGCATTTCGGCGGCGACCTGTCCTACTTTTTGACGGTCAATGCTGGTCAGAGTCAGGCGCGTCTGCTTCGGATCGACTGCAACTTCGACACCGGTTGGCAGCGGATACTCGATCGGGTGGGAATAGCCAAGGCTGAACACAACCATGTTCTTGCCCTTCATTTCAGCGCGATAACCGATACCCACAATCTCGAGTTCCCGAGTCCAGCCCTTGGTTACACCTTCGACGGCGTTGTTCACGAGTGCGCGAGCGAGGCCGTGGACAGCCGCCTGCGAGTCGTTTTCGCGGATGGCAACGAGATTTCCGTCTTTCTGCTCAACCTTGATGCCTTCGGGAAGCGGCGTCTCCAACTTGCCCTTCGGACCCTGAACGGCAACCACGTTGCCTTCAATCTTGACCGTCACACCCTTGGGGACGGCAATCGGTTTTTTTCCAATTCGTGACATAAGTTCGCTCTTGGCTTCTAGCGTTTGGGTGCCAGCAGTGCGCTAGCGACCGGTTGCTGGTTTACCAAATCTCACAAAGTACTTCGCCGCCCACGCCTTGCTTGCGGGCCTGGCGACCTGTCATGACGCCACGAGGCGTCGTCAGGATGTTGATACCGAGACCGCCGAGTACACGAGGAATCTCAGTGCGACGGACGTACACGCGACAACCCGGACGCGAGACACGGGACACGTTCGAGATGGCGGCTTCGTTATTCGACCCGTACTTGAGATAGACGCGGATCACTTTGTGGCCATCTTCTTCCGTGGGCTTGTAATTGGCGATATAACCCTCTTCCTTCAGGATGCGGGCAATCTCGACCTTCAGCTTGGACGCGGGAACATCAACTTTTTGGTGCCGTGCGCGGATCGCGTTACGGATGCGCGACAGCATGTCTGCGACCGGATCGGTCAACCTCATTCTTATTTCTCCTCAGGTCGCCCGTTTGCTTCTGCCCTTATACGCTGGCCGAAGAACCCGCGGCGACGTCGTATGCACTTCGCGGCAAGTGGCCGCGAGGCCGTTCATGCGCCCGAGGGCGCGGATACTACCAGGACGACTTCGAAACGCCTGGAATTTCACCACGCAACGCCAGACCGCGGAAACACAGGCGACATATCCCGAACTTGCGGAGATAAGCGCGCGGGCGTCCGCAGATCTTGCAGCGGTTGTGTTTGCGCGACGAAAATTTCGGCTTGCGTGCGTCCTTTACTCGCTTTGCTGTCGTAGCCATGAATTCCTTTTCTCGAAAACCACAAACTTTACTTCTCAGGCGCGGAACGGCATGCCCAAGTGCTTCAAGAGCGCCCGAGCTTGATCGTCAGACCGCGCAGTCGTCACAATCGTTACGTTCATTCCTTTGAGTTTGTCGACCTTTGCATAATCAATTTCAGGAAAGATCAACTGATCGTGCAAACCGAGCGTGTAATTTCCGCGACCGTCGAACGATTTCGTCGAAACACCACGGAAGTCACGGACTCGCGGCAGAACGATATTCACGAGCCGGTCCATGAACTCATACATGCGGTCGCCACGGAGCGTGACCATCGCGCCGATGGGCATACCCGCACGAACCTTAAAGGCAGCAATCGATTTCTTCGCGCGCGTGACCACCGGCTTCTGCCCGGTGATTTGTCCCAGTTCGTTCACCGCAGGATCGAGGACCTTGGCATTCTGAGTCGCTTCGCCAACACCCATGTTCACCACGATCTTGTGCAGATGTGGGACCGCCATGGTGTTCTTCGATTCCAGTTCCTTCATCAGGGCCGGCGCAATCTCTTTTTCGAACTTCACGCGCAAGCGCGGGCGTTCCTTCGCACTATGCCGCGCGATCTCAGGCGCCTTTGCCTGCTCCTGCTGCTTTTCGCCTTTTTCCTTCTTCGCCATCTTTGTAACCTTCTCTCACGGTTTCGGAGTGTTTACCGGTTCGTGAGCTGTTCTGTTTATCTACTTAGCTTTGTCCAGCGTCGTTCCGCACTTCCGGCAAACGCGAACCTTGCGATCGCCTTGCTTGGCATGGCCAATGCGAACAGGTCCACACGTGGGACAAACCAGCTGGACGTTCGAGATCGAAATTCTGCTCTCCTGCTCAGCGATTCCACCCTTGACGTTGCGCTGAGGATTCGGGCGCACATGTTTTTTGACGATCATCACGTGCTCGACGAGCACTTTCGCATCGCCAGGAAACACGCGAAGGACGCGGCCTTCTTTTCCCTTATCCCTGCCCGCCATCACTTTCACAGTGTCATTGCGGCGGATATCTACTCTTTTGTGAGCTGTTGTTGCTGTTGCCATAATTAATCCTTACGAAATCGTTTACAGAACTTCCGGCGCCAGTGAGACGATCTTCAAGAACTTCTTTTCACGAAGTTCGCGAGCCACCGGCCCAAACACGCGGGTTCCGACCGGTTCGCCGGTATCGTTAATAAGTACGGCGGCGTTTGAATCGAATCGAATGTAGGTTCCATCGCGCCGTCGATATTCTTTTCGAGTGCGCACGATCACAGCCTTGACGACCGTGCCCTTCTTGGTTTGCCCGTCCGGAGAGGCTTCCTTTACCGCCGCGGTGATCACGTCACCCAGGCCTGCACGCAGCCCGGTTGATCCGCCCAACGGCAGGATCATCTGGAGCTTGCGCGCGCCGCTGTTGTCGGCGACCTCAAGCATGCTTCTCATCATCACGGCCATAAGCGTTTCTCCCTGATATTCCGCCGGCGACTAACTGGCCACGTCTACGGCAGCAACTTCCGGCACGAGGGCCGTTTTGCGAACGACTTCTTTCAATCGCCAGCGTTTTAATTTCGATAGCGGACGCGTTTCTTCCAGCCGCACCACATCTCCGACGTGAGCTTCATTCTTTTCGTCGTGCGCATAGAACTTCTTCTTCTGCGAGACGACGCGTCCATAGAGTGGATGGGATTTCTTTCGAATCGCTTCGACCACGATGGTCTTGTGCATACGATTCGAGACAACTTCTCCGACCACAACCTTGCGGCCGCTGCGTCCTGCTTGTTCTGTTGATTCGGCCATGGCTACTTCGTCTCCGTCTTACGGGCACCGGCGAGTTCCTGCTCGCGAAGAACAGTTTTCACGCGAGCAATGTCTCGGCGCAGGCCGCGAATTTTCTTCAGGCTCTCCGTCTGTCCCATATTCATCTGGAACTTCAGTTTGAAGAGCTGGTCGGCGAGATCGCGTTCCTGATGGCGAAGCTCGACGTCGGTCAGATTGCGGATTTTCTCCGATTTCATAAATACTCTCAGTTCTCTCTCAGTGCGCTGTCTCGCGCTTCACAAACGTAGTGCGCAAAGGCAGCTTGTGCGAAGCGAGCCGCATTGCTTCTTGGGCTTCGACTGGCGTCACGCCTTCCATCTCGAACAAAATCTTGCCAGGACGAACCACGGCTACCCAGTGATCCGGAGCTCCCTTACCTTTACCCATACGGGTTTCAGCAGGCTTCTTGGTCACGGGCTTGTCCGGGAACAGGCGAATCCAGATTTTGCCGCCCCGCTTGATGAAACGAGTCATTGCGACGCGGCTCGCTTCGATCTGCCGGTCGGTAATCCAGCCGGGCTCAAGGACTTTCAGCCCATATTGCCCGAAAGCGAGCGTGCTGCCGCGCCAGGCTTTGCCGGTCATGCGGCCGCGCTGCTGCTTGCGGTACTTCACTTTCTTTGGCATCAACATAAAATCAGTTCTCGGTTCTCAGTTGTCAGAAAGGCTTCGCGATGGAAGCGTCTGCCTTCTGAATTTTTCACTTCTAAAACGCGCCGGCAGTTTCCCGCTGTGGCGTCGCTTCACGTTTCTTTTGCGGCAAAATTTCGCCGCGGTAAATCCAGCACTTCACGCCAATCACGCCGTAGGTGGTACGCGCTTCGGTGAAACCGTACTCAATGTCGGCGCGCAGCGTGTGAAGCGGCAAGCGTCCCTGTAGATACCATTCCGAGCGCGCGATTTCATTGCCATTCAGGCGTCCGCTAACACGGACCTTGATTCCTTTGCAGCCAAAGCGCAGCGCCGAGTCGACGGCTTTGCGCATTGCTCGACGGAAACCAACACGCTTTTCGAGCTGCAGCGCAATTGCTTCTGAAACCAGCTGTGCATCGAGTTCGGGCTTGTGCACTTCCTGAATGTCGACATAAATCTCGCGGGACGTGCGCTTCTGCAGATCCTGCTTGAGCTTGTCGATTTCAGCGCCCTTGCGTCCGATGATGATGCCGGGCCGCGCAGTCTTGATAATGATGCGCAGCTTGTTCCCGGGACGCTCGATCTCGACGGCGCTGACACCAGCCGACTTGAGCTTATCCTTCAGCTCAGCCTTCAGCTTGACGTCTTCGAGCAGCAACTTGTCGTAGTCGCGCTCGACAAACCAGCGTGACTTCCACGGCTTGGTGTAACCGAGCCGAAATCCGTAAGGATGAACCTTCTGTCCCATCGTTTCTCACCTTGCCCCGCTTCGCGAGGCTGAAACTATTTCTTCTTCTTGGCTGTCGCCTTCTTGGCGGCAGGCTTAGCGGCGCGGGCTTTTGCCTTCACCGGAGTCTTCGGAGTTTCCTCTTCACCAACAACCGTAGCTACCGAAGCGTTGTTCTTACCCCGCTCCGCGAGCACGATCTCGATATGAGAGATACGGCGCACGTAGCGATAAGCCCGACCCATAGGCGCGGGACGGATGCGCTTCATCCGCGGACCATCATTGGCGATCGCATTCTTGACGTACAGGTTGTCGAGATCCACGTCCACATTTTTCTCGGTGCTGTGGAAGTTAGCGTTATCAATTGCCGACTGGAGAAGCTTGCCGACAGTCGCCGCCACGCGCTTCTTCGTAAAGAGCAGAGTGTTGCGAGCATTCTCGACTCTCTGGCCTTTGATGAGGTCCAACACCAATCGCGCCTTTTGTGGCGATACTCGCATGAACCGTGCTTGTGCTCGAAATTCCATATCGTGTCTCTTCGCGATTCCCAAATTTCTGAAACTACGCCTTAGGCGCGGCCGGCGCCGGCGCTCCAGGTCCTCCTGGAACTCCTGCTGGACGAGCCGCAGCTTCGGTTGCCGCCTTCATCGAGTGTCCCTTGAAGGTGCGCGTGAAGCTGAATTCACCGAGCTTGTGGCCGACCATGTTTTCGGTCACATACACGGGAATGAACTTCTTCCCGTTGTGAACCGCAATCGTGTGTCCAACCATCTCGGGGATGATCGTCGAGCGTCGCGACCAGGTCCGCAATACTTTCTTCTCATTACGCGCATTCATGCCTTCAATTTTTGTGGCCAGATGCGCGTCGATGAAAGGCCCTTTTTTTGTAGAACGTGCCATAAAGTCAGTTCTCAGTTCTCAGTTCCCGGTTTTGAGCGTACTGAACCGGGATTCTGGTGTTTCTGCAACGTTGATACTTTGAAAACTTGTCGTGCCTTACCCTTTTTTCCTGCGGCCGACGATGAACGCATCGGTTCGCTTGTTGTTACGGGTCTTGTATCCACGAGTGGGCTGCCCCCACGGCGTTACGGGATGCCGTCCGCCAGAGGTCTTTCCTTCACCACCACCATGCGGATGGTCAACCGGGTTCATTGTCACGCCGCGATTATGTGGGCGCTTTCCTAACCAACGCGTCCGTCCGGCTTTGCCGATGGTGACGTTCTCGTGATCTAAATTACCGACCTGTCCGATCGTCGCCATGCAGTCGAGTAACACCTTCCGAGTTTCGCCGGAGGGTAATTTCACGAGCGCGTAGTCGCCTTCTTTCGCCACCAACTGAGCAGAACCGCCGGCCGAGCGAACCATTTGTGCGCCCTTGCCAGGACGAAGCTCCACGTTGTGGACCATGGTGCCCGGAGGAACATTGCGCAGAGGCAACGCGTTGCCAACAAGAATGTCGGCCTCAGGACCACTGACAACTTTTTGTCCGACCTTCAAGCCATCAGGTTGAAGAATGTAACGCTTCTCTCCATCCGCGTAGCTCAACAGCGCGATACGCGCCGAACGGTTTGGATCGTATTCGATCGAAGCGACCGTCGCCGGGATTCCCTGCTTGTCGCGCTTGAAATCGATCAAACGCATCTTGCGCTTGTTCCCTCCGCCACGAAATCGACTCGTGATATTTCCCGAGTTACGTCGTCCACCGGTGCGCGTCTTCGGTTCGAGCAGCGGCTTATGCGGCTTCGATGTGGTCAGATCGTCATTGACCAGCGTGGTCCGGTAGCGCAGCGTTTGCGTCGTCGGTCTGTATGTCTTGATTGCCATAAATCAGCTCTTAGCTGCTAGCTTCTGGCTAGCTTGTTTGTCTTCGGAATCGCCCACTACCGATTCCTGGCTACTGCCTACAGGTTCTGTGCGTATTCCGGCATTTTTTCGCCAGACCGTAACCGCACATACGCCTTTTTCCAATCCGGTCGATAGCCCGCGAACTTGCCGCGACGCCGTTCCTTACCCGGATAATTCGCCGTGCGTACGGACCGCACCTTCACTTTGAAGATGGACTGTACGGCCTGTTTGATTTCGGTCTTGGATGCCTGGCTCGCGACTTGAAACACCAAGGTGTTCTGAGTCTCCTTGATCGCGAGACCTTTTTCCGTAATCACTGGACGCCGGATGATTTGATATGCCGATTTCATCAGGCCACCTCCGCCTTACGCTTTTTGCGGGCAGTCTTCTTTGGCGCCGCTGCGTGCTCCCGTCGCGATGCAGACTTTCGCAGAGAGTCCTGCAGTCTGTTCAGTGCGTCTTGCGAAAAGATCGCGCGTTCGTAGCGCAACAAGTGATACGGGTGAACCGTGTTTCCCCGAACCAACTCGAGGCCCTTGATATTTCGGGCGCTCAGTTCGAGGTTACGGTTTTCCTGTTGAGCTGCCTCGACCACTAAAACGGTGCCTTCCACTTTCAGTGCATCCAAAGCGGCCTGGAACTGCTTCGTCTTTGGTTCTTTCAGGTCAAGAGCCTTCACGACGATCAGTGCCCCGTCAGCGAACTTGGCTGCCAGCGCGGAGCGCAACGCACCCATCAGCTTCTTGCGCGGAAACGTGTAGTCGTAGGAGCGAGGTTGCGGTCCGTGAACGGTGCCGCCGTGTCGCCAGAGAGGGGAACGAATCGAACCCACGCGAGCCCGGCCGGTTCCCTTCTGCTTCCAGAGTTTTTTGCCCGCACCCGAGACCAGCTTCTTGTTCTTGGTCGCGTGCGTTCCGGCACGATTCGCGGCGCGGAAGTGTTTTACCGCTTCCCAAAGCAGGTCTTCGTTCACCGCGCCGAAGACTTCATCGGCGAGATCCAGGGTCCCGACCTTGGCTCCGCTCAAATTGTGTACGTCAATGGTTGCCATATGCTTTCCATCTGGTGCCAGTCACGGCACTCGGTATCTCTAAGCTCTGACGAACAACTAGTCACCCACGACCAGCTATCCCTTTTTTGCAGCGCGCTTGGCTGCCTTCAATGGATCGACCGTTGCTGATCCGGCAAATCCGCGACGCTCTCGCGGCGGTTTCTTTGCCCTGGTAATTACGAGGTACCCGCCGTTTGGTCCGGGCACACTACCTTCAACGACCAACAGGTTTTCGTCTTTATCTACGCCCAACACTCTGAGGTTGCGCACGGTGACACGAGCATCGCCCATGTGTCCCGACATGCGCATGCCCTTGAATACGCGCGAAGGGAACGCCGATGAACCGATCGAGCCCGTGATTTGAAACATCGAACCGTGGGATTTTGCGCCACCCGCGAAATGGTGACGCTTGACCACACCGGCAAAACCTCGGCCCTTGCTTACGCCGACGATATCGACGAAGCGCTCGCTTTCGAAAGCATCGACCAGGACACGGTCGCCGACCTTCACGGCGCCATTCGATTCTGCCTGCTCTTCGACTTCGATTGGCACTTCGCGCATGAACTTGACGGGAGGAAGGTTGTGCTTGGAAAAATGTCCGCGCATCGGCTTGGTCACGCGGGATTCTTTCACGAATTCGACGAGCCCAAGCTGGACGGCTTCGTATCCGTCGCGCGTGGCGCTCTTGTGCTGCGTAATGACACACGGACCAGCTTGCAGAACAGTGGCAGGACGAACCTCACCCTTCGAATCGAAGAGCTGCGTCATACCGACTTTCTTTCCAAGAATGCCTGCTACCTTTGCCATTTCCTTCTCCATTCCAGCGTGGCTTTCGCTATTGGCTGGTTGTAGCGTCGTCGCTTTCGACGACTGGCCGGCCAAAGACCGGCGCTACTCCTATTTGTGTTCCTTGCCGAATGCCTTGATCTCGACATCGACGCCGGCGGGAAGATCGAGCTTCATCAGCGCGTCTACCGTCTGCTGCGTTGGCTCGAGAATGTCGAGCAGGCGCTTGTGCGTGCGGATCTCAAACTGCTCGCGTGACTTTTTGTCTACGTGAGGCGAACGAAGCACGCAGTATTTGTTTTTCATCGTGGGCAATGGAATCGGTCCCGCGATCTGCGCGCCGGTGCGCCGAGCCGTTTCGACAATCTCGCCGGTGGATTGATCCAGGATGCGATAGTCGTACGCCTTCAGCCGGATGCGAATTCTTTCTTTTCCAATCACTGTTTGCTCTCAGACCCTCCTGGCATCTCCAAGAGGAAAGATCTAGCGGCAAGCTGCAGGCCGCATTCGTTAGTTATGCGGAGCCGAGGCCCCACGCATCTTCAAAACTACGTAACGATTTCCGAGATGGTGCCGGCGCCGACTGTGTGGCCGCCTTCACGAATCGCAAACCGTAAGCCTTTTTCCATTGCCACCGGCGTGATCAGC
>Ga0207706_10000737_pt1 | contig 34092 bp, 34 predicted proteins | sample KBSC53metaG_FD_184318 | JGI IMG/M metagenome (GOLD analysis project Ga0207706, IMG submission 184318) | Corn rhizosphere microbial communities from Kellogg Biological Station, Michigan, USA - KBS C5-3 metaG (SPAdes) (version 2) | ecosystem: Host-associated > Plants > Roots > Rhizosphere > Soil ... | reverse complement strand
CCCCTCCAGCGGTTCGGCGCTGAACATGCAGGTCTCGCCGATGGTGCCGCTGCATGCGATCGCGCGCTTCGGCGAGCGCGCCACCGCCACCGCGGTGAACCACCAGGACGGCGAACTCGCGACCACGGTGTCGTTCAACCTCGCGGCCGGCAAGTCGCTCAGCGACGCGCAGCGCGCGATCGATGCGGCGGCCGCCGAGATCGGCCTGCCGACCAACGTGCGCGGCAGCTTCCAGGGCACCGCGCGCAGCTTCCAGCAATCGCAAGGGCAGACGCCGCTGCTGATCGCCGCGGCGCTGGTGGTGATCTACCTCGTGCTCGGCGTGCTGTACGAGAGCCTGATCCACCCGGTCACCGTGCTCTCGACGCTGCCGTCGGCCGGCGTCGGCGCGGTGATGGCGCTGCTGCTGTTCAACATGGAGTTCTCGATCATCGCGTTGATCGCGGTCTTCCTGCTGATCGGCATCGTCAAGAAGAACGCGATCCTGATCATCGACTTCGCGCTCGAGGCCGAGCGCTCGCGCGGGCTGTCGTCGCTGGAGGCGGTGAAAGAGGCCTGCCTGCTGCGCTTCCGGCCGATCCTGATGACGACGCTGGCCGCCGCGCTCGGCGCGCTGCCGCTGGCCATCGGCTTCGGCGAAGGCGCCGAGCTGCGCCGGCCGCTCGGCATCGCGATCATCGGCGGGCTGATCGCCAGCCAGTTGCTGACCCTGCTGACCACGCCGGTGGTCTACCTGCTGCTCGACCGCTGGCGCCGCCGCGGCCACGACGAGCGCCACCTGAGCCGCACCGCCGGCGCGCTGCAGACCGAACCATGACCGATCCCCGCCTCCTCGCTCCGCTGCTCGCGGCCCTGCTGCTCGCCGGCTGCGCCACCGGCCCCGCCTACCGCCCGCCCGACGCGCCCGGCGCCGCCGCGTTCAAGGAGCCGCCACCGGGCTGGATCGCCGCCGCACCGGCCGACGCGCTGGACCGCGGGCCGTGGTGGACCTTGTTCGACGACCCCACGCTCGATCAGCTGGCGCAGCGCGTGCAGGTCTCCAACCAGAACATCGCCGCTGCGGCCGCGGCCTACGAGCAGGCGCGCGCTCTGGTGCGCGAGCAGCGTGCGGCGCTGTTCCCCAGCGTCTCGCTCGATGGCGGCGCGAGCCGCTCCGGTGGCGGCAGCGGCAGTAGCAGCACCAGCCGCGGCACGCGCTACCAGGTGAGCCTGGGCGCGAGTTGGGAGCCCGACGTGTGGGGCCGGCTGCGCGGCAGCATTTCGGCCGCCGGCGCGCGCGCCCAGGCCAGCGCGGCCGATCTCGCATCGGCGCGCCTGGCCGCGACCGGCGAACTGGCGGCCGACTACCTCAACCTGCGCGAAACGGACGCCGAAGCCGCGCTGCTGCGCGACACGATCGCGGCCTACGAGCGCTCGGCGCAGATCGCGCAGAACCGCTATGCCGCCGGCATCGCACCGAAGAGCGATGTGCTGCAGGCGCAGACCCAGCTCGCCAATGCGCGCGCCGAGCTCGCCGGGCTGGAGCGCCAGCGCGCGCAGCTCGAGCATGCGATCGCGGTGCTGGTCGGCGAGGCGCCGGCCAACTTCTCGCTCGCGCCTGCCACGTGGACCGGCGCGGCGGTGCCGGCCGTGCCGGTCGGCGTGCCGTCGGCATTGCTGCAGCGCCGGCCCGACATCGCCGCGGCCGAGCGCAACGTGGCGGCGGCCAATGCGCAGATCGGCATCGCGCGGGCCGGCTACTTCCCGAGCTTTTCGCTCAGCGCGAGCGACGGCTCCAGCGCGAGCCGGCTGGCCGACCTGTTCAGCGCCTCCACGATGGCGTGGTCGCTGGGCCTGTCGCTGATGCAGACGGTGTTCGACGCCGGCGCCACCGGCGCCCGTGTAGCCCAGGCCAAGGCGGCCTGGGAACAGGCGGTCGCGCAATACCGCCAGACCGTGCTGGTCGCGCTGCAGGACGTGGAAGACCAGCTCACCGCCGCGCGCGTGCTCGAGCAGCAGCAGGCGCTGAAGCGCCAGGCCTCCGAGGCGGCCGGCCAGGCCGAGGCGCAGATGATCAACCGCTACCGCGCCGGGCAGGTGAGCTACAGCGAGGTGGTGAGCGCCCAGGTCTCAGCCTGGAGCGCGCGGCGCGCGCTGGTGCAGGCCACCGCGGCGCGGCAGACTGCGGCGGTCGCGCTGATCCAGGCGTTGGGCGGCGGATGGCATGCGCCGGCACCCTGAGGGTGCCGGCCAAGTCCGCAAGATTTGTCAAACCGACCCATGACACGATGGCGGCCATGGACACCATCACCACCCAAGACCAGCCCATCCTCGTGGTCGGCCTCGAGCTGCGAACATCGAACGACGAGGCCGTGCAGACCATTCCGCCGCACTGGCAGCGCTTCGGCCGCGAGGCGGTGCTGGAGCGCATCCCGCACAAGGCCTCGGCCGAGGTGTATGCGGTCTACACCCACTTCGAGCACGAGGGCGTCGACAATCGCGGGCGCTATTCGCTGATCATCGGCGCGGCCGTCACAGGTCTCGCCGAAGTGCCGGCCGGCCTGGTCTCGGCCGTGCTGCCGGCGGGCCGGCGCGCCGTGTTCGAGGTCGAGCGCGGCCGCCACGATCTGGTGGGCGACGCATGGCGCCGCATCTGGGAACGCACCGAGTTGGACAAGACCTACCTCGCCGACTACGAACGCTACCAGCCCGACGGGCGCATGGAGATCTTCATCGGGGTCCGGTGAGCCTCGCCACGCCGACATGAACGGGCGCATCGACTACACCGAGCGGCTGGCGCGCGTCACGGCCTACATCCACGACCACCTCGACGATCCGCTCGACCTGAACCGGCTGGCCGACGTGGCCTGCCTGTCGGCCTACCACTGGCACCGGGTCTACCACGCACTGCACGGCGAGACGATCGCGGCCACCGTCAAGCGGCTGCGGCTGCACCGCGCGGCCGGCGACATCGCCCACACCTCGCTGACGATGCAGGAGGTGGCGCGCCGCTCCGGCTACGACAACCTGCAGTCGTTCACGCGCATCTTCAAGTCGGTGTACGGCCTCCCACCCGCGCAGTACCGCGAGCGCGGCAGCCATGCGGCCTTCCGGCCCGCCGCCGGATCGGCCTCGGGGCCGGTGGATCACGAGGTGACGATCGTCATGCGGCCCGAGCTGCAGGCGGCCGGCGTCGAGCACCGCGGCTCGTACATGGAGATCGGCCGCGCCTTCGCAACGCTGTATGGCCGGCTCGCCGCCCGCGGCGCGATGCCCCAGGCGATGCGCTCGATCGGCCTGTACTACGACGACCCCGCGGTGGTGGAGGCGGCGGCGCTGCGCTCGTGCGCCTGCGTGGTAGGCGATGCCGCGGTAGGCGATGCCGCGGCAGGCGGGGCGGGCCTGCCCGCCGTGCGCATCGCCGGCGGGCCGTATGCGGTGCTGCGCTACCGCGGCCCCTATGCCACGATGCACGGCGCCTACCGCTGGCTCTACGGCGACTGGTTGGTGCGCTCCGGCCGCGAGGCGGCCGATGCGCCGGTGCTCGAGGAATACCTCAACGACCCGCGCAGCACGCCGCCGCCCGAGCTGCTGACCGACATCTGCCTGCCGCTACAGCAATAGCGCCAGCGGTATCTCGGTGACCGGCAGCGCCGGCGCGAAGCGGTGCCGCGTGGTCTTGGGCGGCAGCAGGCCGCCGGTGCGCGCCAGCCGCCGCAGCAGCGTGCGATCGAAAGGCTGACCGCAGCGCCAGCCTCGCACGTCGACGCGCGGGTCGGCATAGCTCAGCGGCACGCAGGGCAGCCGCTTCAGGCCGAGCCGGTGCGCGACGCGCAGGCGGTGGTTGCCGTCCATCACCAGGCCGGTGTCCCGCTCGACCGGCAAGGGCACGCACCAGCAGCCGGCGGCGCGGATCGACTCGGCCAGCGCGACGACGCGGGCGCGGTCGACCTCTTCCGAGGCACGGAAGAAATCGAGCGGCCGGATCGCGACGAGGTAGGTGTCGTCAGTGGTGCTCATGGCGCGACCTCCGTGCCGCCCACCGCGGCCGTGCCCGGCAGGGCCGCGGCAGCATCGCGCCCCGCCTCCGCGATGCGGCGGTGGAACCGCAGCAGCAGTTGCGCAGCCGTGGCCGCCAGCCCGAGGATCAGGCCGGCCCATACGCCGCGCAGCCCCCAGCCGGCCGGCAGCGCAAGCCACCAGGCGGCCGGCAACCCGACGAGCCAGTAGCCGACCAGCGTGCGCCAGAAGGCGCTGCCGGTGTCGCCCAGCCCGCGCAGCATGCCGATCGCGATGTTCTGGCTGCAGTCGAACACCTGCAGCAGCGCCGCGACCGGCAGCAGCAGCAGCGCCAGCGACAGCACGCCGGGCGACTGCTGCGGCCCGATGAAGGCCGCCAGCACCGCGTGCGGCGCGAGCAGGTACACCGCGGCCACCCCGCCCATCGCGATCCAGCCGAGGCCCAGGCCGGCCCAGCCGAGGCGCCGGGCCCGGGCCGCATCGCCGCGCGCCCAGGCGGGGCTGATGCTGATCGACACCCCGTGCGACAGGCCCACCGCGACCATGAACACCACGTACACCGCCTGGTTCACCACCGTGTGCGCGGCCAGCGCATCGGCGCCGAGCAGGCCGACCAGCAGCGCCAGCGCCGAGAAGAAGCCGGCCTCGGAGCCATAGGTCGCCGCCACCGGGCCGCCTTGCCGCACCAGCTGCCGCAGCGCCGGGCCGCCCGCGCGCCAGAAGCGCAGCGAGACCAGTGGCCGCAGCGCCGCATCGCGCCGCACCAGCGCCAGCAGCGCGGCGAACGCGAAGGCCTGGACCAGCGTGCCCGCGAGCGCGATGCCGGCCAGCGGCGACAACCCCGGCACATCCATCAGCCACAGGTTCAGCGCGATGTTCAGCCCCACCGAGGCCAGCGTGATCGCCAGCAGCGGCCCCGGCCGGCGCAGCCCGACCGTCAGGTTGCGCAGCACCTGGAACCACAGCAGCGGCACGATGCCGGGCGCCGCGAACGCGAGGTAGCGCACGCAGCGCTCGACGAGCTCGGCCTCCTGCCCGGCCAGTGCCAGCAGCGGCCGCGTGGCGAGCGCCATCAGCGCCCAGCAGGCCAGGCCGGCCGCGGTGGCGAGCGCGAAGACGGCGCGCGACAGCTCGCGGACCTTCGCGCCCACGTCGCCGCCCCCGGCGCTGGCCGCCGCGACGAGGTTGCCGGCCGGCGTGATCAGGCCCACGCCCATCGTGCGCAGCAGGTTGAACACCGACAGCGCGAGCCCGCCCGCCGCAAGGTCGAGCGCCTCCAGCCGGCCCAGCATCACGACGCTGGTGGTGCCCAGCGCCACCTGGGCCAGCTGCGTCAGCACCAGCGGGCCGGCGAGCGCGAGGATGTGTGCGGCGTCGGCGCGCCACACGGCGCCCCGGCTCATGCCGGCAGCGGCGCGCGCGCCGTCAACTGCTCGACCAGTTGGTCGAGCTCGTCGTCGATCTTCGGATCGAGCAGGTCGTGCTCGCGCATCCAGGCATCGTTGAACACCGTGTCGAGGTACTTCTCGCCGCCGTCGCACACCAGCACCACCAGCGTGCTGCCGGGCGGCGCAGCCTCGGCGCGTTTCAGCGCCTGGTACAGCACGCCGCCGGCCGAGCCACCGAGCAGCACGGCGCGCCTGCGGGCGAAGTAGCGCGCGGTATTGAAGGCCTGCGCATCGGTGACCTTCAGGCCTTCGTCGAGCAGGCCGTAGTCGACCAGCTCGCCGATCTCGGCGCCGGGCGGCGTGCCGGTGCCCGACTGGTGATACGCGCCGCCCGGGCCGCCGAAGGCGATGGAGCCGACCGGCTCGACGCCGATCACCCGCAGCCTGGGCAGCTGGGCCTTCAGCGCTCGGGCGGTGCCGAACAGCGAGCCGCCGGTGCCCACCGCGCCGATCAGGTGTGTGAGCTCGCCGTCGAGCTGTTGCAGCAGCTCCTCGGCCACCGCCCAGTAGCCGTTGGCGTTGGCCGGGTTGTTGTGCTGCTCGGTCCAGTAGGCGCCCTGCTCCGCTGCGATGCGCTCGGCCAGCGTCTCGCGGTCGGCGGTATGCAGGCCCGCGCCGGGCTGGTCGGTCACGTACAGCAGCTCGGCGCCGAAGGCCTGCATCGCACGCAGCTTGTCGGGGCTGGCATGGTGGTCGACCACCGCGGTGAAGCGGTAGCCGCGCTCGGCGGCCAGCAGCGCCAGGCCCATGCCGGTGTTGCCCGAGGTCGACTCGATGACCCAGCCGCCGGGCTTCAGGTGGCCCTGCGCCTCGGCCTCGTCGAGCATCTGGCGCGCCATGCGGATCTTGGCGGTGCCCATCGGGTTGAACTGCTCGAGCTTGAGCAGCACGCGGGTGCCGAAGCGGGTGCACAGCAGCTCCATCAGCGGCGTCTGGCCGATGAGGTCGGAGATGCAGTGCGCGATCTTGCCGTGGCGCGATTGAAGCGGATGACGGTCCATGGTTCTCAGTAGCTCCCTGTGTTGTCGCCGGCCCAGCCGGCCGGCGCGATGCTGTCGAGCCGCCAGTGCGGCCGTTGCTGGTCGTCGAGCTGCACCACCGCCTTGTGCGGCAGCGGCAGGTCGTGGAAGGGCGACTCGTTCGAGTCCATCTGGTAGCCGGCGGTGTTCAGGTACACCAGCAGGTCGCCGGGCACCGGCCTGCGCGGCAGGCGCAGCTTGCGCCAGCTGACCATGTCGCTGTCCAGGCAAGTGGCCCCCGCGACGCAGGCCGCATACGGCTGCGGCCTGTCGCCGGCGGGCGCCGGCCCGAGCAGCAGCGGGTCGGGCAGGTACTCGCTGTTGAACCACTGCTCCGAAAGGCTGAAGCTGGTGCCGGCTACCGTGACGATGCCGTAGCCCTCGCCCGGCCGGTCCTTCACGCCCTGCACGCGGTACAGCGTGAAGCCGGCCTGGTCGAGCAGCGCGCGGCCCGGCTCCAGCAGCAGCCGGATGCCGTCGCGCTGCAGGCGCTCGGCCAGCGTCGGGCCCTGGCCGGCGAGCGCCATCGACAGCAGCTCGTCCAGCATCGCCGGCCCGTGGCTCTGCGCCGCATAGGGGTAGAAGCCGTCGAAGCGCTTGCCCGCGTGGTAGTGCTGCGGCCCCTGCTGCGCATCGAAATCCTTCCACGCGCCGGGGTCGACATAGCGCACGCCGAAGCCGCCGCCGATGTCGATCGTGTCGGCATGCAGGCCGAGCCGCCGGGCCTCGTTGCTCACGTCGACCAGCCGGTGCGCCGCCTCGGCCCGCTCGGCCGCCGAGTAGCCGCTCAGGTGGAACGAGAAGCCCTCGAACATCAGCTGCCGCGGCTGCGCGGCGCACAGCTGCAGCGCATGGCGCAGCTCGTCGTCGCCCAGCCCGAAGCGGCTCCTGGCCTGCGACGGCGGGCGCCAGCGCAGCAGCAGCCGTGCGCCGCGCTGCTGTTGCTGCGCCATGGCCGCCACCTGCTGCAGCTCCTGCAGGCTGTCGATGGCCAGCAGGCAGCCCTGCCACAGCGCCAGACGCAGCAGCTCGGGATGCTTGGCCGGCCCCGAGATCCCGATCAGGCGGCCCGGCACGCCGGCGCCCAGCGCCTGTGTGGCTTCGGGCACGCTGGCCGCATCCACGCCCAGCCCGAGCCGCGGGCAGGCCTCGATGAAGCAGCGTGCCTTGTTGGCCTTCTTGGCATACAGCACCAGCCCATCGACGCCGGCGGCGCGCAGGATCTCGTTGAAGCGCTGCGCGTTGTAGGCGAAGAGCTGCGGCAGCAGCAGATGCAGCGGCGAGCCGAGGCCGTCGGCCAGCTCCCGCACCCACTCGGCATGCCGCTGCAGCAGCCGCTCGACCAGCGGATGCTGCAGGGCCGGCAGCACCGGCATCTGCGCGGCGCTCACCACAGCGCCACCTCGCAGCCCAGGCCCTGCGCCGCCGCACGCTCGGCGAACAGCCGGCCGAGCGCGATGTCGGTGATGACCATGCCGCTGTTGTAGGCGAACACCCGCTCGCGATCGCTGCGCCGCCCGACCTGCGTGCCGGCCAGGATCTGCGGCAGCTCGGCATGCACCCAGGGCAGCACGCCGCCGTCGCGCGCGAGGTCGGCGCCGGTCACGCGCATCTGCTCGGCGCTGGTGGCCACGCGCAGGTCGGCCTCGTGCAACGCATCGGGATGCAGGCCGTAGCCGACCAGGATGGCGAGCGCGCCAGGCTGCAGCCACGCGGCCTCGACCCGGGCGGGCGAGTTCGGGCCGGCCGCGCCGATGACGATCTGCGCCGCCATCGCCGAGCGGCGCAGGTCCCGCGAGACCTCGATGCGCCGGCCCGGGTGGTGCGCCGCCATCTCGCTGATCACCGCATCGATGCCGGCCGGATGATGGCCATGCACGATCAGCCGCTGCAGCTGCGGCATCGCCTGCACGAGGAAGGGCAGCGCCATGCGGCCCTGCACGCCGGTGCCGACCACCAGCGCGGTGTGGGCGTTGCTCGGCGCGCAGTGCCGCGCGATCAGCGCCGAGGCGGCCGGCGTGCGCAGGCTGCCGACCAGGCTGCAGTCCATCAGCGCGATCGGCCGCCCGCTGATGTCGTCGTACATCAGCAGCGTGGTGCAGTAGTTCTCGCCGGCCTTGTCGTCGAGGCCGAACTTGTACGAGGTCTTGATCGCGACCGTGTCGCGCTCGCCGTCGCGGCCCAGCATCGCGTAGGCCACCGAATGGCCGTCGTCGGGCTTGGTGGTCAGCTTGGCCGGGTTGGCCGAGCGGCCGGCGGCATAGGCCTTGTAGGCGCCCTCCACCACCTCGATCACCTCGGCCAGCGACCAGCGCAGCGACTTCAGCTCGCGCTTCGAATACACGCGCAGGGCTCCGCCTGCCCCGGGGGCATGTGTCGTCGACATGGGAACTCCTTTAGACGATGTGGCGCGCGACCGCGTTCTCGCGGTAGGGCATCGAGGCGCGCAGGTTCAGCGTCACGTTGACGCGGCGCAGCCAGCGGTGGCGCGGGCCGTAGTTGGGCTGGTAGACCGAGCGGCCGTGCACCGCGCGCTTGTTGTCGATCCACAGCATGTCGCCCGGCTCCATCACGATCGCGTTCTGGTGCGCGTAGAACTCGCCGAGCAGCCAGTCGAAAGCCGCCTGCGCCTCGGCATCGCCGGGCACGGCCGACATGAAGGCCTCGTCGACCTGGATGAAGGGCCGCAGGCGCGAGCCGCTCAGCGCCGGCACCGGCTCCGGCGCGGCATACATGCGACGAATGCGCGCGAAAGCGTCGTCGTCGAGCCGCCAGTGGGCGCTGATGTTCTGGTCGGGCAGGTGCGACTTGTCGGGCAGCACGACGAAGCGCGGCGCCGACAGCACCTGCCACTTGTCATCGGGGATCTCGATGTCGTCGATCGCCGAGAGGATGGTCTCGGCCCGCTCCTCGTTGCGATAGCAGACGATCGACAGGAAGTCGCAGCGGTGGTCGTGGAAGGCCTCCTCGTTGTGCCACACCAGCGTGACGCTGCTGCCGCCGCCGAGCTGCTCGTTGCGGTCTTTCTCGATCGGCACGATGTGGCGCAGGAAGCGGCCGTTCTCCTGCGTGCGCCAGCCGAAGATCTCGCCCAGCGAGGCGGTGAGCAGGCATTGCGCGATCTCCTCGCGCAGCGTGGGCGGGTTGCGCCAGGAGGCGTCCCAGTGCGTGGGCGACGGGCCGATGCGGCTGTCGTCCACCGGCACGCCGCGGATCAGCACCGCGCCGCACGGCAGGTGCAGCTGCTTGAAGCGGTGCGCCAGCTCGCGCAGCGGCCGCGGCAGCTCGTGCGCGGCCAGCGCGCAGGCATCGGCGAACTCCGCCGTCTCGACGCTGCCGAAGCTGCGCGCGAGCACCTCGACCTGCGCCTCGATGGCCGCGACCTCGCGCGGCGTCAAGGCATGGACGTGGATCGATGAGCGCCGCAGCTGCGGCGCCAGTTCTGCCATGTGCATTTGTTTTCTCCCTGAGCGACATGGGTGGATGACAGCGATGAGGCGGGATGGATCTACATCTCGATATCCATCGCGAGCGAAACGGTGCGGGGTTTGCCGGCGTAGACGCTGGCGTAGCTGGCGGCCGCCCAGTAGCGCCGGTCGGCGGCGTTCTCGACCTGCGCGCGCAGCGTGGCCTTGCGGCCCGCGAGCTGCGTCGCGTAGCGCAGGCCGAGGTCCAGGCGCGTGTAGCCGGGCAGCTCCACGGTGTTCTGGTTGTCCAGCGGGCGGGCGCCCACATGGAACACGCCGCCGTTGACGCTCAGGCCCTGCACCGGCAGCCGGTAGTCGGCGAACACGCTGGCCTGCAGACGCGCGGTGTTGGCCGCGCGCTTGCCCTCGGTGGCGGCATTGCCGGTGTTGCGCAGCTCGCTGTCGAGCAGGGTCGCGCTGCTCGACAGCTCCAGCACCGGCGAGACCCGGCCGCTGGCCGACAGCTCCAGCCCGCGGTGGCGCTGCCGGCCGTTCTGCACGTAGCGGTTGCTGGCCGGGTCCACATACTCCAGGCCCTTGTCGATGTCGAAGGCCGCGAGCGTGAAGGCGAGCCCCGCCGCCGGCGCCCACTTGGCGCCCAGCTCGACCTGCCGGCTCTCGATCGGATCCATCCACTCGCCGGCATTGGCGCTGTTGAAGGGCGCGACGCCCCCCTCTTCGTAGCCGCGCGCGGCGCTCACGTAGGTCATCAGGGTGGCGAGCGGCCGGTAGATCAGGCCGGCCGTGGGCGCATTGACGTTCTGGCGATAGATCTGCACGCTGCCGCCGGCGGGCGTGGCGTCCTTCGCGTAGGCCACGTGGCGCAGGCCGAGCAGCGCCTGCCACTGGTCATTGAAGCGCAGCAGGTCGCTGGCGAACACCGAGTCCTGGCGGATCAGCGTGTGGTTCTTCGCCGGAGCCGCGCCGATGTCGTGCGCCGGCGAGTAGACCGGCCGGAAGATGTTGCCCACGGTGTCGCCCAGCACGATGAAGCCGCCGTCGTCGGCCGTGTAGCGGCGCGCCGAAACGCCGGCCACCAGCTCGTGGCCGATGCCTGCCGCCTGGACCTCGCCGCTCAGGTAGGCCTGCGCCGACGTGGCCTGGAAGCGCTGCCCGGGCGACACGTAGACGTCGCCGCTGGTGATGTCGCCATTGGGCTGCACGCCGTAGATGTCGGGGAACACCGCGTCGCGCCGGTTGACCGAATGCCCGAGCTGGGCGACGACGCTCCAGCGGTCGTTCAGCTGGTGCTCCAGCCGCGCGCCGAGGTTGTGGGTCGTGGTCTCGTACGGCAGCCAGGGTTGGCCGAGCAGCGTGCGCGGGTCGGGCATCGGCGGCAGCTGGCCGTCGGGCTGCACACCCAGCAGCGGCTGCGCGGCCAGCTTCTTGCGCTGGTAGTCGGCATCGAGACGCAGCAGCGTCGCGGGGCCGAGGCGCGCATCGACCGCCGCCGAGGCGAAGCCTCGCTTGAGATCGCCGTTGTGCGACATGTCGCCGACCTTCTCGCCGGCCAGGTTGAAGCGGTAGGCCAGCGCGCGCTCGGCATCGAAGCTGCCGCTGGTGTCCACCGCGCCGTACAGCCCGCTGGCGCTGCGCAGCTCGGCCGTCACATTGGTGAAGGGCTGGGCCGTCGGCCGCTTCAGCACGTAGTTGACCGTGCCGCCCGGCGCATTGAAGCCATAGAGAAAGCCCGACGGCCCCTTCAGCACGTCGATGCGCTCCACGTTCTCCAGCGGCACGTCCTGGTAGGGCGCGAGGCTCAGGCCTTCGCGCCGCATCGTGTTGGCCCAGTCGATCGCGTAGCCGCGGATGCTCACATGGTCGTAGGCGCCGCCCACGGAAGCGTTCTGCACCGACGCGTCGTTCTTCAGCACGTCGTTCAGCGTGCGGGCACGCTGGTTCTCGATCAGCGCGTCGGAGTACGAGCTGGCCGACAGCGGCACGTCGAAGCTGTCTTTCGTGCCGAGCGCACCGAGGCCGATGCCGCGCTGGTCATACAACGAAGGGCGCGCGCCGGTGACGGTGATGGTGGCGGCGGCAGGGGTCTCGGCGGTGTGGCCGGTGGTCGCCGCCAGCAAGGCGGCGGCGAGCGGGGACAGGGGAAGGAAGTGGTTGTTTTTCATATTCGATGCAAATGCTAATTATTCGCATTTGCATCGTCAAAGAAAACCTGTGACATCGAGGGCTTTGCACAAACGAAAAACGCCCCGGCAGCTTCAGCTGGCGGGGCGGCTTCTCCGTGGAAGGCGGTTTACTCGATCGCGACGCCGGCCGCGTGGGCCTGCTGGTCGGCGTGGTAGCTCGAGCGCACCATCGCGCCGACGGCGGCGTGCGTGAAGCCCATCTTGTAGGCCTCGGCCTCGAACATCTTGAAGGTGTCGGGGTGCACGTAGCGGCGCACCGGCAGGTGGTGGCCACTGGGCGCGAGGTACTGGCCGATGGTCAGCATGTCGATGTGGTGCGCGCGCATGTCGCGCATCACCGCCAGGATCTCGTCGTCGGTCTCGCCCAGGCCGACCATCAGGCCGCTCTTGGTCGGGACATCGGGCGCGAATTCCTTGAAGCGCTTCAGCAGGTTGAGGCTGAATTCGTAGTCGGAGCCCGGTCGCGCCTCCTTGTACAGGCGCGGCACGGTCTCGAGGTTGTGGTTCATCACATCGGGCGGCGCGGCCTTGAGGATCTCCAGAGCCCGGTCCATGCGGCCGCGGAAGTCGGGCGTCAGGATCTCGATGCGGGTCTCGGGCGACAGCTCGCGCGTCTTGCGGATGCATTCGACGAAGTGCGCCGCACCGCCGTCGCGCAGGTCGTCGCGGTCGACGCTGGTGATCACCACGTACTTCAGCTTCAGCGCCGCGATGGTCTTGGCCAGGTTGGCGGGCTCGTCCGCATCCAGCGGGTCGGGGCGGCCGTGGCCCACATCGCAGAACGGGCAGCGCCGCGTGCACTTGTCGCCCATGATCATGAAGGTGGCCGTGCCCTTGCCGAAGCATTCGCCGATGTTGGGGCAGCTGGCTTCCTCGCAGACGGTGTGCAGCTTGTGCTCGCGCAGGATCTGCTTGATCTCGTAGAAGCGGGTGGTGGGCGAGCCGGCCTTCACGCGGATCCAGTCGGGCTTCTTCAGCACCTCGGCCGGCACCACCTTGATGGGAATGCGCGCGGTCTTGGCCTGGGCCTTCTGCTTGGCGGTGGCGTCGTAGTCGGCGCCGGTCTGGGCTTGGTGGACGGTGTTGTCGGTCGACATGTAGGGGGCCTCAAGGCTGAAGCTGGGACGCGAGCCGTTGCGCCAGCTGCTGCGCCACCGTCGCCCAATCCGTGGAAACCCCGATTTTAGCGAGGTCGATGGTTTCGAGCCCGGCATATCCGCACGGGTTGATGCCGTGGAAGGGCGCCAGGTCCATCGCGACATTGAGCGCGACGCCGTGGTAGGTGCAGTGGTTGGCGACCTTGATGCCGAGCGCGGCGATCTTGCCGAGCCCACGGAAGGTGTCGCCCGGCGGCTGCGGCCAGGTGAGCGCGCTGTGCCCGAACGGATCGTCCAGCTTCACGTAGATGCCCGGCGCGCCCGGCACGCGGTGGCCGGTGACGCCGAAGTGCTCCAGCGTCTTCAGCACCGCCTGCTCGATGCGGAACACGTATTCCTTGACGTAGATGCTCAAGCGCCGCAGGTCGACCAGCGGATAGGCCACCACCTGCCCCGGCCCATGGAAGGTGACCTGCCCGCCGCGGTTGGTGGCCACGATCGGGATGCCGTGCGCATCGAGCACATGCTCGGGCTTGCCGGCCAGACCCTGCGTGTAGACCGGCGGGTGCTCGCACAGCCAGAGCTCATCGGGGGTGTCAGGGGTGCGGGCTTCCGTGAAGGCGCGCATCGCATCGTAGGTGGGCGCGTACTCCACGCGGCCGAGGGTCTTGATCAGCACGGGATTCGGGGCATCGGTCGTCACGGCGGTTGTACCACCGCGCCACTCAAGTTCGCCCCAGCCCGGTCGAAAAGCCGTGCGGGCAGTGCCCGCAAGGAGACGACCGTCATGTTCCGCAATCTGCGCATCGGCGCACGCCTGGCCATCAGTTTCGGCGTCGTGCTGCTGCTGGCCGTGGGGGCCATCGCCGTCGGCCTGCAGCAGGTGGCCTCGGTCGCCGAACGCAACGAGCTGCTGCTGAAGGACCCGCTGACCAAGGAGCGCATCACCAGCGACTGGTACCGCGTGATCGACGCCGGCAGCCGGCGCACGCTGGCCATGGCCGTCAGCGCCGACCCGGTGCTGGAAGAGACCTTCCGCGACGACCTGAAGGCGGCCTCCGCCTTCTCCACGCAGTACCAGCAGCAGCTCACCGCGCTGGCCACCTCCGATGAGGAGAAGCGGCTGCTCGCCGACATCGCCGCGGCGCGCACCACCTACCTCAACCTGCGCAACGAGATCGCGACGCTGCGCCGCGAGGGCAAGGCCGACCAGGCCAGTGCCTTCGTCGAGCGGCTGAAGCCCGCGACCAAGGGCTACCTGTCGACGCTGCAGGCCATGCTCGACCACGAGCGTGCGGCCATCGACAAGCAGGCGCTGGAGATCAAGGGCACGGTGAGCCGCAGCCTGTGGACGCTGGGCGCGATCGGCGTCGCGATCGTGCTGCTGGGCGGCTGCTTCAGCTACCTGATCGCCATCGGCATCACGCGGCCGATCGGCTCGGCCATCCGCGCGGCCCAACGCATCGCCGGCGGCGATGTCGAGAGCGAGGTCCGGGTGGACCGGCACGACGAGCTGGGCCAGCTGCAGCAGGCGATGCGCCACATGGCCGAGCAGCTGCGCCAGATGATCCACGCCATCCGCGACAGCGCCGGCGTGATCGCCTCGGCCTCGAACGAGATCGCCAGCGGCAACACCGACCTGTCGCAGCGCACCGAGGAGCAGTCGTCGTCGCTGCAGCGCACGGCCAGCAGCATCGAGGAACTGAGCAGCGCGGTGCGCAACAACGCCGATTCGAGCCGGCAGGCCCAGCAGCTGGTGGCGGGCGCCACCACCTCGGCGCGTCAGGGCGACCAGGTGGTGAAGGAGGTGGTCGGCACGATGCAGGCGATCACCGCGTCGTCCAAGCGCATCGGCGACATCATCGCGGTGATCGACGGCATCGCGTTCCAGACCAACATCCTCGCGCTGAACGCCGCGGTGGAGGCGGCCCGCGCCGGCGAGCAGGGCCGCGGCTTCGCGGTGGTGGCCGGCGAGGTGCGCACGCTGGCGCAGCGCAGCTCCACCGCCGCCAAGGAGATCCGCACGCTGATCCTCGATTCGGTGGAGAAGGTGGATTCCGGCGCGAAGCTGGTCACCCAGGCCGGCGACTCGATGCACGAGATCCTCAGCTCGATCGAGCAGGTCGATTCCATCATCGGCCAGATCGCGATCGCGAGCGAGCAGCAGGCCGGCGGCATCGCGCATGTGAACCAGTCGGTGGCCGCGCTCGACGGCACCACGCAGCAGAACTCGGCGCTGGTGGAGCAATCCGCCGCCGCGGCCTTGTCGCTGCAGGAGCAGGCGCAGCGGCTGGTGAAGAGCGTCGCGGCGTTCGACAACGCCCGCTGATCAGCCGTCGATCGCCACGCCCAGCGGCGCGATCCAGTCGCGCCGGCCCTTGGGCGTGAGCTGCACGCCGCGACCTTCGAGGTCCTGCTGCAGCCAGCGGCGCTTCAGCGCGGCCTGCAGCACGCCGGCGCCCAGCGCGCCACCCAGGTGCACGCGGCGCTCGCTCCAGTCGAGGCAGGCGCAGGCGAAGCGGCGGCGCTTGCCCTGCACGTCATCCAGGTCCACACCCCAGGCATCGAGGGCGGCCTCGCCGGCCGGCTTCAGCGTGTAGTCGCCGCCCGGCTGCGGGTGCAGCCAGCCCGCCTTCAGCATGCGCTCGTGCAAGGCCACGGCCAGCGTGCCGGCCAGGTGGTCGTAGCAGGTGCGCGCGAGCCGCAGCCGCTCCGGCGTGCGCGTGCGCAGCGCCGGTACGGGCCGCCCGGCCACGACCAGCAGCGATTCGAGCGCCGCGCCGACCTCGTCGCTCGCCAGCGTGTAGTAGCGGTGCCGGCCTTGCGGCAGGCAGGCGAGCAGCTGCTGCTCGCACAGCCGCGCGAGGTGTGCGCTGGTGGTCGAGGCCGAGAGCTCGGTCAGCGCGCACAGCTCGGTCGCGGTGCGCGCGCGGCGGTCGAGCAAGGCGCACAGCATGCGCGCCCGGGCGGGCTCGGCAATGGCCGCCGCGATCGCGGCGAGTCGCTGTTCGACATCCATGGTTCGGCCTTCATCGAAGCGTGGGATCGGCAGTGTCGCAAAACTAGCGGCCATGACGCACGATCTCCCTTCGCTCGCCGATGCCGCCTGGCATCCGGACCCGTATCCGCTCTATGCCGCACTGCGCGCGCAGCATTGCGAGCGCGGGCTCTTCTTCGACACTGGCCTGCGGCTGTGGGTCGCCTGCACCGCGCAGGCGGTCGAGGCGGTGCTGCAATCGCCGGCACTGCGCGTGCGGCCGTTGGCGGAGCCGGTGCCACAGGCGCTGCAGGGCCGCCCGGCGGGGCAGGTGTTCGGCGGGCTGATGCGGATGAACGAAGGCGCGGCGGCGCATGCGGCGCCCAAGACTTGGGCGCAGGAGTTCCTCGCGGGGCTCCAGCGCGCAGCGGCGGAAACGAGCGCGGCCGTGGCCCGCGCCTTTACACCGGCCACCCACGCCCTCGACGCACTGATGTTCGAGGCCCCGCTGCATGTGATGGCGCAGCTGCTGCGCGTGCCAGCCGACCGGCATGCAGCGCTGGCCACTGCGGTGCGGCAGCTCGTCACCGCCTGGTCGCCCCAGGCCGATGACGCATGGCGCACGCAAGGCGACGAGGCCGCGCGGCAGCTGCTCGACCTGCTCGACGCCGACGCCAACCGGGTCGGCCTGTTCACGCAGACCTGCGAAGCCACGGCGGCGCTCATCGGCAACACGCTGGTCGCATGGCACCGCGAGGGGCTGCCCCGTCCGGTGGACGAGGCCTTCGTCGCCGAGGTTGCGCGGCACGACGCGCCGGTGCAGAACACGAGGCGCTTCGCCGGCGAGGCAGTGACGATCCAGGGTCAAGCCCTGCAGCCCGGCGACACCGTGCTGGTGCTGCTGGGCTCCGCCAACCGCGACGAAGCCACCCAGCCGGAACCCGACCGCTTCATCCCCGGCCGAGAAGGCGCACGCTGCTTCAGCTGGGGCACCGGCCGGCATGCCTGCCCCGGCGAAACGCTGTCGCGCAGCATCGCGCTGCACCTGCTGCAAGGCTGGATGCGCGCCGATGCCACTGCGCTGCACGCCGTCACCACGCACTGGCGCTACCGGCCTTCGCCGAATGCGCGCCTGCCCGAATTCACACAAGGAGCATGACGATGATTGCGGTGATCTTCGAAGTCCGGCCCGCCGAGGGGCGGCAGCAGCAATACCTGGACACGGCCGCGGCGCTCAAGCCGGTGCTGGAACGCATCGACGGCTTCCTCTCGATCGAGCGCTTCCAGAGCCTCGCCGAGCCGGGCAAGCTGCTGTCGCTGTCGTTCTGGCGCGACGAGGCGGCCGTTGCGCAATGGCGCAACACCGAGGCGCACCGGGGTGCGCAGGGCGCGGGCCGCTCAGGCGTGTTCGCCGACTACCGGCTGCGCGTGGCGGCGGTGCTGCGCGACTACGGGCTGAACGAGCGCGACGAGGCGCCTGCCGACAGCCGCTCCGCGCACCGGGCCTGAGCTACAGCACCACCTTGACCATCGGATGCGTCGACAGCGTGCGGTACAGCTCGTCGAGCTGCTCGCGGCTGGTGGCGGTGATGGTGATCGTGACGCCGAGGTAGTTGCCGGCCTTGCTCGGCCGCGTCTCGACGGTGCTGCGGTCGAAGCCGGGATCGAACTGCAGCGCGACGCTGATCACGGCCTCCGCGAAGCCCTCGACGTTGGCGCCCATCACCTTGATCGGGAAGGCGCTGGGGTATTCGATCAGCGATTGCTCGGGTGGGATCGGCATGGTGGAGGACGGATTCAAATCGACTGGGTCTGCTTGGCGCGCTGGTAGGCCTCGTAGAGCCGGCCGTACACCGGCCCCGGCTTGCCGCGCAGCGCCCCATGGCCCACCGGCTCGCCGTCGAGCGAGGTGACCGGCAGGATCTCCTTGCCGGCCGAGCTGATCAGGATCTCGTCGGCCGCGAACACGTCGGCCTCGGGGATCGGCCGCAGGTTGTAGGCGATGCCCTCTTCCTCGCACAGCTCGCGCAGCAGCTCGACGCGGATGCCCTCGAGCACCTGCTCGCTCTTGGGCGGCCCGAGCAGCGCGCCCTCGTGCACGATCCACACATTGCTGGAGGCGCCTTCGGTCAGGTACTTGGTGCCGTTGCTGCCGTCGCGGAACATGATGGTCTCGACCGCGCCCTTGTCGGCCGAGATCTGCCGCGCCAGCACGTTGCCGAGCAGCGAGGTGCTCTTGATGTCGCCGCGCTCCCAGCGGAAATCGCGCGCGGTGATGCAGGCGATGCCCTGGCGGCGCTGCTCGGCCGGCGCCCCCTTCAGGGCGCTGCACATCATGAACACCGTGGGCTCGATGTCGACCGGCATCACGTGGTCGCGCAGCGCCACGCCGCGGGTGACCTGCAGGTACACCAGTTGGTCGTCGCTGGCCTGCGCGGCGCTCAGCTTGCGGCAGCGCTCCAGCCACTGCGCCTCGCTGTGCGGATTGGGGATGCGGATCTTGGCCAGGCTGCGCTGCAGGCGCTCCATGTGCTCGTCGAAGCGGAAGATGCGGCGGCCGTAGACCGGCAGCACCTCATAGACGCCGTCACCGAAGATGAAGCCCCTGTCGAGCACCGACACCTTGGCGTCGCACAGCCGCAGGTACTCGCCGTTCAGGTAGCACAGGGTGTCGGGAAGGGACTGCATCGAAACCTCCGCCAAAACATCGATCCTCGGGCCGGGCCCAGCTTAGCGGATCCAGAGGCGGATGGCATCCCAGGCCCGGCCGAAGAGGCCCGCCTGTTCCACCGGCTCCATCACCACCAGCGGCACCTCGGCAATCGGCGCGCCGGCTGTCGTCGTGACCTTCACGGTGCCGACGCGCTGGCCCTTGGTCAGCGGCGCCACCAGCGGGTCGGTGCGCTCGACCTTGGTCTGCAGCTTGTCGCCTTCGCCGCGCGGCACGCTGACGAACAGCGGGCCCGGCGCGCCGAGCTTGGCTTCCTTGGCGGCGCCCTTCCAGACCGGCACCGTCGCGATCGCCTTGCCGGCCTCGAACAGCTTGACGTCGTCCCAGGCGGCATAGCCCCAGTTCAGCAGCTTCTGGCTCTCGCTGGCGCGCGCCTCGCGCGAGGCCGTGCCCATCACCACGCTGAGCAGCCGGCGCTTGCCGTTGGGGAAGTCGCGGATCGCGCTCGCCACCAGGCAGTAGCCGGCGGCATCGGTGTAGCCGGTCTTCATGCCGTCGACCGTGGGGTCGCGGCGCAGCAGCAGGTTGCGGTTGTCCTGACGGATGTTGTTGTACTTGTAGTCCTTGATGGAATACAGCGGGTAGTACTGCGGATGGTCGCGGATGATGTGGGCCGCGATCACCGCGATGTCGCGCGCGCTGCTGCGGTGGCCGGCCTCGGTGATGCCGGTCACGTTCTTGAAGCTGGTGTTCTTCAGGCCCCAGGCCTGGGCCTGGCGGTTCATCATCGCGACGAAGTTCTCGACCGTGCCGCCCACCGCCTCGGCCAGCGCCACCGACGCGTCGTTGCCCGACTGGATGATCACGCCGTGCAGCAGCTCGTCGACCGTGGGCGTCATCGTGGTGTCGATGAACATCAGCGACGGCTCGCCCTTGCGTTCGTTCCAGGCGCGCGCCGAGACCGGCACCTTCTGCTCGAGCGTCAGCTTCTTGGCCTTCAGCGCATCGAACGCCACGTAGGCCGTCATCAGCTTGGTCAGCGAGGCCGGGTCGTTGGGCGCGTCGGCGTCGCGCTCGGCCAGCACCTTGTCGCTGGCCAGGTCCATCAGGATGTAGCTCTTCGCGGCCACTTCGGGCGGTTGGGGCGCCTGCGCGAAGGCAGCGGTGCCGGCGATGGCCAGCGCGAATGCGATGAGTCTTTTCATTCGGTCTCGAAAGGGGATGAGGCCTGCGTTCTCAGTGCCAGCAACGCAGGACCAGGTTTTTCAGCAGCGCGAGCTGCCCATGGAAGAAATGGCCGACGCCGGGCACCACGACGACCGGCAGCGTCTGCGGCCGCGCCCAGTCGAGCGTGGCCTGCAGCGGCACCACCTCGTCGGCCTCGCCGTGGATCACCAGCGTGTCCTCAGGTACCGGCGCGACGCGAAAGTTCACCGAGGCCGGCCCGACCAGCACCAGCCGTTCGGCACGCTGGCCCTCGGGCAGGCGCTCCGCCGCCTGCGATGCCATCGCCGCACCGAACGAGAAGCCGCCCAGCACCAGCGGGAGATGCGCGTCGCGCGTCGCGCCGATCACCGCCAGCGCATCGTCGACCTCGCCGCGGCCTTCGTCCCACGCGCCTTCGGACTTGCCGACGCCGCGGAAGTTGAAGCGCACGGTGCGGTAGCCCAGCTGCACGAACGCGCGCGCCAGCGTCTGCACGACCTTGTTGTCCATCGTGCCGCCATGCACCGGGTGCGGATGGCACAGCACGGCCACGCCGCGGGGCGCCTGCTCGACCGGCGCATCCACCGCGCATTCGATCGCGCCGGCTGGGCCGTGGACCTGCAGGCGTTGGGTGTGGGCGTTCATCGGGAAGCGATCAGCGGCCGACGTTGGCCGGCAGCACCAGCCGCTCGACGACCTGGCCGTTCTTCAGATGCGACTCGACGATCTCGTCGATGTCGGCCTGATCGACATAGCTGTACCAGACCGCCTCGGGATACACCACCGCCACCGGCCCGCCGGCGCAGCGGTCGAGGCAGCCTGCCTTGTTGACCCGCACGCCGCCCGGCCCGGCGATGCCGGCCGCCTTGACCTTGGCCTTGCAGTGCTGGAACGCCGCCTCGGCGCCACGCGGCGCGCAACTGGCTTCGCCGTTGTCGCGCTGGTTCAGGCAGAAGAAGATGTGCCGCTCGTAGTAACTACTCATCCGCGGATTGTAGGCAGCGGGGGCCTGCCCGCCTGGGAGTTACCCTCGTTCGCGCACGCCGATGCGCATCAGCAGCCAGCCCATCGCCGCATAGGGCCACAGCCATCCGACCCACTGGGCCAGACCGTGGAAGTGGATGAAGCGGCCCTGCTGCCAGCCCTGCAGGCTCTCGGCGAAATAGGGGTCGGTCGGCGCCTGGCTGACCAGCGCGACCATGCCGGTGAGCACCACCAGCGCGAGCGCGGCGGCCAGGCGCGAGCCGATCCACGCGGTGGCGCAGGCCAGCAGCAGCGCCGCGGCGATCGCCGGCAGCGCCGGCGGCGTGAGCCAGGCCCAGGCGTGCTCCGGCCCGAAGTTGAGCGCCGTCGACAGCGTCATCGTCGTCAGCGCCAGCACGGTGGCGCCCACCGCCATCACGATGCGGCGCACGCCGCGCCGCATCGCGGCGTGGGCCAGCAGGCAGGGGGCGAGCAGGCCCAGCATGATCGCCAGCCATTCCGACGCGCGCGACAGCGGGTCCACTTCGGCGACCTCGGGGCCCAGCCACTGCGCCACCGCGTCGGCCCATGGCGTGCCCTGTACCGCGGCATCGACCCACAAGCGCAGCGTTTCGCCGACCTGGCCCAGCCCCAGCGGCACCGGCGCGGGAAACAGCAGCCCCAGCGGCCACAGCAGCAGCAGTGCGCGGGCCCCGGCACTGTGGCCGGTGAACCAGCGGTCGCGCAGCAGCTGCCAGCGATCCAGCAGCCCGGCCGCCTGCAGCAGCGCCGCGAGCACGACGCCCAGCACGCCGCCCGCCGCGTTCAGCGACCAGTCCAGCAGCGAGGCCACGCGCTCCGGCAGGAAGTTCTGGGTCACCTCCAGCACGAACGACAGCAGCGCCGGCCCGCACAGGCCGAGCAGCAGCGCCGGCGCCAGCCCGCCGCCGCTGCGCACCACCGCGCCGAAATACAGCGCGCCGAGCGGCAGGTAGCCGAGCAGGTTGGCGAAGAGATCGAACTTCGGGAAATAGCGCGGCCACGGCAGCCGCATCAACTGCAGCAGCTCATGCCCCGGCGGCCACGTCCAGCCGCTGAACGGATACAGGCTCGCGTAGACCACCAGCGCCGTGAACGCCAGCGCCAGCGGGACGGCCGAGCTGCGGGCGCGGGCCATGGCGGGATCAGAACGGCTTGACGACCACCAGCACGACGATCGCGGCGAACAGCAGCACCGACGACTCGTTGAACATGCGGAACCAGCGCTCGCTGCGCTGGTTGGTCAGCTGCTCGAACCTGCGCAGCAGGCTGCGGCACACATGGTGATAGCCGATCACCCCCAGCACCAGCAGCAGCTTCGCATGCATCCAGCCGCTGTGCGGCCCGCGGCCCACGCCGAAATACAGCCAGAGCACGAGGCCCAGCAGCAGCGCCGGGACCATCAGCAGGCTGGAAAACCGGTAGAGCTTGCGCGCCATCAGCAGCAGCCGCTCGCGCTCGACGTGGCTGTCGGGGCTCACCGAAGCCAGGTTGACGAACAACCGTGGCAGATAGAACAGCCCGGCGAACCAGCTGGCGACGAAAACGATGTGAAAGGCCTTGACCCAGAGAAAGGCGGAACTCATCAACCGATTATGTCCAGCATGACGATCGGCTGTGCAGCGCCCCGGGGGCCACAAGAAAAGAAGCCCCGGCCAAGGCCGGGGCTGCAAAGCCTTATCGCTGTCATCACGTTAAGGCGCCTGCTCAGGGAGGAAAAGCAGGGAATGACAACCTTGCGGCTATCATTCAACCCCTACTTTAGCAGAGCCGGTTCCTTTGTGACAAACCGGTAACAGCCCTAAGTGGCGAAGTTCACCATTCCGTGAAATTCTTGCCTTCTGCTACAGCGCTTCGCCGTTCCCAGGGCCCTCTCTTTCCAGGACCTTCCGCGTGCGCACTCCCCCGCCCTATCCCACCAGCCGGCCCCGCCGCCTCCGCCGTGACAGCTTCACGCGCAACCTCGTGCGTGAGCACCGACTATCGTCTTCTGACCTGATCCTGCCGGTCTTCATCCTTGATGGGGAAAAGAAGCAGCAAGACATCGCGAGCATGCCGGGCGTGCAGCGCCTGAGCGTCGATCTGCTGCTGCCGGTGGCCGAAGAATGCGTGAAGCTGGGCGTGCCGGTGATGGCGCTGTTTCCTGTCGTCGATCCACAACACAAGACACCCGATGGCCGTGAAGCCACCAATCCGGAAGGGCTGGTACCCCGGGCAGTGCGCGAACTGAAGCGCCGTTTCCCCGAGCTGGGCGTGCTGACCGACGTCGCGCTCGACCCCTTCACCAGCCACGGCCAGGATGGCCTGCTCGACGACACCGGCTACATCCTCAACGACGAAACGGTCGCCGTGCTGCGCCAGCAGGCGCTGGTGCAGGCCCAGGCCGGCGTCGACATCGTCGCGCCCAGCGACATGATGGACGGCCGCATCGGCGCGATCCGCCAGGCGCTCGAGGAGGCCGGGCAGATCCACACCCGGATCATGGCCTACAGCGCCAAGTACGCGAGCGCCTTCTACGGCCCGTTCCGCGACGCGGTGGGCAGCGCGGGCAACCTGGGCAAAGCCGACAAGAAGGTCTACCAGATGGACCCGGGCAACAGCGATGAGGCGCTGCGCGAGGTCGCGCTCGACATCGCCGAAGGGGCCGACATGGTGATGGTCAAGCCCGGCCTGCCGTACCTGGACATCGTGCGCCGCGTGAAGGACGAGTTCCGCATGCCGACCTTCGCCTACCAGGTGAGCGGCGAATACGCCATGCTGAAGGCCGCCGCAGCGAACGGCTGGCTGGACCACGACGCGGTGATGATGGAATCGCTGCTGGCCTTCAAGCGCGCGGGCGCCGACGGCGTGCTGACCTACTTTGCGCTGGCGGCGGCCCGCCTGCTGAAGCAGCAGGGCTGAAGCCGCCGGTGAGCATGCGCATCTTCCACATCGGCGCCGAGCAGTTCACCGAACTTGAAGCGCTGCCGCAGGCCCTGCCCGCCACCGGCTTCCTGTGGATCGGCTGCATGCGCCAGGAGTTCGAGGCGCAGGTCGCGCAGGTGCAGGCGGTGCTGCAGCGCTGGACGGGCGGGCAGCTGGTGGACCTGCATGTCTCCGACCTGCTGAACCTGCAGCTGCCATCGCACTACGACTACACATCGTGGTACGACATGATGGTGTTCCGGCGCCTGGCTGCCGGCAACGCGCAGGGGGACGCGGCGAGCGCGCTGGCCTCCATCGACACCAGCCCGGTCGGCTTCGCGGTGTTCGACCGCGTGCTGCTCACCGTGCACCCGGGCGACTGCGCGGTGCGCGACCATTTCGCCAAGCGCCTGAAGCAGATGCTCGAAGGCGGCGAGACCCGCAGCAGCACCCGGCTGCCGACCAGCCCGGCCGATCTGATGCTGCGCATGGTCAACCACATCGTCGACAGCTACCTCGACCTGCGGCGCCAGCTGACGCGCCAGCTCGGCACGCTGCAGCACGAGCTGCTCGACCCGAAGAGCCATATCCACAACTGGCAGGCGCTGCTCGATGCGCGCAACGCGCTGCACCTGCTGGAAGACACCTGCGAAGACCAGCGCGCCGCGGTGCAGGAGTGGATAGACGCCCTCGACGAATGGCCCGCCGCGGCCGATGCCCAACAGGCACGTGAACGCGAGCTGCTGCGCGTGCGCTCGCGTGACGTGCTGGAGCACATCGAGCGGGTGCTGACACATGTGCGCCGGCTCGAGTCGTCGGCCGAGACGGCGGTGCAGATGCACTTCTCGGCACTCGGCCAGCGCACCAACGACATCATGCGCACGCTCACCGTGCTGACCGCCATCTTCCTGCCGCTGAACCTCATCACCGGGATCTTCGGGATGAACTTCGACGCGCTACCGCTCGTCCATCGCCAGACCGGCTTCTGGATCGCCGCCGGCGCGATGGTGGCGGTAGGCATCGGACTTGGCGCGTTCTTCTGGCGCAAGCGCTACCTCGGGACGCACGCGCGCCCCTGACCCCATCAGCGCCGATAGGGATCGGGAAAGCCCAGCGCGGCGAGCACCTCGGTCTCGCGGGCTTCCATCACCTCGGCGTCGGCTTCTTCCTCGTGGTCGTAGCCTTGCGCGTGCAGCGCGCCGTGCACCAGCAGGTGGGCGTAGTGCGCCTGCAGGTCGAGCTTCTGCTCCTTCGCCTCGCGCGCGACCACCGGCGCGCACAGCACGAGGTCGGCGCTGACCACCGGCTCCCGCGCGTAGTCGAAGGTCAGCACGTTGGTGGCGTAGTCCTTCTGGCGGTAGCCGTGGTTCAGCTCGCGGCCTTCTTCCTCGCCGACGATGCGCACGGTCAGCTCGGCCGGCCGCTCCAGCGCGGCGCGGATCCAGCGCGCGACCTTGTGGCGCGGCAGCAGGTCGCGGTGCGAGGGGTCGGCGAACTGCAGCGAAAGCGAGAGTTCGGGGCGGGCCATCAGCCGTTGTCCTTGGCGGACTTGGCCGCCTCGTAGGCCTCGACGATGCGCGCGACCAGCGGGTGGCGCACCACGTCGGCCGCGGTGAAGCGCGTCATCGCGATGCCGCGCACGCGCTTGAGCACGCGTTCGGCCTCGACCAGTCCGCTGGTCATGCCCTTGGGGAGGTCGATCTGGCTCACGTCGCCGGTGACCACGCACTTGCTGCCGAAGCCGATGCGGGTGAGGAACATCTTCATCTGCTCGGGCGTGGTGTTCTGCGCCTCGTCGAGGATCACGAAGGCATGGTTCAGCGTGCGGCCGCGCATGAAGGCCAGCGGCGCGATCTCGAGCGCGCCCTTCTCGAAGGCCTTGGTCACGCGGTCGAAGCCCATCAGGTCGTACAGCGCGTCGTACAGCGGGCGCAGGTAGGGGTCGACCTTCTGCGCCAGGTCGCCGGGCAGGAAGCCCAGCCGTTCGCCGGCCTCCACCGCCGGGCGCGTCAGCACGATGCGCTGCACCGCGCTGCGCTCCAGCGCGTCGACCGCGCAGGCCACCGCGAGAAAGGTCTTGCCGGTGCCCGCCGGCCCGATGCCGAAGGTGATGTCGTGGCCCAGGATGTGACGCAGGTACTTCACCTGGTTGGCGGTGCGGCCGGTGAGATCGGCACGGCGGGTGTGCAGCACGATCTCGTCGTCGTCGGCCTTCGGCGCGGCGGCCGGTGCGTCTTCCTGGGTGGCCTCGACCAGCGCGAGCTGGAAGGCCTCGGCCGGGATCGGCTTGCGGGCGCGGTCGTACAACTGCTGCATGAAGGCCGCGGCCCGCTCGGCGGCACGCTTGGCCCCCTCGATGCGGAACGACTCGTTGCGGCGGGTGATGCCCACGTCGAAGGCGGCCTCGATCGCGCGCAGGTGCTCATCGAGCGTGCCGCAAAGGTGGGAAAGCCGGGCGTTGTCCAGCGGGATGAAGGCGTGGCGAAGGATCACGAGGCAGCGAAACACCGGAGGGCCGCCGGAGCGGCAATGGTGCACATTGTCGCCGCACCCTCCCCGCACGACCATCCTGCACAATCCCGGCCTCATGCAGCGTCCGCCCATTCCTTCACCGGCCCGCCGGGCCTTGTTCCGGCGCTGGATGGCGCTGCTGGCCGTGCTGTTCTGGATCAGCCCCGCCGCCTGGGCCCTGGCCCTGCGCTTCGATTCGGCGCTGGTGGTCGAATCGCCGGCGCCCCGCTTTCCCGCGCAACTGACGTCGCGCCTGGTGTCGCTGCCCGACGACTGGGCCGCCTCGCGCCCCGGTCGCGGCGGGCCGGTGTGGTACCGCGTGGTGTTCGATGCCCCCGGCGTGCACGACCGCGGCGAGCTGCAGGCCCTGCTGATCGAGCGCGCCTGCTCCAGCTACGAGGTCTACCTCAACGGCCAGCTGGTGCAGCGTGACGGCCCGATGGACGAGACCGTGACCCGCAACTGCCAGCGTCCTCATCTGGTGACACTGCCGGCCGCGCTGATGCAGGACAGCCGCAACACGCTCGACCTGCGCGTCGTGGGCCAGCCGCTGGAGCGCGTGGCCTCTCATCTGCGGGCGGCCCGCCTGTCGGCGCTCGAGATCGGACCGCAGGCCACGCTGGCCGCGCGCCATGCCGACCTGATGACCTGGCGCCTGACGCTGCCCGAGGTCGTGAGCGCGACGCTGCTGCTGCTGGGCGGCTTCATGTTCGCGATGGGCTGGCGCCACCGGCGCGACAGCTACCTCGCGTATTTCGGCGCGCTGTCGTTCGGCTGGGCCATCATCACCGCCCGCCTGTGGTGGGAGGACCTGCCGCTGCCGCCGGCCTGGGCCGAGCTGGTGCTGTGCTCGCTGATGCCGTTCATCGTGATGTGCGCGGTGCAGTTCCTGATGCGCTATGCCGGCCGGCGCCACCGGGGACTGACGATCGCGCTGTGGCTGCAGTGCGCGCTGGTGCCGGCCAGCGTGCTGCTGATCGGCGAGCGCCACATCTTCTGGGCCGCGAGCGCCTGGTATGCGCTGCTCTCTGCCGAGACGCTGGCTGCGGTGGTCGTCTACCTGCGCCTGGTGCACCGCGAGCAGCCGGGCGAGTTCGGACCGATGGCCGTGCTGCTGGGCGCGATGGTGCTGCTGGTCGGCATTGAGATGGTCGGCCAGCAGCGCGAGACCGCGGGGATGATCGGCGACCTGTCGCACCTGGCGATCCCGGTGGTGTTCGTCGTCATCGGGCTGCGGCTGGTGCAGCACTTCGCCCGCGCGCTGCAGAGCGCCGAGGAAGGCCGGCAGTCGCTGGAGGCCCGCATCCGCGAGGCCACCGCGGAGATCGAACGCAATTTCGCGCAACTGGCCGAGCTGCGCGTCGAGCAGGTCACCGAGCGCGAGCGCAAGCGCATCGCGGCCGACCTGCACGACGACCTGGGCGCCAAGCTGCTGACCATCGTGCACACCTCGGAGTCGGAGCGCATCTCCACGCTGGCGCGCGAGGCGCTGGAAGAGATGCGCCTGTCGGTGCGCGGCCTCACCGGCAAGCCGGTGCGGCTGATCGATGCGCTCGGCGACTGGCGCGCCGAGGTGGTGTCGCGCCTCGCGCAGGCCGGCGTCGAAGCCGACTGGAATGCCCCCACCGACGACGTCCCGCACACGCTCTCGGCGCGCGCCTATGTGCAGACCACGCGCATCCTGCGCGAGGCCGTGAGCAACATCATCAAGCACAGCAGCGCCTCGCACTGCCAGATCACCTGCACGCTGGGCGAGGAGGACTTCCAGTTCGTCGTGCAGGACAACGGCAAGGGCATTCCGCTCGAGCTCGACGGCCGGCTCGACCGCGGCCACGGCATGTCGAGCATGAAGCAGCGCGCCAAGCAGTTGCAGGGCCAATGTCTGGTGGAATCCGGCCCCGGCTACGGAACCGTGATACGCCTCACGCTCCCCCTGTAACAGGATGCACCGCGTGTCAATCGCTGCTGATACTATCGGCCGCCACGTACAGGCCGCCTGCCCATGAAGAACCTCCTGCTGCTCGAAGACCTGCCCGAGATCCGCGCCTGGCTCAAGAGCCTGGTGCTGCAGGTGTTCCCCGACGCCCGCATCTCCGAGAGCGCCCGCGTCCACGACGCGCTGGAGCTCGTGTCGGCCGTCAAGTTCGACCTCGCGCTGATCGACCTCGGCCTGCCCGACGGCTCAGGTGTGGACGTGGTGAGCGCATTGCGCGAAACGCAGCCCGAGGCGCAGTCGGTGGTGGTGACCATCCACGACGACGACGAGCATCTCTTCCCCGCGCTGCAGGCCGGCGCCTTCGGCTACCTGCTGAAGGAACAGGCGCGCGAGCTGCTCACCGAGCAGCTGCAGCGCATCAGCCAGGGCGAGCCGCCGCTGTCGCCGTCGATCGCACGCCGCGTGATCTCGTACTTCGCCGCACAAGCCAAGCCGCAGGCCTCGATGATGCCGGCCGTGCAGCTCACCGAGCGCGAGAGCGAGGTGCTGCTGCGCGTGGCCAAGGGCTTCACGCTGCCCGAGATCGGCGTGCAGCTGAACCTGTCGCGCCACACGATCGCCGACTACGTGAAGCAGATCTACCGCAAGCTCAACGTGAGCTCGCGCGCCGAAGCCGCGCTCGAGGCGCAGCGCCTGGGCCTGTTCCGCCGCTGATAATCGCCGGCCATGATTGGTCGGCTCACCGGGCTCCTCGCGGAAAAATCGCCCCCGCTCGTGCTCATCGACTGCAACGGCGTCGGCTACGAGGTCGACGTGCCGATGAGCACCTTCTTCAACCTGCCCGGCCTGGGCGAACGCGTCGTGCTGCTGACGCACTTCGTGGTCCGCGAGGATGCGCAGCAGCTGTTCGGCTTCCTCACCGCCGAAGAACGCAACACCTTCCGCCAGCTGATCAAGATCAGCGGCATCGGGCCGCGCATGGCGCTGTCGCTGCTGTCGGGGCTGTCGGTCGCCGAGCTCGCGCAGGCCGTCAGCGCGCAGGAAGCCGGCCGCCTCGTCAAGGTGCCCGGCATCGGCAAGAAGACAGCGGAGCGCCTGCTGCTCGAGCTCAAGGGCAAGCTCGGTGCGGACCTCGGCGCGCCGGCGCAGGTGGCGAGCGACGCGCAGGCCGACATCGTGCAGGCACTGGTCGCACTGGGCTACAGCGAAAAGGAGGCGGCGGCCGCGCTGAAGGCGCTGCCGGCCGACATCGGCGTTTCCGAAGGGATCAAGCAGGCGCTGAAGGCGCTGGCCCGCTGACCCCTCGCCGGCTCAGTGCTTGTGTTCGACGGCGGCAGGCTGCTCGACCTTCAGCTCCACCTTCACCTCGCCGGCCTTCTCGAACTTCAGCGTCAGCGGCACCATCGTGCCGGGCTGCAGCGGCGCCTTCAAGCCGGTGAGCATGAGGTGCAGATCGCCGGGCTTCAGCTCCACTGTCTGACCCGCAGGGATCTCGAGCGCACCGATCTCGCGCATCTTCATCACGTCGCCTTCCATCGCCATGCGGTGGATCTCCACGTTGGCCGCGGCGGGCGTGCTGCCGCCCACGAGCTTGTCGGCCGAGGGGCCGGTGTTCTGCAGCTTCAGGAAAGCGCCACCGGCAGGCTGGCCGGGGACCGTGGGCCGGGCCCACGGATGGGCGATCTTCAGCGTCCCGGCGCTGTAGTCGTGCGCGTGGGCTCCCAGCGCAGCCAGCGCCAGCAGCGCGGCGGCCATCGTCGTCTTCTTCATCGGGCGGTTCCTTCGTTCAATGGTGGTGAGCGCCGGCGGCGTTGGCGGGCGTGACTTCGAGCAGCGCGGCGGGCGCCTTCAGGCCTTGCGTCGACGTGCCCGAGGCCGGGATCTCGGCCCAGTGGTTGGCCCCTTTCTCGCAGGCCTGCAGGACCTTGAACCACAACGGTCCGGGCCGGTCCGGCAGTTGACCGCGCACCACGAACTCATCGTAGAACGCGTCGTCCAGCCACGCTTCGCGCGAGGCGGCCGTCCACGATACCTCGACCACGTCTTCGGTGACGCTGCGGCCGTGGTTGTCGTAGGGCTGGGCCAGCTTGTCACGCTTGATCGTGAGCGTCCACCCGGCCTTGGGCACCGGATGCGCGCCGCGGAGGCCCGCCGGCAGTTGCACGGTGATGCCGGTGGTGGGCGAACCGTCGCAGCCGTGGCCCACGCGCAGCGCGGCCTTGTAGGTGCTGCCGGCCGCGGCCGCGGGCTGGTCGAGGGTGACATGCGCGGATGCCGCCATGCCCCACAGCGCGACAGCGCAGGCGACGGGCAGGAGGGATGTCTTCATGGCCAGGTGTCCTTTCGGTCAAAGGTCGAAGCTCAGCTCGGCGCTGTAGCTGCGTTGCGGATAGGGGTGGAAGTTCCAGTAGCGGTCGTTGTTGAGGTTGTCGATGCCGATCGCCGCGGTCCATTGGCGACTCAGCCGGTAGCGCACCCGCAGGTCCGCCACGAGGTACGGCGAGACGCCGCGGTAGGCATGGCCGTTGGGATCGCTGCCGTCGAGCGTGCCGTACTGGCGGCCGCTGTGCCGGATGCCGAGGCTGGTGGCCCACCGGTCGTCGGGCCGCCAGGTGGCGAGCAGCGTCGCGCGCCAGCGCGGCACGCGCGGCTGCCAATGGCCCACGCTCGCCGGGAAGCCATCGTTGCGCTGGATGCGCGAGTCGGCGTAGGTCACGTTGCTCGAGAGGTCCACACCCTTCAGCGGCAGGTCGCGCGCCTGCGCGGCGAGCTCGATGCCGAGCGTGCGGATGCGCCCGACGTTCTGCACGGTGGTCACGGTGCCGGCGGCATTGGGCTGCGCATACAGCGCGTTGCGCGTGCCCTCGTGGAACAGCGTGGCGCGCAGGCGGTGGCGCCCGACATCGCCTTCGGTGCTCAGCTCGGTGGTCCACGAATCCTCGGGCTTCAGGTCGGGGTCGTTGTTGCGCAGCACGCCGCTGTTGTCGAAACCGCCCTGGTACAGCTCGGAGACGGTGGGCATGCGCAGCGCGCGGCCGGTGGAGGCCTTGACGACCCAGTCGGCCGACAGCTCGTAGGCCAGCGCGGCCTTGGGCGACGCATGGGTCTCGCTGCGCGCCGGGTGGTCGAAGCGATGGCTGCCGCTGGCGGTGAGCCCGTTCCACGCCCGCCATGATTCGGCGCGCAGGCCGAGCACCGCCTTCCAGCGCGGCGCGAAGGCCCAGGTGTCTTGCGCGTAGGCGCTGCGCAAGCGCGTGTCGCCGCAGAAGGCCGACGCGGCGGAGGCCGGCGCACCGGCCTGCCAGTCGTCGGTGGACCATACCTGCTGGCGCAGCCGGAAGCTGTCCTGCTGAAGACCGGCATCGACCACATGCTCGCCGCCCTCGCCGGCGGGCCGCCAGACGATCCGCAACGCCAGGGTGTTCCAGCCGGTGCCCTGCTGGTCGGTGATGCGCCCTGCGTCGGCCTGCGCGGCATCCGCAGGCGCATAGGCTCGCGCCAAGTCGCGGGCATAGCGGTAGCTGCTGGCCGCCAGCTCCCAGTCGAACACCTCGTGCGTGTGGCGCTTGATCGACAGCGCATGCATCTGGTGCTCGAGCTGCTCGCCGCTGCGCGGGAAGTCCGCCGCCGTCAACACGTAATGTCGGCCGTCGACATCGATGGCCTGCGTGATGCCGCCGCTGCGTGTGTTGTCGACCACCGCGCCGCCGGCGTCGCGCAGGTAGCTGGCGGCATGCCCTTGCGCGTCGTTGCGCCAACCGCCGAAGGTATAGGCCGCGCGCAGCGTCGGCGTGAAGTCGTACGAGAGCTTGGCCTTCAGGTGGTCCTGCCTGGTGCGGTACTGCGCCGAGGAGCCGAGCAGCAACGCGTCGGCGTTCTTGAGGTCCTTGCCCGCGAACGCCCCGCTGACACGGACATCCCCGGGCTGCGCCGGCGTGGCCGAGAGCGCCCGCGTCGCGAACACCAGCGGCTGGCCGTCGCTGTCGAGGTGGCTCGCGTTGAGCCACCAGGCGAGGCCACCGCTGCGGCTGCCGACCGATGCGCTCGACTGCCAGCCCGAGCGCGTGGCATGGTCGCCATACAGGTCGACCGGCTGCGTGAACAGGCCCACCTTGGCATGGGCCTCGAACGCCTTGGGCATGCGGGTCACGTAGTCGACCACCGCCCCCACCGAGTTGCCGGGGTAGGCGGCGGAGAACGGCCCGTACAGCACATCGACGCGCTCGATCTCCTCGGGCGTCACCAGACCCCAGCGCGGCGTGAAGCCGGCGCCGTTGCCGAGCAGGTTGGACAGCAGCACGCCGTCGGCATAGACCATCGAGCGCGCGCTGTTGCCGGTGCCCGAGGCGCGGGTCGACAGCACCGCATGGTTGTAGTCGCCCGCGTAGCGCTTGCGCACCAGCAGGCTGGGCAGGTATTTCAGCGCGTCTTCGCTGTCGGTGGCGTTGATGCTGTCGGCGATCTCCGCCGCCGTGAGGCCTTCGATCGTCGTCGGCAGGCGGGTCGGCAGCGAGGTGGGCTGCGCACCGGTGATGATCACCACGCCGCCTTCGTGGCCAGGCGGGGGCGTGTCGTGCGCGCCGGCCCAGGGCGATGCGGCGGCCAGCGCGGCCGCCAATGGCGTCATGCGGCGCATGGCGCGGGGAATCGGAACCATCGGGGGGTTCTCCTGAAGCGTTGGAACGTGGGCCGGCCCAGAGGGACGGCGCCGGACGGGATCGCTCAGGAAAACGCGGGCGGAGCGCGCGGCTGCGCCGCGCGCCAGGCGAACAGCGTCCGCGGCGCGGCGTAGAACAGCCGCGGCATCGCATGGCTCAGGGCGGCCGGCACAGGCATGACCATCGGCGCCGGCGGCATGCCCAGCGGCGTGCCGAGCTGGGCGCAGAACGGGCAATGGTCGAGGTGCTCGAAGGCCAGGGCGGGCGCCGGATCGGTGGCCGGTGCACCGTCTTTCAGCGCCACCCGCTGCGGGCCCTGCTGCGTGCAGATCTCGACGAGGTCGGCGGACTGGCCGCGCACGAACGCCAGCGCATGCGAGAGCGCGGGCATCAGCGCGAGCGCCAGCATCGCGGTCAACGCGAGCCAGGTGACGCGGCGAAGCTGATGGCGCAGGGCAAACACGCGGCGGATTCTATGGAGTGCCCCGCTGCGGCGCTTGATAATCCACAAATGGCCATCCAGACCGACGACTTCAGCCCTCCGGCCCGCCCGCGCGTGGTGACCGCCTCGGCCGCCTCGCCCCAGGAAGAAGCGCTGGAGCGCGCGCTGCGGCCCAAGGGGCTGCAGGAGTACGTGGGCCAGAGCAAGGCGCGCGAGCAGCTGGAAATCTTCATCGGCGCGGCGAAGAAGCGCGCCGAGGCGCTGGACCACGTGCTGCTGTTCGGCCCGCCCGGCCTGGGCAAGACCACGTTGAGCCACATCATCGCGCACGAGCTGGGCGTCAACCTGCGCCAGACCTCGGGCCCGGTGCTCGAGAAGCCGAAGGACCTCGCGGCCATCCTCACCAACCTCGAGCGCAACGACGTGCTCTTCATCGACGAGATCCACCGGCTGAGCCCGGTCGTCGAGGAGATCCTCTACCCCGCGCTGGAGGACTACCAGATCGACATCATGATCGGCGAAGGCCCCGCGGCGCGCTCGATCAAGCTCGATCTGCAGCCCTTCACGCTGGTGGGCGCCACCACCCGCCCCGGCATGCTGACCAACCCGCT
>Ga0207706_10000731_pt1 | contig 34297 bp, 30 predicted proteins | sample KBSC53metaG_FD_184318 | JGI IMG/M metagenome (GOLD analysis project Ga0207706, IMG submission 184318) | Corn rhizosphere microbial communities from Kellogg Biological Station, Michigan, USA - KBS C5-3 metaG (SPAdes) (version 2) | ecosystem: Host-associated > Plants > Roots > Rhizosphere > Soil ... | reverse complement strand
GGAGGACGAGGGCCGTGTCCGCGATGTCCGTGAGCCGGGGCAAACGCAGGTGGTTGCTGGGGTGTAAGATGTTGGCGCGCAAGGGCGGTTGCATGAGGGATGCGCGCCCGGAGGGCCGGGACGCCGGCGGCCCGCGGCGCAGGCCTGAAGATTGAAATAGAACCCGTGGGCCGCCGGGGGCCCGGCGCCGTTGGCAACGGCGGTATCGTTGCCTACGGCGCGCGCAGCCCGGCCCCGCGCCAGCGGGGACATGCCCAAACCCGCGGTTCGGCGGTTCGTCGCGAGAGGTTCCGGAGCGGTGTCCGGCAGGTTCGGCAGGGCAATCAGAGGACGACAGAGACGTTCACAATCCACGCGAAAGGGCGACGCGCCTATGTGCGGGATCGTTGGATACATCGGGGAGCAGCAGGTGGCGCCGCTCCTGATCCAGGGGCTCAAGCGGCTGGAGTACCGCGGCTACGACAGCGCGGGGATCGCCGTCGCCAAGAACGGGCACCTGCTGGTGCGCAAGGAGGCCGGGAAGATCGCCGAGCTCGAGAAGCTGATCGTGGCCGACCCGGTGGAGGGCGTCTACGGGATCGGCCACACGCGCTGGGCCACGCACGGCCCGCCCAACCAGCGCAACGCCCACCCGCACGTGAGCGAAAAGGGCGACTTCGCGGTGGTGCACAACGGGATCATCGAGAACGCCGCGGCGCTCAAGCGCCGGCTGATCGAGCGCGGCCACACCTTTTCCAGCGACACCGACACCGAGGTGCTGGTGCACCTGATCGAGGACATCTTCAACGCCGGGGTGGACGGGGACGGCGGCCGCGCCGGGAAGCTGGAGCGCGCCGTGGAGCAGGCGCTGCAGCAGATCGAGGGGACGTACGGGATCGCCGTCATCTCCTCCAAGGACCCGGGGAAGATCGTGGCGGCCCGCCTGGGGAGCCCGCTGCTGATCGGCGTGGGCGACGAGGGCGAGACCTTCGTGGCATCCGACGCCGCCGCGGTGATCGCGCACACGCGCGACGTGATCTACCTGGACGACGGCGACATGGCCACCATCACCGAGGGCGGCTACACCGTGCACCGGCACAACCAGGGCCCGGTGAGCCGCCCGGTGAGCCGCGTGGACTGGGACCTGGACGAGGTGGAGCGGGGCGGGTACGACCACTTCATGCTCAAGGAGATCATGGAGCAGCCCGAGACGCTCCGCGAGACCATGCGCGGCCGGCTGCTGGCGGAGGAGGGGAACGTGCGGCTGGGCGGGCTGACCGGGATGGACGAGGAGCTGATCGAGACCGAGCGGATCATCATCCTGGGGTGCGGCACCAGCTGGCACAGCGGGCTGATCGGCGAGTACATGCTGGAAGACATCGCCCGCGTGCCCACCGACGTGGAGTACGCCAGCGAGTTCCGCTACCGCCGCCCGGTGGTGGAGCCCAACACCCTGGTGATCGCCATCAGCCAGAGCGGCGAGACGGCCGACACCCTGTGGGCCATGCGCGAGGCCCGCCAGCAGGGCGCCACCGCACTGGGGATCGTGAACGCGGTGGGGAGCACCATCGCGCGCGAGACGGACGCGGGGATCTACCTGCACGCGGGGCCCGAGATCGGCGTGGCCAGTACCAAGGCGTTCACCAGCCAGGTGGAGGTGCTGGCGATGCTGACGGTGCACCTGGGGCGGCTGCGCGGCACGCTCACGGCCAGCCGCGGGCGCGAGATCGTGCGGGCGCTGCAGCAGCTCCCCGAGCAGGTGGGGCGGCTGCTGGAGAAGGAGGACGAGATCAAGAAGCTGGCCGAGGAGTACAAGGACAGCCGCAACTTCCTCTACCTCGGCCGCGGCTACAACTTCCCGGCGGCGCTGGAGGGCGCGCTCAAGCTGAAGGAGATCAGCTACATCCACGCCGAAGGGTACCCCGCGGCCGAGATGAAGCACGGCCCGATCGCGCTGATCGACGAGAACATGCCCGTGGTGGTGATCGCCCCGCGCGACGCCGTGTACGACAAGGTGCGCAGCAACATCGACGAGGTGAAGGCGCGCGGCGGCTGCATCATCGCCGTGGTGAGCGAGGACGACACCGAGCTGGAGCAGGTGGTGGACACCGTGATCCGCATCCCCCGCACGCACGACGCGCTCACGCCGATCCTGGCCAGCGTGCCGCTGCAGCTGCTGGCCTACCACATCGCCGTGCTGCGCGGGGCGAACGTGGACCAGCCGCGGAACCTGGCCAAGAGCGTGACGGTGGAGTGAGGCTGGAGAGCAGTCGCCTGCGGCGGCGGCGGTACGAGGCTGTTGGCGAAGGGCCGATATCCGCCCGGGCGGCTGAAGCCACGGCTACGACGACAGGAAGCCTCGCAAACCGCGCGAGGCTGTCAGTGAACGTTCGTGGTGTGGGAACCCCGCTCCGGCGTGTGCCGGGGCGGGGTTCTTTCGCTGGTCATTTCGTATGCTTCTGCATAGATTCCGAGCTGGCCCGCTCACGACTCGATCACTCGGATCTACGTGAATCATGAAGAACGAGCCTGACAACCCGCCCATTGAGGATGCGGACGACCTGCGCCCTGAGTACGACTTCAGCGGCGGGGTTCGTGGGAATTACGCGGATCGCGAAGCGCTGCGAGCTGCGATCCGGGAGATCCAGCTTCGATTTGCCGAGGGGGCTTCCGGGGATCCGCGCACACCCGATGAGATCATCGGGTACGACGAGTACGGTCTTCCCACCTGAATTCTAACCAGCCGAGCGCGTGAGGTGGACCACGTGATCCGCATCCCGTGCACGCACGACGCGCTGACGCCGATTCCCGGCCAGCGTGCCGCTGCAGCTGCTGGCCTGCCACATCGCCGTGCTGCGCGGGGCGCATCCGGAAAGACTTCCACCTGGATCGTGCCGGCCCAGTGGCTGAAGCGCCACGCGTCCTGCAGCCGGCCGTCGCGGAGCCGGCTGCTGTTCGCTGACGTCAACGTCAACACGTGGGTCTGTGGTTCGCTGATGCTGATGCGTAGTGTCGCGAGTGTGTCCTGCGCAGCGGAGGGGGCAACGGCGCAGCCGAGCAGGATGGTCACGAGAAAGCGCATCTGAGGTGCCTCGTGGTTCAGTTCTGCGTGAGTGGCTGGGAGGCCCAGGCGTTTGCTTCTGTATCTATCTGCCTACCACACCGGCAACAAACCGGCAGGGGCTCAGGACGCCGGCGTTTACCGTCGCCCGCGATCTCGCCCGCCGGTGCGTCACGTCATCCACGGCTCGGCGCCGTGGTGGCCGTATCTCGGCACTGGCTCGCGGCACGGTCGCGCAGTTGGGATGCGCGGCGGTGTCGCGTCCTTCGCTGGTGCAGAACTGCACCGCGATGCTCCACAGTGCGGTTCCGGCACGCGCCTGCTCGCGCCAGAACTCGTGTCATTCCGGCGGGGAGCACAGGCTGCAGGTGCTGTCCTCGGCGGCACAGGTGGGGCTTGTGTATGGGCAGTTGTAGCACCCGGTCGGGACCCGGTTGCAGGTCACGGTGCCGTTGCAGGTCGTCATCTCGTTGCAGGTGGCGTCGTTCACGGTGCAGAGGCGGGTGATGTAGCCCTTTACCGTGCCCTGGGCCGGTGCGCCCATCCCACCGGCTTCGTCCGTCAGGAACGTATCCAGCTCGAGCTCGTCGAGGTTGAGGCGGAGCTTCTTCACCGTCGTTGTCTCCTCGTGCACGGGTTTAATAGATCGGCACCCTCGATGCTGTACCATAATGACAATCAAGGCGAAATGCCATTATCATCGACTTTCCCGGAGAGTTGCGGATAATGCGCCGCCACGTATCGGCGGTTCGCCACCTCCGGGATGTCGAACTGGACCCCACGAACTCGTGGACGGTGTAGTTGATCACGTCGGCAGCGTCCGGCTGGGGTGCAGCGTTCTTGGCGTGATCCTGGTCTGCTGCCAGCCCCCAAATCCTGGTACCGGGGTACCTGCGGTAGAGGGAGGTGCGAAACGAGCGCGCTCCCGAAGCACGGGTCCCCAAATCAGGCTTGCTACTAGCCAACTTTAGCGTTCCTGTGGGGGACGAAGAGCTGCTAGCCAACTTTAGCCATCGCTGCGTTGAGAAATCCGCGTGGCTGCTGGTTGTTCACTAGCCAACTTTGTTGTTTCACCACATCCTCCTCCGCCGCCGACCACCACCACACTACCAGACGATGAAACCCCGCACGGCAGACGCCGGGGCGGGGTTCGTCGCTTGGTCCACCACCCGCGCCGGGGATAGATTCGGCCGGTCCGGGTGACGTCACCTTCAACGAGCGGAGCAGGAACCTGGCACCCGCGCACGAGTCCGAAACGGAACCCTCGGGCGCCGCCCCATCCGCGGCGGATCTGCGCCGCGCCATCGCCGCGGCGGCGGGCGTGCTGGCGGAGTGCCAGGAGGCGGACGGCGGGTTTCCGCTGGTGCCGGTCGCCTCGCGGCCGCTGGGTAGCGCAGGCGACAGCCTCTTTTCCACCGCGACGGTGCTCGCGCTCGCCGCCCCGCTGCTACCGGCGGAGTGCGTGTCGCGCGCGGCCGCGTACATCCTGGAGCGGCGCGACGGGCGAGGGCTCTGGGCCTGGGCCGCCGACGGCTCGCTCCCCGCGGACGCCGACGACACCGCCCTGTGCCTGGGCGCGCTGGCGCGGATCGGCGCGGCGGTGGACGGCCGCCGCGACGCGCGGCTGCTGCGGAAGTTCTGGAGATGGGGCGGGCCCTTTCGCACCTGGCTGGCCAGCGGCGGCTGGAACAGGCGGGACCGCGACGACCCGGTGGTGAACTGCAACGTGCTGTGGGCGCTGCGCGAGCTCGGCGCGCCGGTGCGGGCCGCCGAGCGCAGGGCGGCCGGGCGGATGGTGGCCGCGCACCGGGGACCCTCGCGGTACTACTGCTCCGAGGCGAGCGTCGCCTGGGCCGCGGCGCGCGTGGGGATCGCCACGCCGCGGCTGCGCCCGCCGCCCGGCTCGGCGCTCGCCGGCCGGCCGCTGGAATGCGCCCTCTGGTCGCTCGCCGCCCCCGCGCCGCCCGCGGAGGCAGCCGCCCTGTTGCTGGAGATGCGCGACGCGGACGGGGGGTGGCGGGCGGAGCCGTGGGTGCAGGGCGTCCCGGGCACGTGGGAGAGCCGGCCGGTGACGATCGCCTTCGTCCTCGCCGCGCTGTCGCGCCTCGCGCCCGTCCCGTGACCCCGCGGCTTCGCGCGACGCGCCTCACCCGCCGGCGCAGAACCGTCCGCCACCAGCGGCGCGGGCCCAGGTACCCACGCGTTCGCGAAGAAGGCGGAGCGCGGTGGCGAGTTGAAGGCCGATGAACCGGGATTCCCAAAGCAGGAACGCGGCGGGCACCGGCCACAGCGCGGGGCGCGCCGCGGCCAGCAGCACCCCGGCTCCGATCGGCCACACGGCCTGGTAGAACCCCGCCAGCGGCTGGCGGTGGTACCCGTCGAACGAGTACGGCGCCCGCTTCCCGTGCCACAGCGCCGCCCAGACGCCGCTGGACAGCGCGCCCGCCGCCGCCACCCGCCACGCCGACGGCGTGCTCGCCGACGCGGCCCACAGCGTGGCGGCCAGGGCCAGGAGCTCCAGCGGAAAGACCACGCGGCGCAGCAGCACGCGGGCGCGGGCCTCGCCGGCGGCGGCCACGTAGGTGGTGACCCCGGCGCGGCGGTCGTTCGCCGCGTCCGCCACCTGGTGCACCAGCATCCAGCGCAGCCCCGCCAGCTGGGCCACCGCGGCGAAAGCCCACGCTTCCGCGCCCAGCGGCCCGAGCGTGGCGAACGCCAGCAGCACCGGCAGCGTGCGCTGGGCCGCGGCCGCGCTCCACACTCCGGCCGCCCCCCGCTCCTTCAGACGCAGCGGCCCCAGCGAGTACGCCGCCGACAGCGCGAGCACGGCGATCCCCGCCGCGGCCGCCGCCGGGGTCGTGGCCGCCATCGCCAGCGCGCCGAGCGCCGCGCCTGCCAGCGCCGCGAGCGCGAGCCACGCCGCGCGCTCCGAGAGGCTGGCCGCGGGCGTGAGCCTCCCCGCCGAACGGTCGCACTCGCGGTCGGCGTGGTCGTTCGCCACGTGGCCGAACGCCGCGCAAAGGCAGGTGAAGAGGATCACCGCCGCGGTGCGTTGCAGCACCGCCGCATCGCGCAGGGGCGACGAGGCCGCCGCGGACGCGCACGCCGTCCACGCGAAGGGGAGCTTGGACGCGTACCACTCCTGCCAGCGCACCGCCGCGCGCACCCGGGCGAGCGCGGCCGGAGCCGCGGGGCGCTTCCAGGCCGGAACGTCCGTCACTTCCCACACGGCGCGAGGGGATCGCGCTCGCGGTGGGTCGCCGGGCGGAAGTCTCGATCGGGCGCTCTGTTCCACACGCAGCACAAGTCCTCGCCCGGGCTGTTGGCCATCTTCTGATCGGAATGATGGAGGTTGCGGCACGGCATCACCTTCCCATCGACGGAGACGATCCGGTGCGGACGCCACCGGGGGCCAGCTTCGGCCGGCCGGGACGAGGGTTCGCGCCACATCCGTTTCTGGTACGCGGCGGCGCGCGGCGCGTCAACCCCGCGCTTCGGGCGGAGTGCGCCGCGCCGGACCAGCGGTGCCGCTGCAACTGTCGGGCTATTACATCGCCGTGCCGCGCGCGACGGACGCGGACCAGCCGCGGAACCTGGGCAGGAGCTCGAACCCCGCCGCCCGCGCGAGCGGCGGCATCCCGGTTACCGCGACACACTTGCAGTCCCGTACGGCCAGGAAGATCATGGTTACATCCTCGAGGCGAACTCCGCTCACCTTCCCGTGATGGTGTTTCATTGGACTCGAACCCGCCGGATCTTCTGAGTGCCGCCGCGGCCGGCGACCTCGCGACCGTCCGGCAGCTGCTGGAGGCCGGTGCCGACGTGGAGGCGCGGGGCGATTGGGGCGTGACTCCGCTGATGGAAGCGGCGAGCCGGGGCCACGCGGAGGTCGCCAGGCTGCTTCTGGAGCATGGGGCCGATCCGCTGGCCCAGGATGGCTCCGACCGGCCGTCCAACGCCCTGCTGGATGCGATTCGCACCCATCATCCGGACGTAGCACGCGAGATCGCCCGGTGTGTGAGCCAGGAAGGCCGCGATTGGGCGCTTCCGTTCGCTGTCCTGGGCGGTGACGCGCCGACGGTGGAGGCGCTGCTCGACTGCGGCGCGAGGCCCGACGCGGCTGCCACCGGCGACGGACGCACCGCACTCATGCAGGGAGTCGCGGCGCACCGGCTGGACCTGGTGGAGCTGTTGCTGAGCCGGGGCGCCGACATCGACCAGCCGGAGAGGTGCACTCCCCTCATGCTGGCGGTGCTGCTGCGCGATGCGCCGATGGCGGAGTGGCTGATCGACGCCGGCGCGGACCTGGGGGTGACCGATCGCGAGGGGAGAACGGCCCTGGCGCTAGCGCGAGAGGTGGGCGACGACCGCTTGGTGAAGCTGCTGGAAGGCCGCGCGTAGACCGGGATGGCGCCCCCCGGCACCAAGGGTTCGGGGCGAGGCCGATCGATAAGGCCCCCACCGATCGGCGGATTGGCGCGTGCAAGGCGTGGCCCTGAAGACGAGGATCGCCGGTGGGGTTTCTGCTGGCGGCAAGGAAGTTCGTAACGGAAGGGCACGAATCTGGTAACTCTGGCCGCGAAGCCGCACCGGGGGCGGGCGGACCGCACCAGACCGAGGCCGTGAGATGGGTGACCTGAACGAAGAGGAAACCGGGCGCGAGCCGCTGAAGCCGAAGGACGCCGCGTCACACCTGCTGGACGAGTGCAGGATGGTGCTGCCGGGGATCCAGGCGCTGTTCGGCTTTCAGCTCATCGCGTTCTTCAACCAGGGGTTCGCCGGCAAGCTCTCGCCGGCCGAGCAGGCGCTGCACCTGGGCGCCACCGTGGCCGTGGCGGTGGCGGCGGGGCTGGTGATGACGCCGGCGTCGCTGCACCGCCAGGCCGAGCCGATGGCGGTGTCGCGCCGCTTCATCGCCACCGCGTCGGCGTTCCTGCTGGCCAGCATGGTGCCGCTGTCGCTGGGGATCTGCACCGACGTGTACCTGGTGAGCCACATGGTGCTGAAGGACACCCCCTCCGCGCTGGCGATCGCGGGCGGGCTCTTCCTGTTCCTGGCCCTGTTCTGGCTGGTGTTCCCTCGCGTCTGGCGGCGCGACTGAGCGCCCCCCGGCGGCGCCGCGCCGGCTGGCTGGCCCCCGTCTGCGGACGGTTTTGTTGACTTCGATCGAGACATTTCGCAGCTTGAGACCACCTTGTGCCAGCGCGCGGGAAACCGGCTCCGGCGAGCCACCGACCGGGCGCTGATGCGTGCCATTCCATCCACGGAGGAGGACCCCCATGGCCAAGATGAAGCTCGACCTCGACGCCCTGCAGGTGGAAAGCTTCGACACCGCCCGGAGCGCCCCCGAACGCGGCACCGTGCACGCGCGCTCCGGCGATCCGCAGCCCGGCGAGGTGGGGCTCCTCCCCGTCACCGACTGGAAGACGTGCCAGGGCGGCGACTGCACCGCCCGCACGCTCTGCTACTACAGCTGCCAGGGCGAGTGCTACGCCGTGGACCCGGTGAACGGCGCCATCGGCGTCTGATCCCAGATCCGCCTGGATCGTGTGCGTACAGACGGGCTGTTGTTTCACGCGGAGTGAGCGGGGTTAGCGGAGCCGGCGGAGAACAGCTGTTTTTCCGCTGACTCCGCTGACCCCGCGTGAAACAGGTCTCTTGCCGGACCGGTACGGACCCCAGGCGGCGGCTCCCGCGCCCTGGCTGCGTTTGTGTTCCTCCGCGCCCCTCACGGCACTTGCGGGGGGAGCGGCCCGGACGCAGCGTGGGACGGTGCCCTTTGGCGGGGAGGAAGAGATGAGACGCACCACGACGGTCGCGCGCGCGTCGCTTCTGGCGGTGCTGCTTTCCCATCCCGTGGCCTCGCAGGACCACGAGCACCCCGCGCCGGACGGCGTGGGCACGGTCCACTTCGCCACCTCGTGCCGTCCTGCGGCGGCGCCGCGGTTCGACCGCGCGGTCGCGCTGCTGCACTCGTTCGAGTTCCGCGCGGCCATCGACGGCTTCGAGGGGGTGCTGGCCGCCGATTCGGGGTGCGCGATGGCGTACTGGGGGATCGCGCTCAGCCGCTGGAGCAACCCGATGAGCGCCGGCAACCGCCCGGCCGCGGCGCTTGCGCAGGGCCGCATGGCGTCGGAGGGGGCCACGCGGCTCGCGCCGGGCGCCACCGCGCGCGAGCGCGGCTACATCGCCGCCGTGGCGAGGCTCTACGCCGACTACGAGCACGTGGACCAGCGCACGCGGGTGGCCGAGTACGAGCAGGCCATGGCCGCCCTGGCCGGGCAATACCCCGCCGACACCGAGGCGCAGATCTTTCACGCCATCGCCCTGGTGGCCGTGGCGCCGCCCACCGACAAGAGCTACGCGAACCAGCGCCGGGCGGGCGCCATCCTGGAACGGCTCTGGGCGGCGCAGCCGAACCACCCCGGCCTGGCGCACTACATCATCCACAGCTACGACGTGCCGGCGCTCGCGCCGATGGCGGCCGAGGCGGCCCGCCGCTACGCCACCATCGCGCCGGCCGCGGCGCACGCGCTGCACATGCCGTCGCACACCTTCACGCGCCTGGGCCAGTGGCGGGAGTCGGTGGACGCGAACCGCCGCTCTGCCCAGGCGGCCCTGCGCACGGCTTCGTTCGCGGAGGTGCTGCACGCCCATGACTACCTGGAGTACGCCTACCTCCAGCTGCGCCGCGACTCCGCGGCCCGGGCCGTGGTGGACGGGCTGCCGGCCATCGCGGCACGCTTCGACCCCGCGGCCGTCACCGGCGCGGCTCCGGGGTCGGCCGGGGTGTTCGCGCTGGCGGCCATCCCCGCCCGCTACGCGCTGGAGCGGCGCGCCTGGCCCGAAGCGGCGTCGCTGGTGCCGCGGACGACGGCGTATCCCTACGTGGACGCGATGACCTGGTTCGCGCGCGGGCTGGGCGCGGCGCACCTCGCGCGGTTGCCCGAGGCACGCGCGGCCGTCGACTCGCTCGCGGCGATCCACGCCCGCCTCCTGGCCGGCGGAGAAGCGTACTGGGCCGAGCAGGTCGCGATCGAGCGCCTGGGGGCGCAGGCCTGGCTGGACCTGGCCGAAGGCCGCCGCGCCGACGCCCTGGCGCACATGGGCGAAGCGGCCGCGCGCGAGGACGCGACGGAGAAGAACGCGGTCACCCCCGGGCCCCTGGCGCCCGCGCGCGAGCTGCTCGGCGACCTGCTGATGGAGCTTGGGCGGCCGGCCGGCGCGCTGGCCGAATACCGCCGCACGCTCGCGAAGGAGCCGCGGCGCTTCCGCTCACTGGAGGGGGCGCGGCGGGCGGCGTCTGCCGCCGGCGACGCCGCGGCCGCCACGCGCTACGCAGCGGAGCTCGCGGCGCTCGTCGGAACACCCCCGGACTCCCCGCCGGCGCACCGGCACCGCTGAGCCGGCTCGCGCACGGCGCGCGTGGGAATTCCGAAAATGGCTCCGCGCCTCCTCCGGCGCGGAGCCATTCTTTCGTTCGGGCCGCGTCTGCGCCCCGGCTCAGGCGGCGGGCTGAAGGACCAGGCGGCGCCGCGGCGCGGTGCGCAGCGGAACGCGGCGAGTGCGCCCGTACGCCACCGACGCGGCCAGGATGCCCACCACGAACGGCACCGCCGCACCCGCGCCCATCCCTCCGGCCAGCGTGGTGGCCGTCGCGCCGATCATGATGATGACCAGGCCCGCGGCGGCGAGCGGGGTGAGGCCGGTGCGGATGCGCAGCAGGCCGGGAAGGACCAGCCCCATCCCGCCCGCGAACTCGCACACGCCGATGAAGCGGAGGAAGAGCACCGGGAACTCGACGGGACCCTTCAGCATCTCGGCCGGCGCCACCAGCTTCATCCCGCCGGCGAAGAGGAAGAGGAGCGCCAGCAGCACCTGGACGGTCCACAGGGTCGCGTGGAGGGTGCGCTCGCGGCGGGTCGGCATCGTCGTGGCGGGCATGGTCGTATCTCCGTCTGGGGGTTTGCGCCGGCGTCCGGCCGCTCTCGACCGGTACCCATCTCCCGGCTTCCACAGAGGCGACGAACGAGCCCCGCCCGGATCGACATCAGCCGCGAATCATTCCTGGTCCTTCGGTCGATTTTGTTGCAACCTGATCGCACCGGAGCTCGTCGACGAGTGGCTGCAGGCTCGGAATGCGCCGAGTATCGAAAGTTTCGCAGGAACACCCACCTCCGTCGTTCACCCCGTCGTCTGCGCCTGAAGGCTTCGTCCACTGCGTCATCAAGGAAATCGAGCCTCCCGATCCTCCGTGCGTCTCTGCAGCCTGCGTGGATACGGCGAACGGTCGCGCATCCAGCCATCGATGCGCGGGACGTGCACGACGGCCGGACTCACCTCGTGATCCCCTGATCGATCCGTTGAGACAGCCGGCCTTCCGAGACGGCCGAGGAGTCGAGGGGGGGGTCTCTTCAAAAAATTTCGATACTCAGCGCGAGCGCCGCCTGCAGCCACTCGTCGACGGGAGACGCACCCCGCCTTCGTCTGCAACCCACGCCATCCCCGGTGCGTAGGGATCGTTCGCAGGAACGCCGGCTCGACCGCTCGTGTAGAGCAGGGCCGGCACCTGCGCCCGCATCCGGCGGCGAGCCGCGGCTCGTCGCCTCGCTGGCAGGTCCGGACCGCGCGGACGGCCGCCGCGGTCCCGCCTCACCCCCACCGGTCCGCTCCATGACCCACCGCATCCGGACCCTCATCGCCGAGGATGAGCTGCTCGCGCGCGAAAAACTGGCTGAGCTGCTCGGCCGCGAGGAAGACGTCGACCTGGTGGCGGCGTGCCGCGACGGGGGCGAGGCGCTGGAGGCGATCGCCACGCTGAACCCCGAGCTGGTGATCCTGGACGTGCAGATGCCGGTGCTGGACGGTTTGCAGGTGGTGGAGGCCGTCGGCGTGGACCAGATGCCGCTGACCATCTTCCTGACCGCCTTCGACGCCTTCGCGGTGAAGGCGTTCGAGGTGAACGCGGTGGACTACCTGCTCAAGCCGGTGGACCCGGCGCGCCTGGCCGCGGCGCTGGACCGGGCGCGCGCGCGGCTGAGCGCGCCCGGCACGCTGGCGCTGGGCGCCGAGATCCGGCGCGTGCTGGGGAGCTTTGCCCGGACCGGCGATTACCCCGCGCGCATCCCCGTGAAGCTGGGTGACCGCTACGAGTTCGTCCGGACGGACCAGATCGAGTGGGTGGAGGCCGCGGACAACTACGTCGCCCTGCACGTGCGCGGCCGCAAGTACCTGGTGCGCGAGACGGTGAGCGGCTTCGAGCAGAAGCTCGATCCCCAGCGCTTCGTCCGCGTCCGCGCCTCGGCGATCGTGAACCTGGACTGCGTGGCGGCGGTGCGGCCGTGGTCCGGCGTGGAGTACGAGATCCAGCTGCTGGATGGGACCCGGCTGGTCTCTACCCGGATGTTTCGGGAGCGGGTGCGCTCGCTGATCCGCTCCTGACGGCGGCGTGGGCCCCCGGCTCGCGCTCCGCCGGCCGGTGCCGCGCACCGGTGTCGCGCGGGAGCGCGGTGAGCAGCGGAAGCTGGAGCCGGAGCTCGGCGGCCCCGGCGCGGCGGACCAGCGTCAGCGACATCTCGTCGCCGTAGGTCTCGGCCAGGCCGGCGCGCATCCGCTCCATCTCGTCCACCGCCGCGCGGTCCCCCACCCCGGCGGGAACGGGCGTGGCCGCGCGCAGCTCCAGCCAGGCGGCCGACCACGCCGCCGAGAGCCGCACCGGCGGGCCGTCGCCGGCGCCGCCCCGCAGCAGCCCGGCGAGGTCCACCACCTTCTGCAGCAGCGAGGGGGGTACCAGCGCCCGCTCGGCCTGGGCCGGGATGCCGAGCGCCGTGGGCGTGTACGGCGTGGCCGTGGCGCGCGCGACGGCCTGGAACGCCTCCAGCGCCGCCGCCTCGTCGCGCAGCGGAACCAGCGACGCGTCCACCCGCCGGAGCATGGCGCGCATCAGCGCCGCGACCTGGAGGAGAAGCCGGTCCGCCGCGTCCACGTCGGTCCGCATCAGCTCGGCCAGCGCGCGGAAGGCGGCGAACATCAGCTGGGGCTGGAGCTGGAACTGCACGGCGTGCAGGCGGGCGTTCGCCAGCTCGGCGTGCAGCCGGTTGCGGCGCACCTCGGCGTCGCGGTCGCGCGCGAAGTACACCGAGGCGTGCCCCGCGCAAAGGAAGAGGGCGAACAGCGGCGACAGCGCCGACGTGGCGGTGAGGAACACTGCCCGGAAGCTGACGATGCCGGGGGTGGTGGACCACCAGTCGATGCGGGCGGGCGGACCGGTGAGCGGCCACACCGCCAGCCGGAACGCCGCGAACACCACCAGCGCGACGGCCACCGCCAGCAGGTTCGCCGCCATCACCGCGGGCCACCGCTCGCGGGTGAGGGGGAACCGGCGCGCCAGCCACACCAGCCCGCCGCCGCCCACCACGTAGGTGCAGACGTAGACCCCCGCCCGCAGCGCCGCCTTTTCCCACGAGCCGTCCTCCCCCTCCAGCCACCAGCCGACGCGGTAGGTCAGCACGTGCAGCACGGCGAAGGCGGCCACGACGGCGGCCGCCGTCCTCCACCACGGGGCGGGGCGGGGCGGGAGAGGCGCCGTCCGCGGGGGGCCGCTCCTCACGCGGGCACCCGCAGCTGGACGACGGTTCCCCCCTCCGGCGCCGCCCTGCGCACGCCCAGCAGGAAGCGGTCGCCATACATGGTGCGCAGCCGGTCGGCGGTGATGCGCAGCCCCAGGCCGGCGTCGCGCTCCAGCGACCATCCGTGGGGCGGGCCCGCTCCCGTGTCGCGCACCTCCACCTCGAGCCAGCCGCCGGCACGGCGCGCGGCGATGGCGAGCAGCACCGGCCCGGGCTGGGGCGCCACGCCGTGCCGGATCGCGTTCTCCACCAGCGGCTGCAGCAGCAGCGGGGGGATGCGCGCGCCGGCGGCGGCGTCGTCCAGCGCCATCTCCACGCGCAGCCGGTCCGAGAACCGCCGCAGCTCGATGCCCAGGAAGAGCGAGAGCGTCGCGAACTCGTCGCGGAGGGTGACGGTGGGGGTGTCGGCGCGGTCCAGCGCCACGCGGAAGAGCTGCTCGAGCTGCGAGAGCGTGCCGGCGGCGGCGTGGACGTCGCGGTGCAGGAGGGCGGAGACGGTGTTGAGGCTGTTGAACAGGAAGTGCGGATGCAGCTGGCGCTGCAGCATCTCCAGGCGGGCGCCCGCGAGCTGCGCCTCGAGCCGCGAAGCCGTGCGCTCCCTGCGCAGGGTGGTGACGGAATGCTTCACCGCGTACCCCAGCGCGAAGAAGCCGCCCACGCAGACCAGGTTCGACGGCAGCACCTGCACCGCCAGCGCCAGGGTGAGCCGCGGCTCGGCGATGATCGCGCTCTGCAGGTTGTAGAGCAGGCCGCGCAGCAGCACCATCCCCAGCGAGATGCCCAGCAGCCCGGGGAGCGTGCGGCGCGAGAGCGGCACCCGCACGGAAACGCTCATGGTGAGAATGCACACCACCATCCACGAGACCTGGGTCATCACCCCGCCCAGGATCGCGGTGGGCCAATCGAGGCGGCGCGCGCCCACGTGCATCTCCAGGGCGACCAGGAACATCCCGACCCCCCAGAACGCCCCCGTCCCCAGCCAGGCGAGCGGGTAGCGCCATAGCCCGCGAAAGCGGAACTCCTCTTCGGGCGCCGCGAGCGCCGCGCGCGCGGGCGGCCCGGCCGGGTGCGCGTCCAGGCGCCGCCCGGCGCCCGCCTCGCCCGGGCTCCGGGGTTCGGCCGCGGGAGCGGCCCGCGCCGGCGTCACGGCCGGCACCCGCCGCGGCGGGCGCCGGCCGAAGACCGGCCGGTGGCACGGCACGGCCGCGCGTGGTTCATCGTTGCGGGCCCATTTTGAGTTCCAGCGGTAGAAGTCGCTGCCGTCGGTGGAGATGGGCCACGGAGTCGATCCGGCCCGTGAGAAGGTACATTCTCCGAGGTATCGCGTCGAACCCCGGTTCCGATCCTCGCCCCGCCGCATGGGGTCGGCACGTCATCGAGGCGAGACCGTGCGTTCCGTACCCGCGTCCGTGCGTGCCGCCGGGTTCAGCGGGCGGCTACGCCGCCGGGCCCCAGCACCAGGGGGAGCACGCGTGTTTCGAACACCTGCGGCAGGGTGACCTCCGCGCGGGTGGAGAGCTCGCGCAGGGAGCTGCCGGTGAGCTGGCGCACCAGGCGGCCCAGCGTGTGGGGGTGGATGCCGAGCTCCTCGGCCACCGCGGCCCAGGGGCGGCTGTCCGTCTTGCGCTGCGCGGCGCGCAGCAGCAGCACCCAGTGCAGGAAATCCTCCAGGCGCAGCTCGCTGTGGCGGCCGACGGACTGCTTCCAGTGGATCCACAGGGTGCGCCGGTCGCAGCCGGCGGCGGCGGCCAGCTTCTCCACGGTGCGGATGGCCCGCCCGCCGTCGCACGCCAGCGCCAGCGCCTCGCGCAGCCGCGGCGGCAGGTGCCGCGCGCCGCGAAAGCTGGCCGGGAGCGACGGGGGGAGGGCCAGGGCAGGGCGCGGAGGCGATTTGCTCTCCGGGCCGCGAAAACCGGGTATTCTCACGCGGAAGCCCCTCGGGTACGTTGCGGAATGTGCGGCGTGCGCGACGCAGCGTTCGGGGTAGAGAATTCACTCCCGCGCGGCCGGAGTGGAAGTGGATAGGGACGGATGACACATCCCGCCGGGTATCCGACACCTGGGAACGGATCGATATCCAGGCGTGTCGCGGGGTAGGGCGGGGGAGGAAGAGGCGGCGACCGGCGCCATCCACCGCGAGCCCGACCTGGACCGTCGGTTTCGTTGGTTTCGCCTGATTGCCACCGTAGATTGCGTGCGGCGCGCCAGGCGGATCGATCCAGCGGACGGGTCCGTCCGCGGCGCGGCGGTCGGTGTCGCCGGCCGATGCGGCGTACCCGGTGGCCGGCCCCGATTCCGCTCATCGGCAGCCGTAGGGGATCGATCTCTCGCACCAGGAAAGCCGAGATGCTCGAAAACAGCGACGCCGCGACGCGGCTGCCCGCGCAGGACCTGGAGCGCGCCCGGCGCTGGTACGCGGAGAAGCTGGGGCTGGAGCCGGTGGAGGAACGCCCCGGCGGCCTGCGCTACCGCTGCGGAAACAGCTATTTCGCGCTGTTCGCGTCGGCGGGCGCTCCCTCGGGCACGCACACGCAGATGGGGTGGGAGGTGGCCGACATCGAGGCGGCCGTCGCGGCGCTGCGGGCGCGCGGGGTGGTGTTCGAGGAATACGACCTGCCCGGGCTCGCCACGGTGGAGGGGATCGCCGACATCGAGGGAAACTACCCGAGCAAGGGCACCGGCGAGCGGGGCGCGTGGTTCCGCGACAGCGAGGGGAATCTCCTGGGGATGGGCCAGCCGGTGCGGTGAGGGGGCATGCGTGGGAAACGGGGTCTATCCGCCTGAATCGCTGACGAACCACACTGCGTGATCTTGCGGTTGTCTCCGCCCACGGTTCAGGCGGATCCGGTTTGAGCCCGCCCGGCGGACCCGGGGACCGGGCACGACCCTGCGGCGCGTCCGCGTTTCCGGTTCACGTCATCCCGGCGGAGCGCGGAGCGCACCGTTGCCGGAACCAGGATGGAGCGAGGCCCTCCATCCAGCCGGTCCGTCACCCCGCGTCCGCCCCCAGCACGTCGGCGGCTACGGCGCGGAGGAGCGAGTCGCGGTCGTCGTTCAGCGCCACGCGCGCCGCGCGGAAGCGCAGCCCCGAGCGCTGGCAGGCCAGGTCGCAGAGGCGCAGGATGCGCGTCACCGACCCCTCGTCCAGCGGCACGCGGCTGCTGGTGAGGGGCGGCGCCACCGCCTCGCCGCGCGCGTGCGCCTCGAGCAGCGCCTGGGTGCGGCTGAGGGTGGCGGCGCGCACGTACAGCTCGATGGCCATGTCGGCCAGCCGCGCCACCACGAACTGCCGCTCCACCACGCCGGCGCCGTAGGTGCGGATCACCCGCTCGGTGGCGGCGCGCAGGTCGCGGGTGTGGTCGGCCAGGTAGTCGAAGTGGCGGCGCAGCGCCGGGTGCACGTCGCCGTCCACGCCGGGCTCGCCGCGCCCCAGCGCCAGCCGCACGCGCTCGGTGGCGAACTCGCCCAGCAGCCCCAGCCCCTCGATCGGGTGCCGCAGCGCCTCGCCGATCCGGCGCAGGTACTCGCCGGGGCCCTGGACGCCCGACAGCCCCACGAACAGGCGCAGCACTTCGTTGGTGCCCTCGAAGATCCGCGTGATGCGCGCGTCGCGGTACATCCGCTCGTACGGGTACCCCTTCACGAAGCCGCGCCCCCCGGCGATCTGCACCGTCTCGTCCACCGCGCGGTCCAGCGCCTCGCTGTTCCACACCTTGGCGGCGGCGCTCTCCAGCGCGTAGTCCACGTCGCCGCGGTCGGCCAGGCCGGTGGTGAAGTACGCCGCGCTCTCGGCGGTGTACGCGTCGGCCGCCATGGCCGCCAGCTTCCCCTGCGTCAGCTCGAACCCGGCGATCGGCCTGCCGAACTGCTTCCGTCCGGCCGCGAACGCCGACGCCATCTCCAGGCAGCGCTTGACCCCGCCCGCCGCGCCCGCGGAAAGGCCCTGGCGCCCCGAGTTCAGGATGCGCATGGCCAGCTTGAACCCGCCGCCCACCTCGCCCAGCACGTTCGCCCGCGGCACCCGCACGCCGCGGAAGTGCAGCTCGGCCTGGTTGCTCCCCCGCGCGCCCATCTTGCGCAGCGGTTCGCCGCGGGTGAAGCCGGGCATGTCCGGCCGCAGGATGAACGCGGTCACCCGGTCCACCGTCTTCCCGTCGCGCTCCACCGGCGTCTGCGCGAAGGCCACCACGATCTCGCTGAACGAGGCGTTGCCGATCCAGATCTTGTCCCCGTCCAGGATCCAGTGCTCGCCGTCGCCGCTGGGCACCGCGCGGCTCTCGATCCCCTGCGCGTCGCTCCCCGCGTTCGGCTCGGTGAGCGCGAACGAGGCGAACCACTCGCCCGTGGCCGCCTTCGGAAGATAGAGGCGCTTCTGCTCCTCGGTCCCCGCCAGCACGATCCCCTTGGTGCCGATGGAAAGGTGCACGCCCAGGATGATCCCCAGCCCCACGTCGTAGCCGGTGACCGCCTCGAACACGCGGCAGTAGGCGCTCTGGCTGAGCCCCATCCCCCCGTACTCGGCGGGGATGGCGATCCCGAACAGCCCCATCCGCGCCAGCTCGGCGATCACGTGCGCGGGCACCTGCTCGCGCTCGTCCACCTGGTCGCGGTCCAGCTCGCGCTCCAGGTACGCCATCACCTCGGCGAGGAAGGCCGAGACGCGCGCATCCTCGCCGTCCGGGATGCGGGGGTATGGGAAGAGGATGGAGTCGTCGATCGACCCCGAGAAGAACCCGCGCGTGAGCGACTGCGTCTCTCCGGCCATGGTCCACCCCCTCTGGAGTCCGGCGCGCCGGGCGGGACCCCGCCCGCGGCTGCACCATGATACTGCGCCCGCGCGCCGCGCGCCGACGTCACGACGCACCGGAGGGGAGAGCGAACCAATCGCCCTCCCCTCCGGTGTCAGGTGGACGGATGCGAATGCGTCACCGCCGCCCGCCGTCGTCGCCGTGCGGCCGGTCGTCGCCGCGGCGGGTCTCGGCCAGGTGCTGGCTCTGGGCCACCAGGCGCACGAACTCGGCGCGGTAGCCGCCGCGGTCGTCGCCGAGCGCGCCGCGGGCCAGCTCGGCGACGGCCGGCCAGGTGGCGTTCGCCTTGAACCGCGAGTCGCGCAGCAGCAGCCCCCACTCGGCCACTGCGGCGGCGAAGCGGAAGTCGTCGGAGGTGCGCGCCAGCGCCACGCCGCGGTCCAGCACCGGGTGCTGCACCAGGCGCGAGACGTCGCCGTCCGGGTCCTTGTAGCGCAGGGCGACGGTCATCAGCTCGTTGCCGCCCGCGCCGGTGCGCGGCTGCGTGGTCTGGTAGCGCAGCGGGCCGGTGCCGCGCACGGGCTCGTCGCTGTCGGCGGGGATGATCTCGTAGAGCGCGGTCACCGAATGGCCGGCGCCCAGCTCGCCGCCGTCCCTGGCGTCGTCCGCGAAGTCCTCGGCGGCCAGCAGGCGGTTCTCGTATCCGATCAGCCGGTACGCCTTGACCCGCGCGGGGTTGAACTCCACCTGCACCTTCACGTCCTTGGCGATGGTGAAGAGGGTGCCGCCCATCTCGCGGACCAGCACCTTGCGCGCCTCCTGGAGCTGGTCGATGTAGGCGAAGTTGCCGTTCCCGGCGTCGGCCAGCTGCTCCATCTTGGCGTCCTGGTAGTTCCCCGTGCCGAACCCGAGGACGGTGAGGAACACGCCGCTCTGCCGCTCCTGCTCGATCAGCCGCACCAGCTCGGCGTCGCTGCTCACGCCCACGTTGAAGTCGCCGTCGGTGGCCAGGACCACCCGGTTGTTGCCGCCGGGGATGAACGCCTGGCGCGCCAGCTGGTAGGCGCGGCGGATCCCCTGCGCGCCCGCGGTGGAGCCGCCCGGCCGCAGCGACTGGATCGCCTCGAGGATGGTTTCCTTCTGGTCGCCCGGGGTGGGCTCCAGCACCACGCCCGCTGCGCCGGCATAGACCACGATCCCCACCCTGTCCTGCGGGCGGAGCTGGTCCACCAGGAGCCGGAACGCCTGCTTCACCAGCGGCAGCTTGTTGGGGTAGTCCATCGACCCCGACACGTCGATCAGGAACACCAGGTTGCTGGCCGGCAGGTCGCGCGTGTTCATCCGCCGCCCCTGGATGCCGACGTGCACCAGGCGGTGCGCGGGGTTCCACGGCGCCGCCGAGATCTCGGTGGTGATGGAGAACGGGTCGGCGCCGGTGGGGTCGGGATAGTCGTAGTCGAAGTAGTTGACCAGCTCCTCCACCCGCACCGCGTCACGCGGCGGGAGGGTCCCGTCGCGCAGGAACCGCCGCACGTTGCTGTAGCTGGCCGCGTCCACGTCGATGGCGAAGGTGCTGAGCGGGTGCGCGGTGACGTCCGCGAACTCGTTCTCCACGATCACCCGGTACCCCTCGCGGTTGAACTCCTCGCGCTGCGTCCGGTCGCGGCGCGTCTCGGCCGCGGCCATCCCGGGCATGGGCGGCGGTGGCGGGGGAGGCGGCGCCATGGGCGGTGGGGGCGGCGGCAGCGGCGGCGGGGGCGGCACGGTGCTGCAGGCGCCGGCGATCGTCGCCGCAAACACGCAGAGGAGCAGGGTGGGACGGACGCGATGGGAGGGCATCGAGCCTTTCTCCGTGCTGTGGGGCGGGGTGATGGACCTGCGGTGGATGGTAGTTGCACCCCGGAGCAGGGTCAACGATCCACGCGCGGCGTTCGGCCGGGCGCCGGCGCCGCCGGCCGCGTGGTCCGCAGGGAGGTCGCGGGATGCCGCGCCGCTACCGGCGCACGGCCATGTGCGACAGCGCGGCGCCCAGCCCGCGGGCCAGCTTCACCGCGTCGTCGTTGGCCCAGAAGTGCATGAAGAAGAGGCGCGGCTGCTCGTTCAGCAGGTGCGAGTGCAGCGCCGTGACCTCGATCCCGTTGCTCCGCAGCGCGCGGATGACGGCGTTCACCTCGCCCGCCGTCATCACGAAGTCGCCGGTGACGGCCGCGCGCCCGCCGCCGGTGGGCTGGAAGTTGATGGCCGTCGCCACCCCCATCGCGGGCGGCACCCCATGGCCGCCGTCGCGGATCGTATCGCGGCGCGGCACGCTCACCTGGTAGACGCCGCCGTTCACCCGGCCCGCGTGCCCCAGCGCCCGTGCCACCGCCCCGGTGTCCAGCTCGATCGGCGCGGCCGGCGCGGGCGGAGACGGCGCGCCGAGCGGCGTGTGCGTCAGCGCCAGCGCCGCGCGCACCGTCTGGGCGATGCGGACGGCGTCGCCGTGCGCCTCCACGTGCATGTACATCACGCGCGGGCTCTCGCGCAGCAGGTGGTTGTGCACGGCCGTCTGATCGACGCCGCCCTGCTGCAGCCGCGCCATCACCGGCGCCACCTCGTCGTCGGTGAGCACCAGGTCGCCCATCGCCATCGCGCCGCCGGGGACGCGGCGGAACGCGAGCCACGACCCCAGCGCCAGCGCCGGCCGGATCTGCACCCCATCCACCGTCACGTGCAGGTCCGAACGGGGGAAGGAGAAGCGCATCACGCCGTCCGGCTGCGCCGCGCCCGCCCGGCCGAGCGCCTGCTCGACCGCTGCCCATCCCGGCTGCGCACCCGCCGCCTGGGCGTGCACGGACGACGCCGCGGCAGCGGACAGGATCACGGTCGCGCAGGCGAGTCTCACAACGCCGCTGGACTGCATCGCACTCTCCTGTTTCTCACGGGCGAGCCATCGGAGTTGCCGATCCGAAAGGGATGGGCTCCGCAGGGACGACAGGGCGAATGAACTCGCTGCAACGACTACACGAAGTCCGCCGTCGCGGACTACCGGCTGCGGTGTGGGCGCAATCCCGTGCGCGGGCCGGGCATCGCTGAAACGCGCCGGTGCCGCGGCCCGCAGCCTCGCGCGGTTTGCGAGGCTTCCCGTGGTGGTTGCTGCGGCTTCAGCCGCCGGTGCGGACTCGAGGTCCGACCGCAGCAATTCGGGTTCCGCATCGATCCGCGGTGGATCGGTCCGTGGGCGGATCCGCGCTGAGCGCGGCTCACGGCTTGTCGCGCCGCGGGCGGCGACGTATACCTGAGCGGCACCCCCGTTCCGCGCGGCATCTCCGCCCATCCACGCCCCCGGCTTCCATGGACTTCGAGCCGTCCGCACGCTCGCGCGAGTACCGCGACCGCGTCCGCGACTTCATCCGCGAGCACGTGGCGCCCGCGGAGGCGGTGTACGCGCGTCAGCTGCGCGAGGCCGGGCACGGCGCCGACTGGCGGCAGTGGCGGGTGCCGCCGGTGATGGACGAGCTGAAGGCCCGCGCGCGCGAGGCCGGGCTGTGGAACCTCTTCCTCCCCGATCCGGCGCACGGGCCCGGACTGTCGACGCTGGAGTACGCGCCGGCGGCCGAGGAGATGGGCCGCTCCCTGATCGCCCCCGAGGTGTTCAACTGCAGCGCGCCCGACACCGGCAACATGGAGGTGCTGCACCGCTACGGGAGTGCCGAGCAGAAGGAGCGCTGGCTCACGCCGCTCCTGGCCGGCGAGATCCGCTCGGTGTTCTGCATGACGGAGCCGGACGTGGCCTCGTCCGACGCGACCAACATGCGGGCGACCGCCGTGGTGGAGGGCGACCAGGTCGTTCTCGAGGGGACGAAGTGGTGGTCCAGCGGGCTGGGGCATCCGCGCGCCCGCGTGGCCATCTTCATGGGCCGCACGCCGAATGCGGACGCCGGGCGGCACGCGCAGCACTCGATGGTGCTCGTCCCGCTGGACACGCCGGGGGTGGAGGTCCGGCGCATGCTCCCCGTCTACGGCGAGTACGACGCGCCGCACGGGCACGGCGAGGTGCGCTTCACCGGCGTCCGCCTCCCCGCGTCCGCCATCATCGCCGGTCCGGGGCGCGGGTTCGAGATCGCGCAGGGGCGGCTGGGGCCCGGGCGCATCCACCACTGCATGCGCTGCATCGGCGCGGCCGAGCGGGCGCTGGAGCTGATGGTCCAACGCGGGATGGAGCGAACCGCCTTCGGCAAGCCGCTGCTGGACCTGGGCGGCAACCGCGAGCGCGTGGCCGACGCGCGGATCGCCATCGACCAGGCACGCCTGCTCACCCTCTACGCCGCCTGGAAGCTGGACGAGGCGGGCGCGCTGGGGGCGATGACCGAGATCTCGGCGATCAAGGTGGTCGCGCCGAACGTGCTTCAGAAGATCGTGGACGACGCCATCCAGTTGCACGGCGGCGCCGGCGTCTCGGACGGCACGCCGCTCACCGGATTCTTCGCGCAGGCGCGGTCGCTCCGCATCGCCGACGGGCCCGACGAGGTGCACCGGGGGGTGATCGCCCGCGCGGAGCTGGCCCGGCACGGCCACGGGGAGCGGGCGCGATGAGCCGCCGCGTCTTCATCACCGGCGGCGCGAGTGGCCTCGGGCGAGGGCTCGCCGAACGCTACGCCCGCGCCGGCTGCCGCGTGTGCATCGGCGACGTGAACGACGCGCGCGGGGCAGAGACCGCGGCGGCGCTGGGCGGAGACGCCTTCTACCTGCGCTGCGACGTGCGGCGCGAGGAGGATCTCCAGGCCGCCGCCGCCGAACTGGAGCGGCGCTGGGGCGGGGTGGACGTGGTGGTCAACAACGCGGGCGTGGCCGGCGCGGGGGCGATCGAGGAGGTGACGGAGGAAGACTGGGCCTGGATCATCGACATCAACCTGATGGGCGTGGTGCGCGGCTGCCGCGTGTTCACCCCTGTCTTCAAGCGCCAGCGTGGCGGGCACTTCGTCAACGTGGCCTCCATGGCCGGGCTGCTGGACGTGCCGCTGATGAGCAGCTACAACGCCACCAAGGCGGCCGTCGTATCCCTCTCCGAGACACTGCAGAACGAGCTGGAGGGCGCGGGGATCCGCGTGAGCGTCGTCTGCCCTTCCTTCTTCCGCACCAACCTGAACGAGAACGTCCGCGCGCCCGACCCCGCGCTGGCCGCTACCGTCGACCGGCTGCTGGAGCACGGCGCGCTGCCGGCGGAGGTGGTGATCGACCGCATCTTCCGCGCGGTGGAGGCGGGCGAGTTCTACGTCCTGCCACACCCGGTGGGCGCGCGCGCGTGGCGGCTGAAGCGGCTCCTGCCCCGCGGCGCCTACCGCGCCATCGTGCGCAAGCAGTACCGGCGGATGCGGCGCAGCATGACCCGTCCCCGCGCGGAGGGGTGAGCGTGGCGGGCGATGCGGTGCGCCCGGGCGAGGCGCTGGAGGTGGACGCGGTGGACGCGTGGCTGAAAACCGAAGTCCCCGGGCTGGAGGGGACGCCGGAGGTCACCCAGTACTCCGGCGGCGCTTCCAACTGGACGTATCGCCTGAAGTACCCCGCGCGCGACTTCGTCCTGCGCCGGCCGCCGGCGGGGACCAAGGCCAGGGGCGCGCACGACATGGCCCGCGAGTACCACGTGCAGCAGGCGCTGAAGCCCGCGTATCCGGCCGTGCCCACGATGGTCGCGCTCTGCCGCGACGCGGCGGTGATCGGCGCGGAGTTCTACGTGATGGAGCGCGTGGCCGGGCTGATCCCGCGGGCGAAGATGCCCGAGGGGCTGCGGCTGGAGGCGGCGGGAAATCGCCGGCTCTGCCTGAACGTGGTGGAGAAGCTGGTGGAACTGCACCGCGTCGATCCGTCCGCCGTGGGGCTGCAGTCGCTGGGGAAGGGCCCCGGCTACCCGCGCCGGCAGATCGAGGGATGGAGCGAGCGCTACCTCAAGGCGCGCACCTGGAACGTCCCGCGCTTCACCCGCGTCCGCGCGTGGCTGCACGACCACGTTCCCGACGACGTGGCCACCTGCGTGATCCACAACGACTGGCGGCTGGACAACGTGGTGCTGGCGCAGGACGAGCCGACGCGCGTGGTGGGCGTGCTGGACTGGGAGATGGCCACGCTGGGCGACCCGCTGATGGACCTGGGGAACGCGCTCGCCTACTGGGTGCAGGCCGACGACGACCGGCTGATGCGTGCCATGCGCCGCCAGCCGACTCACCTCCCGGGGATGCTGCGCCGCGACGAGGTCGTCGAGGTCTACCTGGACCGGATGCAGCTGAAGCCCGGCAACTGGGCGTTCTACGAGGTGTACGGCCTGTTCCGCCTGGCCGTGATCGCGCAGCAGATCTACTACCGCTACCACCACCGCCAGACGCGCAACCCGGCCTTCCGCCACTTCTGGTTCATGGTGCACTACCTGAACTGGCGGTGCCTGCGGCTTGTTGGCGCGCGGCGGCGGGGGTGAACAAGTGCGTGAGTGCGTGAGTGCGGTGGCGTCTCGATCCCAAAGCATGTCATCCTGAGGCCGGCCGCGCCTGAGTCGCGTCTGCACAAATAGTTGCAGGCCGAAGGATCTATCGCCGTCGAGGCGCCACACTGGCCGTAGCGCTCCGTCGGTGATAGATCCTTCGCGCTGCGGCCGCCGGCGCGGACGCGGGCGTTGCGTGGTCGCGCTCAGGATGACATCGGAAGGGTCGGCGGTGTGAGAGGAATGATCCAGCCGCAAGGCGGCGTGGCCGTGGACATCGTCAGGATCGGCTGGTACGGAGGATCCGGCGCAAACGCGTCGCGGCGGCGGGGGCGATCGTGCCGCCGCCGCCGCCGCGATGCAGGTTGTGGTGGTGCCTGGCTCAGCCGAGCACGACGGCGGCGATGATGATGCCGACGGCGATGGCGGCCACCAGGTACAGCCAGTCGCGCTGCGTGGTCGCCGACGACCTGCTGCCGCGCGCCGTTTCGTTGGCGCGGACCTGGGCGCGCACCTCGTCGGTGGTGGGGTAGAGCGACGGCGTGTGGGCCGGGGCGGCGCGCTCCATCTTCGCGGCCGGCTCCTGTTGGGCCGACGGGCCCGACGTCTGGGCGGCGGCCGGGGCGGCGCACAGGGCCAGCGCGCCGAACAGCACGAGCAGCTTGCGCATCGGGTGTCACTCCTCGCAGGGGGATTCTGGTTGTCCCGGGTGGGGCGATGGTTTACCGTCGCAAGGTTCGTGCGCCGATGTACCGATTCGTCTGGAACCGGGAACCGTGGGGCTTCACGCAGAGTCGGCAGAGTCAACGGAGAAGAGCACGGACGATGAGCAGCCTGTGGACGAACGACGCGCCGGACGCGTGGCGCGCGGAGCTGGCGAGGTACCAGGAGGTGGTCGAGGGGCAGGGCGTGAAGCCGCTCCCGGAGCTGGACCGCTGGTATCGCGACGAGTTGCCGGGGCTGATCGCCGCGCGCAAGCGGCCGCACGTGACCCACGCGGAGCTGGTGAAGATCACCGAGTGGAAGATGGCGCGCGGCGTGTGGCGCGCCCGCAACCTGGCGCTCGTCCGCGGCAACGACCCGGCCGAGGTAGAGAAGACGAGCGCCGCCGCCCTCGCCCGCGTGCCGCACCCCAGCGAGCCGATCGCCATCCTCGCGAAGCTCGCGGGCGTCGGCCCCGCGACGGCGTCCGGCGTCGCGTCCGCCGCCGCGCCGGACGTCTACCCGTTCTTCGACGAGCTGGTCGCCGCGCAGGTCCCGGGGATGGGGCAGGTCACCTTCACCCCGCGCGAGTACGCCCGCTACGCCGACGCCCTCCGCGGCCGCGCGAAGGCGCTCGGCGGCGGCTGGACGCCCGTGGACGTGGAGCGCGCGTTGTGGGCGCACGCGGGCGGGAAAAAGAAGGTGCGGGCGGCGTGACCGTTTCCTCCACAACACGAGGCCGGCGACACATGCGTGCCGCCGGCCTCGTTCGCATCCCACTACCTGATTACATGACACCGACAATCGGATGTCATCCTGAGGGAGCGCGTGCACACAACCTGATGCGGCACAGGCGCTTGGCGCGACCGAAGGATCTGTGGCATACGTCCGCGCCGAACACCGCCTGTCGCTCGAACGCATCGTATGGATCCTTCAGTCGCCGCCATGACATCGGCGCGGAACGCGGGTCCGGCGCGGCGGCTCCTTCAGGATGACATCGCCTTTTGGGGGCGGGATGGGAGCGCGGATGGCGCTTCGTCCATCACCGCATCCACCCCATCTCGGGCACTTCGGCCGGCTCGCGGAAGGGGCCGTCGGCGAGGGCGCGCCAGAGGCCGCTCTCGGCGAAGGTGCTGTAGAAGTAGAACGAGAAGCCGTCCACGCCCAGCGCGCGGCCGATCTGGATCTGCCGCTCCACCTCGTCGCGCGGCCAGCTGGCCTGGATCCCGGCGTACAGGTGGCGCCCGGCGGCGTGCACCCCGCCCACGTGGTCGCGGATCATGCAGCGCCAGTCGGGGTTCGGCTCCGCGCCGGGGCGCAGCGGCAGGTAGGTGCACTCCGGCGTGGTCACGCGGAAGTAGGTCATCGGCACCGCCACGTCCAGCGCCCCGTCGCGCGCCCACCCCCAGCTGTCCTGCGCGAAGTTCTTCACCCCGCTGGAGCTGGCCCAGCCGAAGTGCTCGCGGTCGTAGATCGGCCACACCGCAGCGCTGAGCGGCACGGCGCGCACCGCGTGGATGCTGTCGTGCACCTCGCGCACCATGCGGCTCACCAGCTCCTGCCGGAAGCGGTTCCACCCCTGCGGGTCCGTCCGCGGATCGTGCCCGAACTGCGCAAGGCTGGCCGGGTCGCGTCCGAAGTCGAGATCGGGGTAGCGGATGCGGTCCAGGTGCACGCCGTCCACCGCGTAGCGCCGCACCACGTCGGCGGCCACGCGGGCCAGGTGCGTGCGCACCCCGGCCTGCGCGGGCGAGAGCCAGACGTACTCCTCGCCGTTGGGGCACCCCTGCGGCCTGCCGTTGCCGGCGTACATCGCCCACTCGGGGTGGTCGATCAGCACGTGGTTGGGCTGGCCGGGCACGCTGGGCACCAGCTCCCTGCACGCGCCGGCCGACTGCGACTCCCACCCCGAGAGCCCGTTGATCCACGCGTGCAGCTGCAGCCCGCGCGCGTGCGCCTCGCGGACGGCCGTCTCCAGCGGGTCCCAGGTGGGCACGCCGCCCAGCCGGCCGCACAGCCGCGGGCTGCACGGGTTGAGGGTGGACGGGTAGCGCGCGTCCCACGGCCCGCTCACCTGGAAGTAGACCAGGTTCAGGTGCGCGCGGCTCGCGATCTCCATCACCTGCCGGATCGTTTCGGGGCCGCCGTAGTCCCAGCGGTTGACCCACAGCGCCCGCGCCTCGCGCGGCGCCGCCTTCTTCGCGGGCTTCGTCACGCGGACGGCGGCGAGCGGGAGCGGCGCCTCGGGGCGTGGGGGGCGCGGGGCGGCCAGCGCGGCGCCGCCGGCGCCCGCGGCGAGGAGGACGGCGGCCAGCGCGGCCGGCAGGGTACGCGGCATTCCGTTCACGTGAATGGAAAACCTTCTGGATCCGCGCGGATCGGCCGGCGGATCGCAACCGTGGATATTCGCGGGAGAGGGCACTACTTTGAGTGCTTCTCGGGATGATGGACGGGGCGGTACCGACGAAGATCGCCCCGACCCGCGCGTTCGCGCAACCTTCCACCCCTGCCTCCGGAGACGCCGATGGCGCCCGATCGAACCACCCCCGCACCCGGCGACACCCTGCTGCTGGTCGGCACCATGAAGGGCGCGTTCCTCTTCCGCAGCGATGGGGACCGAGGAGAGTGGCGGATGGAGGGGCCGCACTTCCGCGGCGAGACCGTCTACTCGCTCGCCTACGACCAGCGCGGCGGGCGGCACCGGATGCTGGCCGGCACGCAGAGCTTCCACTGGGGCAGCGTGGTGCGCGCCAGCGACGACTTCGGGGTCACGTGGACCTCGCCCGAGCGGCAGAACGTGCGCTTCCCGGAGGATTCGGGGCTCGCGGTGGCCAACATCTGGCAGCTGAAGCCGGGGCGGCAGAGCGAGCCGGACGTGGTGTACTGCGGCGTGGAGCCGGCGGCGCTCTTCGAGTCGCGCGACGGCGGCGAGAGCTTCAGCCCCGTCGACGGACTGCTGAACCACGAGCACCGGGCGCGGTGGACGCCGGGCGGCGGCGGGCTCTGCCTGCACACCATCGTCCCCGATCCGTCCAACCCGGAGCGGATGGGGATCGCCATCAGCACCGGCGGCTTCTACCGCACCGACGACGGCGGGCGCACGTGGCAGCCGCGCAACCAGGGGGTGCGCGCGCAGTTCCTGCCCGACAAGTATCCCGAGATCGGGCAGTGCGTGCACAAGGTGGTGCACCACCCGGGCGCGGCCGGGCGGCTCTACCTGCAGAACCACTGGGGCCTGTACCGCAGCGACGACTGGGGCGACACGTGGCACGACATCGCCAACGGCGTTCCCAGCGACTTCGGCTTCGCCATGGAGGTGCACCCGCGCGACCCCGACACGGTGTACATCGTGCCGCTGGAGAGCGACGAGTTCCGCTGCGTTCCCGAGGCGAAGCTGCGCGTCTACCGCACCCGCGACGGCGGCGCCAGCTGGCAGGCCTTGGCCGACGGATTGCCGCAGGAAGACGCGTACGAGACCGTGCTGCGCGACGCCATGTGCGCCGACGCCGGCGACCCGGCCGGGATCTACTTCGGCACGCGCGGCGGCAAGCTCTACGGGAGCGCGGACGAGGGGGACACCTGGACCGAGATCGCCGACGCGCTGCCGCCGATCGTCTGCGTGCGGGCGGCCACGGTGGCGGCGAACGGCTCCAACCGCTGAGAGGGGGATCGATGGCGATCACGATCGCGCTGCCGGGGGCGCTGCGGCCCTACGCCGGCGGCAGCCTGGAGGTGATGCTGGACGAGCGCTGCGCCACCGTGGCCGACGCGCTGGGCGCGCTGGCCGGCCGCCACGCCGGCGTGGTGGACCGCGTGGTGGACGAGACCGGCGAGCTGCGCCGCCACGTCAACGTCTTCGTGGACGGCGACAACGTCCGCTGGCTGAACGGGCTCAGCACGCCGCTGGAGGCGGACAGCACCATCGTCATCGTCCCCTCGGTGAGCGGCGGGTAGCGCGTCCCCGGCCCCCACGAAAACGGCGCCGCCGCGCCCGGGGAACGGGTCCGGCGGCGCTTTCCGTAGCTCGCGGCGGCTCGGCCGCGGGCGGGGAGGGGTAGAGCATTGGCCGTATCGGATAGAGACGGATCTCTACCGCGCGCCTCGCGGGCGGCGGCTCGAATCGGTCAAATCATTGCCATTGAACGAGATCGGCGCGCGTGCCCACGCGGCATGCTCCGTGAACTGGAGGGCGGCCGAACCCCACGGGATCTCCCCCCTTTTCTCGACCCTCCCATCGCACGGAGCAGAGCCATGATCCAGGAGTACCTCGACCAGCGCCAGAAGCTGGACCGCAAGGTCGTCGAGCGCGCCATGCAGGACGCGGAGTTCCGCACCAAGCTGGTGGCCGACCCCCGCGCCGCCATCGCGTCGGAGTTCGGCTACACCGTTCCGGCCAACACCGAGGTGCGCGTGGTGGAAGAGACCGCCGGCACGCACTACGTGGTGGTCCCCGCCGCGCAGCTGCAGGCCGACGGCGAGCTGAACGAGGAGGCCCTGGAGGCCGTTGCCGGCGGCGGCTTCGAGCTGCTGGGCACCTTCATCTGCGTGACCGACTGAGTCACCCGGCCGGGTGACCCCCGGCCGCCCGGGCGCTTCCGCCCGCCCTCCGGGGGTGCAGGCCGGCACGGACCACCGTGCCGCCTGCGCCCCCGGCGCCGCGTTTCCCCCCGTCCCCACGCCAGCCGTACCGATGCCCGACACGGTGATCCGCGGAATCGTGGAGCGCGCCAGCACCCCGCACGAGCGGCTGCGCCCGGGGCTGGTTCCGAGCGGCCAGGCCGACCACGGGGCGCTGGCCGAGTGGCGGCGCCACGCCGCCGGCGGCGACCCGGCCCGGTTCCGCGCGCGGCTCGCCTGGGACGGCCTCAGCGAGGCCGACGCGCTGGCGGCCGTCTCCCCCGTCCGGCTCCAGCCGGGGCACCCCCTTCCCGCCTGGGCGCACACCCTGCGCGCCCTGCTGCTTGCCGTGGACCCCGCCTCCGGCGCGCACGCCGCCGCCCTTACCGGCGTGGAGAGCGCGTCCGCCCGCGGCGCGGGTCCGGCGGGCGAGGTGCCGTTCGGCCCCCTGCTGGCCCCGCTGGCCGATGCCGCCGGGGCGCTGCTGGACGCGCGGCTCGCCGGCGGGGCGCTCCCCGGCCCGGCGCGCGCGGCGCTGCGGGGCGCGCTGCTGCGGACCCTTTCCCGCCGCGCCGCGCCGGTGCTCCTCGCGGCGTTCGACGCCCGGCGTGGCGGCGCGCCGGGCGACCCGTCATCGCGCACGGCGTACGACGCGTTCGCGCGCGGCATGGCCGGCGGCGGGCTGGTGCGCGTGCTGGAGGAGAACGCCGTGCTCGGCCGCGCGCTCGCCACCGCCGCGGCCGACTGGGTGGAGGCCGCGGCCGAGTTCGCCGCGCGGCTCCGTGACGACCGCGCGGCGCTGGAGTCGGCGTTCGGCACCGGCCGGGCGTCGCGCGTGGCGCGGGTGGAGGCGGGCGTGTCGGACCCGCACCACGGCGGGCGCACGGCGCTGGTGGTGCACTTCGAGGGCGGCCTGGGGGTGGTGTACAAGCCGCGGGCGCTGGGGGTGGAAGCGAACTTCAACGCGCTGCTGGAGTGGCTGGCCCGCGAGGGCGCGCCGGTGCCCTGCCGCGCGCTGCGGGTGCTGGAGCGCGGCGGGTACGGGTGGATGGAGCTCGCCCGCGCGGCGCCCTGCCGCACCCGCGCCCAGGCGCGCGAGTACCACCGCCGGGCCGGTGCGCTTCTCTGCCTGGTGTACCTGCTGGGCGGCACCGACTTCCACCTGGAGAACGTGGTGGCCGCCGGCCCGCACCCGGTGCTGGTGGACCTGGAGGCCGTGATGCAGCCGCTGCGCCTCCCGGCCGGCGGCCCCGGCGAAGACCCGCCCCCCCGCGAGTGCGCCGTCCAGGCGCTCTACGCCGGAACCGCGCTGGGTACCGGGCTGGCGCCGGTGTGGCAGCTCGCGCCGGGCGGCGCTCCCCTGGAGGCGAGCGGGCTGGCCGGCGGCTCGGAGCACGACGCGCCGTACACCGCCGGGTGGCGGTGGGTGCACCCCGGCACCGACGCGATGGCGCGGGTGCGCGAGACGGCGCCCGTGCGGCGCGGCCACAACCTTCCGCGGGTGCGCGGCGCCGAGTGCCGGATCGAGGAGTACGCGGGCGACCTGCTGCGCGGCTTCCGCCAGACCGCCCGCTTCGTGGCGCGGGTGCGGCGCCGCCTGCTGGCCCCCGGCGGTCCGCTGGAGGCGTTCCGGCCCAGCCCGGTGCGCTTCCTGTTCCGGCCCAGCGCCCTGTACGCGCAGCTGCTCGAGCACTCGCTGCGCCCCGAGGTGCTGGCCGACGGGGCGTTGCGCAGCGCCCGCATCGACGCCACCGCGCGCGCCTTCCGCGCGGCGGCGGGGGGCGAGCCCGCGGGGTGGCACCTGCAGCGCGCCGAGCGGAGCAGCCTGGAGCGCATGGACATCCCGCTCTTCACCGTGGCGGCGGGTGAGCGGGCGTTCGCCGGCGTGCCGGCCCCGGCGTTCGCCCAGTCGGCGCTGGAGCGGGCCCAGGCGCGCATCCGCGCGCTGGACGCGCGCGAGCTGCGGCGGCAGGAGCGGCTGCTGCGCACCACGCTGGCCCTGCGCCGCCCCGCCGCCCCCGCGCGGCGCCGCCCCCGTGCCGCGCCGCCGCTGGAGCCCGACGCCTGTCTCGCCGCGGCCCTGCGCATCGGCGATGCGCTGGAACGCCACGCCCTCTCCACGCCGCACGGGGTGGTGTGGGCCGCGCCCGTTCCGCTCCTCCCGGGCGGCCCCCGGCGGCTGGAGCCGGCGGGCCCGGGAGTGTACGCGGGCGCCGGGGGGATCGCGCTCTTCCTGGCGGCGCTCTGGCGCGCGGGCGGCGCGCCCGGGCACCGTTCGCTGGCGCTGGACGCGCTGCGGGGCGCGGGGCACGGCGCCGCCGATCCGCCCGCCGCCTCCGCCCCGGCGTGGGGAGAGGGGTGGGCCGCGGAAACGTACACCCTGGCGCGCGCGGCCGGGCTGCTCGGCGAGCCCGTGCTGCTGGAGCAGGCGGGTGCGGTGGCCCTGCGCGGGGTGGAGCAGGCCCGTGGCAGCGCGGCGCCCGAAGCGGTACTGGCGGCGCTGGCGCTGCACGCCGCCACGGGAGATCCGGCCGCGCTGGAGCGGGCGCGGCGAGCCGCCACGCGCATGGAAGCCACCGGCGTGCTGGGCGGCGCGGGCCCGGCGCTGGCGCTGGCGCGGCTGTATCGGGCCACGGGCGAGCCCGCCTTCCGCGAGGAGGCGCGCGCGCACCTGGCCGCGCTCCCCGCGCCGGTGTGCGGCGAGCGCCGGGTGCACCTGCTGGTGCGCGTCTCCGCCCGCGACGGCGCCGCCGCCGAACCGCCCGGCGCGGCCCGCCGGCCCGTGCGAGGGGTGCTCCGGCGCGACGCCCCCGGCGGCGCGGAAACCCCGGCCGTGCTGCTGGAGCTGGGCCGGCGGTGGCCGAATGCCCGCTGGGTGAGGGCCGCCGGCGCGCTCGCCGCCCGGGGCGTGGCGGAGGGAGACGGGGGCGACGTGTTCGACCCCACGCTGCTGCACGGGCTGGCCGGGGTGGGGTGGCTCCTGCTGGAACTTGCCGGCGCGGCACCCGGATGGTCCCCGTTCACCTGGGAATGATCCCGGCACGGGCCGGGTGCCAGGTGACGGAGAGGGCCCGCATCCTCGCGGATGCGGGGCCCTGGCGCCGTGGGACGAGCACATCGGGATGATCCCACGGCTACGCTGCGCCCGCACGCCGCTTTCCAGCTTCACCGCCGGCGGCTGGCGCGTTCGCCCCGTCCGGCTGCCGCGGGGGGTCGGGCACAGTCTCGTTGGTCTCGCCACGCGGCGGGTTGCGCAGCGACAGGCGAGGCGGGCCATGGGCGTGTGGCTGGATGGGGACGGGCGGTGGAACGCTGAGTCGAGAGGTAAGCCGCGGCGCATGTTCCCGCCACGTTTTCCACGCTCCGCTCAATAATCTAGTGCCGCGTGCGTCAACCGGCTCGCCCCGCCACCGCCACGTACAACTCGCCGCCGAACGCGGAGGGGCGCGACGCCACCACGCGCGGCGGCGTGAGCCCGGCCTCGGCGGCGAGCTCCGCGAAGCGCGCGGCGGAGACGGGGTAGGGCACCCACCGGCTGGGCCGCCGCCCCTCGTATTCGATCAGCACGATCCTCCCGCCGGGCTCCAGGCGCCTCGCGATCTGCCGCAGCACCGTGGCCGGATCGGCGAGGAAGTGCAGCACGTTCGCCATCACCACCCCGTCCAGCGGCGGCAGGTCGAGCGGCCCCGCGACGTCCGCCTCCACCACGTCGATCGCGGGTCCATCCTCATGCCGCGCAGCCCATGCCCGGATCGTACGGAGCGCATGCGCATCGCGATCCACCGCGATCACCCGGCCGCCGGCGCCGACGAGCGAGGCCAGCGCGCGGGTGAACGTGCCGGTCCCCGCGCCCAGGTCGGCCCACGTCTCGCCCTCGGCGGACGGGATCGCGGCGCGGAGGAGGGTGACTGCGTCGTGGTGGTTCATCGGGCGATCGGATCGTGTCGCGGGCGAGGAGGGGCCAACGCGGATGTAGTCTGGCGAAGAAATCAGGTTTTTCGTCGATTTGGTGGCAACCTGATCGCACCAGAACTCGTCGACGAGTGGCTGCAGGCTCGGAATGCGCTGAGTATCGAAATTTTTCGCGGGAACACCCGCTTCCGTCGTTCAC
>Ga0207706_10000728_pt1 | contig 34396 bp, 29 predicted proteins | sample KBSC53metaG_FD_184318 | JGI IMG/M metagenome (GOLD analysis project Ga0207706, IMG submission 184318) | Corn rhizosphere microbial communities from Kellogg Biological Station, Michigan, USA - KBS C5-3 metaG (SPAdes) (version 2) | ecosystem: Host-associated > Plants > Roots > Rhizosphere > Soil ... | reverse complement strand
AGCGCTTCGACGAGGAGCACTCCGGGCAGGCTCGGCCGGCCGGGGAAATGCCCCTGGAAGAATTGCTCGTTCATCGTCACCGCCTTGATGGCGACGATCCCGCGATCCGGGTCGAGGCTTTCGACCCGGTCGACGAGGAGCAGAGGATAACGGTGCGGTAGCGCATCCATTACCCGCCGGATGTCGAGCGGGCTCCCCGCCGACGCGGAGGCGGGCTTCGCTTCCGCAGTTTCGCTCACCGGCCCTGCGGCTGTTGCTGCTGAGCCTGCGCCGGCGCGGTGGTCGACACCGAGGGCATCGCCGTGTTCAGGGCCGTGAGAACGTCGTTCGTGACATCGACCGCCCTGCTCGTCGCGAGCGTCGCCCCGACCTCCATCAACAGGTTCGCGCCGCGGCGCTGCATCACCTGCTGGTAGATCGGGCTCAGCTTCGCCTGAATCTGCTGAGAAACATAAGCCGAGTTGCGCTGGATCTGCTGCTGCTGCTTGGAGATTTCCTCCGCACCCTGTTCGCGCTTCGCCTGGAAGGCCTTGACACGGGCCTGGAGGGCGGCGTCGGGATCCTTGCCATTCAGGGCATTGATTGCAGCCTGGATCGACTTGCCTTCAGCCTCCAGCGGCGCGGAGAGCGCCTTTTCGCGGCTCTGGAGCGCCGTGACCTGGCCCTGCAGAGTGGCCCGCGCGGTCTTGCAGGCGTTGCAGTCGGTGGTGACCTTGTCGAGATCGACCACCGCGATCACGGCGGCAGGCACGTTCTGCGCAGCGGCGGCCTGGGGAAGGGTTAGAGACGCCGCTGCAGCGGCCGAAAGAAGCAGTCTGTTCATTAGAATTGTGTTCCTACGTTGAATGAGAAGAGCTTCGTGTCGTCGCCTTCCTGCTTGACGAGAGCCTTGGCGATGTCGATCCGAAGCGGTCCGAACGGCGATACCCAGTTGACGCCAATGCCGATGGACACACGCGGCTTGGCCGAGTCGCCCAGGTAGATTTCCTTGAAGCCGGGCGAGAAAATGAAGTTTGCCGGACAATCCGCCTTCGTCTGGCCCGGATCGAGGATGATTTGGCCCCCGCCGGCGGCGATCGGGTTACAGGTGCCGGGGATGTCGATCAGCTCCGGCTGGGTCAGCCCCCAGATCGACCCGACATCCAGAAACGCCGATGGCCGAAGACCGAGGCTTCGGATGGAAGAGCTGACCGGCACTTCCAGTTCGACCCGGCCCATATAGTAAGCGTGACCGCCCAGCGCGTCCTTGACGAGGTTCTTGTCGTCCAGCTGCGCTTCCGTCAGCACTCCATTGGAATCGTAGGGAATGCGGATGATCCTCGGCCCAATACCACGGATGTCGAACCCGCGGAGCTGAGTCCCGAAGAAGCGGTCTGTCAGCCGGATCGGGTCCTGGCCCTCGCCAGGGCTCTTCTCAAGCGCGTGAATGTATCCGCCCTCGAGGTGGCCCGACAGGATCCAGCCCGACCCGAATTCATGATATTTGGTGCCGTCGGCCCGGGTACGAATGTATTTCACGTCGCCGCCGAGGCCCGCGAAATCCTGCGAGAAGCTCACCCTTTGACCGCGTGTTGGATGAATCCCGTCCGTATCGTCGTAGAGCAGCGAATGGCCGATCGACGAGGTCAGCCGCTTGCCGATTTCATCGCAGAGATAGCGTCCTGCCTTCAGCGGATCGCACTCGGGGGGAAGCGGCCCGGTGGCTCCGTCCGGATCGGTGAAATAGAGGTTCTCGCTCAGCGAAACCTTGTCATGAACCAGCGAATAGCGCGTTCCGTAGGTCAGATATTCGGTCAGCGGGAAGCCGAGACGGAGACCGCCGCCGGTGCTGGTCTGCGCATAGGACGTGTTGCGCTCGCCGCCGATGAAATTGAATGCATTGTAATCGCGCCGGTAGATCGTGCCGCCGAGAAGGATTTGCTTGTCGAGGAAATAGGGTTCGGTGAAACCGGCCGAAATCGACTTGGAATAGCGTGACCAGCTAACCCCGGCGTCGAGAATCTGCCCCATTCCCCGGAAGTTCGTCTGCTGGACGGCGAGCGAAACCAGGAAACGCTCCAGGCTCGAATAGCCAGCGGAGAACTGAAGCTGGCCCGTTGCCTTTTCCTGGAGATCGACGCCGAGCACGATCCGGTCGGGTGCGGAACCCTCCGTCTGCTTCACCTCGACATTCTCCTGGAAGAAGCCGAGCGACTGGATTCGGTCCTGAGAGCGCTTGATCTTGATCGCGTTGAACGCGTCGCCCTCGTTGACCCGGAACTCACGGCGGACAACCTTGTCGTGGGTGACGGTATTGCCGTTGATGTCGATGCGCTCGACATAGACGCGCGGGGTCTCGCCCACCCGGAACGTGACGTCCATGGTGTGGGTATCGGCGTTGCGCTTGTACGCCGGACTGATCTCCGCGAACGCGTAGCCGAGATTCCCGGCGATTTCGTTCAACTCGGTCACGGTGTCTTCGACGGCCTTGGCGTTGAACCAGTCGCCCTGCCTCATGCCCACGCTCTCCATGACCCTCTCCTTGGGAAGGTCGCGTAAAGCGCTGTCCGCCTGGACTGGGCCGAATTTGTATCTCGGTCCTTCCTCGATCACGTAGGTGATGATGAAGTCGCGCCGGTCGGGCGTCAGCTCGGCGAGGGCGGAGACGACGCGAAAGTCGGCATATCCCTGGGTCAGGTAGAAGGCGCGCAGCTTCTGCTGGTCGGCCGCAAGCCGGTCGGGATCGTATGTGTCGTTCGACTTGAGGAAGCCGAGGATGCCGCCGGCCTGGCGAGTGAACATCTCCTTGCGGAGCCGGTCGTCGCCGAACGTGTCGTTGCCGATGATGTTGATCTTGCGGACCTTGGAGACCGGCCCTTCGTAGATTTCGAAGATCAGGTCGACTCGGTTCTGGTCGAGCTGGACGATCTTCGGCTCGACGCGGGCCGCGAAACGCCCCTCGCGCTTGTACAGCTCGATGATCCGGTCGACGTCCGCGCGCGCCTTGGAACGAGTGAAGATCTCGCGGGGCTTGAGCTGGATCTCGGGCTGGATCTTGTCGTCCTTGAGCCGCTTGTTCCCTTCCAGGACGATTCGGTTGATGACCGGGTTTTCCTGGACGGTGATGACGATTGCGCCCGTCTCCGCGCCGGTAATGACGACGTCCGCGAACAGCTCGGTCGCGTAAAGGTCCTTGAGGGCCTGGTCGAGCGTTGCGGCCGTATATGTCTGCCCCGGAACCAGGTTCGAATAGGAGATGATGGTCGCGGGCTCGAGCCGCTGGCTCCCGCGGACGGCAATCGAACGAATGGTCCCCGCGGCCTGCGGCGCAGCCAGCGTCGTCGTTTGCGGAGCTGTCGTGGCGGGCGCCGGCTGGGCGGCCGCACCGTCCGCCGGAGTTCCCTGCTGCTGCGGAGCGGGCTGCAACGGATCGGGTTGCAGCGGAGCGGGATCAGCCGGCGCGGGCTGCGGCGGCGTGGCCTGAGTTTCGGTCCCTTCGGCCGGAACGTCCTGTGCAAGCAGCGGCGCGGACCAGCCTCCGATTATGGTGCCGACCAGAAGCACCGCAGTTGCGCGCCTTGAAATCTTTGCTTTGCCTGGAGTCACGCGTTCCCGCCCTTGAATGCTGTGCCGCGTGCGAACGCTGCGGCAAAATGGATGTGCTGCCCTGCCCCAACCAACCTAGCCAATCAAGCGCCCAAGGCTTTCCCAAACGCCGAATGAGCCGAGATCGTTCACCGTGGTGAACAGGAGCAAGGCAAGGAGCAGCGCCAGCCCTCCGCGAAACGCCCATTCCTGTGCTTGCACGCTGACCGGCCGGCGGCGAACCGCCTCGACTGCGTAGAAGAGGAGATGCCCGCCATCCAGCACCGGGACTGGCAAGAGGTTGATGAATCCCAGATTAATTGAAAACAGCGCAAGCAGCTGCACGAACTGGAACGGGCCGAGTGATGCCTGTTGTCCGGCGACCTGAGCCATTTTGAGGGGGCCGCCAAGCTCTTCGGCCGACCTTCGGCCCGTGATGATCTGCCACAGGCCTTCCATGGTCGTGGCGGTCAGGGTCCAAGTGTAACCAACGGCTTCGGGCAGCAGGTCAGCGGGCGAAAGCGGCTCCAGCTGCCGACCGGACGCGAAGAAGCCGAGGCGGCCGATCTTGAATTTCTGTCCGAACCGGTCGGTCTCTTCGTGGACTCCAAGCCGGATGGTAAGATTCTCGGTCCGGCCACCGCGGTCGAGCTGGACGGCGACCTGCTCGCCAGGGCGAAGCGCAACGATCCGCTGGATGTCCTCGAACGTTGGAGTGGACTGGCCGGCGATTGCCTCGATTCGATCGCCGGGACGTATCCCCGCTGCGGCCGCTGCGCTCTTTGGCTCGATCCCGACGACGACGTTGGGAGTCCGTGGCATGCCCAGAATCGCGAAGAAACAGGCAAAAATGGCAATCGCAAGGACGAAGTTGGCCAGCGGCCCGGCAAGAACGATCAGGAATCGCTGCCAGACGGGCTTTCCGGCGAAGCTGTCGCCTTGTGCGCTCGTTTCCACCTCGCCTGCGCCGGCGTGATCTTCGTCGCCAACGAAGCGGACATAGCCGCCGAGCGGGAGCCAGCCGACCTTCCATCGGGTCCCGCTGCCGTCGGTCCAGCCGGTGATCTCCTGACCGAATCCGATCGAGAAAGTCTCCGCTCCCACTCCGAACAGCTTGCCAACCAGATAGTGGCCGAGCTCGTGGATGAAGACGAGCGGGCCGATTGCGCAGACGAAGGCGACGGCGATAAGCCAGACCGGTGGTTGGGCGAGCATCAGCAGCAGCTTTCGGCAATAAGCGCCGACGCGCGTTCGCGGGTTTCGCGGTCGAGTGCAACCACTTCGTTCACCGATTGCGGGGCTGGAGCGTCAATGAGACCCAGAGTCTCTTCGACCATCGCGGCAATTTCGCAAAAGCCGATCCGGCCCTTCAGAAAGGCCTCGACGGCCACCTCGTTCGCGGCATTAAGGACAACCGCCGCCCCTTCCCCGTGCTCGAGCGCTTCGCGCGCCAGCCGAAGAGCGGGGAAACGCTGTGTATCGGGCTCCTCGAAATCCAGCCGGCCGATGTCGGCCAGCGAAAGACGCTTCGAGGGCGTATCCATCCGCTCAGGCCAGGCCAGGGTGTAGGAAATCGGGATGCGCATGTCGGCGCTTCCCAGCTGCGCCAGAAGCGAGCCGTCGACGAACTCGACGAGCGAGTGAACGATCGACTGCGGATGCACGACGACGTCGATACGGCTCGACAGGATGTGAAACAGGTGATGGGCCTCAATCAGCTCCAGGCCCTTGTTCATCAAGGTCGCCGAATCGACGGAAATCTTCGCACCCATCGACCAGCGGGGATGAGCGACAGCCTCCGCCGGTGTTGCTTTACGCATCTGCTCCAACGGAACATCGCGGAACGGCCCCCCGCTGGCCGTCAAGACAAGACGTGAGACATCTTCTCTGCGGCTACCCGCAAGACACTGAAAAATGGCGTTATGCTCACTGTCCACTGGAAGCAAAGTCGCGCCGCTTCTACTCGCCGCATCGGTCATGAGCCTGCCGGCCGTGACCAGCGCTTCCTTGTTGGCGAGGGCGACGGTCTTGCCCCCTTCGATCGCGGCCATTGTGGGGAGGAGCCCTGCGCAGCCGACGATCGCCGCCATCACCAGGTCCGCCTCGCCGCTGGCGGCTTCAACCAGGCCGTCGGTTCCTGCCGCGGCCCGGCAATCGCTCCCCTGCAACTTGCCGCGGAGTTCCTCCAGGCGCGACGCATCAGCGATCACCGCGAGCCTTGCCCCGGTGCGCAGGGCAGCGTCCGCGAGAGCGTCGACATTGCTCGCGGCCGTCAGCGCAGCGACCTCGAAACGGTCGGGCGATCTTTCCACCAGGTCGAGGGTCGACCGCCCGATCGAGCCCGTCGCGCCGAGGATGGCAATTCGCCGTTTCATGCGGCTCCCGCGATGACAGCGATCGCGGTGAGAATCACTACGGGGAGCAACCCATCCAGCCTGTCGAATACCCCACCGTGGCCGGGTAGCCATCGCCCGGAATCCTTCACTCCGGCCAAACGCTTCATTCGGCTTTCGAAGAGGTCGCCGCCTTGCGACGCCACGGAAAACAGAGGCGCGAGGAGAAGCACGGTCGGATTGAGGTCGACGAACAGCGCCCAGGCGCCTCCGAACAAGGTGGCAGCGGCGACACCGCCGTAGAAGCCCGCCCAGGTCTTGCCCGGGCTGATCGAGGGCGCCAGCTTCGGCCCGCCTATCGCCCGCCCGACGAAATAGGCGCCGATATCGGTGGCCCACACGATGATGAAGACCCACAGCACGAGGCCGATCCCGTTCCCGGCCCGCTCACGGACCCAAAGCAGCGATAGGGACGCAGCCAGCGCGTAGGCGAAGCCGGCAACATACCAGCCGGCTCCCCAGCCCCTGGTAAGCCGCGTCCATTCGTAGAAGACGGCCGTGGCCGCGGCGGCAGCGAGGAATGCGAATGCATATCCACCGGCGATTGCTGCGAAAAGCGCCACGACGATCATCACGACGCCGGTCGCGGTTCGGACGATGAGTTCGCTCATCGTCCTCCGTACCGCCGCTGGCGCGCGGAAAACTGGGTGAGAGCCTCGTTGAAGGCCTGCTCGTCGAAATCGGGCCAAAGGACCGTGGTAAAGAGCAGTTCGGAATAAGCGCTCTGCCACAGCAGGAAATTGGAGAGCCGCACCTCGCCCGACGTGCGGATGAGGAGGTCCAGCTCAGGCAGTCCGGCCGTGGAAAGCTCCCCGGCGACTGCAGCTTCATCGATGTTCTCCGGCTCGATCTCGCCTGCAGCAGCCTTGCGCGCGAGCGCCCCTGCCGCGCGAGCTATCTCGGAGCGCGATCCGTAGTTTAGGGCGACGACGAGGGTCAGCCGGTCATTTCCCGCCGTCTTTTCTACCGCCTCTTCGAGCTGCCTCGCCATCTTCGGGCCAAACGCGCGATAATCGCCGATCAGCCGAAGCTTCACCCGCTCGTCGATCAGGTGCTGCAGCTCCTTTTCGACATAATAGCGCATGAGCCCTGTGAGGTCGGCGATCTCCTCGTCCGACCGGCGCCAGTTTTCGGAGGAGAAAGCGTACAGCGTCAGCACTTCGACGCCGGCGTCAGCCGCGGCCTGAAGGGTTCGGCGGACCGCTTCCGCCCCCGCCTTGTGACCGGCGACGCGAGGAAGGCCGCGCTGCTTGGCCCAGCGCCCGTTTCCGTCCATGATGATGGCGACGTGGCGCGGAACGAGAGCCGGCATCTCGTTCGCTGCGGCCGTCTGAGAGGACGTCACTTGCCGAGGATTTCCTTTTCCTTGGCCTCGGCCAAAGCGTCGATTTCCTTGATCGTGTCGTCGGTCAGTTTCTGCACCTCATGCTCGAGCCTCTTGTGCTCGTCCTCGCTGATCTGGTGCTTCTTCTCGTCCTGCTTGAGATGGTCCATGCCGTCGCGGCGGACGTTTCGCACCGCCACTTTCGCTTTCTCGGCATATTGACCGACCAGCTTGGCGAGCTCTTTGCGCCGCTCCTCGGTGAGGTCCGGGATCGGAAGGCGGATCAGCTGCCCATCGGTGACCGGGTTGAGACCCAGGTTTGCGGAGCGGATCGCCTTTTCAACCGGCTGCACGTTCGACCGGTCCCACACCTGCACCGTCAGCAGCCGCGGCTCGGGCACGGAAACCGTCGCAACCTGATTGAGGGCCATGTTGGCTCCGTAGACCTCGACGTGGATCGTATCCAGAAGAGCGGTCGAAGCGCGACCGGTGCGAAGGCCGGACAGTTCGTGCCTCAGGGCCTCGATTGCGCCGTGCATCCGGCGCTGAAGATCCGATTTGTCGATCGTCGTGGTCATCTCCTACTCCTCGTTCTGAACGACAGTCGCGGTCCCATTGCCGGCAAGGACCTCGGCGAGGTTGCCTGGCTGCCGGATATTGAACACGACGATCGGAATATTGTTGTCTCGGCACAGAGCCACCGCGGCCGCGTCCATGACCCTGAGGTCGTCGCTCAGCACGCGGTGGAAGCTGAGCTTGTCGTAACGCTTGGCCGTCGAGACCTTCTTCGGGTCAGCGGTATAAACGCCGTCGACGCTGGTTCCCTTGAACAGCGCGTCGCAGCCCATTTCAGCCGCGCGCAGGGCCGCCGCCGTATCGGTCGTGAAATAAGGATTCCCCGTTCCCGCGGCGAAGAGGACGATCCGTCCCTTCTCAAGGTGCCGAAGGGCCCTGCGCCGGATATAGGGTTCGCTGACCGCCGACATCGGAATGGCCGACTGGACCCGAGTGTCCACGCCCTGGTTTTCAAGCGCGTTCTGAAGCGCCAGCGCGTTCATGACCGTCGCAAGCATGCCCATGTAATCTGCGCTGGTCCGGTCGAAGCCCTTGGCGGCGGCTGCGATCCCGCGAAAGATATTGCCGCCGCCGACGACCAGGCACAGCTCGTGCCCGTGCGCCTTCGCCGCGGCGATTTCGGCGGCCAGTCCATTCACCGTGTCGGGATCGATTCCGAACTGTCCCGGCCCCATCAATGCCTCGCCCGACAGCTTCAGCAGGATTCGATTGAAGCGGGGGCGGGTCATTCGGCGCGGGTTCCCAAGGTTGACGAAGGCGAGGCACCTTTAGTGGCGGCGGCGCGGAGTGCCAAGCGGCTGTTATGTTGCGTCGAACCGCCTTTCAGCGCAGCATCGCCGGCGAACGGGGTCTCGTTGCGATGGCCAGCGTGTTCTTGAGTTACGATCATGAGGATGGAGCTCTTGCAGCACCCATCGCCGCAGCCTTGGAGGTTGCAGGCCATTCGGTCTGGTGGGACCGGCATATCCAGGGCGGGGCCGAATATAACAGCGAGATAGAGAATGCCGTCGAGCGCGCCGACGCAGTCGTCGTCCTGTGGTCCGAGCGCTCGGTGAAGTCGGCCTGGGTACGGGACGAGGCCGCCGAAGGCCGGGACAGCGGCAAGCTCGTTCCCGTCACAATTGACGCTGCCAAGCCCCCAATGGGCTTCAGGCAATTCCAGACAATTCCCCTTTCGCGGGCGAAAGGTCGCAAGCCATCGGCCGAAATCGGCCGCCTGCTGCTCGCGATCGACACCGTGACCCGCTCGAAGACCGACGCGCCGGTCCAACCCAGCCCCCAACTTCCGAAAAATCGAGAGACTCGCCTTTGGAGCCGCTGGCCGTTCGTTGGGGCTGGTGCTGTGGCACTGGCAGGCATCGGGCTATTCGTCTGGCGCCCGTGGCAGACAGAGGCCGCTTCCACCGTCGTCATTTTGGCGGCCGATCGCTCCGTCGCCTCGCAAAATTATGCGCGGGATCTTCTGGCGCAGCTGGGTCAGCTCCAATCGGCCAAGTCCGATAGGCTCCGACTGGTCGGCCCGGACACCCGCAAGCCTGCCGGATTGGTGTTTGAGGTAACCGGAACAGCGGAAGGCGGCCAGGCTCGAGCAAACCTGCTGCTCCTGGACGGTCCAGGCGGCGACTTGATCTGGTCCAGCTCTTTCGAGCGACCGATCAACCAAATCGGGGATTTGCGCCAGCAGCTCGGATATACAGCGGCAAACGTTCTACAATGCGCGGTCGAGGCACACAAAGGCGGCAGCCACGCCCTTAAACGCGACATTTTGAAGCAATATCTGAATGGCTGTGCGCAAGCCTCTGACAGCGAAGGGGAAGCGCTGCTCCGTCTCATCCCGGTTTTCCGGCGAGTCGTTGAGGCCGCGCCCGACTTCGAAGGCGCTTGGTCCAGGCTATTGAGGACCGAAACGGACACCTATGCCGGTGGTAATTTCGGCATCAGAGCACAGATCGCGCGCGATATCGTTTCGGCCCGCAAGGTGAATCCGCAGATATCCGCCGCGTATTTGGCGGAATACGACCTTCTGCCGAACAATGCATTCGGGCAAAGGCTTTCGGTTATCGATCGCGCGGTAGCATCAAATCCGGATGACTCCGCACCCGTTGGATTCCGTTCAGAAACATTGTTTGCCGTAGGACGCGTGAGAGAATCTCTCGATGATGCGCGCCGGGCGGTCGACCTGGATCCGATTTCCCCGCGTGTGCGCCAGAATTACATTATGAGCCTGGCCCAAAGCGGACGCACGCAGGCCGCTCTTGACGAAATTTCCAAGGCCGAGCGGATTTGGCCGGGCTCGGAAGCCGTAACAGACGCAAGGTTTGCCGTTCATCTGCGCTTCGGTGACCCCCGGATTGCGTGGCAGATGATCCAGGCCGGACAAGTCCAGGCGGCGTGGATTGACGCACGAAGCTTCATCGAGGCGCGGATGAGGCACCGGCCGGAGGATATAGAACTTGCGCTCAAGGACGCGAAAGCGGCGTATGCGGTCGAGCCTTTTGCTTTCCAGCATGTGGTTCAGACGTACAGCATTCTCGACCGCGAGGACGAGCTTCTTCCCATATTGATGTCGGCACCGATCAAGGACGCCGTCTTCGTGACAGACGTCACTTTCCGGCCCGCCGCGCGAGAGCTGTGGCGCAATCCGCAGGCGTTTCGATATGCCAGGCGCGTCGGCCTTCTGTCCTACTGGCAGAGCAGCGGCAAATGGCCCGACTTCTGCTTCGAAACCGACCTGCCTTACGACTGCAAAACCGAGGCGGCGAAGCTGGCTGGAAGGCATAGCTGAGCATGGCCAGCCTGTTCCTGAGCTATGACCGCGACCACGCCAGCGTCGCCCGCGTCATCGCCACCGCTCTCGAGAGGGCAGGCCATTCCGTCTGGTGGGACAGGCGCATCGGCGGCGGCACTGAATATGCCCAAGCGATAGAGCAAGCGCTCGACAATGCTGACGTCGTGGTCGTGCTTTGGACGAGTTCGTCAATCGCAAGTCCGTGGGTCCGAGACGAAGCGGGCGCCGGGCGCGACCGTGGGCGGCTCGTCCCTCTGTCGCTCGAAGGGACGCAACCGCCGATCGGCTTCCGGCAGTTCCAGGCGATCGATCTCGGCATGTGGCGGGGCCGCGGACGAGTTCCGAAGCTCCAGGAAATCCTGGACGCGATCGAGCGGCAATCGAAGGATCCGGGTATACCCGTGCCAGTGGCAACGTCCCGCGTGCGCGGGTTGGGCACGGGCCCATCGCTCAACACGTGGATGCTCATTGCGTTGGGCATCGGGATGTTTTTCGTGATTGTCGGCCTGCTTATCGGCCGTCCGTGGGAAATAGGATCATCGTATGGAACTCCGACTGTCTCCGTCGGCGCAGCCGACGAGACCGCGCTGTCGCAGGAAATGGCGCGCAACCTCCTGGTCAAGCTTGGGTCGCAGCAGACGGACCCGACGAAAAGCGTCCGGGTCATCGACAGCTCTGCACAGTCGGCGTCGAAATCTCGAGAAAGGGCTGATTTCGCTCTGGAGGTGGGAGCCCGTTCTCCAGTCGAGGCGAGCCTCCTCCTCAAGGACGCTCGCAACGGCGCCATTCTCTGGACCGCGGAATTCCAGCGCCCGGCCCACGAGGCAGCGGATCTCAGGCAGCAGCTGGCCTTCACGTCCCGACGTGTGATCGAGTGTGGCGCGGAGGCGCGCGCATCGGATGAAAAGCTGCGTCCCGAAACGCTAAAGTCATATCTTAATGTATGCTCGCAACTATCGGACATATTGGGGATAAATCCAAGCGAGTCGATCGAAGTCCTGTTACGCGTCGTGCGCGAAGCACCGCGCTTCCGGCCTGCATGGTCCAAGCTTCTAGTCGCCGAAACCGAGGCGGCGCGGATATCGATGAACGGATTGGACACAAACCCGCAACCGATCGCCGATCTCCGGAAGGTGATTTCCGAGGCCAGGCATTTTGACCCCGACTTGCCCGAAGTGAAGCTCGCCGAAGCCTTTCTACTCGAAACTTCAGACCTCCCCGGCATGATGGAGGTAATCGATGAGACGGCTGCACGCTTCCCCAACAATCCGGAGGTCTTGAATGCCTACTCCGGTGCCCTGGGGAAAGTCGGCAGACTCAGAGCATCTGCAGAAGCGGCGTCGAAGGCGGTTGAACTGGACCCTCTCTCGCCGTTCCTCCGCAACATCTACATTTCGTCCCTCGCCTATTCGGGGGCGTTTGACGCCGCGCGGCGAGAGCTTGCGCGGGCTGAGCAGCTTTGGCCGGGCGCGGCGAGCGTTCGCGACGCGCAATTCCGGTTCAACTATCGTTATGGCGACCCACGGATCGCCCGCGCGATCTTCGATGAAGAAACAACCGGCGGCGGTAAGGCAATCAAGCTCTATCTCGACGCTCGCCTCGATCCGTCTCCGGCCAAGGTCCAACTCATGCTGGATTACGTCAGGGATCGGCTCGCGAAGATGGAAAACCCAAGTGCTGGTCTCGGCTTCGCAATCCAGGCCTATGCCCAATTTGCCGGCAAGGAAAAGGTTCTCCCGCTGCTTATGAGCTGGCCGAAGACAAGCGACCTGATCGTCATGGCGGACGTTTTCTTCCGGCCGGATTTTCGGGAAACGCGCAGCGATCGTCGCTTCATGCGCGTGGCGAAAAGGATCGGCCTCGTCGACTATTGGCAGAAGAGCGGCAAATGGCCTGATTTCTGCTTCGAGGCTGATTTCACCTACGACTGCAAGGCCGAAGCCGCGAAGCTTCAATAAAGAAGGGCGGAGCTTAAGGCCCCGCCCTTGCATTACTTTCGCGGTCCCTTCTTCAGGCGACCGGCTCGCCTCCCTCGGCCGAGCTCGGGACTGGCTTTTTTGCGCCGGCGGCAGCCGCGACCTCCGCTGCAAAGTCGTCCTGCTTCTTCTCGATCCCTTCGCCGAGCTGGAAGCGAACGAAGGCGGCTATCCGGATGTCGCTGCCCGCGTCCTTGCCGGCGGACGCGATCACGTCCGCGACCGGGGTCTTGTTGTCCATCACGAACAGCTGCGACAGCAAAGCATGTTCCTTGCGGAATTTCGCGATCGAACCTTCCACCATCTTCTCGGCGATGTTCTGCGGCTTGCCGCTTTCCTTCGCCTTCTCGATGGCGATCGAACGCTCGCGCTCGACGAGCTCGGGATCAAGCTGCTCACCGGTCAACGCAAGCGGGTTTGCAGCCGCAATGTGCATAGCAATCTGCTTGCCAAGCGCCTGCAGGGTGTCGGCGGCGGCGCCGCTCTCCAAAGCGACCAGCACTCCGATCTTGCCCAGGCCCGCGGCCACGGCGTTGTGGACATAGGACACGACGGCGCCCTGGTTGACCTGCAGGACCGCGGTTCGACGGACCGACTGGTTCTCGCCGATCGTGGCGATGTTGTTGGTCAGCGCCTCCTCGACGGTCGCGCCGCCCGGATAGGCCGCGGCGAGCAGGGCGGCGACATCGCCGTTCGTCTCGAGAGCCAGCACGGCGACGTTGCGGACGAACTCCTGGAACTTCTCATTCTTGGCGACGAAGTCCGTCTCGGAATTCACTTCGACGACCGCGCCGCGATTACCTTCGACGGCGACACCGACAAGGCCCTCGGCGGCCGTGCGGCCCGCCTTCTTCGCAGCCGCGGAAAGGCCCTTGGCGCGAAGCCAGTCGACGGCGGCTTCCATGTCGCCTGCAGTCTCGGCCAGCGCCTTCTTGCAGTCCATCATTCCCGCGCCGGTGCGCTCGCGAAGTTCCTTCACGTTGGCGGCGGTGATCTCAGCCATTTTTCTTGTCCTTAACTCCCCTCCCGCTTGCGGGAGAGGCTGGGGGTGGGCAGGTCGTGAGAGGAGAATCGCCTGGCAAGACAGGCCCTCCCCTCAATACCCTCCCGCAGGCGGGAGGGGAGAAAGGTTTAAGCTTCCAGCGCCGGCTCGGCGGGGGGTTCGGCCATTTCGCCGATGTCCTCGCCTTTTGCCTGCGCCTCGCCCGTTCGGCCGCTGTTCGCCGCCGCGGCGACAGCGTCGCAATAGAGGCGGACTGCGCGGCTGGCGTCGTCGTTGCCGGGGACCGGGAAGGCGATTCCGGTCGGATCGCTGTTCGAATCGAGGATCGCGACGACCGGTATGCCCAGCACGTTCGCTTCCTTGACCGCCAGTTCCTCCTTGTTCGTGTCGATCACGAACATGACGTCGGGAAGCCCCCCCATGTCGCGGATTCCGCCGAGCGATTTTTCGAGCTTGTCGCGCTCGCGGGTCAGCTGGAGCACTTCCTTCTTCGTCAGGCCCGCGGTGTCGCCCGACAGCTGCTCCTCGAGGCTCTTGAAACGCTTGATCGAATTGGAAATCGTCTTCCAGTTCGTCAGCATCCCGCCGAGCCAGCGGTGGTTGACGAAATGCTGGCTCGATGCCTTCGCGGCCTCGGCGATCGCGTCCTGCGCCTGACGCTTGGTCCCGACGAACAGCACTTTTCCGCCGCGCGCGACGGTCTGGTTGATGAAGTCGAGAGCGCGCGCGAACAGCGGCACGGTCTGCGACAGGTCGATGATGTGGACCCCGTTACGGTCGCCGAAGATGTATGGCTTCATCCGCGGGTTCCAGCGATGGGTCTGGTGGCCGAAGTGCGATCCGGCTTCGAGCAATTGCTGCATTGTGACGACGTTGGTCGCCATTGGTATTCTCCTTCCGGTTTTGCCTCGGCGGAGCCAGTCACCAGCCTTTCGGCCGGCACCGGTATGTCAGCTCCGCCTGTGGGATGCGCGCGCCCTAGCCGAACAGCGCCGCTTATTCAACCACTTGCAGATGGGCGCGAACCGCAGCTTGACAAAGGAGAACAAAATAGGAACATTAGTCCGTCCCGGCGCCGCATCCGCCGGCTCGAAACAGGGACGAAATCACATGCTTGGACCGATTTTCAGCCTATTCTTCCTCGCTTGCTTCTGGATCGCGGGAAGCCTCGCACTCCAGCAGATCTACGACAGCCGAGGCGACATTCGCGCCGCATTGCTCGGACGCGGAGGATTCAAGCGCCTCCCGCGCGCCGGTGCTTGACCCTGGCGTAGCCGGCGATGCTGAACGGAAGCATTGCCAGATAGATGATTGCGATCGCCAGGAGCGTCACCCAGGGGTTGGTGACCAGCGCTGCGCCAAGGAGCCCGATGCCCGCGATCGCAAACAGCCTCGACGACGGCCGGACTCGAAGGCTCGACCAGCTGTAGGTCGCCACACTCGAGATCATCAGGATCGCAATCAGGACGGTCCAGCCCATTACGAGCTGCCACTGCCGGAAGAAATCACTGCCGGTGACGAGCCACAGGAAGATCGGAATGAACGCGAGCCCCGCGCCTGCGGGCGCAGGCACGCCGGTATTGAAGCCAGCTGACTTGTGCGGCTGGTCGGCGGCATCGATCCTCGCGTTGAAGCGAGCGAGCCTCAGCGCACAGCAGACTGCCAGCGAAAGTGCCGCGATCCAGCCGAAGCTTGGCGCATTCCTTAGAGACCACAGGAAAAGGATCAGCGCCGGAGCGGTGCCGAAGGCGACATTGTCGCTCAGTGAGTCCAGCTCCGCTCCGAACTTGCTCTGGGCTCGCAGGAGCCGCGCGATCCGTCCGTCCATTCCGTCGAGCACACCGGCACCGACAACGCAGGCGAGTGCGATTTGCCACCCGGACCTGTCGCCGGTTGCAGAAGCGGTGATCGCAAAACTTACCCCCGTCAGGCCGAAGCACAGGGCCAATAGGGTGATCGCGTTTGGGACGAGCGCCCGGAACGGAATCCCGGCCCTCGCGCCCTCGCTCACTGGCTCCGTCCCGTAATCGGCTCGTCCACTCCGAGCTCCGCGAGGACCGTCTCGCCGGCAATGGCGCGCTGGCCGAGAAGGACTCGGGCCCCTGTTCCTTCGGGAAGATAGACGTCGACGCGGCTTCCGAACCGGATCAACCCGATGCGCTGGCCCGCTTCGACCACGTCGCCCTCCCGCAGGAAGGTCAGGATCCGGCGTGCGACCAGTCCCGCGATCTGGGTCACTCCGATCAGCGTCCCGCCCTCGGCCTCGATCAGGAAATGCTGCCGTTCATTGTCCTCGCTGGCCTTGTCCAGGTCGGCGTTGAGGAACTTGCCTGGGACATAGACCAGCTTCCTGACGCGGCCGGTAACCGGCGACCGGTTTATGTGCACGTCGAAGACGCTCATGAAGATGGAGATCCGTGTCATCTCCCCATCCTGGAGCCCGCCCGTCCCTGCGAGCTCGCGCGGCGGAGGGACCTTTGCGATCGTGGTGATCAGACCGTCGGCCGGAGCAACGACGAGGTTCGCGCCCTGGGGAGTCGTCCGGATCGGGTCCCTGAAGAAGGCGGCGATCCAGATTGTGAGCCCGACCAGCAGCCAGCCCAGGAAGTGGCTGATCCCGCCATAGACCACGAGCGTCGCCACCGCCGCGATCAACAGGAACTTGCGCCCCTCCGGGTGGACCGAGGGAAATCGCCACTTGGTGTTGGTGGTGGCTAGCGGACTATCCGGCTTTTCAAGCTCAGGCATTCGACGGCCCTTAGAGTGGGTAGGAACCATTCACAATCGCGCGCGGTTGCGTTCGTTCGGACGGTTCGCCTATGCGCTCGGCCAATCCCGGCAAAGCAGGACTGACATGGCCAAGATCAAGGTGAAGAACCCCGTCGTCGAGCTCGACGGCGACGAGATGACCCGAATCATCTGGCAGTGGATCCGAGAACGGCTGATCCAGCCCTATCTCGACGTGGAGCTGCTTTACTACGATCTTGGCATCGAAAAGCGAGACGAGACCGACGACCGCATCACCGTCGAGGCGGCCGAGGCGATCAGCAAGCACGGCGTTGGCGTCAAATGCGCCACCATTACCCCCGACGAAGCCCGGGTAAAGGAATTCGACCTCAAGAAGATGTGGAAGTCGCCCAACGGCACCATCCGAAACATACTCGGCGGCGTCATCTTCCGCGAGCCGATCGTCATGTCGAACGTCCCGCGCCTGATCCCCGGCTGGACCGACCCGATCGTGGTCGGCCGCCACGCATTCGGCGACCAGTATCGGGCGACCGACTTCCTTGTGCCCGGCCCCGGCAAGCTGACCATGAAGTGGGTCGGTGAGGACGGCCAGGAGCTCGACTTCGACGTGTTCGACTTCCCGGCATCGGGTGTCGCGATGGGCATGTACAATCTCGACGCAAGCATTCGCGACTTCGCGCATGCCTGCTTCAACTACAGCCTCAACCGCGGCTGGCCGCTCTATCTCTCGACCAAGAACACGATCCTGAAAGCGTATGACGGCCGATTCAAGGATATCTTCCAAGAGATTTACGATAGTGAATACAAAGCGAAGTTCGAGAAAGCTCGGATCGAATATCAACATCGCCTGATCGACGACATGGTCGCTTCCGCGCTCAAGTGGAGCGGCAAGTTCGTCTGGGCCTGCAAGAATTACGACGGCGACGTCCAGTCGGACCAGGTCGCGCAGGGCTTCGGCTCGCTAGGCCTGATGACGTCGGTGCTGATGACTCCGGACGGAAAAACCGTGGAGGCCGAGGCGGCGCACGGGACCGTCACCCGTCACTACCGCATGCACCAGGAGGGCAAGGCGACCTCGACAAATCCGATCGCGTCGATCTTCGCCTGGGCCGAAGGGCTCAAGTACCGCGGCAAGTTCGACGACACGCCCGAGGTGGTGCGCTTTGCGGAAACCCTGGAGGAGGTCTGCGTCGAGACGGTCGAAAGCGGGCAGATGACGAAGGACCTCGCGATCCTCGTCGGTCCCGAACAGCCCTGGATGACGACAGAGCAGTTTTTCGAGGCGATCGTGAAGAATCTCGAGGCTGCTATGGCGAGTTGGGAGACCGAACCCGTTCGCGCCTGACGCCGAGGCCTATGAAGCGGCCGGGAATCCGGCGCAGGATCGGGAATCGGTCCAGCAGTCGGATGATCAGCGGCGCTTTCGTGATCGGCTCGCCGGGTTCCAGCAGCCGGCCGATGATCCTGTCCTGCGCGAGCTTTTGAATCGCCTGGATTACGCGCGTCGGCAACATGCGACGGTCCTGCACCTCTTGGAGCAAGGGATCGACGTCTTTGCCGCCGGCCAAGGGACCGGCGAGGGCGTTCGCCGCCGCAACGGCATCCTGGATGGCAAGGTTGATCCCGATTCCCCCGATCGGAGACATGGCGTGAGCGGCATCGCCGATCGCGAGAAGGCCCGGACGATACCAGCGGGTGAGCCGGTCCAGCTCCACCGTCAGGAGGTGAAGATCGGTAATTTCGTCCAGCTCGCCGAGGTCGAGATCTGGCGGTGCGGCGGCGGCGACTTCCTCGCGAATGGCATCGATGCCCCGCGCTTCGTAGGCGGAAGCAGCGCCCTTCGGGATCACGAAGGCGCATTGCCAGTAATCCCGCCGATCAATCAGGACGAGCAGCCGACCCCGCTCGACATTGCCGCGAAGACCGCCCTTCCCCCCTTTCTTGGCGACGCGAAACCAGAACACGTCGATCGGCGCGCCCAAATTCTCGAGCGGAAGCAATTTGCGCGAGAGCGAGGAACGGCCGTCGGCGGAGATGGTGAGCGGAGCGCGCAATTCACCGCCATTGCGCAACCGAACTCCCGCTATGCGGCCGTGCTCTTCGATAAAACCGTCGACGGGGGCTTCCATCCGCAGCGAAAAGCCCGCGAACGCCTTTGCTTCCTCGCGAAGGAAATCGAGGAAGTCCCATTGGGGCATCAGGGCGATGAACGGGGCCGGCGTGTCGAGGTGGGAAAGGTCGCCGATCGTCCATTCTCGCCCGGCGATGCGAAGTTCCGCGCCGGTTACCTTGTTGTACGGCCGTTTCAAGAATCGTTCGAGCATCCCGAGTTGGTCGAGGATCTCCATCGTCGAAGGGTGAACCGTGTCGCCGCGGAAATCGCGGAAGAAATCAGCGTGCTTCTCCAGGACTTGGACTGAGCAACCGGCCCTCGCGAAAAGGAGTCCGGCCATCATCCCGGCGGGGCCCCCGCCGACGACGATCAGATCAAGCGAGTCATTGTCCTTTGGCGCCATGACGTCACCTAGTCTGCCGCCCCTTTCAGTGACAAGGCGTGCGCTCACTGCTTAAACGACCTCATGCATGGCGACTTCAGTACGTCCGGATTTAGCGATGCGCTCGTGATCCTGGGTGCTGCGGGAATCGTAATTCCGGCGTTTGCCCGCCTCAGGATCAGCCCGATTATCGGATTCATCCTCGTGGGCGTGCTTGCCGGTCCGTCCGGTCTCGGCTCGCTGGCGGCCGACCACCCCTGGCTTCATTATCTGACAATCTCGAATGCGGAGCGAGTCGAGCCATTCGCGGAGCTCGGCATCGTCCTCCTGCTATTTTCCATCGGTCTCGAGCTGTCGTTCAAAAGGCTCAAGTCGATGCGGCACCTCGTCTTCCGTGTCGGCTCAGCCCAGCTGCTTGGTTCCGCGGCAATCGTCGCATTCGTGCTGTATCTGATGGGCCAGGGGATCACCGGTGCGGTCGGCCTTGGGCTTGCACTTGCGCTGTCGTCGACTGCCATCGTTCTTCCGCTCGTCAACACGCACACGCCCGTCGGGCGGGCCGCGCTGGCAATGCTTCTCTTCGAAGACCTCGCGCTCGTCCCGATCGTCTTCGCGCTCGGAGCAATGGCGCCCCACGCAGCGGGTACAGGCGTCGGGCCATTGGTCGTCACCCTGCTGATCGGCACAGCGGTGGCGGGCGCCATGCTTATCGCCGGCCGTCTCCTCCTCCCACAGCTGTTCGCGCAGGCTGCCCGCACCAAAAACCCGGAGATGTTCCTGGCCGCGTGCCTGCTGGTGGTAATTGTCGCGAGCCTGGTCACGTCTAGTATCGGTTTTTCGCCTGTGCTGGGAGCGCTGATCGCGGGGATCGTCATCGCCGAGACCGAATATCGAGGCGAGGTCGAGGTCATTACCGCGCCCTTCCGGGGCCTTGGACTCGGCATTTTCCTCATCACGGTCGGAATGAGCGTCAATTTTCGGATTGTTGCACCGAACTGGCAGGAACTTCTCGTCGCCCTTGTGGCGGTGCTCGCGGTGAAGTCGGCCGTGACAGCGGGTTTGCTGCGGCTGGCAGGCGCCCGCGCTAGCGTTGCGGCGGAAACCGGGGTGCTGATGGCATCGCCATCCGAAACGACTCTGATCGTCCTCGGCTCGGCAGTCACGGCTCAGCTGATCGCACCTCAGACAGCGGCCTTCTGGCAAATCGTGACTGCGCTCGGCCTCACGGTGACGCCCCTGCTGGCGAAACTGGGCCGGTTCGCCGGGAGCCGCGTGCAGCGGCGCGAGCTGACGAACCAGATTGACTCCCGGTTCACGACCGCCAAGCCCGGCCAGGTGATGATCCTCGGCTTCGGCCGGGTCGGGCGGATCGTCGCCGACATGCTTGACGCGCATGGGAAGGACTATCTTGCGGCGGATTCCGACGTCGATGCGGTCATGGCCGCCACCAAGGAAGGTTATGACGTCCTGTTCGGCGACGTCGGCCATCCGGAGCTGATGGATCGGTTGAAGCTGCGCAGGCCGAGCGCTTTCGTCCTGACCATGGACAATCCCGTGCTGACGAAGCGGCTTGTCCGGAAGCTCCGCAAGATGTTCCCCGACCTCCCGATCGTCGCACGGGCACGGGACACGAGCCATGCCGCGGAGCTTTACAGGGCCGGCGTCACCGATGCGGTCCCGGAGACTCTCGAGGCGTCGCTCCAGCTGTCGGAGGCGGCTCTTCTCGGACTTGGAGTGGCGATGGGTCCGATCATCGCGTCGGTTCACGAAAAGCGGGACGAACTTCGGGCGGAGATCAAGCAGGAGGCGGATCTCGACGAAGCGCCGCGCCTCGGGCGCAGGCGGTTGAGGGACGCGGGCTAGGCCGCAGCCTTTTCGAGAGCGGTCCTGACCGCGTCCAGGGCCTCGTCCGCTTTCGTGCCGTCAGGGCCGCCGCCTTGGGCCATGTCAGGCCTGCCACCCCCGCCTTGCCCGCCGAGGGCCGCAACCGCCGCCTTGACCAGCTCGACCGCGCTTACCTTAGTCGCAAGATCGTCGGTGACTCCAACGGCAACGCTGGCCCGTCCGTCATTGACGGCGACGAGCGCGCCGATCCCGGAACCGAGGCGCTTCTTCATGTCGTCAATGGCCGCTCGCAAGCCCTTGGGATCGAAGCCTTCCACGACCTGGCCGAGGAACTTGTGCCCGTTGACCTTCTCGAGCGCGGGGCCTTCCGGCTTGCTGCCGGCGCCGGTGGCCAGCGCCTTCTTCGCGTCCGCAAGCTCGCGCTCGAGCCGCTTGCGCTCGTCGATCAGCGCGGCAACCCGTGCGGGAACCTCGTCTGGCGCAGCTTTCAGCGCCGCCGCAGCTTCACGGAGCTTCGCCTCTCTATCGGACAGCCACTTGCGCGCCGCCTCTCCCGTCAGCGCTTCGATCCGGCGGACGCCCGAGGACACGGCGCTTTCCGAGATGATTTTCAAAAGCTGGATATCGCCCAGCGCGCGCACGTGCGTGCCGCCGCACAGCTCCACCGAATAATCGGCCTCGGGCGTGCGGCCCATGCTGAGGACACGAACCTCTTCTCCATATTTCTCGCCGAACAGCGCCATCGCCCCCGCTGCGATCGCTTCGTCGGGTGTCATGAGCCGGGTCGTTACCGTCTCGTTTCCGCGGATCTGGGCGTTCACGTCGGCCTCGACCTGCTCGATCTCCTCACGGGTCATTGCTTTTGGGTGCGAGAAATCGAACCGGAAATAGTCCGGCGCGACCAGGCTGCCCTTCTGAGTGACATGGGTGCCAAGCCGGTGCCGAAGCGCGGCGTGCAGAAGGTGGGTCGCGCTGTGGTTGGCGCGGATCCGGTTGCGCCGTTCGCTGTCGACCTTCTGCTGGACGGTCTCGCCGACCGACAACTCGCCGGCAACGACCTTGGTCAGGAGAACGTGGAGCTTGCCAAGCGGCTTGGTCGTGTCCTCAACTTCGCCTTGGAAGCCTTTGAGCGTGGTCAGTTTTCCACTGTCGCCAATCTGCCCGCCGCTTTCGCCGTAGAAGGGCGTCTGATTGAGCAGCACCTGCACGGTCTCGCCGACCTCGGCTTCGCTGACCCGCTCCCCGTTCTTGACGATCGCCAGAACCGCGCCCTCGCCCTGGTCGCCGGCATAGCCGGTGAACTCCGTGCTCCCGAACTCCTCGACAAGGTCGAACCACAATTCGTCCGATGCCTTGGCGCCCGACCCTTTCCACGCGGCGCGCGCCTTCGCCTTCTGCTCGGCCATTGCCGCGTCGAAGCCATCGCGATCGACCTTCAGGCCACGTGCACGAAGGGCATCCTCGGTGAGGTCGTAGGGAAAGCCGTATGTGTCGTAGAGCTTGAACGCGGTCTTGCCCGCAAGCGTGCCGCCGTCAGCCAGGCCAGCCGTCGCCTCGTCGAGCAGCCTAAGTCCGGTGACGAGTGTCTGCCGGAACCGCGTTTCCTCCTGCTGAAGCGTCGCTTCGATCAGGGGCTGCGCGCGAACCAGCTCCGGATAGGCCGCGCCCATCTCTGCGACCAGCGCCGGGACCAAGCGCCACATCAGCGGCTCCTCGGCTCCCAGCAGGTGAGCGTGCCGCATCGCCCGGCGCATGATCCGCCGCAGGACATAGCCCCTCCCCTCGTTGGCCGGCAGCACTCCGTCAGCGACCAGGAAACCGGACGCGCGCAGGTGATCAGCGATAACCCGGTGGCTCGCCTGGGTCGGCCCTTCCGCCTTAGTGTGGGTGAGTTCCTCGCTCGCTTCGATGAGCGCCCGGAACTGGTCCGTTTCGTAGTTGTCGTGGACGCCCTGCAAGACCGCGGCGATCCGCTCGAGCCCCATTCCGGTATCGATGCTCTTGCTCGGAAGCTCCGAGACGATTTCGCCGGCCGCCTGCTCGAACTGCATGAAGACGAGGTTCCAGATCTCGACGAAGCGGTCGCCGTCCTCGTTCGGGCTTCCCGGAGGACCGCCAGGGAGATGGTCGCCGTGGTCGTAGAAAATCTCCGAGCAGGGACCGCACGGCCCGTCGTCGCCCATCGCCCAGAAATTGTCCTTCGTCGGGATCTTGATGATCCGGCTGTCGGGGAGCCCGGAAATCTTTTTCCAGAGCGCGAAAGCCTCCTCGTCCGTGTGATAGACCGTCGCCGTCAGCCGGTCGGGGCTCAGCCCCCACTCCTTCGTGACGAGATTCCACGCGAGCTCGATCGCCCGGTCCTTGAAATAATCGCCGAACGAGAAATTCCCGAGCATTTCGAAAAAGGTGTGATGACGAGCCGTGTAGCCGACATTGTCGAGGTCGTTATGCTTGCCGCCCGCGCGGACGCATTTCTGCGAGCTTGTCGCCTGGCTGTAGGGTCGCGATTCGAGGCCGGTGAAGACGTTCTTGAAGGGCACCATGCCCGCGTTCACGAACATCAACGTCGGGTCGTTGTGCGGCACGAGCGGCGCCGACGGCACCCGCGAATGGCCGTTCTTCTCGAAATATTCGAGGAAGGAGCGGCGGATGTCATTGGTGCTGGTCATGTTGCAGCCGATGTAAATGCGCTGCTGCACTGCGGCAAGAAGACGTCTAGGCAACGGCAATGGCGAAACGGTCGAAAGCGGCAGTCCCGGCGTACAGGCGCAGGCGAACGCGCGGTTCCCTCCTCGGGGGAATCTTCGGCTGGATCGTCCGGATCGTCCTTGCCTTCATCCTGCTCTCGCTGCTGTGGGTACTGGCCTACCGCTTCATCAACCCGCCGATCACCATCACAATGGCGGGCGACATGCTTGCCGGGCGCGGAGCTGCGCGCGACTGGATGCCGATCACGAAGATCGACCGCGACATGGTCCGAGCGGCCATCGCCGCCGAGGACGGGAAGTTCTGCCAGCATAACGGCTTCGATTTCGAAGCTATCGAGGACGCGATGAAGCGGAACGCGTCGGGCGGGCGCATCCGCGGCGGCTCGACGATCAGCCAGCAGACGGCGAAGAACGCCTTCCTGTGGCAGGGCGGCGGCTACGTCCGCAAGGGCTTCGAGGCCTGGTTCACTTTCCTGATGGAGCACATGTACCCAAAGAGGCGGATCATGGAGCTGTACCTCAACCTCGCCGAGACCGGGATCGGCACCTATGGCGCCAATGCCGGCTCCCAGCGCTATTTCGGCCACGATGCCGATGCCATGAGCGCCACGGAGGCGGCCCGAATCGCTGCCGTCCTGCCATTGCCTAAGGAGCGGGGGGCGATCGCGCCCAAGGGCTTCACCCGCCGCTACGGCAACACGATCGCCACGCGCATCGGCGCGGTCGGCCGCGACGGGCTCGATTCGTGCGTCTACAGGGGAATCGCGGCACCGCCGTCGAAGGCGCCCCCGAGAGTAACTACCAAGCCGAGGCCGCTTCCAGGCGAGGAATATGAGACGGACAAGCCGCCTCCTCCCCCGACTGAGGAGACCTCTGTCGAGCCGCCCCGGGAGGTCGTGGAGCCTGTCGCGGGCGAGAATCTTCCCGTCACCAACCTCCCGGAGAACAGCGTCGAGACCACGCCGCCGCCCGAGCCGGACGTTCCCAACAGTATCTGACGGCCCGCCGCAGTCCGGCGACGATTTGCGACGAGCGGCGGAACGGCCACCGCGCAGCCCCCGTTGAGTTCAGCGAAACCAACGGAGGTGCATATGGCCAGGCGCTCACAGACTCGATCACGCAACCAGGACAACAAAAGCGCCTTCTCGTGGGGCGATAACGCGGGGCCTTTGATCGCAGCCGGGCTTGCCGGAGTGGCAATTGGAGTCGCCGCGAATCTCGGACGAAAGCTCGCGATGCAGGGGCTCGAATCCTCGGCCGGCGACTGGTTCGACATGCTTAAGAGGGATCATGACGAGATCCAGAATGTCCTGGAGCAGATGCTGGCGACGGATGAGACCCAGACCTGGAAACGCTCGATGCTTCTGATGAAGCTGGCCCACAAGCTCGACAAGCACAGCTACGAGGAAGAAACCGTCATCTATCCGGCGCTTCGCGAGGACAATGACATGGTCGAAGCCGACCAGCTCGAGACCGAGCACGGCCACGTAAAGACCCTGATCTTCAATCTAAAGCAAATGGACGGCGATTCGCCGACCTGGCTCGAGACCGTCCGCAAGCTTCGCGATTCGCTAGACGAGCATATCCGGATGGAGGAAAACGAGGTCTTCCCGCGGCTGATGCAGGATCTCGACGAGGAGAAAAGCGCCCAGATCACCGCGATGGTGAACAAGGCGGGCTTTATGATGGCTTAGCCGACCAGGGCCAGCTTCGGCGGTTCCTGGGCGGACAGGTCCACATTGCCTTCTCCGACGGTTCGCTCGATCCGGGCAACAAGCTCGGCATCCAGCGTGAAATTGCGTCCGGCGAGGACCGTCGCCTCCCCGCCCTCGCTCAAGCGCAAGCGGAGGCGAACCGTTCCGTTACCGCCCCGGACTGCGCAGAGTTGGGCAGAGATCCCGCTTAAAGATGAGGCCTCCGTAACGGTAACCACCATCTGAAGCCTCGTCTGCGTAGCGAGCGATTCAATCGGCTGGAATCTCTTCACCGCCACCCTCGGGATATCGTCACCAGCTCTGCGGTCGAGCTCGACGGTCAGCAACCCGCACGCGGCGCGCTCCGCGGCCCCTCGAAGCGCCTCGATCGCGTCCTCTTCGAAGGCCGTCGCCTGGAATTGCCCCGACGGGTCGCTGAGCACCGCAGTCAAGAATCGCCGGCCTTTCGCGGAGGTCCGCCAACGGACGTCCTCCACCATCGCCGCCATGGTCGCGGTGACTCGCTCCCCTTCGCCTACGCGGACATCGGCGAGCTCGTCGAACCGTTTGACCTTGTGCGCGGCAAGCAGATGCCGGTGCGCCTCGATCGGATGGGCCGAGAAATAGAAACCGAAGGATTCGCGTTCCGCCGCCATTCTCCGAGCGAGGCTCCACTCCCCCGATGGAAGGCGGATAGGCGGGACGCTTGAATCTCCCGACCCGAACAGCCCGTGCTGACCGCTTTCCCTTTGCTCCGCCGCGCTCGCGGCGTGGGCGAGGATGGTCTCGGCAGCCTCGAAGACGGAAGCGCGGTTCCGCTCGAGCTCGTCGAAGGCGCCGCCCCCCGCCAGACTCTCGATCTGCCTGCGGTTGAGAAGCCGCGGCTCGATGCGTTCGGCAAGATCGTCGAGCGACTTGAAGCGGCCCCTGCCCTCGCGCTCGGAAACAACCGACTCCATCGCTTTCTCGCCGACGCCCTTGAGCGCTCCGAGCGCGTAGCGGACGGCGCCTTCTTCGACCGTGAAGAACGCGTCGCTCGAATTGATCGACGGCGGCAGGCACTCGACTCCGCCGCGCCGCATGTCCTCCACGAACAAGGCGAGCTTGTCGGTCTGCGCCATGTCAAAGCTCATTGACGCGGCGTAGAATTCCGCCCGGTGGTGCGCCTTCAGCCACGCGGTGTGATACGCGACAAGCGCGTAAGCGGCGGCGTGGCTCTTGTTGAAGCCGTAGCCCGCGAACTTGTCGATCAAGTCGAACAGCTCGTTGGCCTTGCCGGGCGCGATCCCGTTATGCTTGCCGCAGCCATCGACAAAGGTCGCCCGCTGAGCGTCCATCTCGCTCTGGATCTTCTTGCCCATCGCCCGCCGAAGGAGGTCTGCGCTGCCCAGCGAATAGCCGGCGAGCACCTGCGCCGCCTGCATCACCTGCTCCTGGTAGACGAAGATGCCGTAGGTTTCGTTGAGGATGCCCTCGAGCAGCGGGTGCGGATATTCGATCGGCGTCCGCCCGTTCTTCCGGTCCCCGAACATGCCGATATTGTCCATCGGCCCGGGCCGGTAGAGCGCGACGAGGGCGATAATGTCGCCGAAGCTCGTCGGGCGAACAGCAGAAAGCGTGCGCCGCATTCCTTCGGATTCCAGCTGGAACACGCCCACCGTGTCGCCGCGCTGCAGGAGCTCGTAGACGGCTGGGTCATCCAGCGGCAGCATGCTGAAGTCCGCTACTACGCTGCGCTGGGCCAGCAATCGCTGACCTTCTTTCAGGACCGACAGGGTCTTGAGGCCGAGGAAGTCGAACTTCACCAGCCCCGCCGCCTCGACATATTTCATGTCGAACTGGGTCACCGGCATGTCCGACCTGGGGTCGCGATAGAGCGGGACAAGCTGGTCGAGCGAGCGGTCGCCGATAACGACGCCCGCGGCATGGGTCGATGCGTGCCGCGGAAGCCCTTCCAGCTTCATCGCCAGGTCGAACAGGCGCTTGACCTCGGAATCGCCCTTATATTCGGCGGCCAGCTCGGAGACGCCGTTCAGCGACCGCTCCAGAGTCCACGGGTCGGTCGGATGGTTGGGGATAAGCTTGGCGAGCCGGTCGACCTGGCCATAGGGCATTTGAAGAACTCGCCCCGTGTCCTTGAGCACCGCCCGCGCCTTCAGGCGGCCGAACGTGATGATCTGAGCGACCCTGTCGCGGCCGTACTTGCCCTGGACGTAGGCGATCACCTTGTCGCGGTGGGTTTCGCAGAAGTCGATGTCGAAGTCGGGCATCGAGACGCGTTCGGGATTGAGGAATCGCTCGAACAGCAGGTCCAGCGCCATCGGATCGAGGTCGGTGATGGTCAGTGCCCATGCGACCACCGAGCCCGCGCCCGATCCGCGGCCCGGGCCCACGGGAATGTCGTTGGCCTTCGCCCATTTGATGAAGTCGGCGACGATCAGGAAATAGCCCGCGAAGCCCATGTTGACGATAACGTCGAGCTCATAGTCGAGCCGTTCGAAATAAGGCTTGCGCTCCTCGTCGGTCCGGCCCTGGAGCCTTTCGTCCAGCCCCACTCGCGAATCCTGGCGAAGCTGCTCGTCCTCATGCTCGCTGAGCCTCGGAAGGATCGGTCGGCGCTGGGGCGCTCCGACTGCGCAACGTTGCGCAATGACGACCGTGTTCGCGATCGCTTCGGGCAAGTCGGAGAACAGCTCCGCCATCATGGGTCCGCTCTTTAGCCACGCTGCCGGCGAGGAGGACACGCGTTCGGTGCTTTCCACATACTGGCCTGCGGCAATGCAGAGCATTGCGTCATGTGCGGCGTGGAAGGCCGGGTCGACGTAAGCGGCGGGGTTGGTCGCGACCAGCGGAAGCTCTCGCGCGTAGGCAAGCTCGATGAGCGACTCTTCGGCGGCTTCCTCGACCGCATCGCCCCGCCGGATCAGCTCCACGTAAAGCCGGTCGGCAAACAGCGGCTCCAGGCGATCGAGATAGGCGGATGCCTTATCGGCCTGACCGTCGGCAAGAAGCCGCGCGAGCGCACCTTCGCTCCCCGCGGTCAGTGCGATCAGCCCTTCATGGAGGCCCTCCAGCTTCGCGAAGGGCACGTGCGGCTGTTCGGCCAACGGCCGGTCGAGATGCGCGGCCGACACCAGCTTGCACAGGTTCGCATAACCGTCCTCGTCCTTCGCAAGCAGGACGAGCCAGTCGATCTCGCTTCCGAACTCCGGCGGGCGGGCTACGGCGAGCGCCGTCCCGATGACCGGCTGCACGCCCTTTGCAATGCATGCCTCGGTGAACGGCATGGCTGCATAGAGGCCGTTGCGGTCCGTCAGGGCTACCGCCGGAAAGCCCAGCTTCGCCGCCTGGGCAGCGATGGACTTCGGCTCCATTGCCCCTTCGAGCATGGTGAAACAGGAAAAAACCCGAAGGGGGACGTACGGACCGGTCACGGGGCGACTATGGGGCGCACGTCGCGCTTCGAAAAGGCGATTCAGGCCCCTTGTCCACAGTTTAGAACTCAGGAAATTGCTCGACCCGCCGGTAAAGGAAATCGAACGCAGGTCGCCACGTCTTCCCCTCGTCCGACGACGCCTCGGCCCACTGCCGGATCTGGCCGTCGGGCTGCAGCCGGTAGTTCATCCGCACCAGCGCATCCTTTCCCGGCCCGGCAAAGTTCGCCCAAAGGCCGGTGATCGACATGACGCCGTGGGCGAAGCCACCGTCGAGATCGACGCGCGTTCCGCTCGAATCCACCCACGTCTGACGCCACTTCTTCAAGTGTGGATCGTAGAGGCTCAGGCTTCCGCCGCCGCCGTCGATTTCCTTGCCGAGAGGCATCCAGTTCTCGCGGATCGCGCATCCCGTATAGCGTTTCTCGATCAGGGAATGGGCAATGATCTTGTCGGCGCCGTTGGGATGGACTTCCCACTTGCCGACCCAGAAGTCGAACTGATGCGATTCCGGACTGTCGCAACCCCCCGGAATTTTGGGCGCCGGCTGCGTCTGCGCCGAGGAGAGGCTCGAGAGAAAGCACGTAGCGAGTGTGAACATCACCAGGCAACGCATTGAATTCCCTCCCTCAGCCGCGCCAGCGGTTGGCCATGATATCGTCGATTTCCTGCATCCGGCTCCGATAGACATCGGCGATGCACTGGTTGGTTGCACATCGGTCGCGATAGGATAGGAACCGGGCGCGAGAGCCCTGGAGGAGTTGTCGCTGGCGCCCGTCGGCTCCGATCAGCGCCCGGTTGAAGCTCGTCGCCATTTCCCGATCAAGCGATGCTAGGCCGGGGTCGTTGCAAATCGTCACCTCCGAACGGCTCCTGGCATTGCGGCAGTCAAAGCTTGGGCTGGACTGCGCTTGCTGGTCCTGTTCGGGCTGATTGGTGTCAGGCTCCGTCTGGACCTCATTCGTAGGCGGAACCAAAGGCGCGTTCTCCGGTGCATGGCTGCGCGACAGGGTCGCCAGCGGCACGACGATGGAATCGGCATTGCCCAAGCGAATCACGTTGCCGGTGCCGTCCGCCGCGGGCTGGATCATGTAATCGACGTCGCCCGACAGGGAGCGGCGACCGCCGGCGACCTCGACTCCCGGCGGCAATTCCAGGATTGCGGTTCCGCTGCAGGTCACGCTTCGCAACTGGTCGTCCACGCCGCGGGCGACCGGCGCGTTCATCCTGAGGAGCGCGAAGTCCTCCAGCCGTGTGTAAGCCTGGTCGTCGCTTCCCCGCACCTGAGCGGCGCGGCGGAAGAGTTCGCGGCGCAAGGCATCATAAGTTGTCTGGGCGGCACACCATTTTTCCAGATCGGGGGCCGTTCCGGTGGCCGCGACCTCGTTACCCGTGGCATCCTCGTCGCTCTTGAACCGGCTGTCCCAGACGCTGCTCGCCAGGAGAAGACCAGCGAGAACGGCTCCGACCAGCGCAATGAGGAGCCAGGGGTTGATGCGCTTCCGCGGCTTCGGCGATTCGTCAGACGGGACAATCTCGTTTGCCATGTTACTGAAGCACGCCCTCATGGAGGCGCAAGGTGCGGTCCATCTTCGCAGCAAGCCGCTCGTTGTGGGTGGCGACGAGCGCTGCGCTGCCCTCTCCTCGTACCAGGGTTAGGAATTCGCCGAGAACGGTATCCGCCGTCGCCTCGTCGAGGTTGCCGGTGGGTTCGTCGGCGAGCACGAGGGGCGGCTGGTTTGCGAGCGCCCTTGCGACCGCGACGCGTTGCTGTTCGCCCCCCGACAGCTTCGACGGCCGGTGCTCAAGTCGGTCGCGAAGGCCGAGCTTGCTCAGGAGAGCGTTGGCTCGCGAGGTCGCCGGTTCGGTCTCCGCCCCGCGCACCAGCTGCGGCAAAATCACATTTTCCCGGGCAGTGAAGTCCGGAAGCAAATGATGGAACTGATAGACGAAGCCGAGGATCTCGCGGCGAAGGCGCGTCCTCCCCTCGTCGTCGAGCTCGGCGGCCTCGTGTCCCTGGAGCCGGATCGAGCCCTCGAAGCCGCCTTCCAGCAGGCCGACTGCCTGGAGAAGAGTCGACTTTCCGGACCCCGAGGGTCCGAGCAAAGCCACGATCTCGCCCGGCATCACCTGCAGGTCTACACCGCGAAGCACGTCGATCGTCACCTCGGCCTGAGTGAAGCTTCGCCGCAGCCCGCGAGTTTCGAGGACGGGCGTGGAATCATTCATAGCGAAGCACCTGCACGGGATCCGTGCTCGCGGCCTTCCACGCGGGATAAAGCGTCGCGAGGAAGGACAGAACGAGCGCCGTCACGACGATCGCCGATACTTCAAAGGGGTCCGTCTTCGACGGAAGGTCGCTGAGGAAACGCACCGACGGGTCCCATAGATTCTGGCCGGTAAGCCACTGGATCACGTTCAGCATCCCCTGCCGGAAATAGAGAAAGATCGCGCCAAGGACGATCCCGAGGACGATCCCGAGCGAGCCGATCGTCACTCCGACGGTGACGAAGACCTTCATCATCCCCTGGCGGCTGGCGCCCATCGTCCTCAGGATCGCGATGTCGCGGGTCTTGGCGCGAACAAGCATGATCAGCGACGAGAGGATGTTGAAGACGGCGACGAGGACGATCAGCGACAGGACGACGAACATCGCGACCCGCTCGACTTCCAGCGCTTCGAACAATGCCGAGTTCATCTGCTTCCAGTCGATGAGGACGCCTTTCCCCTGGACCAAAGGCTGGAGCGGAGCGAGGATCGAATCGACCTGGTCCGGATCGATGGTCTGGACTTCCACGGTGCTGACATTGTCCCCCATCAGCAACAGGTTCTGCGCGTCCTGCATCGGCATGACGACGAAGCTGTTGTCATAGTCGTAGATGCCGACCTCGAAGACTGCGGCCACGGTGTAGGAGACGATCCGCGGGACCGTGCCGACCACCGTCGAGCGGCCTTCCGGGCTGATCAGGCTGATCGTACTGCCCGGATAGGCGCCGAGCGCTTCCGCCAGGCGCGATCCGATGGCGACGCGGCCGCTATCCGGAGTAACCAGGCGAAGGCTTCCGGACTTCACGTTGGACGATATCACCGGGTTGCCCTGCAGGTCCCCGATCCGCATTCCCCGGACCAGCACGCCTTCCACCCGCCCGTTAGCCGACGCCATCAGCGGCTGCTCGATCAGCGGGGTTGCCGAGGTCACTCCGGGAAGCTTGCGTGCAGTGTCCGCAATATTCTGCCAGTCCGCCAGGCTGCCCTCATAGCCCTGGACGATCGCGTGCCCGTTAAGGCCGGTGATCTTGTCGAACAGCTCGGCCCTGAAGCCGTTCATGACGCTCATCACGATGATCAGCGCGGCCACTCCCAGAGCGACGGCGAACAGGCTGATCGAGGCGACGAGGAAGATGAAACCCTCGCCTTTTCCGGGGAGCAAATAGCGCCGAGCGACCATCCGCTCGTAACGGTTGAGGATCACGCGGCCAGCCTCGCCAGAGCGGACTCGACGCTCAATTCCTCGCGCTCGCCCGTCGCGCGCCGCTTCAACTCGACCACGCCGCTTGCAATGCCGCGCGGCCCGACGACGACCTGCCAGGGCAAGCCGATCAGGTCCATGCTCCCAAGCTTCACGCCTCCCCGCTCGTCGCGGTCGTCGTAGAGCACTTCAACTTCAGCGCCTTTCAATTTTGCGTAGAGGTCGTCGGCTGCGGCGACCGTTGCCGAATCGTCCTGCCGCATCGTCACCAGCCCCACCTTCCACGGCGCGACCGATTCCGGCCAGATGATCCCGGATTCGTCGTGGCTGGCCTCGATGATCGCGCCGACCAGGCGGGACACTCCGATCCCATAACTGCCCATCATCGGAGTCACCATCTGCCCGTCGGGGCCCGAAACCTTCAGGCCCATCGCCGACGAATATTTGTCGCCGAAATAGAAAATGTGGCCGACCTCGATTCCGCGCCCTGTCCGCCGCCGCTCCTCCGAGATGTCGGCCCATCGGTCCTCATCATGAGTCTCGTCGGTGGCCGCGTAGGTGCAGCTGATATCGCTGAAAAGGTTTCTGAGATCGAGCGGGTCGTCGTAGCTGAGGTCGGAGCGGCTCCAGTCCATCTCGTCATATGCCGCGTCATAGAAGACCTCGCTCTCACCGGTGGGCGCCAGCACGATGAATTCGTGGCTGAGATCACCGCCGATCGGGCCGGACGCGGCCGCCATCGGGACCGCGCGAATCCCCATCCGGGAGAAGGTCCGCAGATAAGCGAGGAGCTGCGTGTAATAGCTCTGCCGCGCCCCCATCTCGTCGAGATCGAAGCTGTAGGCGTCCTTCATCAGGAACTCGCGGCCGCGCATCACTCCGAAACGGGGTCGCACCTCGTCCCTGAATTTCCACTGTATGTGATAAAGCGTCCGCGGAAGGTCGCGGTAGCTCTTCATCTCGTCGCGGACGATCGCCGTCAGCATTTCCTCGTTGGTCGGACCGTAGAGCATCTCCCGCTCGTGCCGGTCGCGGATGCGCAGCATTTCAGGTCCGTAAGCGTCGTAGCGGCCGCTTTCCCGCCATAAATCCGCCGACTGAAGCGTCGGCATCAGCATTTCCTGAGCGCCGGCGCGGTCCTGTTCCTCGCGGACGATCTGTTCGATCTTCTTGAGGACACGAAATCCAAGGGGCAGCCACGCATAGATGCCCGCCGCCGTCTGACGGATCAGGCCGGCGCGGAGCATCAGCTTGTGGCTGACGATCTGCGCATCGGAAGGGCTTTCCTTCAGGACCGGCAGAAAAGCGCGGGAAAGACGCAAGCCAAGAACCCTTTCGACAGCCAAAATTCGCGCGAAGCCCTAGGGCGCTCTCCGGCTCAACGCAATGCGAGCCCCTGACCAGAGTTAATGTGACCGCCGCGACACAACGGGCTGGAAAAGTTGTCGTGGCGGCGATGGGCGGGGTGACAGCCGGAGCAAACCCGGCTTAGCTTTTTCCCGTGCCGAATGCTCCGCCCTCGGGCGATGCTCGGGGCCGCTCGCAAGGCGGCGGAGATATTCCAAGGGGGCTGACGAGCAATCGTCACGCAGGACGCCCGGATCGCCAAGCGGTCCGGGCGTTTGCGTTTTAGCCTTCGCAGATCGCCAAGCGGTCCTGTGGAACAGCTGTCGCTTTGGGGTGTTGCACGAGTGCGCGCGTGCAATGCGCAGGCAGGAGAGACGGACATGCGGAGCCGATTCGTGCTCGCGGTCCTGATGATGACTGCAGCGGCCGCTCCGGCTGCGAACGCGCAGAATCCGGAGCGGGACAGCGGGATTCGGACCGAAACCCAGGAACGACTTGCTCACCGGAACGACGGCTTCGACTTGAACTGGCTTGGCTTCATCGGCCTGCTGGGACTTCTCGGACTGCGTCCGGAGCACGCTGAAGACAGCTATCATCCGGCATCGGTCGAATAAGGGGAAAAATAATGCGCATCGCCTTGGCAGTGATTGCCTGCGCGGCCTTTGTTGCGGTCCCGGGTTGGGCGCAGGACACCAACACCGAAAATGCGGCCGCACCGACGGCTGCGGTCACCACCGACAATTCTATGACCAATGTCGACCAGCAGGCCGTGCCTGTCACGACTGCGGAACCACCAGTTCAACCCGCCACACCCCCGCGACGCCGCCAGCCGGACAAAGGCTTTCCCTGGGGCGTGATCGGGCTGGTCGGTCTCCTCGGCCTGCTCGGCCGCAGACGAAGCTGAGGTTGGGTCTGGAAGCGGGGATGTGGTGGTAGCGGAGGAGGGACTTGAACCCCCGACACGCGGATTATGATTCCGCTGCTCTAACCAGCTGAGCTACTCCGCCCCAACAAGGCCGCGCTGTGGCGACG